>Ga0182030_10010387_pt1 | contig 18915 bp, 12 predicted proteins | sample 812S3MmetaG_FD_121299 | JGI IMG/M metagenome (GOLD analysis project Ga0182030, IMG submission 121299) | Permafrost microbial communities from Stordalen Mire, Sweden - 812S3M metaG (Illumina Assembly) | ecosystem: Environmental > Terrestrial > Soil > Wetlands > Permafrost | place: Sweden...
AGATTCGCGTCGCCGGCCCGGCTCGGGGCGCTGTGGGTGGCTGCGCAACCCCCCTTCGCCGCGGTCGAAACCCTGATGCGATCCAAGGCGCGCGGCGCTGGGGGTGAGCCGGGCGGGTTGGCGCTGATACGCTCGATAACTTCACGAAACCGACGCCTGCCAAGGGTATCCGCCAACCACGGTGCGGGGCGGCAAACAGTGGGGAAGAACTACAAGTAACGGTGGTTGGCGGCCCGCAAGGCTTGGCCGTAAGGCGGGAAAACGGAAACATCAGTGACCGTGGTTTCGATACTTAGGACCTTCCCGAACTTACCGTACGTCTTGATCGACGCCGGCCCCATGTTATGCCGCATGCGGGTTCCTTCCATCCGCAAGTCAAAACGGATGCTCATTTCGCCCTGGTAGCTTCCGTGCAGCTTGCGGCCCAGGAACGTGGTGATCTGGCCGGGCTTGACGGCGTGAATGGCCGTGCGGATGACGTGGTCTTTAATTGCCTTCAGGGCCGACTGGCGGCGAAATGCAAGGCAGTGGCGACCTCCACTTCGTCCAGACTCCCGGCATAGCGCACCTCGATCTGGCGGATCACCGGACAGTGGCGCTCCGCCCCACGCCTCGAGCTTGTAATGTAGTTTCTTCACCGCCCAGTCATCTGCCAACACCTGCGCCAGGTCAAGTTCGTCGATCTGGTGAAGGCGTTATCGAGCAAGGTGTGATCACTCCCATCAGTCCTTCTTCCGCCGGCAAGCGTTCGCCGTTCTCCCGCCGTGCGTCGTGCCGCGGTTCAGCAAAGCGTCGAGTAGGGAACAATCTTCGTGACAAAGCTTAAGTGGAGAGCATGGGAGTTACCCGCGGGTCTGGGTTACGGCACGGTGGCCGAAGCTTCGGTCGAGGCCGAACTTTGAGTGATGCCATTAGCAGCCACGGCGGTAACCACGTAGTAGTACGTCGTCCCCGGAGTTACAATTGTGTCCGCATAAGTGGTGGCGCTAACGGGCGAGGAATTGAGGGGAGTCGAGCTCTCCCCCCCGGAAGTAATGCCGCGGTAGATATCATAACCCAAAACCCCAGTGGTCGGGCTGGCCGTCCAGGTTAGAAGCACATCGTGGAGACCCATGCCGGTCAAGGTCGTGGTTTGCGTGCTGCCGGCGACATTGTTGCTGTTGTCGGTGACATCAATCGCCCCGCTGCGGCTCCCGCTGGCGGCTGGCGTGAAGATCACGGCAATGGTGCAGGAGGTATTCGCCGCCAGAGTGGTGCCGCACGTCGTGGTCTGACTAAAGTCACCGGCATTGGTGCCCGTAAACCCAATGCTGGTCGTGATGTTCAAGGTCGCATTCCCTGTGTTGTTTAGGGTAAAGCTCTCGGCCGAACTGCCGGTCGCAGCGGGCTGGTTGGGAAAGGCGAAGCTCGAAGGCGAAAGACCAGCTATAGGGGCGCCGCCCGTGCCTGTCAGGCTCACCGTCTGCGGGCTATTCGTGGCGCTGTCCATGTAGGTCAACGTGGCAGCGCGGCTCCCGGAAGTGGTAGGAGTGAACGTCACGCTGACCGTGCACGTGGCATTCACCGCAAGCGAACTTACGCAGGTATTAGTCGGCAGTGCAAAATCGCCGGGGTTGGTCCCCGTAATCTGGATGCTTCCGATGGTTAAAGAGGAAGAGCCCCCGTTGGTAAGGGTGACGCTTTGAGGCGCACTGGTTGTGCCCACGGACTGGCTACCGAAGGTCAGGACCGTCGCGGAAAGACCGACTGATCCCAATTCGCCCGTGCCAATCAGGCTCACCGCTTGAGGGCTTCCCGCCGTGGCATTGTCCGCGATACTAACCGCGGCCGTACGGCTTCCGGAGGCGGAAGGGGTAAAGGCTACGGTAATCGTGCAGAAGCTACTTGCGGCCACCGAACTGGGGGAGAGCGGGCAGGTAGAGGTTTCAGCAAAGTCGCCGGCATTGGTGCCCGTCACGGAAATGTTCGTGATGGTCAAATTCCAGTTGCCCGTGTTCGTGAGGGTGATGGTCTGAGACGGACTGGTCATAAGCTCGGCTTGATTGCCGAAAGTCAAAGTTGCGGCCGAGAGGCTGACTATGGAAGCGGTCCCCGTGCCCGTAAGGATCACCGACTGGGGACTGCTCGCGGCATTGTCTGTAATGGTTATTGAGGCGTTGCGGCTTAGCATGGCCGTGGGGGTAAATGTCACATTAATTGTGCACGTACCATTCGCCTCCACCGGGCTGCCACAGGTGTTGGTCTGACCAAAGTCGCCGGCATTGGCGCCCGTCACCGCGATGCTGGAAACGCTCAAACTCGTGTTTCCTGTGTTGGTAAGAGTGACGCTCAGAGGTGCGCTGGTGGTAAGCAGCGACTGGCTGCCGAAGGGCAAGGATAGGGCTGAGAGGCTGACCGCCGGACCGCCGCCCGCGCCCGTCAGGCTTACGGATTGCTGGCTGCCCGCCACGTCGTTGCTGTTGTCCGTAATGCTCAATGAGGCCGTTCGGCTCCCAATCGCTGTGGGCGTGAATCTGACGCTGATGGTGCAGCTACTCGTCGCCCCTAGCGAACTCCCGCACGTGGTGGTATATCCAAAGTCGCCAGGATTGGCGCCCGTAAACGCGATGCTGCTGATGGACAGGGCCGCGCTTCCCGTGTTGTTAAGCGTAAAGGTCTGGGCGGTGCTCGTCGTCCCGAGATTCTGGCCGCTGAAGGTCAGGCTCGTGGTTGTAACCCCGGCTATTGGACCGCTGCCGATGCCCGTCAGGTTTACCGCCTGCGGGCTGCCGCCGGCATTGTCCGCGATGCTTACCGAGGCTGTGCGGCTCCCGATGCCCGCAGGCGTGAACGTGACATTTATCGTGCAACTGCCATTCGCCGCCACCGAACCGCCGCACGTGTTGGTGACTGCAAAATCCCCTGGATCCGTGCCTGCCGTAGCAATACCAGTAATAGTTAGACTCGCGTTTCCTGTGTTGGTAAGGATAACGGATTGCGAAGCACTAGGTGTACCCAGGGTTTGAGTCGTAAAGGTGAGATTCCCGGTAGAGAGATTGACGGCCGGTCCGCTGCCGGTCCCCGTCAGAGCCACCGTCTGCGGGCTGCCAGTGATGCTATCCGCAACGTTGACCGTGGCCGACCGGGTCCCGGGGGCGGTTGGCGAAAACTTTACGACTATCGTGCAGCTCGCGCTCTGTGCCAATGAACTGCCGCAGGTGTTCGTCTCAGAAAAGTCGCTGGGGTTGGCACCCGCTAGAGTGATGCCGGATATGCTGAAGCTCGTGCTGCCCGTATTCGCCAGGGCAACACTCTGCGTATTGCTTGTTGTTCCGACATTTTGACTCGTGAAGGTCAGGTTCGAGGGGGAGAGACTTGCTTGGCCGGAAAGGCCCGCGCCCGTCAGGATCGCCGACTGGGGACTGCCGGGCGCATTGTCCGTGATACTGATCGCGGCCGTTCGGCTCCCAGAAGTCGCGGGAGTGAAGGTTACATTGATCGTGCAGGGAGTGTTCACTACCACCAAGCTGCCGCACGTGTTAGTTTGAGCGAAATCGCTAGCATTGGTGCCTGTCACCGAAATGCTCGCAATGGCCAAATTTGTGGTCCCCGTGTCGGTTAAAGTGAAACTTTGAGCCGTACTGGTTGTACCCTGGCTCTGACTACCGAAGATTAAGGTCGAAGGATTAAGACTGGCGGCCGGACCGGAGCCCGTGCCGGTTAGACTCACGGTTTGCTGGCTGCCCGCCGCATTGTTGCTGTTGTCGGTGATGTTCAAGGAGGCCGACCGGCTCCCGGAGGTTGTGGGGGTGAACGTAACACTGATCGTGCAGCTTCCCCCCGCCGCTACCGGACTGCCGCACGTGTTGATCTCAGCAAAGTCGCCGGGATTGGCGCCCGTCAAGGCGACGCCACTGATGGACAGGGTTGCGTTCCCCGTGTTGTTTAACGTTACGGCCTGAACCGCGCTCGTCGTGCCAAGGTTCTGGCTATTGAAGGTCAGGTTTGTTGTCGTGACACTAGCTAACGGAGCGCTGCCGGTGCCGGTCAGGTTCACCGTCTGTGGGCTGCTGGCAGCATTGTCCGTTATGGCCAACGATGCCGCGCGGCTCCCCGAGGCGGTTGGTGAGAATGTCACACTAATCGTACAATTGCCTCCCGCTGGTACGGAGCTGCCGCAGGTGTTGGTCTCGGCAAAGTCGCCGGGATTGGCACCCGTAAACGTCATGCCGCTGATCGACAGGGCCGCGTTCCCCGTGTTGTTCAGGGTCAGGGCTTGCGATCCGCTCGTCGATCCCACGGACTGACTAGAGTAGGTTAGGGTCGAAGGGGAAAGGCCTACTACGGGACCACTACCTGTGCCCATCAGGCTCACCGTTTGCGGGCTGCCTGCACCATTGTCGGTGATGGTCACCGACGCCGTCCTAGCCCCGGGGGCGGTAGGCGTGAATGTCACACTGATCGTGCAGTTGGCTCCCGCCCCCACCGAACTTCCGCACGTGTTGATCTGAGCAAAGTCGCCGGCGTTCGTGCCCGTCACGGCAAAGTTGGTGATGGTCAAAGCGGCGGTTCCCGTGTTGCTGAGGGTAACTGGCTGCACCCCACTGGTCGTTCCCAGGGTTTGGCTGCTAAAGGTCAGGCTGGTGGCGGTTAGACTGACTGCCGGACCACCGCCCACGCCGGTCAGGCTTACGGTTTGCGGGCTGCCCGCGTCATTGTCAGAAATGGTAACCGCGGCCGTGCGCGTGCCGGGGGCGGTGGGCTTAAAAGTCACATTGATCGTGCAGTTGGCGCCCGCTGCCACCGAACTTCCGCACGTATTAATCTGAGCAAAGTCGCCGGCATTCGTGCCTGTCACGGCAAAGTTATTGATGGTCAAAGCCGCGCCCCCCGTATTGGTCAGAATGACGGCAAGGGCCGTGCTCGTCGTGCCGACAGGCTGACTCGCGAAGGCCAAGGTCGAGGGGAATAGGCTGACTGTCGAATTGGTCCCTGTGCCGGAGAGGCTCACCGCCTGGGGGCTATTGCTGGCATTGCTTGTGAGCGTCAAAGAAGCAGTGCGAGTTCCGACGGCGGATGGCGTAAAGGTCACGCTGATGGTGCAATTGGCTCCCGCCGCCACAGAGCCGCCGCAGTTGTCGCTTTCGCTAAAGTCGCCGGAGTTCGTCCCCGTCAAAATGATGGGCGGAGCATAAGTCAAGGTCACGTTTCCTGTGTTGCTCAGGGTGACGGCAAGAGCCGGACTCTTTGTGTCCAGGGACTGGCTCCCAAAAGTCAAACTATTCGGGGAAAAACTGGCCACAGGAGCGGTACCCACGCCCGCCCCCGTGAGGGTTATTATCTGCGGGCTGCCATTAGCATTGTCGGTAATAGCGATGGAGGCGCCGCGACTTCCGGAGGAATAGGGCGTAAACGTCACGGAAATTGTGCAACTGCCCCCCGCCGCCACCGAGGCGCCGCAAGTGTTGCCCGCGGTGAAGTCGCCGGGATTGGAGCCTGTCAGGACAACACCGGCAATATTCAGCGACGCATTGCCTGTATTATTTAGAGTTACCGACTGCGGGGAGCTTGTTGTTCCGAGGTTTTGATTCCCGAAGGCCAAGGTATTGGCAGACAGGTTGACTGTGGGATTGGTGCCCGTCCCCGTGAGGCTCACCGTCTGCGGGCTGCCCGCAGCGTTGTCTGAGATGGTCACTGCGGCGGTCCGGCTCCCGACGGCCATGGGCGTGAACATCACACTTAGGGTGCAACTGCCTCCCGCCGCTACCGAGCCGCCGCATGTGTTAGTCTCAGGAAAATCGCCGGGATTGGCACCTGTCACCGCAAGGCTGGTAATGCTCAAGGCGGTGTTGCCGTTGTTCGTCAGGGTGACAGACTGCGCCGGGGTTGACGTGCCCAGCATTTGGCTGCCAAAAGTCAGAGTGGTGGCAGAAAGGCCCACTCCCGCAGAGGAACCCGTTCCGGTCAGATTCACGGCCTGGGGGCTGCCGGCGGCATTGTCCGTAAATACCACTGAGGCAGTCCGCGCCCCGGCGGCACTGGGTGTAAAGGTGAGGCCCAGCGTGCATTGGTTTGAGGGCGCAAGGGACGAGCCACAATTGCTGGTCAAGGTATAATCGCCGGCATTGGGGCCCGTCACCTCAATGCTGGTGAAGGTCAATTTCGCGTTGCCCACATTGATTAGTGTGGCGGACAGAGCCGCACTCGTGGTGCCGACAGCCTGGCTGCCGAAATTGACGGTGCTGGGACTAATCGAGAAGCCCGCTGTAGAGACTGGAACAACTACGCTGCTACCCCCGCCTCCACAGGCTATGGACAATAAGCCCATCGCGATGCAGGCCGTGGCGATGATCAACACCTTCCAGCAGTTTTGTTGAAACGCTCGCGTTTCCATACCGGACGACTCCCATGCACTCGCGCTGCCAAACTCAGGACGCGTTCTTCCCCACCTTTTTCAGGCAAATTCCACGGGAGAAATGCACTGCTGGTACATTATTTCGATCCTCGCACCGTCTCGACAAAGGCCACAGGTCGAATCCCCTTTAATGTTATAATATGGCATTTTTAATTGTCAGTACCTAACTGCTCATAGATCAGGTCTAAATTGCTCAGTGGGGTTCTCCTTTTTGCTCTAGTAGATAGAAAACTGGTTTCGAGCATGGTCCCATACGCAGCAATCGTTCAAAACTGTTTGACACCCTTCCTCGTCCTTCCTGAACGTGGCCAATTTCAACTAACAAATCAACTTGCAGGAAGAGGTTACAAAATTCGGAAAGACCCGTTAAATTTGCCGTCCTGGCATTGCAAAAATTTAATTGCAATCAATTCTAATGTTCAGCCGCGGCAAGGCGGCGCGTCGGAAAGAATACCTGCCGCAATTCGGTCTGCCGAAATAGCTAAGCTATTCGGCCCCACGCCTCTCGCTCATGGAGTGCATAGACAACCCAGTTGCGGCAATTATGGGAATTTTGATTGTTCCTGAGGGAACGAACCTTGAAGTGTCAGAGAGCCTTTTACTACCCTCGCGCCCTTGGGGGAGTGTGCGCTAGCACCGATTGTGGGGGGCCTATAGTCGAGTAAGGAACAATCTTCCTGATAAAGCTTAAGTGAAAAGCATGGGGGTTACCCGCGGGTCTGGGTTATGGCACGGTGGCTGAAGCTTCGGTCGAGGCCGAACTTTGAGTGGTGCCATTCGCAGCCACGGCGGTAACCACGTAGTAGTACGTCGTCCCTGGAGTTACATTTGTGTCGACATACGTGGTTGCACTAACGGGCGAGGAATTGAGGGGAGCCGTGCTCTCCCCCCCCGAAGAAGTGCCACGGTAGATATCATAGCCCAAAATTCCAGAGGTCGAACTGGCGGTCCAGGTAAGAACCACATCGTGGAGGCCCGTGCCGGTCAACGTGGTGGTTTGTGTGCTGTTCGCAACATTGTTGTTGTTGTCCGTGAATACAAGCGTCCCGCTGCGGCTCCCGCTGGCGACAGGCGTGAAGATCACGGCAATCGTGCAGGAGGTATTCGCCGCTAGCGTGGCGCTGCAAGTCGTGAGCTGGCCAAAGTCACCGGGGTTGGTTCCCGTCATCGCCAAGCCGGTAATGCTCAAAGCCACGGTCCCCGTGTTGGTCAGATTGACGACCTGGGGCGTGCTCGTCGTGTCGACAGGTTGACTCGCGAAGGTCAAGGTCGAGGGGGAAAGGCTGACCGCCGAAGAGGTCCCTGTACCGGAGAGGCTCACCACCTGGGGGCTGTTGCTGGCATTGCTAGTGAGCGTCAAAGAAGCGGTGCGAGTCCCGACAGCGGAAGGCGTAAATGTCACGCGGATGGCGCAATTGGCACCAGCCGCCACGGAGCCGCCGCAGTTGTCGCTCTCGCTAAAGTCACCGGGGTTCGCCCCCGTTATCGGGATGGGGGGGGTATAAGTGAAGGGCGCGTTTCCCGTGTTCCGCAGGGTGACGGCCAGAGCCGGACTCGTTGTACGCAGGGACTGGCTCCCAAATGTCAAGCTGTTGGTGGAAAGACTAGCCATAGGAGCGGTACCCACGCCCGTTCCCGTGAGGGCTATCACCTGCGGGCTGCCAGCGGCATTGTCCATAAATACCACTGAGCCAGTTCGCGCCCCGGCGGCGCTGGGCGTAAACGTGAGGCTGAGGGTGCATTGGTTTGAGGGCGCAAGGGAGGAGCCACAATTACTGGTCAAGGTATAATCGCCGGCATTGGGGCCCGTCACCTCAATGCTGGAAAAGGTCAAGGTCGCGTTGCCCACGTTAATCAATGTGGCGGACAGAGCCGCGCTTGTGGTGCCGACAGCTTGGTTGCCGAAGTTGACGGCGGAGGGACTAATCGAGAAGCCCGCTGTAAAGACCGGATCGACAACGCCGCCACCCCCACCTCCACAGGCTGTGGACAATAAGCCCATCGCAATGCAGGCCGCGGCGATGATGACCACCTTCCGGCAGTTTTGTTGAAACGCTCGCGTTTCCATAAAGGGCGACATTTTGGGTGCTCGTTCTGCCAAACTCCGGTCGAGTTCTTGTCCTCACCTTCTTTCAGGCAATTCCCATGGGAGAAATATGCTGTTGATAAGTTACTTCGAACGTTGCGCAGCATCGGCAAAGGCCATAGGTCAAATCCGTTTTAATGTTATAAGATGGCATTTTTAATTTTCAGTGCCTAATTGCTCATGCATAAGGTCTAAATTGCTCAGTGGGGTTTTCCTTTTTGCTCTCGTAGATAGAAAACTGGTTTCGAGCATGGTCCCATACGCAGCAATCGTTCAAACCTGTTTGACACCCTTCCTCGTCCTTCCTGAACGTGGCCAATTTCAACTAACAGATCAACTTGCAGGAAGAGGTTACAAAATTTGGAAAGGCCCGTTAAATTTGCCGTCCTAGCATTCCAAAAAGTTAATTGCAATCAATTCTAATGTTCAGCCGCTGCAAGGCGGCGCGTCGGAAAGAATACCTGCCGCAATTCGGTCTGCCGAAATAGCTAATTTATTCGGCCCCACGCCTCTCGCTCTTGGAGTGCATAGCCAACCCAGTTGCGGCAATTATGGGGATTTTGATTGTTCCTGAGGGAACGAACCTTGAAGTGTCAGAGAGCCCTTAAACCTTACCCGGTGTCCAGGGAAAGTTCTCGAGATCCAGCTCCAAGGCCAGTTCCTCCTTACTAGCTATCCAGAGGGATCAAAGCCAGGTCGACGGGTGAACCTTCGATCGTTACCCTCCTCAGATACTAGGAAAAACGGACACACCTCCACCTGCACACCCAGAAGACACTTGGCTGCCGAGGTCAGTGAGGCCTATTTAGGGATACCCGTCCGCACCACAGCCGAGGGTGTACCCGAGCTTTCCCAAAGCGCGACACATTATCCGCTTTTCAGAATCCTGTCAACTCTGCTGCAGGACACTCCAACGCAGGATGGGGATGGGCATTGACGGGTGACTCCAAAAATGTTAGAAAAATATGTGGGGCCCTATCGGAAGTTAATGAGGGGCTCCTAATCTGTCTTCAGCGGAGGTAAGCTATGGACAGGCGTGACTTTTTGAAAAAGGGAACCACGGCGGCGGCAGGATTGACCGCCGCAGACAAAATTCTTACCCCTCTCGCTCAGGCGTCCGACTTGGGGGATAAGGCGATGCCCATTCCCAGGCGCAAATTGGGAAAGACCGGGGAAGAAATTTCCATATTGGGATTTGGCGGGATCGTAGTCATGAACAACAGCCAATCGTTTGCCAACAATATTGTGGCTGAGGCGGTTGACCACGGCATCAACTACTTTGACGTGGCGCCCAGCTATGAGGACGCGCAGGCGCGCCTGGGGCCGGCTCTTGCGCCGTACCGCAAGAACGTTTTCCTGGCTTGCAAGGAAGAAGAATGGACCAAAGATGGCTGCGCCAAGCTGCTGGAAGAATCCCTGCGCTTGCTTCGCACCGACCACGTGGACCTTTATCAATTTCATGGCCTGACCAAGATGGCAGAACTCGATCAGATCTTCGGCCCGAATGGCGCCATGGAAACCTTTGAAGCCGCCAGGAAGGCGGGAAAGGTGCGATTTATTGGCTTTTCCGCACACTCGGTGGAAGTGGCTCTGGCGGCAATGGACCGCTTCAACTTCGATACGATTTTGTTCCCGGTTAACTTTGTACTCTTCTCGCAAGCGAACTTCGGACCCCAGGTCATCGCCAAGGCGCAAGAGAAAGAGATGGGAATCCTGGCCCTGAAAGGTATGGCCAGGTCCACCTGGTCCGAAGCCGAAAAAAGTGGCCACCCTCATCCCAAGTGCTGGTACGAGCCGGCCGACTTTCCTCACCAGGCGGCTCTGGGATTTCGCTGGACTCTGTCTCGGCCCATTACCGCAGCCATCCCTCCGGGCGATGAGAGATATTTCCGGCTGGGGATGGAAGTAGCCCAGCAATTTAAACCCGTTACTGAACAAGAAAGCGCGAAGCTGATGGCCAGCGCGGCCGGAGTCAATCCCATTTTTCACCTCGGGACCGCTTAGGCGCCATGGCCAAACCGTCGGTTAGGCGGTCATGAAGCAGTCGGTTTAAATCATGCCTTGGCCAACGGCCCGGGAGGAGCTGTGAGCATTAGGCAGGGCTGCGGAGATCCGCCGTCGATCCCGGCGGGCGCCCAGAATCAGTAGCCTCGGAGTGCGCAATAATGCCGGCCGGCGATGGCCTCGGGGAAGGTCTCGGCGTCGATGGGGTTAGTGAATTGAACCTACCCCCCCCCACTCCCTTGGATGAGAGCGTGGACCGCAAATGGCGACTTCTCCGGCCGGGGGCGGGCCGGGTGGTGGGTTTCGTCATAGGCCCGTTGCCAATTAATGTCTAGAAATCCATTCAGTGGCCAGGGTTATTTCTATCTCCAGCCTTTTCATAAACTTATCGGCCTTGTGCGGGCCTCGCGAATATAAGCTGCTTGTTTTCTGTAACTTATCGGCAGGGCGCGGGTTTAAGGCGTTTTTCGTAGGTTCAGGGCTTAATAATGAAGCTAACTATATTCTTTTCAAAAACTCATCGGCATTTTTGATAAACTGTTTGTTTTCAATAAACCATCGGCATCGGACATTTTGTCGCTTATTTCCCCTATTGTTTTCAATAACTCCTCGGGGTCGACCTTCATTTTGATACTTTCTTGCGAGTGTGCCTTCCGCCCTGATTTTCATGGACAAATTGGCTTTCCGCCACGCCTGTCACGGGCTCGACTCTTCCTGCTGTGGCCTGATTGGCCTCTCCGCATTCTCTGCCTCTTAAAGCCTTCGGAACGGAAGGCGCGGTGCGCTCCGCGGTCTCCGTGTCACGGATTCGCGGTCCACGGAGGGGGCGGAAACACTGCTGCCGGGTGCCCAGATTTGCCTCAGTCATTTGGTCTTTTGGAACTATGGACATGGAAGCCGCTCGTTCTTTCCCTTCCGTAAGACCCCGCCCGAACCGCCTGGCAAGATTTGTAGTCATAATCCTAAGCTAGTATACATCAGAAGCGTGTAGGGGTCAAGAACCAACCGCCGTGGGTCAAATTGATGTCGAGGCGGTTTTGCGCCGCCATCTGGCGTGGTAAACTCGGCGTTACAACATCAAATTGGCGCTGCCCTTTACCAAGGGAGGCAATCTCAACGATGGTCAATAATGTCCCCTGTAAGAAACTCCGGTTTCTCTACCACGCCTGCCTCCCCCCCCACATCGCAGCGGCGGTGGGAGCGCGACAGTTCGGCCGGTAGCGGACGCTGCCCGGCGGCGGATTGGAACTTTTTACCTGCCTGCACGGCAAAACCGGCCGTGTCCGCCTGATCGATTCCGACGGCGCTGCGCACAACAATGTAACCAGCAACCACGCTCCCTTCGGACAGGTCGTGCTGGGACTTGGAATTATTGATCCCGGAAGGTCTGCACCGCGGATTGCTACCTGCTTGTAAACAAGCGATCTCAGTTTTCGGTAACACATCCTCCCCGCCTTTATCAATCCTTCATCGAAAGCGCTGCATCAGCGCGGCGATCTGCCGCAAATAGATGGGTTCGGACTGGGGATCGAAGTGGGTTCGGGAAACCTCGTATCCGCCTTCGGAGTAGGCTTTCTGTTCGGGGAAATAGCCGACATAGCCATTCGTATAGCCCATCAGGTGCGCGTAGGTGGCGGGCGACGCGGCCTTGACTTGCTTTCCAATGTTGCTGAACATCTCCCCCGGAAAAGTGGTCCACATCAGGTCGCCGATCCGCACCGCGGTGGTGGGCAGGTCCACGCTGGTTTTGGTGAAATCCTTGTACAGTTCGCTGTAGCTCCGGGGGCAGCGGATCACGGCCGTTTCTATCTGGAAGCGCGGGTTGACATAAGGCCTGGGGGTCAGTTGGCGGTACACGCGGACGACCTCACGCCCAATCTCTTCGCCCAGCGCCCAAGTGGTGTTGATGTCGTCCTTATATCCGTCCAGGCCGCCGACCACGCGCGGGTTGATGTCGCCCGCGGCTCCCTGCAAATAGATGGTGCCGAGCCCGGGAAATTCCCTTTCCACGGATTGTTGCATGCGGCCCATCCATTCGCCGGAGACCTTGCTGTTGCGCCCTCCCAGCGACGTTCCATGGCAGGGATAGTGGATCATCAATGCCAGCGGTTTACCCTCGGTGGTGTCCACGCGCACGAGCTGGACAGCGTCGTCGATAGGTCCCAGGGGGTTTGCCCCCAAGCGCAAGACACCGCCAAACTCATGGACCAGAACCGGGCTATCGGTTTTGGACTTGCCAAAGGATTGGCTGGCGTCGTTCTCATCGAAAGTTAAGGGGGAGTCCTTATCGGCGGGTTGCGACTGGCGCCGGTTCATGGCAATGCGCGAGTGCCCGGCGCCTGCGGCGATGCGGACAGGTTGCAATCCGGCCACCGCCTGAGTTGTGGCCTTCACGATGGCGCTGGCGAAGACGCCATCCCATGCGGTTTTCGGCTCGGGATTCGGCGCCGGAGCGGCATGGTTGTGAACGTCACCCAGGAGGATGTTCGACACGGGGATGCCGGTGGCCTCCGCGATGCTGCGGCGGAAGGTGTCATGCCCTTCGATCCCGATCACATCCGCTACGACGAAGGCCACGCGGACCCCCGAGGCTTCGAAAACCAACGCCCGCGCGTAGAGATGGTCGCCCGGATAAACGCCGTCCGAGGGGGCATCGCGCAAGTCATATCCGCCCATGGTTACCGGCCCAGTGGGAGTAATATCAACTTTCGCATAGCCGGCACGCAAATCCTGCGCCCAGCCCGGCGTCGCGATGAGAAACAGCATGGCGGGCAACAGCAGGACGATTACGCGGAGGGCCTTATTCAAATACTCTGCCATTCCATTTATCCGTCTTCGCATATATTTCAGAATCCTCCATCAGGAGAGTTTGAATGAGCAGCTTACCTGAGATTCACCTAGCTTGGCGGGGAATCTTACGCTAGAGTTACCTCGCAGTAATACGGACGTAATTGGCAAAGGATAATATTCCCCGGTACTTCCGTCACGTGAAACACTACATCAGGAGGATCTATGACCAAAAATGAATTCTGTGAAATCGCTTTGCAATCGATTCAGCCGGCGGAAAAGCTGATTGGTATGGTTCCCGCCGACAAACTGAATTGGAAGCCCGGGCCGACGTTTATGAGCATCGGCCAAGTCCTTTCCCACCTGAGCGACGGAGTGGGCGGTGGACTGGAAACATTGGTAAGCGGCAAATGGCCGCCCATGGAAGAGATGGAAGTAGGTATGAAATTGGAAAACATGACCTCCTGCGGAATTCAGGAGGCCCTGAGCAAGCTTGATAAGGACAAAGCAACTCTTCGCGCGGCGTTGGATGGCATGAGCGAGGATGACTTCACCAATCGTGTGGTTTCCGTGCCCTGGGGTTGGAAGGCCAAGACCGAGATTATGAGTGTTGCCTTTCTCGGGCACTTCAATAATCATAAAATGCAACTTTTCACCTATCTGAAACTGCTTGGATTGCCCGTCAATACTGAGTCTCTATACGGAGCTTAGCTTTTTGGCGTGTCGGGTTCATGCCAGGCAATAGGTGTGGACTTAGCGCGGATTTCTAATTACGAGTCTGGAAGGGCAGGGCTTTATAGGCTGGGGAAAAACTCGAAATCGCTGTCATTCTGAGGAGCAGCGGCGACGAAGAATCTTGCAATGCCTTGAAAATGCTCAGGGCGAGATCCTTCGCTGCGCTCAGGATGACAGCATTTAAGGGTTTTTCCGCAGCCTGTTTAGCCCCGCCCCTCCGGCAACCCCTCCCCGGTGTGGTGAGAAATGCGGGCTAAGAGCATCCAAGCGTGGAGAGAAATCCGGGTTAGCGGGCCGATTGACCATCATCGTCGGGGTTGAAGGATCAAAATCCGGAAGCGGAAATTAGCAGAAGCGTACACGTGAGCGGAGTTGACACGGCACTGGAGGAAGGGATCACGCATTTTAGTCGCAAGGCGGACCAGCATGGCAGGCGCGTGCTTGCCCTCCTCGTGTCGTTGGTCCTCGCTGCGGCGCTGCGAACTTATCCGGCACAACGAAACCCTGAGGCCACATCTCCAAACCCTGCGGAGAAAGCATCCTCACCCCCGGCAAAAGGCCAGCGAAGCTTTGCATCGCATTGCGCCTCCTGCCATGGTTTGGACGGCCGCGGCGGCGAGCACGCGCACGCCATCGCCACTCCCCGCGCGGCCGGGGCACTCGAAGATCCAGCGCTTTTCCAGATCATTCGTGATGGAATTCCTTCTAAAGGGATGCCCTCTTTCAGTTCTTTATCCGAGCCGGAAATCCATGCGCTCATCACCTACCTTCGTATCCTAACGGGGAAGGGCGCGGTTCGGCCTGGGAAAGGAATCTCGGCTCGGGGCGAGCAATTATTCTTCGGAAAGGCCCACTGCGGCGATTGTCACATGGCGGCGGGCAAGGGCGGCTTTATCGGATCAGACCTCACGGACTTTGCCGGGTCGCATTCCGCGGGCGATCTTCACCAGGCGATTGTTAATCCTGATCGATGGGTCCTGCCGGCTCGAAATGTGGTGACGGTAACCACGCTGTTGCAGGACCGTGCCACGGGCCTGGTGCGGAACGAAGACAACTTCTCGCTTCAGGTACAAGACGCGGACGGAGTTTTTCATCTTTTCCTGAAATCGCAAATCGCGAAAGTTGACCGCGAGCCGCATTCCCTGATGCCCGAGGATTACGCAACGCGGTTGACCCCCGCGGAATTGGACGACTTGATCAGTTTTCTTTTTAGCGGATTGGTTGCTCCCACGCACGATTCGACCAGCGGGGGGTCTTCCGCCCGATAGCTAGCGCCCTGAGTCAGAAGTTCGCGTAAGAATTTAGCCTGCGGAGCGGGTGCCATAATGTCAAGCTTGACCAAAATGCGCAGCGTTCAGTGAGGCATGGCCTGCGGCTTCGCCGCTTGCTGTGCGGAAAGGCTGGGCCTTTCCGTCGTGCGAGAACACCAACCAACCTCACCCGCGCCGCCTGGAAGGCTATGCCTTCCACGCGGCGCGGGTGAGAAATAATCATGGGACTTGGCCGGGAAAGGCGGAGCCTTTCCGCACAGCGGAGCGGCAGAGCCGCGTGAACTACTCAGGACGTTCGCTAATTTGGGCAGCCTTGCCATAATGTAGCCCATGGCGTCCGCCATGGGATTCGGGCCCTCTTCCCCTTTCGTCGCCCTCTCCCGCCTGGGCGGGAGAGGGGGCAGGGGGTAAGGGTGGGCGCTCGGACCCACGGCTTGCGCCCTGGGCTACATTATGCCGCCCGCTACGCGGGCTGATTTCATCAATGGACTTCTGACTTAGGGCATTAGCGCCGAAGAATCCGGGAAAACCTGAGCCAAGATGACGCGACCCAAGCGAAGAAGCAGGCCAAGCGAGAAAACGGAGGAAATTTGAGGTCACGAGGATGATCGCGATGCAAGGACGGAGCATACGGGCTCTCATCATCGCCGCCTGCCTGGGTTCGGCGGTTGCGGCTGCGCAGGAGCGCGAGGCGCCCGTCTCTGTCAATGCGGATTTCCCGCCCCAGGGCCTTCTGGTCGCGCCCCCAGCCCAAGATTGGCCTTCGTACAATGGCGACTACACCGGCCGCCGCTACAGTGCGCTTGACCTGATTAATCCTAACAATGTTCACCGCCTGCGCGCCCAGTGGGTATTCCACTCGACCAATTCCGAGTCACTGGAGGTTACACCGGTGGTCGTGGGCGGGGTGATGTATGTCACCTCCGCGAACGATGCCTTCGCGCTCGATGCCCGGACCGGCCGTGTGCTTTGGAGCCACCCCCGTCCTGTGAGCCAAGGTTTGATCGACGATGCTTCTGCGCATCATAATCGCGGTGTCGCGGTATGGCACACACGCCTGTTCATGGAAACCGATAACGCCCATCTGCTGTGCCTGGACGCACGGTCCGGCCATTTGATCTGGGACGTCGCCTACGCCGATACTCGCAGAAATTACGGCGCCACCAGTGCTCCGCTGATCGTGAAGGACAAAGTCCTGGTGGGCACCTCGGGAGGCGATGATGGGGTGCGTGGCTTTCTCGCGGCTTTTGATCCGGAGACGGGCAAGGAGGTGTGGCGTTTCTGGACGATTCCCGCGCCCGGCGAGCCGGGGGCCGAAAGCTGGCCCGGCAATGCTTATCTGCTCGGTGGCGGAACAACGTGGATGCCTGGGACTTACGACCCCGAGACAAATACTCTTTTTTGGGGAACCAGCAATCCCGCTCCCGATTTCGTCGGTGATACTCGCCCGGGTGACGACCTCTATACCGATTGCGTCCTGGCCCTGGACCCTGACACGGGAAAGCTAAAGTGGCACTTCCAATTTACCCCGCATGACCTCTTCGACTACGACGCGACACAGACTCCTGTGCTCGTTGACTTGACCGGCGGTGGGCAGGTTCGAAAGTTATTGGTGGAAGCCAACCGCAACGGCTTCTTCTACCTGCTCGATCGCACCACGGGCGAATTCCTTAGCGCCACGCCTTTTGTCGAGAAGCTGAACTGGGCGAAAGGGATTGATGCGCATGGACGGCCCATCCGCACGGGGGTACAACCGACGCCCCAAGGGGAGAAGGTCTGCCCTTCGCTCGACGGCGCCACCAACTGGATGTCTCCCTCTTACAACCCCTCGACGCAACTATTTTATTTTATGGCGCTCGAGGACTGTGACATCTACACTGCCGGCAGGAGCAAGCAAACCTTCAAACCCGGCGAGAGCTATTACAACACCGGGTCCAAGCGCCCTCCCCGGGCGTCTGCCCAAAAGATCCTTCTCGCCCTCGATGTGGCCACCGGAAACCCCGTGTGGCGATACCCGCAGGTGGGGAATGGGGATTCTTGGGGCGGCACGATGACCACCGCCTCGGGCTTGGTCTTCTTCGGCGATGACGCGGGCGAATTCGAAGCCGTGGATGCCCGCACTGGGAAAGCGCTGTGGCACTTTAACACCGGTCAAGCGTTCCATGCCTCGCCCATGAGTTACCGCGTTAACGGCGTCCAGTACGTCTCGATCGCCGCTGGGAGCGACGTGTTCAGCTTCGCTTTACCTCCGGATTAGATCGAAAGGTCGATCTGAATTCCAGGCGGCTTCCCCCTTTCCCATCGATATGAATCATGCGTTTACCCGCTTATATTAACCCCTGTCGTCCGCAGAGACCCCAGACGGGCTATCATGTAATGCTTGAATCTCACCTACCTCATCCGTAGACAGGTCCCCCGGATCTTCCGTGGACACAGCAGAAGTTTGACAGATTAGGCAGTGTGCTTCATTATCCTTTCGAATGCGAGGCCGCGTTTGGGCTGCTGTCTCGCGAGTTTTGGGTCGATTGGTTGCGAACATTCCCTCTGAGGGCTAGACAGGCTGCGGAAAAACGCTTGAATGCTGTCATCCTGAGCGCAGCGAAGAATCTCGCTCCGCCGCTCAGCGTAAACTACGCGAAGGATCTCGGTCCGAGCATTCTCAAGGCAATGCGAGATTCTTCGTCGCCTCCTGCTCCTCAGAATGACAGTGCTGACGAGCAGGCGTAGCGCGAACCTGTTTTTTAGGTCCGCGGCACGTCCCCGATGGACAAGGAAAAGCCGTGGACCTAAAAAACAGGTCCGCGCTACCCTTCCTCGGCCCGAGTTTCTGCCCATCCTGGGCAGCCGCAAGGCTTTCAATGCTCAGAATGATAGTGCTGACGAGTTTTCCCGCAGCCTGTAGAACCCTAAAGCTCCCGGCTTGGCCGAGGATATTCGAAAGGTAGCCAGACGCCATGAACCGCCGTTGGATTGTCCTCTCGCTCGTCTTTTTCGGCATCGTGATCAGCTATGTCGATCGCGGCAATCTCAGCATCGCGGCGCCATCGATCATGCGAGATTTCCGTATCGCGCCCGCCACGATGGGGGTTCTCCTCTCTGCTTTTTTCTGGACCTATGCCGCATTTCAGATCCCGGCCGGCGCACTCGTGGACCGGTTTGGAATCCGCCGGGCTTACGCGGGTGGATTCCTTGTCTGGTCGTTAGCGTCGGCTTCCATCGCCCTCAGCCGCGGAACCGGCGACATTATCGGCATGCGCATGTTGCTGGGGCTCGCCGAATCGATCGGTCCGTTGGCAAGCATATCCTTCATCCGAAACAATTTTGCGGGTAAGGATCAGGGCCTGCCCACTTCTATTTACATTGCCGGCCAGAACATCGGTCCGGCACTGGGGGCGCTCGCGGGAGCCATGCTGTTGGACCGGTTCGGATGGCGCATGATGTTTGCCATTACCGGAGTAGGGGCGCTGATTTGGTTGCCATGCTGGCTGGTGGCCACCCCGTCCGACGGAACACGTGCCGCGCGTCAAGCGCAAAAGGCGGTTGACGACCTAGCCGCGCCACGGCGGTGGACTTGGCCCATGCTCTTGAGCAATCAGACGTTTTGGGCAATGTCGTTGGCCGTCTTGCTGTCCTCTTAT
>Ga0182030_10010389_pt1 | contig 18913 bp, 12 predicted proteins | sample 812S3MmetaG_FD_121299 | JGI IMG/M metagenome (GOLD analysis project Ga0182030, IMG submission 121299) | Permafrost microbial communities from Stordalen Mire, Sweden - 812S3M metaG (Illumina Assembly) | ecosystem: Environmental > Terrestrial > Soil > Wetlands > Permafrost | place: Sweden...
AACCGCCCGTGGTGTGCAGGATACCCTTGGGCTTCCCGGTGGTGCCGGAAGTGTATAACAGATACAACGGATGCTCGGCGTCGAGCGGTTCGGCGGGGCATTCGTCGGACGCGTTAGCCATCAGTTCGTGCCACCAAAGATCGCGCCCGCCGAACATAGTTTGGGGTGTTCCCGTACGCTTGTACACGATGACATGCTTCACCGACGGGCAGTGCGGCACCGCCTCGTCGACCGCGGGCTTCAACTTCACCTCAGCGCCGCGCCGGTACGATCCGTCCTGGGTAATCACCAACGCCGCCTGCGAATCGGTAATGCGGTCCACCAGCGCATTGGCCGAGAATCCGCCGAAAATCACCGTGTGCGGCGCCCCAATGCGCGCGCAGGCCAGCATGGCGATGGGCAGCGCGGGACACATGCCCATGTAGATCGCGATGCGGTCGCCCTTCTGAATGCCCAGCGACTTCAGGACGTTGGCGAATTTCGACACCTCGATCAGCAATTGCTGATAAGTGAGCGTCTGCACCTCGCCGGGTTCGCCTTCCCAAATAATCGCGGCCTTGTTGCGGCGATGGCTGGCCACGTGGCGGTCCAGGCAGTTATACGAAAGGTTGATCTTGCCGCCGTCAAACCACTTGGCCCACGGGCAGTTCCAATCGAGCACCTTGTCCCACGGTTGGAACCAGTGCAACTGAGAGGCGATCTCGCTCCAGAAACTTTCCGGATCGGTTTCGGCCTGCTTGTAGAGGCGCTCATATTCTTCCATCCCGCGAACGTGGGCTTGGGCGCGAAACTCGTCGGAGCATTCGAACACGCGAGTTTCCGTGAGTACGGAATCGATATTGACTTGACTGGCGACGACTGACATTTGAGTTACCTTTCTTCAGCCAGAGCATCCGAAGTCTCCACGAGCAACGCACCCGTCGGCGCGTTTTCATTCTGACTCCTGACTTCTGACTCCTGAATTCTTTTCCTCTTACGCAACCTGCCGGGCAGCCGGCCGTTTAGCCAGCATTTCGCAGACCAGCGCAACCGCGGCCAGCGCGGCCGCCGAATAGAACGCTGCCTGGTAATTGTGATACTTGTCGAACAACACTCCGCCGATGCGCGGACCGATGATCCCGGCCACGCCCCACGCAGTGAACAGCATGCCGTAATTGATGCCGGCATTCTTCGTGCCCCAGAAGTCCGCGGTAGCCACGCCATTGACCGAGAGTTGCGTCCCGTAACACCAGTAGACGACGAACACGGCCACATACAGGAGGGCCACGTCCCCACCGGCGGCGTAAAGCGCGGGCATGGCGAAAATCGAGATGGCGATCATGGTGCGCAGCACATTGATTCGTCCCAGTTTATCCGACATCCAACCTGACAGGATTCGCCCTGAAGCGTTGCCGAAAGCGCCTACCACCAGCGTCATCGTCGAGAGCGCCGCCGCGGCGATCCCGACGCTCTTGGCGAACGGAACCAGTTGGCTGACCACCATAAGGCCCGCCGAGCAACCCAGCGCGTAACCCACCCACATCAAATAGAACGACGGTGTGCGCAGCACTTCTCCGGGAGTGAATTCGTACGTGGTCGCGGCCGACTTCGACGCCGCCGCTGGCTTCCACCCCGCGGGCTTATATCCGGCCGGCGGATTCTTCAGCAGCAACGCGCCAATCAATGTCATCACCAGAAAGATCCCGCCCAGAATCTGAAAAGTTGCCGGAAGACCGTACGCCGGAATCAGCTTCAAGCTGGCCAGCGGTCCGAAAATGGCCGACCCCGCGCCGTACCCGCCCACCGCCAGACCGATTGCCAGGCCGCGCTTATCGGGGAACCATTTGGCCATCACCGGAATCGGCGTGGAGTAGCCGAAGCCGTTGCCCAATCCGCCGATCACACCGAAACAGATAAACAGGTAGTTGAGGCTGGTGGTATAAGAGCACAGGAAGAATCCCAGGCTCACCAGAATTCCGCCCGCCAGCGAACAATAGAGCGGACCGAACTTATCCTGAATTCGTCCCGCCACCACGAAAGTGAGCGCGAAAACCACCACGGCGATGGTGAAAACCATCGATGTATCCGCCCGCTTCCACCCGAATTGCTTTTCCAGGGGGGCAACGAATACGCTCCAGGCGTACAGGGTTCCGAGGGCCAGGTTCATTGAGAGCCCGCCGACTACCCGCCACCAGCGGCTGATTCCAGGCTGGGTGATAGTCTGCGGCTCCATATGCTGTCGGGCGGTTGCCATGGTGAATCTCCTGTTTGGGTCAGAAATACCGGGAAGGACGTTGGTAGTGGATCTGGGGGGAGTGGATCTCGGGGGACGGAACGGAGAGGAAGGGCGCCTGCCACCGCGGTGAGAGCATTGTCGACAACAGAGTCTTCATCTCTACCCCCTTTTGCCCACGCTCATTGAAGCGCGGCGCACGGAGAATATTTGGATTTGTGGGAAGTATCACACAATGTTAGACAGCATTGCAAGATAAAAAGAGGTATTTATCTACAACTTGCTCCAGTCAAAGGAGATCTAATTTGTAACAGAAGGGGATAAAATGCGATTACTGGGTGAAATCCCCCGCTTCCAGCATGCCCTTCAAATCGCCGGCGATCTCCGCCCCGTGCCGCGAGAAGAAGGGGTGCCCGTGATGCCCCTCTAACTCATGGTTGTGGAACCCCGCTTTGCATAGATCGCGCCATGCCTGGCGCGGATCGCCCAGCAGCCGCCAAATAAGTGGCCGCGCGCGCGTCTGGAACTGCGCCACCGGCACATCGAGGCTCCCCGCGCCGTACTTCCCCGCGGCGGCAACCGTCGCAGCCGCACACTCCCCCCCAACATGCAGCGGTGCCAGTAATCGCGCCTGCACCAGAGCTCGCCGCCACGCGCTGGACCCAGCACCCAGAAATCTGGGATATCCGGGCCGAGGCGTATCGAACAGCGCCACCAGCCCCACCTCCAAGCCCGCAGCCCGCAACTGACGTGCGGCCTCAAATGCGATTAATCCCCCAAAACAATAGCCACCCAACAGATACGGCCCGTGTGGCCGGACGGTGCGGATGGTCCGGCAGACGCGCGCGGCAAGTTCTTCGACGGTGCGGAATTGTTGTTCTACGGGATTCTTGAGCGCGATGAACGGTCGATCGTCACCCAGGCAGCGCGCCAGTTCCTCGAACGCCAAAGCATCGTCTGGCGCCGACGAGATAGCGAAAAACGGCGCGAGCCTGCCCTGGGGACGATAGCTGACCACTGCGGCTGCGTCCGATTCCAGCCCCTCAGCCAACTGCGCCAGGGTCGGCACCTGCAAGAAGGCGCTCAGCGAGAGCTCTCGCCCGAATTCCCGCGCCAGCAGAGAGATCAGCGCCGTGGCGCGCAGGCTATCGCCTCCCGAATCGAAAAAGTCGTCCGTTACCGAGACACGGGACAGGCCGAGAACGCTTTGCCAAAGCGGCGCCAGGCGCATCTCGGTTGGGGTCGCCGGCGCCTGCTCAGCTCCGGCCGGCAGTAGCCGCCCGCCCTCGCGGGGAAGCGCCCCGCGGTCGATCTTTCCGCTGGGGGTACGAGGCATCTCGCGCAGCACCACATACTGCCGCGGAACCATGTGCGCCGGTAGCCGGAGCGACATATGCCGACGGAGTTCCCCGAGCGTAGGTGGCTTGCTTTCTCCGGAGAACACAACATATGCCACCAACCCCTGGCTATCGTCGGCGATCACAGCACAATGACGCACCGCGGTGTGCTGCCCCAGCGCCGCTTCCACTTCCTCCAGATCCACGCGGAATCCGCGGATTTTGACCTGCCGGTCCACTCTGCCCAGGAAAACGAAGTTCCCGTCGGGGAGGGCGAACACCAGGTCGCCGGTACGGTAAAGCCGGGCAGTCGGGTCTGCGCTGAAAGGGTCGGGTAGAAACCTGGCGGCAGTGAGAGCCTCGTCTCCCAGGTAACCGCGAGCCACCCCAACGCCCCCGATGAACAGTTCGCCGGGAATCCCCACCGGCGCCAGCCTGCCTTCCCCGTCCAACGCATAGGCCCGCAGGTTGTCGATCGGGCGGCCGATCGGCACAAAGCTCCCGCCTTCCCAGGCCGAAGATCCGGCCTCATAACACAGCGACGTGATCGTCGTTTCCGTGGGGCCGTAGACATTGAACCAGCGCACCCGGTTCCCCACCAACCGCCTCCAGTTCCGGTAGGCCGTCGCGTCCACGCGCTCCATGCCAGTGTTGACCACGCGCAGAGAGGTGGGCAGCGTCGCGTTGCCCGCCGTCATCGTCGCCACCCATTCGTGCCACCACGTGCTCGGCATGCCCGTCACAGTAATGCGCTGCTCTTCCAGGAACCGCAGGAACTCCGCCATGGCCCCAGCCGCCTGCTGGCGCCCGAACACCAGCGTTGCCCCACTCGCCAGATTATTGAAAATCTCGGCCACGAAAACATCCGATCCCATGGAGGCAAATTGCAGACGCCGGTCCCGTTCGCCGATCTCCTGCGCGCGGCACGCCGCCACCGTGTGATTCACCAGCGATCGGTGCGTCACCACTACCGCTTTCGGAGTGCCCGTGGAGCCCGACGTATAGATGGCATACGCCGCGTTATCGGCCGATCCGGCGGGTGGAAGATCGACCACCGCCTGCGACGCCATCTGCTCCCGTAATCGCGGCCAATCGTCTAGAACGATTTTCGGCGCGGCACGTTCCATCATTCCCGCCAGGCGCTCCGCAGGCAGCGACGGGTCGAGCGGCAGGAACGCTCCGCCCGCCTTCAGCACTGCCAGAATCGCCACCACCGCCTCCGGAGAAGACGGCAGCTTTATCGCCACCAGATCCTCTGGCCCGACACCGCGCTCCCGGAGGAGACAGGCCAGCTGGTTCGCCTGCCGATTGGCCTCGGCATACGGCCACACGCTGTCGCCCTCTAACGCCACTTTTTCCGGCACGCGCCGCGCCTGTTCTTCGAACAACTGGTGCACAGCGCGACAGGCAGGCGCCTGCCCCACCATTGCCGGCATGGGACTTGCTTCGGTGGCGCAGGCGGTCTCGCCTGCCTGTGGCGATCTTCTCTGCACATTCCAATCGACCGTGAGCCGCGCTTCCTCGCTCGCGCTGAGCATGTGGATGGCGCCCAGGCGGGAGTCGGGGTGCTCGACGAAGCCCCGCAGCAGCGCCTCCAGGTGGCCCAGCATACCGGCGACAGTCTCGCGGCAAAACTGGCCAGTGTCATATACAATTTGCAGCGTGAGCGCCGGCCGGCCCCAAGCCACCAGCGTCATCGCCGAGTCGGTGCGCTCCTGGCCGCGGAACCGGCGATTCTCCCACTCGCCACCCAGGCTGCGGAGGGATTCCTCCAACGGCTCGTGGTCGTAGACCACCACGCTCTCGAAGGGCGGCATGCCCGGCGGCAGACTGCTCCAGGCGCGCACCAGGTCGAGCGGAGTCTGCTCGTGCTCCCGCAGTTCCACCCACTGGGAACGGATCTGTCGCAACCACGCCGCAAGCGGCCGATCGGGGGCTACCCTCACGCGGAACGGCAGCGTATTCATCAAGGGACCAATCATAGCGGGCGCATCCGGCACGGAAGTGTGCCGGCAGTGGCGCGTCACTCCCAAGACCACGTCATCGCGGCCGCTATAGCGGCTCAGCAGCAGCGCCCACGCCCCCAGCACCAGGCTGTTGATGGTGACGCCCAACCCCGCCGCAAACTGCGCCACGCGGCGCGTGAATTCGCCGTCCGCCTGCCGGATTTCCTTCGCGAACGCCTCCTCCGCGGGAGGCGCCGCAGAACGCAGACGATCGGCGACGTAGCCCACAGTATTCGCGACGCCTTCCCATTGGCGCCGCCAATACAGCTCCGATGGTGTGAAGTCGCGAGCCGCCAGCCAGTCGAGGTGGGCGCGAAAATCCCGCGCCTCGGGTAGCGCGACCTCTTCGCCCTTCAGCAGACCGTCATAAACGGCAAACAGTTCGCGCCATACCAGCGCCACCGATCGTCCATCGAGAAGCACGTGGTGGACCGTCCAAAGCAAGGTGGTACCATGCGGACTCTCCCACAGCGCGAAACGCATAGGGATACCGTCTTCCAGCCGAAAGCCCAGTTTCCGATCTTCCCGCAGGAAATCCGCAAGGTTCGCCGGCGGATCGCATTGCCAACGGATTTCGGGCGCGTTCTCCACCCGCAGAGAGAAGCTGTCGGCAGGGCCGCCCTCCACACGGCATCGTAATGCCGCGTGGCGCTCGATCACACGATCCCAGGCTCGCTGCAACCGGGCTACGTTCAACCCGGCGGGACACTCGCAGATCCTTTGCAGCACGTAGGCGCCAGACCCGGGAATCCGCAACGACGCCAGCACCATCGCCCGCTGCATGGCCGTCAACGGATAGTCGCAACGCGCCGTCGCCGTGCCCATTTTGGTCACGGCCGCATTACCAGGGTGGGGCAGCCTTTTCCCATATCGTAGGACGGCACCAAGGCCGATATTTCGCCGAAGAACTCGCCCAGCCGGGCACGCAACTCCTCCAGCGTGGGAAAGGTATAGAAGGCAGCCAGCCCCTGGTACCGATCGATGGTGTCGATTTCGTCTCGATTCCAGCCGGTCTGGAGCGCCAGCGCCGCCCGGTCGATGCCGCTGCCGGTCCAATAGTCGTAAATCCTGTTCAGGTGAGAGCCTTCTTCGGCGCTCGGCTGCAGGGCCATCAGGAGACGCAGTTTGAAATGATGAAAGCTGGCATTGCGAGGCAGGCCGGCAATCACGTCCGCTGGATCTTCCTTCACGGCAGGCTGGACAAATGCGCGCAGGGCGAACGTTCCGTCCGCCCCCAGAGCCGCGCGAACACTACGGGCCAGCGCCCGGTAACCTTCGGGGTATCGCAGGACGTTGATCGAGCCGTCTCCCACCACCATGCCGAAGGACGACTCGCGGAGGGGCAGAGCCAGCCAATCAGCCTGCAGTGCCCAGCGCACCGAGGCAACGTCGCCGGGCCAGATGGCCCGAACCATAGCCAGGGAGCGATCTATGGCGGTCAGACAGGATCCCGGAGGCCACGAAATCTGCGCGAGTCCGGGCGTAACTCCCAGCAGCAGCGCGTGTAACCGTTCACCTCGATGGCTCGCTACCCACTGATCGGCCGCCCCTTCCATAAACCGCGCATCGTCGCCGCAGGGAGTGAGCGGCGAGCCAAGCCTGGCGTACACTTTCGCAAAGCTATCCCAATATTCCGGTCGAAGCGCACCGGACAATTCGTTGAGATCGTGAACCATAAGCGAGCCGACGGCAAACGTTCCGAGCCCCCCCGAGCGTGTAGGATAGCCTTAAATAGGGGTATTGGCAATCGCCCTCAAAATTTCAGTTGCACCGTGGTTAGAATTCGTATAAATTCGCCATGATGGATAAGAAATTAACTTTGATTCCCAGCAAGAAAAAATTGGTGCTGTATCAGTTTCCGAAACCGATCCCGCCACCGCCGAAGCGGGCCGCATAAGGAAGGTCCGAGCAAGAGCCAAGCCCCATGCCACGCCTCTACCGAAGCGCCAAAGATCTGGAGCACTGGTTCGTGTTCGACGATTCCACCGGGTGGCAAAAATTCCCGGCGAGAATCGACGGCTGGGCCCAACGCAGGCCCGTCCGCACCGTGCACGGACTCGATTTGCGCGAAGTACCGCTGTGGTTATCCTTTCATACTGGCCTGCCGCTCGCCGCCCGCCGGCTCGGTCACGCAGCCTGATCACATCGGTAAAGCCCGTGGCGACAATTCTTTAGGCAAATATCCCTCAGCAAGCACCAGCCAGTCGCCGGTGGCCAGGTAAGCTTGCAGCGCCAACACTTCCACCGTCGGCCCCGCCGGCCAATTCGGCCACACCGGCATCGGCCCGTAGGTGAATTTGGCCATCTTCAGATTCAGCGAAGCCCCCGCCCCGTCGCCTTTCATCCGCAGCAACCCGTTCCGCGCCGCACGCACCCTGCACATCGCCGACATCACCGCCGTGCCCGAGCGCCCGCAGAACAGCAGGCCGATTTCCTTCCGCGCCACCCTCCACTCATCAAGTACCCGCCAGGCCTCCTCAGGCGCTATCGGCGTCCCCACTGTCTCTTGCCACTGAGTCTCAACCATGGTGCCCAAAATTCTAGCATAGCCCTCAACGAACAGACTGCTTGCATGTGGCAGAATCCCACAAACAGAGGATAGCCCTACTACACGTACCATAAGAAACAAATAACTAAATCAACTTTGCAGGGATTTTCAACCCTATAACACTACCCCGGTCCGGCCGATAAGAGTATCGAGAAGGGTGAGCGCTCGCTCACCAAGCTGAGTGATTGTAAAACGAAAAATGAAGTCTACCTTATTCCGATTCCTGCTGGCAGGTGTAACCACTGCCTCGGCGCTCCGCCTGGTCGCCGCTGCCGACATGCCGCCTTCCAACTTACCGCCCCCCCAGGTTCTCTCGCTGGACGATTGCCTGCGCATCGCCATGGAAAAGAACCACCAGCGCCCTGCTTCGCGCTTTGCAGTCGCCATGGCCGAGGCGCAACATCGTCAGGCGCTGGCGGGCTACTGGCCGCAAATCAGCGCTAAAGGCGGATGGACGCAGCTCGACCAGGCGCCCAACTTCGTCTTCCCTGCCTCGACGATGTACATCCCGTCGCAGACCGTGAATGTGCCGGGCGGCACCGCCTCCGTCACCATCCCGGCCAACGCTTTCGGTCCCGGATTTCCGCCCAGCGCAGTGCAGATGCCTGTCAGTTTTCCGGGGCAAAGCGTCAGCACGTCCGCGCAGGTCTTTACCATCCCTGAACAGAACGTCAAGCTCGCCAATCCGCAGAACTTCGAGGCTACCGGGAATATGACGTGGCTGCTCTTTGACGGCGGCATGCGAAAAGGTTATCGCGAGCAGGCGCAAGGCGCTGTGGAAGCCGCGCGGGCCGACTCGCGGCGCACCGATCTCGAGATCACCGATAGCGTGGTGCGGCTGTACTGGGGAGCTTTGCTGGCGCGGCAATTGCGACAGGTGGGTGACGACACCCTGGCGCGCATGGAAGTCACCCTGGAGCTGACCGACTCCATGTATAAGAACGGTGCCGGCAAAGTGAATAAGACCGACTATCTCGACAATGTCGTGATGGTGGAGACCATCCGCTCGATGGTCGCGGAACTGGCGAAGAACGAAGCCGCGGCCGAAGCCGCGCTGGCCTACACCATGGGGCTGCCATGGAATGCCACGGTGCGGCCCTCCGTGGAAGAACTGCCCTACCGGCCGTTCGCCGGTAATCTGGATGAGTTGGTAGGCACGGCGTACGAATTCAACCCGGATTGGGCGAAGCTCGAAGCCGGCCTCAAAGCCTTGCAGGGTGCGGTGACCACCGCGCGCAGCGAGTACTGGCCCAAGATCGCCTTCACGGGCGAGCTGCACCGCTGGTGGAACAGTTACACCGCCGGGATGGCAACCGCGGACGATAAGGCGGGCTGGTCCATCGGAGTCGGCGCCGAGATCCCCATATTTAACGGATTTCTGACCAAAAACAAAGTGGCGGAAGCATTGGCCCAGGTGGGCAAGCTCAAAGAGCAGAAGGTGCTGCTCCGCGAGGGTATCGGGCTGCAACTGCGTGAACTGTTTCTGGGGCTCGATGCCGCATCCAAGACCTACCAGGCTGCCGAAAAGGCGATGGTGGCCGCGCGCGAAAACCGCGACCTCACCACACGGGCCTACGAGAGCGAATTGGTGGAGACCGAGAAAGTGATCCGCGCGCAGCTATTCGAAGCTCTGATGATCGCGCAGTACGACAAGGCTCGCTATGACTTGGTGTCCATCCAATCGCAGATCTCCGTAGTGGTTGGAAAGGAAATCGCAGGGAGGCTGAACCCCCAACCGTAGCGCCGGCGGGGAGCCCGGACATGAAGAATCTCCGCCCGCTATCGATCGGCGAAAACAGTGGCGTGAGTCGCTCGCGCCGGCGCGCTCTGCGCATAATGCTGGGGGCGTGCGGCTATCTGCCCAGAGCCATGGCCTATGCGGGCAGCAATGCGCCGCTCCGCCTGGCAATCTCCGAGAGCCTCGTGTCGGGCGCCAACATCGCAGACGCGCGCGCAGCCATGATGACCTGGCTCAAACGCATGGAGATTGACTTGAATCTTGTCATCGAATTCAGCCCCAAAGTGTTCGACACTACCGAAGAAATCTTGCGCCGCGCCCGGGCCAACCAATTCGACGCTGTCGCGCTGAACGTCGTGGAGTACCGGCAGATAGCCGACGTCCTGGATCCCAACCAAATCATTGCCGATAGCAGCACACTGGGACTGGATCAGTATGTCCTGTTGGTGAAGCGCAGCAGCGGGGCCACACGTCTGAGCGATCTGCGCGGCCGGCGCCTAACCATGCTGAGCGGCAATCGAATGTGCATCGCCACGGCTTGGCTGTCCACCCTGCTCGACGAGGGTCATTTGGGTCGGAGCGAGCAATTCTTCTCTTCGGTCACCACCGATACCAAGGCTTCGCGAGTGGTGCTCCCGGTATTCTTCGGCCAGTACGATGCCTGCCTGACGTCCAAACGGGGCTTCGACACCATGTGCGAGTTGAATCCGCAAGTTGCCAAAGACTTGGCCGCCATCGCAACTTCTCCCGGCATGGTATTGACTTTCAATGCCTTCCACAAGAGCTATCACGGTGCGGGCCGGGAGGGATTCTTGAGAATCTACACCGACCTGCCCAATAATCCCGCTGGCCGCCAACTCGCCACCCTGTTTCAGTTTGAACACCTGGTGGTCCGCGATGCCTCGTGTCTGGCACCCGCCTTGGCGATCCTCGATGCGGCGGATCGCGTCCGCGCGCGGCAAGGCGCCGGAGGCCGGAGATGACAGCGGCATCCTGCTCGCGGCGCCACGCCCTGGCGACGATGCTGGGAATCTGGCCTTGCTTGCGCCGGACGTTGGCCGCGGAACCCGGCGGGCCTCTTCGCGTCGCCATCTCCGAAACCATGGTGGTGGACGTGAACCTGAGCGATGCGCGGGCAGCCATGCAGACCTGGATCAAACGCCTCCAGGCCGATTTGAACGTTGACATCTGGATCGACCCGAAGGTATTCTCTACCGCCGAGGACATCGTGCGCCTTGTCCGCAGCGGCCAGTTGGACGCAGCCGCCATGAGCGTGGTGGAGTACCGGCCTGCCAGCGACCTGTTCGACACCACCGAGATCTTCGTGGGAGCCGGTTCGGCCGGCCCGGACGAATACCTCTTGATGGTGAAGCGCGACAACGGATTCAGTCGTCTAGCCGACTTGCGGGGGCGCCGTCTCAGCATCTTGAACGCTCCCAAGATGTGCGTGGCGCCGGCCTGGCTCTCCACCCTTCTCGAGGAAGCGCGGTTGGGGTCCGCCGAAGGTTTTTTCGCATCCATGACCGCCGACGCCAAGGTTTCCCGTGTCGTGTTGCCGGTCTTCTTTGGCCAGGCAGATGCCTGCCTTACCTCCAAGCGGGGATTCGAGCTGATGTGCGAGCTCAATCCACAGGTTGCCAGCAATCTCACGCCCCTCGCCGCTTCTTCCCTGTTGGTGACTTGCTTCTACGCCTTCCGCAAAACCTATCATGGCCCAAACCGCGAGAGATTCTTCAATCTGCACAACACCCTGCTCTCCAGCGCCGCCGGCCGGCAGTTGGCAACCCTGTTTCATTTCGAAGAATTGACCATCCGCGACGCCGGTTGCCTGGCCAGCAGTCTCGGCATTCTCGACAGGGTCGAACGGCTCCGCACGAAGTTGGTGCCTGGGGGACGCAAAGGGTCCATATGAGCCTCTGCCCACCGTATCGACGCTTCGCCTGGTGCCTGCTGCTGGTGTTGTGCGCGCCGGCCCCGGCGCAGCAATCCGCTTCCGGCCCTGCGGCCGGCGGTCACCCAACGGGCCACCTCCGCGGGATCGCCAGTGCGAAAGTGTTCAACGGCGTCAACCGCGACGACGCGCGCGCGACACTGAAGATATGGTTCGACATACTGGCACGTCAGCGAGGGTATGTACTGGATTCGACCATCGACATTTTGGACAGCGTGACGGAAATCAAGGAGCGCCTGCGAAGCCATTCCGTGGACCTGCTTATGGTGGGCGCCCGCGACTACCTGGAGCTCGAAAGCAGTAATCTCATCTTGCCGGTTCTGACCGATTCGCGAAGCCCCGGCGGAGCACTCTACTCTTATGTTCTGCCGGTGAATCCTTCCTCGGCTGTCACAACCGTCAAGGGCTTGCGTGGCCGAAACATTCTGGTCTCCGCACGAGGTTCCGGGGAAACCGGCACAGCGTGGCTCGAGGTCCTCCTCGACAGGGAGAAACTATCTCCCGCCGCTTCTTTCTTCAATTCCGCAAAAGCGGCCCCCAAACCCCTGGCCTGCATTTTGCCCGTGTTCTTCGGGACTGCGGACGCCTGCATCGTGGACGAAGTCAATCTGAAGCTGGCGCAGCAGATGAATCCGCAGTTGGAAAAACTCATGGTTCTCGCCCGTTCCCGCCCCCTGGTGGAGAGTGTAATCGGCGTTCCCTCGGCCGCACGTCCATACCCAAAAGAGCTGATCGAGAGCATGCTGTCCCTGTACGAGGATCCGCGGGGACGTCAACTGCTGATGATCTTTAAGACCGACCGGCTGGTACCGATTCAGCCGGGCGATCTCGAGTCCGCGCGCGAGCTTTGGCGGGATTACGAGCGCCTGCCGGGACGGCTTGCCCGATCGAAACCCGCTGAGGGCGATTCGGCCCTCCGCGGCATAGGAGGCCACTGACCATATGCGTCTCCCGAAAGGAATCACATTACGCATCACGCTGCTGGGATGGATGGTCACCCTGGTGACGCTCGCCGTCTTCGTGATGGTGATCGTTCCTGAGCAGAAACGCGAGTTCGAGCTGAGCCTGGAATCGAAGGCTCGCGGCGTGGCCGTTTCCATTCGAGGTGTCGCGGCGGGCGCCGCTGTGTCGGAGGATTATTCCACCGTGGTGGACCAGGCGATGCAGGTCCTCTCCGGCGACAACGCGATCGACTACGTAGTCATCACCAAGAACGACGGTTTCTCGCTGGTGATTGACCGGTCCGCGTGGAAAACCGAGAAGCTCGGCGACACCTGGCGCCCCCTCGCCCGTACAGCCGTGAGTTCTATCGGCGTCTCGCCGCTGTTCGGACGCCGTGTGTTTCAGTACGCGTTTCCGTTCGACTATAGCGGCATCCAATGGGGCTGGATTCACGTCGGTCTATCGCTCGACGCTTACAACCAGAGCGTGCGGCGCACCTATCAGGGCACTGGCGCTCTGACCATTCTCTGCGGCGGTCTGAGTCTGTTGATATCGCTGCTCTACGCGGCTCGTCTGGTTCGCCCCATCCACATTCTCCATGCCGCTGTGGAGAAGGTAGCGCACGGCGATCTGCACGCGCGCGCCGAGGTCGACAGCCGCGATGAGATTGAACGGCTGGCGGTGGCGTTCAACGACATGGCGCGCACCATCCTCGGAAGGAATCAAATTCTGGAAAGCGTGAGTTTCGCCGCCAAGCAGTTTCTGAGCGATGGGGACCGGGACACAATTTTCGGCGTGGTACTGGAGCGCGTCGGCCAGGCGGCGGGAGCGAGCCGCGCCTCGGTGGTGAAGAAGTGCGAAGAAGAAGGTACGCTACAGGTGCGGCTGGAACGCGAATGGCTGGCGCCCGACGCGCCGTCCGCCGGGGACAACTGGCAAGCATTTCCGTGGCATGCGGAGGCGGTACTGGAGTGGGTCCGGCAGCTGCGGGAAGGCCGGATTGTGACCGTAACACCCGCGCAGTGCGAGCCGTCCCTGCGCAACTTGATCGATAGCAGGATCAGGTCCACGATCCTCGTTCCAGTCGTCGTCACCGGAGAGTGGTGGGGAGCGGTCGCGTTCGACGAATTCGTCCTCGATCGCCAGTGGGGCGAAGCCGAACGGGACAGCCTGCGGGCGGTGGCTGACATGATGGGAGCTTCCATTGCGCGCCACCGGGTGCGTAGCGCATTGATGGAAGCCAAAGAGACCCTGGAGCAGCGGGTGGTCGAACGTACCCGCGAATTGCGGGAGCAGATCGAAGCCAAGGATCGGGCCCACGCGGAACTGGCTGCCGCACAGCAGCGGCTCATCGAACTCTCGCGCGAAGCGGGCATGGCGGAAATTGCCACCGGCGTGCTGCACAATGTCGGCAACGTCTTGAACAGCGTGAATGTATCCACCTCGCTCGTGGCCGGCAAGATTCGCGAGTCGCGGGTGGAAAACCTCGTCTCGGCGGTCCAAATGCTGGAGCAGCATACCGGCGATCTGCCGGCCTTCCTGGGGCAGGACCCAAAGGGGCAGCGCGTCCTCCCCTATCTGGTAAAACTGGGCGACCACTTTCGCAGTGAGCGCGACAACATGCTGGTGGAACTGGAGTCGTTGTCCTCCCATGTCGGCCACATCAAACAGATCGTAGCCACCCAGCAAAGCTATGCCAAAGTATCCGGCCTGGTAGAGAACGTACAACTGGCTGACATGGTGGATGACGCCCTGCGAATCGAGGGACCGTCGCTCGCGCGGCATGCCATTCAGATCGAGCGGGACTTCCAGCAGTTGCCGGCAATCGCGGCAGAGAAGCACCAAATTCTCCAGATTCTGCTGAATCTCCTGAGAAACGCCAAGCAGGCGCTCAGCAAGGGAGACGGCACGCATATGCGTTCGATTCACATCCGCATACGCCGGCTGGAGGAAAGCCGCGTCAGTCTCGCTGTGGAAGACAACGGGGTAGGTCTGCCGCCTGAAAACCTGACCCGGATATTCCGGCACGGATTTACTACTAAGGCAGACGGCCACGGCTTCGGGTTGCACTCCTGCGCGCTGGCTGCCGGCCAGATGGGCGGCTCCCTGCGGGCCGAAAGCGACGGGCCGGGATTGGGCGCCACCTTCACCCTGGAGCTCCCTCTCAAGAGCGCGGAAGAAACGAGGAAGAGAGTCTGATATGACATCGCAAGGCTTGCTGGAACCGAATCATCGCATCCTCATCGTCGACGACAACGCGGCGATCCACGAAGACCTCCGGAAGATCCTGCTGGGCGAGTTAAAGGCGCAGGAGAATCTGAGGGACGATGAAGAACTGCTGTTCGGCGCCGAGCCCGTGGCTGTCACGAAGTTCGAGATTGACTCCGCTTACCAGGGCCAGGAAGGGCTCGCAAAGCTGCAAGAGTCGCTGGCCCAGGGACGGCCCTACGCGCTGGCGTTTGTGGATGTGCGGATGCCTCCCGGGTGGGACGGAGTGGAAACCATCACGCACCTGTGGAAGGCGTATCCCAGCCTGCAGGTAGTGGTATGCACAGCTTATTCGGATTATTCCTGGAACGACATTCGACGCAAGTTGGGGCTCTCGGAGAATATGCTGATTCTCAAGAAGCCGTTCGACAACATCGAGGTTGTCCAATTAGCCCATGCGCTCACCCGCAAGTGGCTGGTAAGCAGGCAGGCGGAGACGCGCGTGGAAGACCTGGACCTGATGGTGGCGCGGCGCACCGCCGAATTGCAGGCCGCCAATGAGAGAATCAGCAAGCAATTTGAGGAAAAAGCCGCCGCCGAGGTCGCCTTCCGCACGGTCTTCGAGTCCAGCCCGATCGGCATCACGCTGCAGGACGTGTCCGGCCGCTACGTCGATGTGAACCGCGCCATGGAGGAGTTATTGGGACTCCCCCGGGCCGCCATCATCGGCCGTAACCCCGTCGAACGAGGTTGGATCGGCAGTCCGGAGGACCAGGCCATTGTGCAACTGGCGCTCGAACAGGGCGTCGACATCGACTCGCGCGAACTGACTTACTGCAACCCGAAGCTGGGGAAACAGACCGGATTACTGTGGGCGCGAAGAGTGGCGATCGGCGGGATTGGCTACTCTCTGTGCTTCGTTCTGGATATCAGCGAGCGAAAAACGATGGAAGACGACCTGGTGCAGGCCAGGCTGGGCGCGGATGCTGCCGCACAGGCGAAGAGCCAGTTCCTGGCCAACATGAGTCATGAGATCCGCACTCCCCTGAACGGCATTCTGGGACTCAGTTGCCTGATCGAAGAGGAGTCCATTCCGGACGACCTCCGGCCCATGATGAATCTGATCCGCGCCTCCGGCGAAGTGCTGCGGCGAGTGCTGGACGATGTGCTCGATTTCAGCAAGATCGATTCCGGCAAGCTCGAACTGGTGGAGGAACCGTTCGACCTGGCCGCTTGCCTGCGCTGGAGTTTTCAATTGTTCCGCGATGCCGCCGTGGAAAAGGATCTGGAGTGCCGGTTGCACTTCGACGACCAACTGCCGGCCTACGTCTCCGGAGACGCCGTCCGCTTGCGCCAGGTGACCGGCAACCTGATGAGCAATGCCGTGAAGTTCACCCACTCCGGCTCCATCGACATGGAGGCGCACCTGGTGGAAGCGGCCCCGCCGCATGGCCGGCACGTCATTCGCGTGCTGGTGCGCGACACCGGGATTGGCATCCCCGAAGACCGCATCGGACGGCTATTCCAATCGTTCAGCCAGGTGGACTCCGCCACCAACCGCAGCTACGGAGGCACCGGACTCGGCCTGGCCATTTCCCGGCGCCTGGTGGAAATGATGGGCGGAGAGATCCACGTGGAAAGCACAGCTGGCGTGGGAACTACTTTCGAGTTCACCTTTACCGCCGGACTCGCCGACGCTCCTCAATCGGCAGCCCAACAAACATTCAGTCGCGATTTCAGCGGACTGCGGGTCCTGGTAGCCGAAGACAATCGGATCAACCAGATGGTTACCACGCGAATGCTGCAGAAAATGGGATGCCGGGTGGACCTGGCGGTTGACGGTGCGTCCGCGGTGCGTAGCGTGGACACCAAAGCTTACGATATCGTACTGATGGATCTGCTCATGCCCGAGGTGGATGGGACGGAAGCCGCCAGGCGGATCCGCCGCATGGTCGGGCCACAATCTTCGATTCCGATTGTGGCGCTCACGGCGTCGGCATCGGCCGAGGTGCGATTGCAATGTCTGCAGGCCGGGATGAACGACTTCCTGAGCAAGCCGATGGAACTCGACTCGCTCCAGCGCGCCTTGGAGCGTTGGTGTCGTCCGGCAGCCACCATGGCGTTGCCCTCCGAGCTTGCCGAGCCCGCATAGTGGACTGGTAACAGCACTGTGGGGCGGTCCCCCTGGACCGCTCCGGACGCCCTCGTCCGGCTTTCCAGCGGCAGTGCAAGGCCCTGCCTGGCAGTCGAGCTGCGGGCGAGGGCGGCCGCCCCACACCGTTGGTACCCGCCTGATTGTCAATTCTTACCCCAGACAAACCCATGCTGCCCGTTTTCCAGCCATGCTGCGCGATTTCCGGATAGACTGCCCGTTTTCCGGATAGACCGCCCGTTTTCCGGATAGACTGCCCGATTTCCGGATAGACTGCCCGATTTCCGGCCTTGCTGCCCGTTTTCCGGATAGACTGTAGGTTCAGCCATGGACCTACAAAAAATCCAATCCGAACTGCAAGCCCAGTCGCTCGATGGGTGGCTCTTCTTCGATCATCACTATCGCGACCCCCTCGCCTACCGCGTCCTCGGCCTGCCCGCCGCCTCGCCCACCCGCCGCTGGTATTACATGATCCCCGCCACCGGCGAGCCCCGCGGCATGGAACATCGCATCGAGCGCAACTCCCTCGGCGAACTCCCCGGCGGCCGCATCGCTTACTCCAGTTGGATTGAGCAGGTCGACGCCCTCCGCCAGCTCACCGCCGGCATGAAGAAGGTCGCCATGCAGTATTCCCCCATGTGCGCCATCCCTTACGTTTCCATGGTCGACGGCGGCACCATCGACCTCATCCGCAGCCTCGGCGTCGATGTCGTCAGCTCCGCCGAGCTCATCCAGACCTTCGAAGCCCGCTGGACTCCCGAAGCCCGCGAAATGCACTTCGAGGCCGGCCGCCGCGTCGACCGCGTCCGCAATGAAGCCTTCGACCTCATCCGCGAGCGCCTCGCCAACGGCCAACTCCTCACCGAATTCGAAGTGAAGGAATTCTTCCGCAACCGCTTCGCCACCGAAGGCCTCATCACCGACCACGGCCCCATAGTAGGTGTCAACGCCAACGCTTCCAACCCGCACTACGAGCCTATGGAAGACACCAGCTCTACCATCCAGCGCGGCGACTGGCTCCTCATCGATCACTGGGCCAAACTCGACCAGCCCGGCGCCCCTTACTACGACGTCACCTGGACCGCCTTCTGCGGCGACAACCCCTCCGATCGCCATCGCCAGATCTTCGAAATCGTCCGCGACGCCCGCGACGCCGGCATCGACCGTGTCCAGAAGGCCATCGCCGCCGGCCAGCCGCTTTACGGATTCGAGGTCGACGACGCTACCCGCGCCGTCATCCAAAAAGCCGGCTTCGGCGAGTATTTCACCCATCGCACCGGCCACTCCATCGGCGTTGAGGTCCACGGCAACGGCGCCAACATGGACAACTTCGAGAACCACGACATCCGCCGCGTCAGTCCCTTCACCTGCTTCTCCATTGAGCCCGGCATCTATCTCCCCGATTTCGGAGTACGCAACGAAATCAACATGTACGTCGGAGAGGATGAGGCCGTAGTCACCGGCGAAGTGCAGCGCGAGGTGGTGCTGCTCGCATGACTCCGCAGGCGCTGGCCGCTTTCGCGACGCTGGTATCGTTCGCGGTACACGGCAATCGCGTCGAGCTGAAACTCGATCGCGGCAGCGCCGAACTGGTGTGGACCAGTCCGAGCGCCTTTCATTTTCGGCGCACACTCAAAGGGCCGTTAGCGGATCAAAAACCCGAACGCTCCACCGACCCGGTCGAGTTCAAGGTAGACGATACGCCGGCCGCGCTCCATCTGCGCTCCAAGCGGCTCGATGTCGCCGTTCAGAAATCCGGCGCGCTGCTGAACGTGAACCGCGCCGACGGCACCCCGCTGATGGCCGACCTCAGCGAGCC
>Ga0182030_10010390_pt1 | contig 18912 bp, 18 predicted proteins | sample 812S3MmetaG_FD_121299 | JGI IMG/M metagenome (GOLD analysis project Ga0182030, IMG submission 121299) | Permafrost microbial communities from Stordalen Mire, Sweden - 812S3M metaG (Illumina Assembly) | ecosystem: Environmental > Terrestrial > Soil > Wetlands > Permafrost | place: Sweden...
CCTGATCGAAATGGGTCACCCGGCGTTCCTGCTGGACGGCGACAACCTGCGCCACGGTCTCAACGGGGACCTGGGATTCGACGAGACCGCTCGTACGGAGAACGTGCGCCGCACCGCGCATGTGGCGCGACTGTTGACGGAGTCGGGGACGATCGCTCTGGTGAGCCTCGTCAGCCCCTACGCGGCAGACCGCGAAGCGGCAGCGGCGCTGCACACGGCCGACGAGCTCAGTTTCCTGGAGATCCACGTCGATGCGCCACTGGAGCTGTGCGAGGAACGCGACCCCAAGGGCCTCTACGCGCGCGCCCGCTCGGGCGAGCTGGCGGGCATGACGGGCGTGGGCGCGCCCTACGAGGCGCCCGCCAAACCCGACCTCGTGCTGGGCAGCTCCAGGGAAACGGTCGAGGAGGAGGTCGAGCGGGTCATGCAGCTGCTGAGCGAGCGCGGCCTCGTCAAACTCGCCTAGACCAGGCTCGCCCGCCTCTGCAAGACGGGTCTGCGCCTCAGCCTTTGCGATGCCGCTTGCGGGGTGCGACAGACTTGATCGTCACCGAGTTGCTGATGCCCGACTGCATCGCACCCTTTTCCAGCTTGATTTCCGCCCGATAGCGGCCGGCGTGGCGGATTTCCACGATCGTGCTGAACCGCGAGAACGTCTTGCCGCCTTGCTTGACCTTGGCTGAGAACTCGGGGACGAAGCGGGTTTCGCTTTCCGAGCGGCCGTTCGGGCGCACAGCTTTTTCGAGCTGGAACACGATCGGCTTGCCGACCATCGCGGGGGTGACGAACCCGTACAGCCGCACCACGCCCACGCGTTTGGTGAGCGCGACGTGCAGCGTGACGTTCAGCGCCACCTGCTCGGTGATGACTGAGCTGTATACGGGCAGTTTGCTGACGGTCACGACGCGGAACTGGGTGTTGCTGGCGAGGTTGCGCACGCGGAAGGAGAACGCGCCGCTGGCGTTCGTGTAACCCGTGGCGCCGATCGTGACGAACGGTTCGAGATAGGGGTAGGGGCTGGCCTGCAGTGCGATCGGAACGTTGGCGTTGTCGCCGTTGCTGCCCGCAAGCGTGCCGCTGATGAGGAACGAGTGTCCATATGCGTTGGGCGCGGTCGGCTTGACGATCCTGAAGGCGAGGCGCGTGCTCACGCTGCCGCCCGCGACGAACGTCCTTTCGTGGCCCAGGAGGGTTGGGTAGCCGACGGCGGTGCCCACGATGCGGAAGTGGTAGGTGACCCCTGGCGTCAGGCCGGAGACCGGCACTCCCACCGGAACCTTCGCGCTGCCGTTGCCGGCCGGCTGTGCCGCGGTCTGAGAGCCGTAGGCGGCGGTGGGGCCGTACTGGAAGTAGTAGGTGGTTTCGACGCCGTCGGGATACACGGCGCCCTCGAGCTGGGCGGTGGTGCCGCGCAGGTGGGTGGCGCCGCCGGTGGCGACGTGCGGCGGCTTACCGGTGCTCGCGAGGGAGCCGACCGGGAGCAGCAGCGCCGCACCGACGCTCATCAGGAGCGCTGCGATCAGGGCGATGCGTGGGCCGATCTTGGTGCTCCTCATGTCAGGGTCCCTCCTAGTGCTTGCTTAGCTTGGACGCGTCGGGCTGATTATGAACACGCGAACGCGCGTCTGCCGGCCTCGTAGCAAAGAACACGGTTGACATCAGATCGATGCGGTGCCGCCAAGGGTGGCGGGTGGCTCCGCGAGCCGCGTGTGGGGCTGTGGTGGGCGGCTGTGTGAGCCCGCCGACACAGGGTAGTCAGGAAGTAGCGACGATTTTGGGAGGACCTACCCATGACTTGCAAGAAACCTGATATACATAGTGAGGAATTGGCCCCTCGAACCGGGAGCACTCCATGACAGTCCTGCTCGTGACCACAGCTTGGATATTGACTCTCACGCTGATCGTCGGGCTGTGTGCGGCCGCACGCATCGGGGACCTCGCACAGCCCGCGCGAGAGGCGGAGATGCTGCCATGGCAGGCCGATATGCTCGCCGGCGAGGACGGTCGGACGCAGGCGATCACGGTGGGCTTGGGCACGCACGGCAGGGCCGACTCCAAGCCTCAGAAGGCGCGCGGTCGCACCAGCAGCATCGCTGCCTAGCGTCCCGCCCGGCTGCCTTCACAAAATCATCACGCCGCCGCGCGTGGATGCAGCGACCATGGTGATGGTCGTCGGTCCGGCGGGACCGCATCTGCTCCCGTCGAAGGCCGGCAGCGACTCCACCCACGAAGGCAACCACCCTGTCAACCGAATCGATCGCAACCACGCCGCAACCGCCCGCCGCCGGACCCATCGGCACGTGCACGGGATGCGGCACGCCGTTGGCTGCCGACCAGCGCTACTGCCTGGAGTGCGGTCAGCGCGTGGCTGCGCACAGCGGTGTGCTGTCGAGCGATCCCTCGAGTGCGCCGACGCAGCCAAACGCTGCGGGCACCCCGGTCCCGAGCTCCCCGCCTGGGGCTCAGCCACCGCGATTGCCGGCAGCCGATGCTGCGGCGCAGCGTGGCAACACGCTGCTCGTGATCGCCGGCGTGGGCGTGCTGATGCTGGCGATGGGAGTTGGCGTGCTGATAGGTCGCACGACGGTTTCGGGGCAGGCCCAGGCGCCGGCGCCTGAGGTCGTGACGGTGGCAGGTGCCTCGTCGGGAACGAGTTCCGCTCCCACGGAAGCGACCTTCTCGAGCGACTGGCCGTCTGGAACGAACGGCTACACGGTGCAGCTGCAGACGCTGCCACAGTCCGGCACGTCGGTCAGCGCTGTGGAAGCGGCCAAGACCGCCGCCACCGGCAAGGGCGCCGCCGCGGTTGGGGCGCTGAAGTCCGAAGAATTCAGCAGTCTCACGGCCGGCAGCTACGTGATCTACTCGGGCGTCGATCGCAAGAAGGCCGGGGCGGAAAAGGCGCTGAAAGGGCTGAAGGGCAAGTTCCCCGCGGCGAAGGTGATCTCGGTCTCCAACGGAAGCTCGGCGGCCGAAGCGGGAAGCTCGGGGAACTCCTCGAGCAGTTCCGGGGTGGGGTCCAGCGAGGCTCACCCGGCCCCTCCGTCGGTGCTGGAAGGCCTCAGCAAGAGCAAGGGCAAGAGCTATGAGGAAAAGTCCAAGAACCTCCCCGACGTGGTCGAAGACTGAGCGATGAGCGCGCTCAGGGACTCATTCGGCCGGCCGGCAGGCGACGCTCACGCACCGCAGACGCTGTCTCACGCGACGGCGCCGCCGATCCCCGCGCCGGCGCTCGCGGGTTCCCCATCAGGTGCCCACTCCGAGTTGCAGCGCCGCCGCGACGCGCTCGCTCAGGAGGTCACCGAGCTGCACTGGGACCTCGGGGGGCTTGCATACGAGATGGCGATCCGCGATCACTTCCGCCTCGACGTGCTGGTGCGCAAAGCAGCGCTGCTGCAGGAACGCGACGCGGAGCTGGCGGAGGTGGAGCGCTTGCTGCGCATGGAGGAGGGCGGTGCCGCTGGGAGCTGTCCGCAGTGCACCGCACCCCACAGCCGCGGCGCGGTGTTCTGCTGGCAGTGCGGCACTGCACTGATGGAGCGTCTGCCAAGCGCCACGCTCGGTGGAGTGGGGGATTCCACAGCGGTCATGGACGCCCTGCTCGCCGGCCCCGCTGCGCCGCTCGCCGAGCAGGCCGATTCCCACGCCTGAGGCCCCATGCGCAGCGAACTGAGGCTTCCCAGGCCCCGTATCTGTGTGCTGCTGGTGCTGGCCTTTCTCGGCTTTGGCGTGCTGCTGGGCCACGTTGCGGGTTCGCCCGTGCGCGACACGCTGGACGCGTCCGCCAGGCCGCAGCTCAAGGTCGTGATGCCGGCCGCCGCGACGTCGACATCTCCCTCATCCTCCACCGCGCCGAGGACTGCGACGACGACTGAACCGCCGGAAGTGGAATCGACGCCGACCCCGACGAGCACGACACCCACGACGACCACGCCAGCCAAGAAGAAGACGGCTGCAAAACCAGCTGCTGGCGAAAGCGAATCCGGCGGCGGCGAAGGCAAGACGGGGAGCGCGGGCAACACCAAGGGCAGCTCCGGCTCCTCCGGCGCGCCGGCGACGAAGCTGCCGGCGATCAAGCACGTGTTCGTGATCATGCTCTCCGACGAGCCCTACGCGGCGGTGTTCGGCCCCGAATCGAAGCTCGGCTATGTCACGCACACGCTCGAGCCTCGCGGCGAGCTGCTCGTCCGCTATGACGCCGTCGCCCACGAAGACCTGGCCAACGAGGTGGCGCTCGTGAGCGGACAGGGTCCCACAGAAGAAACAGCCGTCAACTGCCCCACCTACACGGACATCGCTCCCGCCACGGTGGCGGCAGACGAACAGGTGCTGGGCAACGGCTGCATCTATCCGCATGCCACTCAGACGCTGGCCGGCGAGCTCACCGCCAAGCACCTGACATGGCGCGCGTACGTCCAGGGCACGGGCGAAGGCGGTGCGAGTCCCGCGCCATGCACGCATCCCGCGGTGGGCGCCGCAGATCCCACCTCCACGCTCGGCGGTGGCGCTTTCGCCACCTACCTCGACCCCTTCCTCTACTTCCAGTCGACGCTCGGCTCGCCCACGTGCGCCGCGGAGGACGCCGGCTTGGCGCGGCTGAAGTCAGATCTCGCCAGCCCCGCCACCACACCCAATTTCTCCTACATCGCACCCGACCGTTGCCGCGACGCCAACCCCGCGCCCTGTGCGGCCGGGGAAGCAGCGGGGGTGGAATCTGCAGCGCTGTTCCTGCAGGACACCGTCAGCGAGATCACAGCCTCCAAGGCCTACAAGCAGTCGGGCCTGATCGTCATCACCAGCGACGAGGCGCCCTCCAGCGGCGAGTTCGGGGACTCGAGTTCCTGCTGCGGGCAGCCGCGCTTTCCCAACCTCGCAGCAGCCTCCAAGAGCCCCACTCCGCGCGGGGGCGGGGCGGTGGGCGCGCTGCTGCTCTCACCGTTTGTCAAAGGCGCCACGACCAGCCAGGAACAGTTCAACCACTTCTCCCTGCTGCGCACGATCGAGGACTTCTTCGGCGTCAAGCACCTCGGCTACGCCGACCTGCCAAGCGTTAAGTCATTCGAAGCAGGGATGTTCCTCGCCAGCGCCAAAGGCTGAGCTGCCTTCAGCGGCTCCACCGCGCCGACGCTCATCAATTCCTCGAAGGTCACCGCGCTGCGGCTGTGCGCGCTGCGGCCCAGGATCCACTCAAGCGCCATCATGTGCCGCGGGTGCTGCAGGTCGGCGGGGTGGACATCCAGCCGCAGCGTCTGCCCGCTCAACACGCTGCCGATCCGCATCAGCCCGGGGGAGAGCGCACGCTTCAGCGGCCCTTCGGCGCCGATGCCCCACACGGGCGCCAGATGTCTGGTCTGCTCGCCGTGTGCCTCCAGCGGTGCGCCGTGCAGCTGCATCAGGCTCGCCCACCAGCGAAAGCGCTTTGCCAGCACGGTGCGAAGCGCAGGCGTGTAGGCGTAGGAGGGAGCCACGAAGCCGTCCGGCTCGATGCCCGCGAGCTTCAACAGCCGCCAGCCCGCATCGACCGCGCGGCGCGTCTCCGCGGCGCTCATCCCCGCGAACTCTCCCATGCGCCTGCCGCGGCTCCCCACGAGGCCCTGACGCACGATCGCTCCGCGCAGTGGCTCGTGCTGGAAGCCGTGCTGTGCGATCGCATCGCCCGCGCGCCTGCGCTCGGCAAGCCAGGCGGCCATCTCCGGGCTGCGCTCCCCCACAGGGTGCAGATCTCGAGCGGGGATCACGAGCAGCGTGACGCGATCGATGCCGTGATCGGTCAGCCAGTCGCGGATGCGAGCGCAGCGCTCGAAGGTGGCGGGCTCGATGTCGTGCACCGCCACCGCTATCGATCTGTCAGGCAACGTGCGCCAACCGATCCTGGCGGTGGCTGTAGAGCACCCGCGTGTAGCCGTCTGCCAGACGTTCCAGCGTCCTCTCCCACGTGCGCTCACGTGTGGCGGCAAGCCCCCCGCGCGAGAGCTGCTCGCGCAGCAGCGGCGACTCGGCCATCTGCAGCAGCGCCGCCGCCATCTGCGCCGCGTCGGGCTGGCACAGCAGCCCGCTCTCGCGGTGCTTGACCAGTGAGAGCGGGCCACCCTCCGCCACGGCGAGGACGGGCACGCCGCTCGCCTGCGCCTCCAAGATCACCTGCCCGAACGTGTCGGTGCGGCTGGGGAACATGAACAAGTCGGCCTGCGCATAGGCGTGGGCGAGGTCGTCTCCCTCCAGCCAGCCAAGGAAGCTGGCGCTCTCGCCCAGTCGCTCGCTCAGCACCTCCTGCTCGGGGCCGCCGCCCGCCAGCACCAGACGCAGGCGCGGGTCGCAGGCGCGCGCCAGCAGGAACGCGTCCGCCAGCAGCTCCACGCCCTTCTCGCGCGTGATGCGGCCCGAGTACAGCACCTGGATCGTGTCCTGCTCAGCGGTGCGCGCGGTGGCGCGCAGCTGCGGCCGGAAGCGCTCCGTGTCCACGCCGCGGTCCCAGCGCATCACGCGCTCCACGCCCATCCCCATCGCAGCCAGTGCGCTGTCGGCGGCTGCGCTGGGTGAGAGCACAACGTCGCAGGATCTGTAGAACGTGGACACCGCCAGCGCCATCGCATCCGCCACACGCCGCTCGCCCGAGCGCATCCCCGCGTAGGCGGTCAACTCGGTGTGATAACTGCCCACCAGCGGCAGCCCGAGCGCGCGCGCCACCAGCGCCCCCGCCACGCCGGCGGGGCCGGGAGAGCAGACGTGCACGGCGTCGAAGCAGCCGTCCGCCAGCGCCTGCACGGCCGCGGGCAGACTCGGCACCCCGATGCGCAGGCCGGGGTAGAACGGCACGTCGAATTCAGCGACAGCCGCCAGGCGCCTGTCCACCTCGGGGTCGGTGCCCACCACCTCGATCTCAAAGCCCGGCACGCCGCGTTGGCGGATCTCCTCGATCGTGCGCGTCACTCCATGCGTGGAGCCGATGCCGTCGGCGAGGATCGCGACCCGCGGCGTCTCGCCATCGCGCCCGCCGCGACCCTGTGTCGCACGCCCGCCGGGTGTGTCGAGCGGATAGGGGATCGCGGCGAGCTTCGCCTGCTCTCCCGCCAGGAAGGCGGCAGCGGGCGCGTAGGGGATGGCGGCGATGCACGCCTCGAACAGGCCCTCCGCTGCGCCCAGCGCGTCCTGCTCGCCCGTGGCCGCTGCCACCGCCGCCTCGACCGCCGCGCGCAGCTTGCGCTCGTGCAGCCGGCAGGCGCGCCGGTAGAGCCCCGCGTGGCTGAACGACTCGTCCTGCATCAACGCGATCAGGCCCGCCACGTCGAGGTGGTCGAGCTCCAGCGCTCCCATCCAAGCCCGCAGCAGGGCGCGCGTGTCGGCGGGCGTGACCGGCGCTCCGGCGGATACGGAGCTTTCGCGGCGCTCGCCCTCGCGCAGCAGGCGCAGCACCATCGTCATGACCCGCTGCGGGTCGGGCCGCGCCGGCCCGTTGGACGCTTCGCCGATGTCCTCGCGCGATGCGTTCAGCTCGAGCGACCTGGCGGCCAGGGCGATCGCCGCGTGCGCCCACTTGGCCGCACTGCCCTGTTCGCCGCGCGCGGTCACGTTGCCGGCGCGCATGTGGTCGAGGAACTCCTGCGGCGTGCTGGCGGCAGGCGCTTCGGTGAACGTGCGGCCGATGTCGACGCCCGCGTGGTCGTCGCTGCCGCCGATGCCGATGCCGTCGCGGGTGGCCACATAGGTGGCGGCGGGCCTGTTCAGCTCGCGTGCGCGTGAGCCGTTGCGCACCTCCCACACGGAGAACAGCTCGGCCAGGCGACGGCGGTGACGGGCGGTGAGCGGCGCTGCCACCGTGTAGTAGGGGTGCGCGAGCGCGCATGCGATGTTGTGCTCGTAGAGATAGCCGGCGCACAGCTCAACGTCGCCGCTGTGGGCCTGCAGCCACTCGTGGTCGTCCTCGTCGATGCCGTAACAGAGCACGTGCACCGCCTGTGGCTCGCCGCGGAAGTGGGCGGTCAGCTCCTCCGATACGAACACGTCGGGGCGGTCGGCGATCTGCAGCACGCCCGCGATCGTGTCATGGTCGGTGATCGTCACAAAATCCATGCCGCGGCGCTTGGCCAGCTCGTACACCTCCTGCGGAGGCGTGGCGCACTCCGGCAGACCGGCCGCGCGCTGCACGCCCAGCCGCGAAAACTCCGATGCTGTGGAGTGACAGTGCATGTCGACAGCCGTCGATTGCCGCTGCGTCTGCGCTGGCGCTTGTATACCGTTCATACCAGTTAGATTTCCCTGCTCAGGGGCGCTTTTTGTGACCAAGCGGGAACGATGGTGTGAAGTCACTGTGAAGACTGCACCGCACGTTTCTGTCTCGACCCTCGCGTGGGGTGCGTCAGTGAGGTACCTGGGCGCCCGCCAGCGCGGCCAGCGCGCCGAGGCACGCCGCTCCCAGCAGTGTGCTCACCACCCCGAGGCGCAGGGTCAACAGGCCCAGCGCGGCGGCGAGCGAAAGCGCAAGCTGCCAGCCCTCGCTGAGCGCCGCCGTCAGCGGGATCGCCGCCCCCACGATCGCGCCGGCGGCGGCGGGCGCGGCGCCGGCGAGGAAGCGCTGAGCACCGTTGTTGCTCAACAACCGCTCGAAGCGGCCGGCGCCGAAGAGCACGAAGCAGAAGGAGGGGGTGAACGCCACGAGCGACGCGAGCAGCGCGCCCGGCAGGCCGGCTGCGGCATAGCCCACCACGGCGACAGTCTGCGTGAGCGGGCCCGGGGTCACCTGCCCGAGCGCCACCGCGCCGAGGAACTGCGCGTGTGTCATCCAGTGGTAGCTGCTGACGGCGTCTGACTGCATCAGCGGCACGATCACGAAGCCACCCCCGAAGGCGAGCGTTCCCACCTTCAGCGCCGTCCACATCAGCGACGGCCATCCGCCGGTGTCGGCCACGCCGAGGAGCAGCCCCGGCCATTCGATCCCGCGCAGCGTGTGCACTGCTCGCTGTGCGACGGGAGCGGCGATCGCATATCCGACTCTCTCAGCGCTGGGTCTGCGGCCGCGAGCGAGCTGCACGCCGCCGCAGGCCAACAGTGCGAGCACCAGCAGCGGACCCGCAAACGCGCAGGCGGCGGCGCCGATGAGACCGTAGAGCGCGATCTCCCTGCGGCGCGGTCGAGACGCGACCGCCCAACCGGGGGCCGCTATGCGCAGCCCCGTCTGCACCGCCACCGCGCCCACCGCAGCGCCGGCGCCGGCCTCGGCTCCGCGCAGCCACAGCGGCGCCGAGCGCGACAGGAAGATCCAGCCAAGCATCAGGATCGCCAGCAGCCCAGGAGCGATGAAGCAGACGCCGCCCAGCAGCGCGCCCCGCCTTCCGCGCAGCCGCCAGGCACAGTAGATGGCCAGCTGCGTCGATGCTGGGCCGGGCAGCAGGTTGACGGCGGCCACGGCGCGCTCGAACTGCGAGGCAGACATCCACTCCATACGCGTGACGCAAAGCTCGCGCAGCAGCGACATGTGGGCGGGCGGGCCGCCGAAGCCAAGGCACCCGATGCGCGTCCACTGCTTTGCGATCTGTTGCAGCGACACGGCTCCGTGAGGCTCGGTGTCCGCCATTGCGCGCAGCGTAGGCCAACGGGCAGCGGCTGCGCCCACTCAATAAGCTGCCACGTGGATGCTCACCGCGCTGACACTGCCGCTCGCCTCGGCGATCAGCTACTTCCAGGCGATCGTGCTCGGCTTCCTACAGGGTGTGACGGAGCTGTTTCCGATCTCGAGCCTTGGGCACACAGTGCTGTTCCCCACGCTGTTCGGCTGGAACGCGCTCGTGAAGGCGCAGTCGCAATCGGAGTCCTTCTGGCTGGCGTTCGTGGTGATGCTGCATGTCGGCAGCGCGCTAGGACTGCTCGCCTACTACTGGCGCGATTGGGTTGACATCGTGCGCGCGTTCTTCCGCACGCTCAGCACGCGCAGGATCGAGTCCCCCGACGAGCGGCTGGCGTGGTTGATCATCGTCGCCAGCATTCCGGCCGGTGTGATCGGTCTGGCGCTCGAGCACCCGCTGCGCACGCTCACCGCCAAGCCCGCCGTGGCGGCTGTGTTCCTCGTTGTCAATGGTGGTCTGCTGCTCGCCGCGGAGCGCTTTCGCAAACGCGCTGAGGTGCGCGCACTGGCCGCACGTGAGGGCGCCAAGCCGGACGGCGCGCGCGAGCTGGCCACGCTGGAGTACCGCGAGGCGCTGGTGATCGGTTTCGCCCAGTCCACGGCGCTGGTGGCAGGCATCAGCCGCGACGGCGTGACGATGGGCAGCGGGCTCGCACGCGGCCTCGACCACAGCGATTCTGCGCGCTTCGCCTTCCTGCTTGCCACACCCATCATCCTTGCCGCCGGCATCGTGAAGATGCCCGACATGCTCGGCCATCTCGGCGACGGCATCCGCGGGCAGGCACTCGTGGCGTGTGCGGTGGCGGCGGTGACGGCGGTGTTCACGGTGCGCTTCCTCGTCGGCTACTTCAAGACCAAGACGCTCACGCCCTTTGCCGTCTACTGCCTCGTGTTCGGCCTGGCGATGGTCATCTACACACAGGCCTGATCAGGGCCTGAGCAGTCGCCCGGCAGGCTTCGCCGGCGATCTGCACCATCATGGATCGCTGATGCCCGTTCCCAAGACGCCGCCCAAGATGTTCGAGACACGCAGCCATGCCTGGCAGGAGGTCGGCCTGCTGCGTCAGATCAGCCCGCGCGTGGTCAGGCGCGCGCGTCTGGAGGCGCTCGTGCTGATGCCGCTGTTCGTGGCTGTGATAGTGCTCTATGACAATCGCGTCAGCTTGTTTGGGAGAACGGTGCCCGCTGTCACGCATGGCCTCCATCAGCACGCGGCCTACGAGACTCTGGAACCGGCCCTCGATACGCCGATCCGCATCGGCGTGGTGCTGGCACTGATGATCCTCGGCTGGGCAATCGCACGCGACATCGGCCGCGGACTGGGGCCGCCGCTGTTCCGGCGCCTGGACCCGGCCACGGCGGGCACGGTCGGCTTCCTCATTCGCCTGCTGGCGATCGGGATCGCGCTGCTGGTAGCGCTGGGCGTGGCGGGTGTGAAGGCGCAGGAACTGGCGTTGGGCGGCGCCTTCACGGCGGTGATCTTCGGTTTGGCAGCGCAGCAGACGCTCGGCAACCTGATCGCGGGCACGGTGCTGCTGAGCGCGCGACCGTTTCGTGTGGGCGAGCGCGTGAGGCTGCAGGGCGGGCCGCTGGCCGGCCAGATCGAGGGCACGGTCAGCTCGCTGGGGCTGCTGTACACGACGTTCGCGACGGGCGAGGACTCGATCATGGTTCCCAACAGCGTGGTGCTGAACGTGGCGGTGCTGCCGCTGCGCGAGCCGGACGCCGTCAACCTGCGCGCACGGCTGCGCGCGGGCATGACCCCGGGGGATCTGCAGACGACGTTGGAGCACTCGCTGCAGACGCCGCTGCGTGGCGCACCGCGCATAACGCTCGAGGAGCTCGACGGCGAGGAGGTGGTGGTGCGGATCGCGGCCACGCCGCGGGTGGCCGCACAGGGTCGTCAGCTTGCCAGCGAGCTGCTCAACATCGTCGCGCGCGAGACGCGATCGCACTCGGACACGGCGTAACGCAGGAACAGGCCGGAGTTGGCCTCGAACACGCTCAGCAGCTCCAGCTTCACGGGCGGGTCGAGCTCGGCGCCGGCGAGGATGCGCAGCGCGTCTGAGCCGTCAGGCACCCCGCCGAGGAGTGTGGGGGAGAGCGAGAGAAACAGCTCATCCACCAAGCCCTGGGCGAGCAGTTCGCAGCCGAGGTGTGGGCCGCCCTCGCACAGCAGGCTGCAGATCTCGAAACGCTCGTGCAGCTCCATCAGCGCCGCTCGCAGGTCCAGGCTGCCGTGGGACTCGGCGCGGACGTAGTCCACCTGCGCGCGTGCTCCCTGCACTTTCCCAGCGGACCGCGTGAGGATCGCCACGTGCGCTTCAGGCTCGGCCAGCAGCCCCACCTCATCACCGAATTGAAGGCTCTCGGAGACGATGCAGGCGAGCGGCTCAGCAGTCATCCCCGCCCGAAGACGCAGATCCCTACGGTCCGCCTGTGGGATCAGCCGGCCGTAGCGCTCGTGGCGCACGGTGCCGGCGCCGGCAAGCACCGCGTCCACAGCGCCTCGCAGGCCGTGAAACAACGCCCTGTCAGCGGTATCGCTGAGTCCGCCGGAGCGCCCGTCGAGCGTCGCGCGACCGTCTGCGCTGCTGACCATGTTGAGCATCATGTGAGGGCGGCCGTCGGTCGGCACCGGCCGCTCGTCCAGCCCCAGTGCGGTCACCACCTCCGCGATCGTGCTCCTCTCGGCAGAGGGCAGCAGCCGACCGAGGGTAACCGTGGAGTGCTCCTTGGGAGCGCGCTGGGGCATGCCAATGTCGGTCATGGCACCACCCTAGCCACGCTCGCGCCCGCCTCGGCGCTGTGTGCTTGACCGACCACGGGAAACATTTCTACAACACGCAGCAGCGGGGACGTGCTACCGTCGTCGTGAATGGCCGGCATCTAAGACCGGCGAAAGTAGTGCAAGCGCTCGCAGGTCGAAGCTCTAGAAGCATCCTCCGCTAGCCGCACGCACAAACCGTGGAGGAGTACAACAAATGCCAACTGGCACCGTGAAGTGGTTCAGCGACGACAAGGGGTTTGGTTTCATCACCCCCGATGACGGCGACAAGGACCTCTTCGTCCATCACACTGGGATCAACGGCGAGGGTTACCGCTCGCTGCAGGAGGGCGCAAAGGTCTCCTACGACCCGGAGCAGGGCGACAAGGGCCCCAAGGCCGTAAACGTCCAGGCGATCTGAACGGAAAGAGCGTAGTTCGGCTCTGCGAGGGCTCGCTTCGGCGGGCCCTCTTTTTGTCTGTAGGGATATTGTCGCTACGTTGAGTACACCTGGCGACGCACAGACCATCCCCGTCGGCGGCGAGCCGCTGCGGGCCCCGCGCTTCGCGTTTCGCAGGCGGGACAGGCGCGACGGCGGGCGGGCGATAGAGCGCAGCCCCACGAAGATCAACATCGCCGCGGTGTCGCTGGGGGCGATCGTGGCCTTGAGCCTGCTCGTCGTGGTGATGGCGGCCGCACGCCCGAGCCTGCTCTCGCCCACGACGCACACGAACTTCTACCCGCGCTGGATGGCGGGGCCGCTCGGTGGCCTGTGGCAGGGGCTGACGACGAACGGCACCACGCTGAAGTACTGGTTCTCAGGCGCGATCGTGCTGATGTACGTGGGCTATGTGACGGCGATCCGCCGCAGCCACGAACTCTCGCTGCGCTGGGTGGTGGGCTCGATCCTGGCGGTGCACTTCATCTTCGTGCTCGCGCCGCCGCTGGCGCTGACGGACGTGTTCAACTACATCAACTACGGGCGTATGGAGGTGGTGCACAACCTCAACCCCTACACCTCCATCCCGATCGTGGAGCCGCACAACGACCCGTCGTTCATCCTCAGCAACTGGCACGAGCTGCTCAGCCCCTATGGGCCGCTGTTCACGATGCTCACCTTCCTCGTGGTGCCGCTGGGCGTGGCGGGCTCGTTCTGGGCGCTGAAGGTGATCCTCGCTGCCGCCAGCCTGACGACGATCTGGCTGGTGTGGAAGTGCGCGAAGCTGTTGGGCCGCGACCCGCTGAAGGCGATTCTGTACGTGGGCTGCAACCCGATCGTGCTCGTGTGGGGCCTGGGCGGCGATCACAACGACTTCCTGATGCTGGTCTTCATCATGCTCGGCTTCTACCTGCTGCTGCGCGCCGACGCCGCGCGCGGCGCCGATCAAGAGCACGCCTGGCCAGGTCGTCTGCCGGGAGCCGCGCAGATCAAGGGCTGGCTCCTGCCGCTCTCCGCTGCAGAGATCGCGGCGGGCGCCGCGTTCATGCTCGCCTGCGCGATCAAGGCATCGGGGGCGGTGCTGCTGCCGGTGGTGCTGATCGCGCTGTTGCACAAGCCACGAGCGCTCGTGCAGACGATGCTGGGGATGGCGCTTGCCGCTGTGGCGGTCGCCGCTCTCAGCCTGCTCGCATTCGGCCTTCACATCCCCGACCTCAGCACACAGAGCAAACTGGTGACCAGCGAGAGCGTCCCCAACCTGATCGGCCTCGCGATCGGCCAGGGCGGCGAGAGCGAAGGGCTGCACACGGTGATGACGGCGTTGCTGGGTCTGTCGGTGCTGGCGTGCTGCGGCTATGCATGGCGCAGGCGCGACTCCATCACGGCATCGGCGTGGGCGAGTATCGCGCTGCTCGTGACGCTCAGCTGGGTGCTGCCCTGGTACGTGCTGTGGGCGCTGCCGCTGGCAGCGCTGTCGGGCTCGCGCAGGGTGCGCGTGGCGGTGCTGTTGGTGGGCGTGTACCTGATCGTGGCGTGGGCGCCGGTGTCTGGATTGGTGTGGGGCGACATCGACTTTCACCCGGAAAAGACGACGATCGGCAGGCTGCACCAGCGCTACGTGAAGGAGCTGTTGAACTGAGCTGACAGCGCCGGCGTGGTCCGCTGCGCCCGTGCGCTGACCTATTCGCCGTCGGCGGATGGTGGGCGGCGCTGCGCCTTGCGCCTTGCGTCCTTGCGCTTCTGCTCCAGCCGTCGTGTGCGCGAGGCGGCGGTGGGCCGCGTGGCGCGCCGCGCGCGCGGCACCGCCAGCGCCCGCTGAAGACGCTCGCTCAAACGCCTGAGGGCGAGCTCGCGGTTGCGCAGCTGCGAGCGCTCGTCCTGCGCGATGGCGACCACACGTGGGCCGGCGCGGTCGAGGATGCGTGCGCGCTGTGTCTCGCTCAGGGAGGGGGAGGCCAGCACGTCGAAGATCGCTTCCACGCGCGAAGAGGTCACGTTCGCGTGCTGCCCGCCGGGCCCGGAGGAGCGGCTGGTGCGCAGCACGATCTCCGCCAGCGGGATCGCCACGCGGCCATCCACCCGCAGCAGCGGCTGTCCCTGCGTCGCCTCGTCGGCCTCCTCGTCGTCGGTGGTCATCGGCGGCCTCTCAGCTGGCGCGCGCCTTCTCCTCTGCCTGTACAGGCCCGCCGCGTCACGGTCAGAGACCCGACTCCCTCCTCGCCAAATTCAAGTAGGTGGGACCGATGCCGATCCTGAAACGTGTGAGGTTCTCGGCACACAGGCTCCATGATGGCAGGAGCCCTGCGAGCCTGGAAACAGCGGAACTGCTGCTGGCGGCACTGAGCGAGCACAGCCCCGGCATGCTCCCCGGCTTCATCCGCGCCGCGCACCTGTCGAAGGTGGCGGCTGAGGGGATGTGGCTGCCGGCCGACCAGGTCGAGCGGATCGCGCTGGCGGCGAGGCTGCACGACATCGGCAAGGTGGCCGTGCCCCACGAGATTCTGCGCAAGCCGGGCAAATTGACAGACGCGGAGTGGGAGGTGGTGCGCACGCACACGGAAGCGGGCGAGCGCATTCTTTCGGCGGCGCCCGCGCTGGCGGACCTGGCGGGTCTGGTGCGCTCCCACCACGAGCGCTTCGACGGCAGCGGCTATCCCGACGGGCTGAGCGGTGTGGACATCCCGCTGGGCGCGCGCATCATGGCGGTGGCAGACGCGTTCGTGGCGATGATGCACAAGCGCCCCTACAGCGACACAATCACCGTGTTCGAGGCGCTCGCGGAGCTGCGCCGCTGCGCCGGGTCGCAGTTCGATCCCGAGGCGGTGGAGGCGATATGCGCGCAGTTCGACGCGCACGGGCGCCAGCTGCTCGGTCAGCTTCGGTAGCGGATGCTTGGCGTCGTCAGTGGGCGGCCACGTGGCCGCCGGCGGGCTGGAGTGGGCGCTGCTCCTCGGCCCAACGCAACAGTCCGCCGCTCATCGAGTAGGCTTCGAAGCCGGCAGTGCGAAACGCCTGGGCGGCCATGTCCGAGCGCCCACCCACGCGGCAGTAGAAGACGACCGGGCGATCGCGGTCAACGGTTTGGGCCTGGGAGGTGAGGGTGACCAGCGGTATGTGGCGGCTTCCCGCGATATAGCCCGCCTCGCGCTCGTCGGGCTCGCGCACGTCGATCACCTGCAGGTTTGCGTCCTGCGCCAGCCACTCCGCCACACGCTGCGGATCCACATCGATGGGGGTGTTGATGTCGCCGGGTGGCACGCTGCAAATGAGACTAGCGCGAGCAGCGCTCGACAACGGCGCGCGGCGGCCGTCTCATCACTAGGATCAGCGACATGCAGGCGATAGACGACGTCTACACGATCCCGCAGGAGCACCTGGACTTCTGCGCCACCATCGGCCAGATCGCGCGGGAGAAGATCGCGCCGCGCTCCGCTGAGATCGACGAGCGCGCGGAATACCCGTGGGACGTGCGCAAGGTGCTCGGCGAACAGGACATCCTCGGGCTACCGTTCCCCACGGAGTACGGCGGCACGGGCACGGGCACGCTGATGCTGAACATGGCGGTGGAGGAGATCGCGAAGGTCGACGCCGCCTGTGCGCTGATCCTGATGGTGCAGGAGCTGGGCACGCTGCCGATCCAGCTGTTCGGCAGCGACGAGTTGAAGGAGCGGTTCCTGCCGAAGTGCGCCACGGGGGAGTTCTCGCCGGCGTTCGCGCTGTCGGAGCCCGAAGCGGGCTCGGATCCGGCGGGGATGAAGACGACAGCCGTGCAAGACGGAGACGAGTGGGTCATCAACGGCACCAAGAATTGGATCACGAACCTGGGCGTGGCGGACTTCTACATCTGCTTCGCGGTCAGCGACCGCGAGACACGCAGGCTGACGGCGTTCGTGGTGGAGGCCGACAGGCCGGGGTTCAGCGTGGGCAAGCTGGAGCACAAGCTCGGCATCCGCGCTTCACCGACGGGGCAGCCGATCTTCGACGAAGTACGGGTGCCGAAGGAGAACGTGATCGGCCAGGTCGGCAAGGGTCTGTCGGTGGCGCTGGGCACGCTGGAGCGCACGCGTCTGGGCGCGGCTGCGCAGGCGGTGGGCATCGCACAGGGCGCAACGGACTACGCCGTCGCCTACGCGCGCGAGCGCCGGCAGTTCGGCAAGGCGATCAACGAATTCCAGGGGATCCAGTTCAAGTTGGCCGACATGGAAACACGAACGGCCGCCGCGCGGGAGCTCCTCTACAAGGCCTGCGCGATGGCCGATCAGGGCCATCCACTGCGCGCAAAGTACTCCTCGATGGCAAAGGTCTTCTGCTCGGACACAGCCATGGCTGTGACAGTGGAGGCCGTCCAGGTGCTGGGCGGCTACGGTTATGTCAAGGAGTATCCAGTGGAGCGGATGATGAGAGACGCCAAGATCACCCAGATCTACGAGGGCACGAACGAGATTCAGCGTCTCGTGATCGCCCGCACCTTGAAATAGGACCGAGTCTGCCCGGCGATGAGCGCGTCACAGCCTCCCGGTGCCTCAAGCTACTCGCGCCGTGTCGGCGTGGCGGCGCTCATTGCGATGTGCGTCGGCTTGGTCGTGCTGGTGCTCGCCCAGGGCTTCAGCTCGATCGGCGCGGTGCACGCGCTTGAGGATGTGGCTCTCGGTGTGATCGTGGCGGCGGCGCTGATGGGCAGCGTGGCGTTCGTGGCGGTGCGTCTGGCGGACTGGCGGGACCCACAGTCCGACGCGGAGTTCGAAGAGATCGTGCGCCACTCCGAAGAGCTGGCTCGCGAAGGTCTGGCGGTGGCCCCTGAAGAAAGCGAGTTCATGGAGCTCGACCCGCTGGACGACGGCGACTTCGAAGAGCTTGTGCGCGACGCGCTCGACGACCTGCCTGACCTGCTGCGCAACGCGCTCACGCACGTGGCCGTGGTGGTCTCCAACGGCGGCAGCCGTCGTGGCGCGTACGGCCTATATGAAGGCGACGGCGCCACCAAAGACAACCACCACGATCGCATCGTGATCTTCCGCGACACGCTGCGGCGCGACTTCGGGCACGACCCCGATCTGCTGCGCGACCAGGTCACGCGCACTGTGCGTCACGAGTTGGCCCACCACGTGGGCTTTGACGAGCTGGGCGTGAGCAGGCTGGATTTGTAGGGCTGGTGGTAGGCGGCCCGGGCTGGATTCGCGGGCGGTTACGGGACTCGACGGCAGCGCAGATGTTCAGCGAACCCATGCGCCTTGGGAGTGGTTCCATGTTCCGGCGGCGCTTCCGTCGAGCAGCGGATTGAGGAACGGTCGAACTGTGGCCAATGCTCCGTCAAGATCTCTCGCCACCGGCAACAGGGAACGCCCCGCCTCCGCCCGATATCCCTGGTCCCACATTTTGCGATCGGGCACATCGAAGCAATTTGGCAACACAAGGTCGCGGCGCCTCGCCTCCGATGTAAGCGCCGTCATCTGCGCCGCGGCGCCCACGCTCGCTCCGGTCGCTATCGCGACCATGTCCACGAGATCACGGAACCTCGTCGAGGGCATCTGGCTATCGCCATGCCTCTCGATCGTCGCGGCCACCTTGTCAGCGACGTGATCGACCAAGGGATACGCGCGATACCCACCTTGCTTGACATCCGCCATGCCTACGAGGGCAAGCGCCGGAACATCCTCGGGTTCGCCGGTCATCCGCAGGTCCGACCCGACCAGATCGACTTGAAATCGCGCCCACTGTGTCGCTCCGATGTAGGCGGTCATGGGTAGACGTAGGCCCGCGGCGCCGTCTGCCACGGGCCTACGAGGCCCAATATCGAAGCGAAACCAATCGCCCACGTCCCGTGCGGCTGCTTTGCGTAGATCGGACTCGGCCAGGTCCGTGGCCGTCGCGCGATAGACATCCACATCCAGTGATGCCCTCACACCGATATCCCGTGCGAGAAGCGCAACAGCACCCTTAACAATCCATCCGTCATCCGCGAGGTACAGACGCTCGAGCAGCCGGTCGTACGCCAACTGTCGCTGAAGCTGCTGTGGCGTCCACGGGGCGTCCATCGCCAGTGCCCGCAATCTGGCTTTGAGGGCCTCGCGGAACGCGGAGGCCGTC
>Ga0182030_10010391_pt1 | contig 18911 bp, 11 predicted proteins | sample 812S3MmetaG_FD_121299 | JGI IMG/M metagenome (GOLD analysis project Ga0182030, IMG submission 121299) | Permafrost microbial communities from Stordalen Mire, Sweden - 812S3M metaG (Illumina Assembly) | ecosystem: Environmental > Terrestrial > Soil > Wetlands > Permafrost | place: Sweden...
CGAGCTTGCGGTAATTGCCGAAGTACATCGAGAACAGCTCCGGGTGCGAATCGAGCCCCAGTCCTTGAATGACCAAACGCTCGAAATGACGCAGCAGAAAATCGGTGAGATAAAACGTGCCGATTTCCGCCTCGGCGAGCGCCGCGAACACCGGCGCCGTCGCAAAAAATTCGTAGCAATGCGCACCGGGGATGCGCTCGACGCCTTCTTCGCGCAGCACCTTGTCGAGCAACCCGCCGGTTCCGCAATCCCCGTACGCGACGAATATCGAACGGTAGCGGGCGCGCGAATCGCGGATCAGCTGCCTCACCGCGTCGGGGATCTTCTCCGGCCGGTTGTGCAGTTCGGCGGGCAGGCAGCGCACATCCAGTGCGTCCCAACCATTGGCGCGGCGAAGCGCCGTGATCTCATGGGCCAAGGCTCCGCAGGCGATGATCAGCATGCCTTGGCCCACCGAGGAGCCGTGGTGCGACATGATCTGCTCCGCGCTCAGCGCGCCGCTGCGGCGCCGGCTCGCCGCGCCGCGATCAAGCCCTTGGCGGTCTCGACGGCCACGGCGGCATCGCGGCAATAGGCATCCGCGCCGACGGCCTTGCCGAACTCTTCATTGAGCGGAGCGCCGCCGACCAGCACGATGTAGTCGTTGCGGATGCCGCGTTCCTTCAGGGTATCGATGACCACCTTCATGTACGGCATGGTGGTGGTCAGCAATGCCGACATGCCGAGTATGTCGGGCTTGTGCTTGTCGAGCGCTTCGAGATATTTTTCGACCGGATTGTTGATTCCCAGATCGATGACCTCGAAGCCGGCGCCCTCGAGCATCATCGACACCAGGTTCTTGCCGATGTCGTGGATGTCGCCCTTGACGGTGCCGATGACGATCTTGCCGATCGGTTCGACTCCGGTTTCCGCGAGGAGCGGCCGCAAAATTTCCATGCCGCCCTTCATCGAATTGGCGGCCAGCAGCACCTCGGGCACGAACAGGATGCCGTCTCGAAAGTCGATGCCGACGATGCGCATGCCTTCCACCAAGGCGTCGTTGAGCACGCGCTCGGCGGACCAGCCCCTCTTCAAGAAGAGGTGGGTCGCTTCCTCGACCTCGGATTTGAGGCCGTTATACAAGTCGTCGTGGACTTGCTCGGTGAGCTCCTCGTCATTGAGCGAGCCTAGGTCGAATTCACCCTCAGTCGACTCGGACATCTACTCCTCCAAAGGCATTTTTACGAATGACAACCGAACCTTACAGCATCCTCGTCGCGTTGCATGGTAAGTCGCAACCGCCGGCTGGACTTGTGAAATCGCGACGGCGGCGTGTCCAGACGCGACAACCTCAGGTGACCGGCGGTGCACCGCCCTCTTCCTTGCGGCGCGTCACATAGGCATCGAGCGCCTCGACGATCGACGGATCCCGGGGCGGGGCGACATAACGCTTCAATTCGCTCTGCCAGATTCCGGTGGCGCGCTCTGTCGCGGTCTTCGAGCCATCGTCGGCCCAGCTTCCCGCATTGCGCCAGTCGGACACCAGCGGTGCGTAGAATGCGCTTCGATAGCGCTCCATGGTGTGAGCGCATCCGAAGAAATGGCCTCCGGCCCCGACTTCGGCCACCGCCTCGAGAGCGATGTCGGACGGCGCGGCGCCCACCGGCTGGAACACTTCGGCAAACATCTGCAGCATCTCGATATCGAGGATGAACTTCTCGTACGAAGTCGTCAGACCGCTCTCCAGCCAGCCGGCCGCGTGCAGCACGAAGTTGCAGCCGCCGAACAGCGCACCCCACAGGCTCATCTGGGATTCGTAGGCGGATTGCGCGTCCGGAATGTTCGAAGCGGTGGCGTTCGACGATCGCCACGGCAAACCGAGAAAGCGCGCCAGTTGGCCGGCGCCGAAAGCAGCTTTCACATACTCCGGGGTGCCGAAGGCCGGCGAGCCGGATTTCATGTCGACATTCGAGGTGAAGCTGCCGTAAACGACGGGCGCGCCCGGGCGCACGATTTGCGCCAGAGTGAGGCCCGCGAGGGCCTCGGCATGCGCGAGGGTCAGCGCACCGGCGATCGTCACCGGCGCCATGGCACCCGCCAAGGTGAACGGAGTGATGATGAGCACCTGGCCGGCCGTGGCGAAATCGATGATGCCATCCGCCATGGGGACGTCGAGCTGGAGCGGAGAATTCGTGTTGATGATCGTGTAGGTGTACGGGCGCGATCGGAACTCCCCGGGAGAGATCCCGTGGGCCAGCCGGATCAGCTCGAAATTGTCGGCGACTTGCTTGTGGCCGCGCGAAAAAATGAAAGGAATCTTGTCGCAGAGCATGAGCTGGGCGCGCGTCACCTCCAGATGGCGGACGGCGACCGGGATATCCTGCGGCTCGGTCGCGCCGCCGAGCACGTGGATCACCTCGAAGTTCTGGCACAGCTTGATCAGGTTGCAAAAATCCTCCAGCGTTCCCGCGCGCCGCCCGCCGGCCGTGTCCATGATGTTCGGCGGTCCCGACGTCGGTGCGAACGCGACGCATTGGTGCGACAGCGGCACATGGCGTTCCGGATCGACGGCGTGCAGCGTGATGTCGCGCGGGGCGGTCGCGAGCGATGCCTCCACCAGGTCGCGGCCAAGGCGCACGATTTGCGTCGCCTCATCGACCTCGCCGCCGGCCTTGCGATACAGAACGCGCGCATCATCCGACAGCACTTTCATGCCCTGGGTCTCGAGCATGACCAACGCCGCGTCATGAATGGCGGCGACCTGGTCATCCGAAAAAACCTTCATGGGCTCGAAGGGATTGCGCAGGTGACGGTACGGCCGCGTGCGGTCGAAAACCGCATGGCTCACGTCGGTACTGGCTGGCCGGCGCCGGCTGCGTCGGCCAATCGTCTCATCGGGTTGTTTCATGCGCGTGCGTTGCTTGCTGTGAGTGCGGAAAATTATTATAGAGAATAATCGCCGCCGCTCATGACGGTATGCGCACATATTGCCCGCGGCGGCGGAATAATTTTCGGCGGTATGCCTTTATCCGATATGGCCCGAGGCCAACATGCTTTTATCCGATATGCCGGCGTGCTCGTGGGAGTGTCCGGCAAGCGGTCGTCCCGTCGCGGTGGAGCGCGCCACCGCCTCGGCGAGGTATTCGGCGCCCGGCCCCACCTGCGCGAGTTTCTCCGTCACGCTGGTTTCCACATGCGGATCGCTCGCACCGGCGCGCCGGGCGCCCGCCATCGCGAGCTCCTGCGAGACGCGCCGGGCGTGCTCGAGCGCGGGCTCGGGATCCGGGTAATCCTTGCTGCCCGCCGGGTCGTGCACTCGAAATACCTTGAAGGTCGTCTGATTCACCAGGATCTCGACCGTCTGGGAGACGACGCCGGCGACGGCGCCCACCGCATTGCAAACCGAGGCATGCATCGGAATCAACAGAGGTGCGCCCAGCCGCCGCGCCACTTCCGGATAATAGGCTCCGACGGGCGCGCCGATGGCGATGAGCGGACGCGCAAGTCCGAGCGTGGCTTGCAGCAAACTCGAGAAGCGCCGTCCGGCGGCCGTTTCTTCGATGAGCCGGCTCCCCAATTCGCCCCAGCCACGCGGGCCGGCCTGAATGCCGGGATCCGAACTCAGCGCGGCCTCGATCAGGGCGCGTCCGGTTTCGCGCACGACGTGTTCGTAGGTTCTCTCGCACATGACCAGCGGCGCGACCGACGAGCGTGCGGCGCGCGCATTGCGCTCCTCGGTGGCGAGAATGCGCGCGCCGCACTCGGCCGCCTCTCTGCACCATCCGGTTTGCCGATCGAGGACGTGCATCGCGTCGCTCGGCGTGAATGCCGCGATCGTCGCGAGCCCCGCGTCGGCGAGCCGGCGCAGCGCATCCAAGCCTGAGCTGCTGCGCACGGCATCCGAGACACGGCGAGGCTGCAAGGTGAGCGCATCCCAAACGCGCAGCTCCGCAGCCGACAGATGTTCCGGCGCCTGCCGATCGGGATTGCGAAACGCAAAATGAGCCGCATGGGACGGAAGACGCTCGAGTTCCGACACCTGGCGCAGTACGCCAAGCGCCGCCGGGAATTTATGCGCGAGGAGGCTCAAGGGCATGGCTTTTCGCGGACCCACACGCAGTCGATGCTGCCTGTCGAAGTAGACCTCGCTGTCGCCGCCGAGACCGCTGGTGCGCACGTCCACCGCTTCGACCATCGTCCGCCAGGCGCCGACCAGAGCGCCTTCGCCGCTGATCACCGGGCGCCCGCCCGAGACCACCGCGATGTCCGTGGTCGTGCCGCCCATGTCCGCCACGATGAAATCGTCGCGCCCGGTGAGAAAGCCGGCGCCCACCACGCTCGCGGCGGGGCCCGACAGCACGGTCTCGACCGGATATTCCAGCGCGATCTGCGCTTTCATCAAGGAGCCGTCGCCCTTGACGATCATCAGCGGCGCGTCGATCGATTCCGCTTCGAGCACCAGCGACAGCGCTTCGATGAGATGGCGTATCTGCGGCGTGAGCCGGGCATTGAGCGCGGCCGTGAGGGCGCGCCGGGGAGCGTCGAGTTTGGAGCTCAATTCATGCGCGCAGGTCACCGGCTTCGGGCAGGAGGCGCGGATGATCTTGCGCGCGCGCAGCTCATGGGCCGGATTGCGCACGGAGAAATTGGCCGCGACCGCAAAGGCCTCGACGCGCTGCTCGTGCTCGGCGACGGCACGCATCACGGCGGCTTCGTCCAACGCCGCCGCTTCCTCGCCGGTGGCGATGTGGCCGCCCTGCACGCGTACGATGAAGCCGCCCTGGCGCTCGAGACCGGAGCGCTCGACCATGGCGTCGTCGAAACCGATGAGCAGGCTGCAAACGGGACTGAAGCGGTTCTCGACGACGGCGTTCGTGGCGAGCGTCGTCGATACGGATACCAGGGTCACGTCGTTGCGCATCGAACCCGGCGGAAGCAGGCCGAGCACGGCGCGGATCGCCTCGCTGATGCCGATGGCGAGATTCCAGGGCGTCGTCAGCGCCTTGGCACTGGCGACGACCTCGCGCCCATCGGCAAGCAGTACCGCGTCGGTAAACGTGCCGCCGGTATCGAGCCCGAGCCACAGGCCCTGTTCGAACTTAGGAATTTTCCGTCCTGGGGCTGCGGCGTCCGGTGCTGCGCTTGCCGGTTGCGCCGCCCACGGCGCCCGCCTGCCGGCTGAACTCGCCGCGCAACTGCGCGCTGGCTCCGCTCGAAATGGCGCCGAGCTCGGATTCGATGGTGGTCAAATCCGGAGCGGGCTGCCGCACATGGGCTTCGAGCGCGCGGCGCATGACGCGCAAATGCTCGGGGGTCGTCCCGCAGCAGCCGCCGATGATGCGTGCGCCCGAATCCATCGAGAGGCGTGCGTACTCCGCCATCAATTCGGGCGTGCCGTCGAAGCGTATCTCGCCGTCACGGAATTGCGGGATGCCGCAATTGGCCTTGGCGACGAGGATGGCCGAAGGGTCCGAGGCGGCGGCGAGATTGACGATGCATGCCACCAGTTCCGAAGGTCCGGTGCCGCAATTGCTGCCGGATGCAGCCAGCCTGTGCTTGCGATGCAAACCGGCGAGTTCGGAGGGCGTGACGCCCATCATGGTCCGGCCGTTCGTGTCGAAGCTCAGCGTGGCAACGATGGGCAAGCCCGTGGTGCGGGCTCCGGCAATGGCCGCCTCGGTTTCTTCGATGGAGGACATGGTTTCGATCCACATCAGATCGGCGCCGCCCCGCGCCAGCGCGGCGGCCTGTTCGGCGAACGCCTCGGCGGCCGCATCGAGGCCGAGCGGCCCCAAAGGCTCGAGAATCTCACCCGTCGGCCCAATGCTTCCGCCGACCAGCACCACTCGACCCGCACGATCGGCTTCGGCTCGGGCGAGGGCCGCCGCGGTTTCGTTGAGCTCCGCCACGCGATGCTCGGCCTTGTGCAGCTTCAATCGATAGCGCGTGCCGCCGAAGCTGTTGGTCAGGATGATGTCCGCGCCCGCATCGACGAAGGCGCGGTGCAATCCGGAAATGCGATCCGGATGAGCGGTGTTCCAAAGTTCGGGCGCATCGCCCGATTGCAGGCCGCGGTCGAATAGATTGCTGCCGGTGGCGCCATCCGCCAGCAGCCAAGGCCGTTCGGCCAAAAGAGGAGTCAGTCGATCAATCATGGGTGCGCATTCATTCGGGCAAAGAAGGAAACTTTAGCATGGCCCGAGCCTTCGAACTTGCAAGCGAGCCATCCATGCGCGGATGTTGTTACCCAATGATTTTATGTTTTATTGGGTAACGCCGGCATCGTCAACCCGCCTGAGAATAGTGGCGTAACCCATTGATTACCTTTGCGTCGCTCGCCAGTTCGGTGCCACATAATACGGCGCGTTCTCCGCCGGCAGCATGCCGCGGCCCAAGATATGGTCCGCCGCTTTTTCAGCCAGCATGATGGTCGGCGCGTTGAGATTGCCGGTGGTCACCGAAGGCATGATCGATGAATCCACCACCCGCAAGCCTTCGAGTCCGTAAACCCGCGTCTCGGGATCGACCACGGCCATGGCGTCTTGGGCGCTGCCCATTTTGCAGGAACACGATGGGTGGTATGCGCTCTCGACCTTGGCCCGGATGAAGGCATCGATCTGCTCGTCGCTTTCGATCTCCTTGCCGGGCTGGATCTCCCGCCCGCGGTATCGATCGAAGGCAGGCTGCGCGAAGATCTCCCGCGTCAGGCGCACGCAGGCGCGCATTTCGGTCCAGTCGTCGGGTTGGCTCAAATAGTTGAACAGGATGCGCGGCTTATCCAGGGGATTTGCCGAGGCCAGGCGCACCCATCCACGGCTCTTGCTGCGCATAGGTCCCACATGCGCTTGGAAGCCATGTTCCTGCGCCAGCGTCGAGCCGTCATACGCGACCGCCATGGGCAGGAAGTGATATTGGATATCGGGATAGGGAATGCCGGCTCGGCTGCGGATGAATCCGCAGGTCTCGAAGTGGTTCGTCGCTCCGAGGCCATCCTTGCGCAGCAGCCAGCGTGCGCCGATCAGGATGCGGCTGCGCAGATTGATGGACGAATACAGGCTGACCGGCTCCTTGCACGCCACCTGAAAATAAAATTCCAAATGATCCTGAAGATTCTCGCCGACCCCGGGCAGGTCGTGAACCACCGGGATGCCGAGCGCGCGCAACTCGGCCGGCGGGCCGACACCAGAGAGCTTCAGCAATTGCGGCGAATTGATCGGGCCGCCCGACAGAATCAATTCCCGATTGATGCGAACCCGGTGCGTGGCGCCGCCGTGCGTGTACTCGAGCGCCACGGCCCGCCGCCCTTCGAACACGATGCGCGTCGCCAGTGCATGCGTCAGCACCTTGAGATTGGGCCGGCGCATCGCCGGCTTGAGATAGGCGTTGGCGGCGCTGCAGCGCCTGCCTCCGCCCACCGTCATGTCCATGCGTCCGAAACCTTCCTGCTGAAAACCATTGACGTCGCCGGTACGCGGATAACCCGCCTCGCGGCCCGCCGCCAGCCAGGCGGCGTGCAAAGGGTTGCTCATCGTGCCGTAGCGGGTATGCAGCTTGCCCGCGTTGCCGCGATATTCGTCGCCTCCGTCGGCCCGGATTTCGGCGCGCCGAAAATACGGCAGAACGTCCCGATAAGCCCATCCCGCCGCACCCTGCGCGCTCCATCCCTCGAAGTCCATGGCATTGCCGCGGATGTAAACCAGCCCGTTGATCGAGGAGGAGCCGCCCAGGACCTTGCCGCGCGGCGTGTGCATGCGCCTTCCGTTCAAATGCGGTTCGGGCTCCGTGTGATAGAACCAATTGTACTTTTCCATGTTCATCGGTATGGACAGCGCGGAGGGCATCTGTATGAAAATCGAGCGGTCCGAACCGCCGTATTCCAGCAGCAAAACTTGGGTACGGCCGTCAGCGGTCAAACGATCGGCGAGCACGCAGCCGGCGGAGCCCGCGCCCACGATCACATAATCGAAATTCTCATCCGACAAGGGCTGTACTCCGTCAATAGGGGGCGTCGACATCGCCCATTGCGACGTAGACGCTCTTGAGTTGCGTGTAATGCTCGAGGGCGGCGCGGCCGTTCTCGCGGCCGAGTCCGGATAGCTTCACGCCGCCGAAGGGAAGTTCGATCGGGGTGACATTGTATTGGTTGATCCAGCACGTGCCGGCCTGCAGGCGGGCGATCACCCGATGTGCGCGCGTCAAGTCATTGGTGAATACGCCGGCCGCCAATCCGAACTCGGTGGCGTTGGCACGCTCGATGACCTCGCCCTCATCCTCGAATTCCAGCACCGACATGACGGGGCCGAAGATTTCTTCCCTGACGATGGCCATGTCGTCCCGGCAATCGTCGAATATCGTGGGTGCGACGAAGTAGCCGCGTCCCAGCTCACCCGCCGTCACCCGTACTCCGCCGGTCAGAACCGTCGCTCCTTCCGCACGGCCGCGCTCGATGTACGACAGCACCTTGTGCATATGCTGCTCCGAGACCAGAGCGCCGACCTGGGTCTGCGGGTCCAAAGGATCGCCGATGCGCATGGCGTTGACGCGCTTGACGAGCCGTTCGAGAAAGGCCTTTTTCACGGAGCGGTGCACGAACACCCGGGTGCCGTTGGAACAGACCTGGCCGGAAGAGTAGAAATTCGCCAGCAAGGCCCCGCCGACCGCGTTGTCCAGTTTGGCGTCGCCGAAAATGATCAGCGGCGACTTGCCGCCCAATTCCAGCGTCACGTTTTTCAGGGTGTGCGCGGCGTCGCTCATCACGGCCTTGCCCGTGCCGACCTCGCCGGTCAGCGAGACCTTGCGGATATCGGGATGGCGGGTGAGCAGGCGGCCGGTTTCGGCGAAGCCCTGCACCACTTGAAAGATGCCGGCGGGCGCTCCGGCTTCGAGCAGAATCTCCTGAAGCTTCACGGCGGTGAAAGGCGTCAATTCCGCAGGTTTGAATATCATCGCGTTGCCGCAGGCGAGCGCCGGCGCCGCCTTCCAGCAGGCGATCTGCAGCGGATAGTTCCAGGCGCCGATGCCGGCGACAACGCCGAGCGGTTCGCGCCGGGTGTAGCCGAATGCCTGGGGCCCCAGGTCGATGTGCTCGCCGCTGAGACTTTGGGCCAGGCCGGCGAAGTATTCGAAGCAATCGGCGCCTGAGGCGACATCGACCACCCGGGTTTCCTGAATGGGTTTGCCCGTATCGCGCGTCTCGAGTTCGGCGAGTTCATGATTGCGGGAGCGCAAGATATCGGCGGCCCGGCGCAGTACGCGCGCGCGCTCGGTGCCCGTCATCACACCCCATCCGCCCTGCGCTTTCTGCGCAGCACGCACCGCCGCGTTCACCTGGTCCGCTCCCGCGGAGGTCACGTACCCCAGTACCTCGCCGTTCGCGGGATTGATGGATGCAAATCGCTCGCCCGGCGCCGGACTCCCGCCGCGCGCCCGGTCCGGCGCGGTTTGGCCGCGGCTGAGGCGCCCATCGACGAACGATGTCAGCAAGGCACGCGCGCTCTCGCTGTCCGCTTCGCGCCAACCCGACAGCGCGGCACGCAGCCACACCCCATCGATCATGGCGGCAATCATGGCGGCCAGGCGCTGCGCCTCATCCGGCGGAACCAGTTTCTTCAAGGAGATGCGCAGATTCGACAAGGTTCGGCGCTGATAAGCCGCTTGCACCCGCTTCAGGGACGGGACTTGCAGGACCTGGCCCCAGAAGGCAAGCCATGCGGTGCCGGTGCGCTGCTCGAATTCCTCGGGCGAAAGATTCGCGTCGATCACCGCTTGGATGCGTCCGCGGGGCGTGCTCACTTGGCGAAGCCGCCGCCGAACCTGATCGCCGACGCGGCTCGCCAAGGAGCGGAATGCCGCGTCGAGCAGGCCGTCCTTGTCGCCGAAATAGTGAGCCACCAAGCCGGGCGAGACCCCGGCGCGAGCGGCAATTTGAGCGAGCGTCGTGCCCACATAGCCAAGTTCCGCTAGGCTGTCGATGGTGACCTCCACCAACTGACGACGCCGTACGTCTTCGATGAGCGGCTGGGCGGTGGTGGTTGAGTTCGTTGACTGATCGTTCAATTTGGCCGCCTCGGCTGGTTCAAACCGGCGCTTATGGACGCCCGGCTGAAGTTGTGTCTAAGATGTGACGATAGATATTATGCGTTTATTTTCAGTCTACTAGGGAAGCACGGGTGAGCGCTAACCAGATCTCGTTAAACGCCCATTCAAGGCGCCCTCCGCCACCCCAATCATGCTGCTCCCCGGCGCGCCGGGTCAAGCGGTTGAAAGCATGGACACCGGCGGCGGTTCTCGCCGGTTTAATCTTGGGCTCGGCGGGAGCGAACGCTTTCGCCGCCGACTCGGCCGCCCGCGCGCCTCTCGCCGCCGCGCCTCTCGCCGCCGCGGCGCCTGCCCCCGCGGCCACCGCCGCGCCGGCAACCGCTTCCACGAGCGCCAGCCGCGATCCTGTCAGCTGCCAGTCGGTGCGTTTCTCCGATGTCGGATGGACCGATGTCACCGCCACTACCGCGCTGGTCACTCAGCTGCTGCGCTCGATCGGCTACTCGCCCACCGTCACCGTGCTGTCGGTGCCGGTCACGTTTGCCTCCCTGCAGAACCGCGATCTCGACGTTTTCTTGGGCAATTGGATGCCGGCGCAGCTGGCCGACCGCGCCCGCTATGTGGAAGAGGGCTCCGTCGTGGTGATCGGGCCGAATCTCACGGGCGCGAAATACACGCTCGCGGTTCCTGCCTACGCCTATGAGGCGGGCCTCAAGGATTTCAAAGACATTCAGCGCTTCGCGCCGGCGCTCGGCGAGTCGATTTACGGGATCGAACCCGGCAACGACGGCAACCGGCACGTGCTGGAAATGCTCAAGCAAAATCAATTCGGCCTGGGCGGTTTCAAGCTGGTGGAGTCGAGCGAACAAGGGATGCTCGCCCAGGTGGAGCGTGCCTACCGCGACAAGAAGCCCATCGTGTTCCTGGCGTGGGAGCCGCACCCCATGAACATGCGCTTCGATCTGAAATACCTCAACGGCGGCGATGAGGTATTCGGTCCGAATTTCGGCGGCGCCACCATTTACACCGTGACCCGCAAGGGCTACAGCGCCGAATGCCCCAACATCGGACGGCTGCTCGTCAATTTGAAATTCACTCTGCGTGGGGAGAGTGAAATGATGGCGGCGATTCTCGACCGCCACGAAGCGCCCGATGCCGCGGCCACGGACTGGCTGAAGGCGAATCCCACCGTCGTCAAGACCTGGCTCAACGGCGTGCTGACCTTCGACGGACGGACCGCCGCGACCGCACTCGCCCATGCCGCTTCACCGCCGCGGCCGGGCGGCTTCGAGCAGTGGGTCGTCAGCCACAAGATCCCGGTCGGCGATGCAATGGCGGTGGCCATCGACTTCATCAAGACCCACGGCACTTTCCTGTTCGATGGAGTCTCCATCGGAATTCGCGGCATGGTCAACGGCGCGACCGCGCTGCTGCGGGCGGTGCCCGCGCCGGCTCTCATCGTGGCCGTCGCGGTGTTGGCCTGGGTACTGCGCCGTTCGCTGCCCCTTGCCGTGTTCGTCGCACTCGCGCTGCTGTTCATCCTCAATCAAGGCTACTGGCTGGCGACTCTGGAGACTTTGTCGCTCGTCATCGTCGCGACGCTGGCCTCCGCCGCCATCGGCGTGCCCGTGGGAATCGCCGCGGCCCATCGGCCCCGGCTGTTCGCGGCCCTGCGGCCGGTGCTGGATCTGATGCAGACTCTTCCGACCTTCGTATACCTGATCCCGACGCTGGTGTTGTTCGGCCTCGGCGTCGTTCCGGGCTTGATCTCCACGGTGATTTTTGCGCTGCCCGCGCCGATTCGCCTGACGCATCTCGGCATCTCGTCGGTTCCGAGGCCGCTCATCGAGGCCGGCGAGGCCTTCGGCGCCACTCCCATGCAGCTGTTGTGGAAGGTGGAATTGCCGAGCGCGGCGTCGACCATCATCGCCGGCATCACCCAGTGCATCATGCTGAGCCTGTCGATGGTGGTCATCGCGGCGCTGGTGGGCGCCGGCGGACTGGGAGTGCCGGTGGTGCGCGCATTGAACTCCGTGCAGGTGGGCATGGGCTTCGAGGCAGGATTCACCATCGTGCTGCTGGCCATCATTCTGGACCGGATCAGCCGGCCCAAAGAGCGCGGAGCGTCCCGATGAACTCGGCCGTGGAATTCAAGAACGTCGACATCCTTTTTGCCAAGCAAGGAAGGGACGGCCGCCGCAGCCTGCGCGAGGCCTTGGCGGCCCTCGACGGCGGCGCCACGCGCACCGACATCCAGAATAAATTCGGCGTTATCGTCGGCGTCGCCGATGCGAACCTGAGCGTCGCCCAGGGCGAAATCTCCGTGCTGATGGGGCTGTCCGGGTCCGGAAAATCGACGCTGCTGCGCGCCGCCAACGGCTTGAATCCGGTCACGCGCGGCCACGTGCTGGTCCGCGACGGAGAATCCTCGATCGACGTGGCGACCTGCGACACCCTGCAGATGCGGCGGCTGCGCCGCGAACGCGTCGCCATGGTATTCCAGCAGTTCGGCCTGCTGCCGTGGCGCACCGTGCGCGAGAACGTCGGTTTCGGCCTCGAGCTTCGCGGCGAGAAGCCCGCGCAGCGCAAGATCATCGTCGATGAGAAATTGGAATTGGTGGGCCTGTCGCAGTGGGCGGAGCGCTATGTCGGCGAGCTCTCGGGCGGCATGCAGCAGCGCGTCGGGCTGGCGCGCGCGTTTGCGACCGATGCGGACATTCTGCTCATGGACGAGCCGTTCTCGGCGCTCGATCCGCTGATCCGCGGCAAGCTGCAGGACGAGTTGCTGACGCTGCAGGCGCGGGTCAGGAAAACCATCCTGTTCGTCAGCCACGATTTGGATGAGGCGCTGCGCCTGGGAGACCGGATTTCCATTTTGCAGAACGGCCGGATCATCCAGACCGGCACCGCCGAGGACATCGTCCTCGCGCCCGCCGATGAATACGTCGCCGAATTCGTGAGGCACATGAACCCGCTGACCGTGCTCACCGGGAGCATGATCATGCAGCGGCGCGAATCGATGTCCGGCGACGGCGGCGCAGTATGGCTGGATTCGGGGCGGCGCTACCGCCTGTCGCTGAACGCATCGGATGAGGCCGACGGCCTGCAGCTGGACGGAATTTCGCAGGCGCTGCGCCCGGTCCAGGAGGACAGCGACTTCGGCCGCCTGGAACCGGGACTGGCCGTGGCTCCCGCGTCGCTGTCGCTGCAGGCGATCATTCAACTGCGCCAGAGCACGGGCCATCCCGTATTGCTGGCCGAAGGCGGCAAGATCATCGGCGTCTGCGGCGAATCGGAAATCATCCGCGCTCTGGCCGGCGGACGGCACGCGAGTGGCGCCGGCGCCTAACCCCGGGCCGGCCCTTTCCGCGCTGCTGGTGCGCGGCCGGTGAAGCGGCGATTGTTGGGACTTCTCGGTCGCCGACGAACGGTGCGGCCGCAATGCCGTGTTTGACTTGCGCTGAGCCAAGCACCAGTATTCTGTCGGATCGCCGGCCGGCATGCGCGTCGGCCATGGGAATATCGACTTGACCAGGATTGTTCTCAAACCGACGAAGTGGTGGGCAGTGATTTTCCTGCCCATTCTTCTGCGCGCGCTCACCCCTGTCGGGTTCATGCCGATGTTCGGTCCGGGACTCAGCGTCCGTATGGTCGTGTGCGATGGCTATGCGCCCGTGCCGTGGACAGCCGCGATGCCGGCGGATATGCGAATGGACATGCCCATGGATGTGGGCACGAGCTCGTCGGACCCGCACGGCGCCCCCCCCGTCCATGACGATCATGGCAGTTGTCCTTACGGATCTGCGCCGGCGCTCGGCGCACTGCCGACGCTCGCAATCCTGCCCGCGCTGCTGATTCAACGTGGACCCGAACGCCCGGCAGCCGCCGCGCAGGTGGTATACGTCGAAGTCTCTCCCCGCGCTCAGTCCCCGCGCGGACCTCCCGCTTAAGCTCACTCATCGGCACGGATGAATGCGTGCGCCAAGTGCGCGCGACGGGCGCCATCGTCCGTTGTCGCGTGCGTTTGAGTTGAAAAATGACTTAAGGGGATTTTCCCATGTGGATTGCATGTCGCGACATAGGCCGCATCGGCGCAGCCGTTTGTCTCAAAATTTCGCTTTTTTCTTTTATGCTACCGACCCACGTTCACGCTGCCGATGTCAGTGGTGTGCGCGGCGTCGTGCACGATCCAAATCATCTGCCGATCGCTCAAGCCCAAGTAATGCTGAAGTCGGCCACCTCCGAGTGGAGAGAGACTGCGACGACGGATCGTAGGGGCGAGTTCGCCTATATTTCGGTCCCGATCGGTGATTACGTCTTGACCGTCAGCGAGCCTGGTTTCGAGACGAAGTCGCAAATCGTCACCGTCACTTCGGGCTTTTCGCCCGTCGCCCATGTGCAACTTGCCAAGGGCGCCACGCTTGAAGCCGTCACGGTGACAGCCGCCCTGGATACGGCGTTCCCGGTCACGTCGACTCCGACGACGGTTGTCAGCCGTGAAGACATCGAGCGTACCCCTGGAGCCGAGCAGACGAACAATCTCGCAATGATCACCAATTTCGTCCCGGGAGCTTATGTGGTCCACGACCAGCTGCACGTTCGCGGGGGTCACCAGACCACTTGGGCCGTGGATGGCATCGAGATTCCAAACACCAACATCGCGAGCAACTTAGGGCCGCAGATCGATCCCAAGGACATCGATTATCTTGAGATCCAGCGGGGTAGCTACGAGGCGGATCAGGGAGATCGCACCTACGGCGTCTTCAACGTCGTGCCGCGCACCGGTTTTGAGCGCGACAATCAAGGCGAGTTCATCGCGAGTGGCGGCAATTTCGGGCAAACCAACGACTATGTGAGCATCGGCAGCCATGACGAGCGATTCGCCTACTATGCGAGCCTCAACGGCAACAGAAGCGATCTGGGCATTCAAACGCCGGTATCGCAGATCATTCACGATTCAGAGGATGGCTACGGCGGGTTCAGCACCCTGATATTCAACGCCACCTCCGATGACCAGTTCCGGTTCGTCTTCTCCGCACGGCATGATAATTACGATATCCCGAACGCCCCTGGGCAGCTCGACGACGATGTCCAGCGCGAGACCGACGTCCTTGCCATTCTTTCCTGGGTGCGAAAGCTGAGCGCCGATGCCGCGCTGACCACCTCATTTTTCTATCACCAAAATCAAGCGGATCTCGATGGCGCGCCGAACGATTTTCCCATCAGCACCACCGATCAGCGCACCTCCACCTATGTCGGAGGTCAGGAGACGTTGCGATGGCATGTGACGCGGAACGATATCCAGGTCGGTGTCATCGGGTGGAACCAGCGCGATCACGAAGCGTTCGACCTGCTCTTCAACGATGGCAGCAACGCGCCGGTCAACCAGAATTTGCACCCGACCGGCTCGGTAGTTGCCGGCTACATCGAGGATACGTTCAAGCCGACTGATTGGCTTCAATTTCCAATCGGTGTGCGCCAAACGCATTTCGACGGGTCGATCACCGAAAACGCCACGAGTCCCCGGATCGGCGCCGCCGTACAGCTCCCCTGGCTGAATTGGATCCTGCGCGGATTCTGGGGGAAGTACTACCAGGCGCCTCCCCTGACGACGCTCAGCGGGCCTCTGCTCGAGTACGCGCAGAACAGCAACCTGGGCTTCCTGCCGCTGCACGGCGAGCGTGATGAGGAATATCAAGTCGGCATCACGATTCCGGTACAGGGCTGGGTGATCGATGCCGATCACTTCCACACCCAGGCGAAGAACTTCTTCGATCACAACAACATCGGCAACTCGAACGCATTTTTACCCCTGACGATCGATGGCGCGTTGATTCAGGGCAACGAGCTCACCGTTCGTTCTCCCAAGTTCTGGAGTGTCGGTCAAGCCCACCTGACCTATTCCAATCAGACGGCCGACGGATATGGCGCGATCAACGGAGGACTTACCGATTTCAGTCCTCCCGCCGGCTTCTTCGCACTCGATCATGACCAGCGCAATACCGCGAATGTCGGGTTCAACGCGAACCTGCCGCGCCAGTCGTTTGCCTCAGCCGATGTGTACGTCGGCTCCGGGTTCTCCAATGGCAGCGGCACACCCCCGAGTCATTTGCCAGGCCACGCGGAGTTGAACTTGAGCGCGGGAAAAGCGTGGGGACAAAGCCTTTCCGCGTCTTTGACGGTACTGAACGCGACGGACCGTCACTTGCTGATCGATAACAGCCTGACCTTCGGCGGCTTTCACTGGAATGCCCTGCGGCAGATCTACGCCCAGGTGAACTACAAATTCGGCTACTAGATTTCACATATCATCGGTAAGATGATTTCATCATACTTCTTACTCGTGTCTGGTGGGTGGCCGGCGAGTCGCCGGTTCGAATGAGGGGACAAGACACTTTATGAAGAGGTCCGTGACGCAGCGCGCCGTCGCAAGCACGCTTCTTGTGGGCGTTGCCTGTTCGACGGTTCAAGCCGAACCCACGTCGATCACAGAGGCGAGCGGCTCTTCTGCGACCTCCAGCCCTCTGGATGAAATCACGGTGACGGCGCGCCGGATCGACTTGATCGGTAAGGCCTCGAGCGCCAGCGAAGGGGTGGTGGCGGATGAGGAAATACAGCTCGCGCCGGCGTACCGTCCCGGACAGCTCCTGGAAACCGTGCCGGGTCTCATCGTCACGTTGCACAGTGGCGAGGGAAAGGCGAATCAGTATTTGCTGCGCGGCTACAACCTCGACCACGGTACGGACCTTGCGACCTATGTCGACGACATGCCCGTCAATCAACCCACCCACGCGCACGGTCAAGGGTACACCGATCTTAATTTCACGATCCCCGAGCTCGCCGACGGGATCACCTATACCAAGGGACCGTATTACAGCAACATTGGTGATTTCGGCGCGGTGGGCTCGGTCCATGTGAGCTACCGGGACACGATCGAGGATCAAGTGTCCGCGACGATCGGCATGTACAACTTTCAGCGTGTCTTCGCTGCGGGATCCACGGCGGTCGCGTCAGGGAATCTCTTGGCGGCGGTGGAGGTTCAGCATTACGACGGCCCGTTCGTGACCCCCGATGACGCACGCAAAGAGAATTTTGCACTCCGCTATAGCGGTGGCGATGATCAGAACGGATACTCCGCGACCGCGATGTATTATCACCAGATCTGGACCAACACCACGGATATCCCGGTTCGTGCGATTACAGAGGGGTTGGTCCCTAACCGCTTCGGCACGCTCGACTCCACGGATGGCGGTCATTCGCAGCGCGGCAGTCTGTCGCTCGAATATCATGCACATTTGGGCGATGGAATCCTGACCGCCAACGGCTTTTTAGAATACAGCGGACTGCACCTCTTCAACGACTTTACGCATCATCTATTCAATCCGGTTGTGGGCGATCAGGAAGATCAGTTTGAGAATCGTCGCGTGGTGGGTGGGTCGGCGAACTACACGCTGCCGATGCCCATTGGGTCCATTCCCAACGAGGTCACTATCGGGGTCATCACGCGTTACGACTCGCTGGGGGTCGGCCGCGCGCCCAGTGCCGATCAAGTGCCGCAACCGACGGGCGTGGATCCCGTGTCTTTCTCCGATGACGATCGCGTGCGCTTGTTTGCGGGCGGAGCCTATGTGCAAGCCATCACGCGCTGGACTGCGTTCTTTCGCACGGTTCTCGGTGTGCGTGATGACTATCAGCACGCCACCGATATCGATAACCTCGCGGCCTTGCACGAAACGGCGGGGTACACCGATGGAGGCACCGTGGGGCAATCGTTGTTCCAACCCAAAGGCAGCCTCATATTTACGCCGACGGACTATTTGGAGTTCTATTTGAGTGCTGGACGAGGATTTCACAGCGCAGACGTTCGAGGAGTGAACCAGGATGTGAGCGTGGATTTGGGTCTATCCCATACTAACTTGCTGTCCAAGCAGGAAGGTCAAGAGGCGGGCATGCGCGCTGCAGTGGGGCGGGATCTCACCTTTACGTTTGCCGTCTATAACTTGTGGCAACAGTCCGAGACCATCATCGATCCGGACGTGGGCGCCGACACGGCAGGACCGCCGAGCCGCCGCTACGGCTATGAAGTCAACGTCACCTATGAGATCAATCGCCATCTCGAGTTCTACGGTAGCTACTCCGGTGATCACACCCGCTTCACTCACCCGCTCGACGATGGAACCGGACACTTGGGCGACTACATCACGGATGCGCCCGTCGCCACCGGTTCATTGGCGTTGTATCTCGAAGACTTTGGTCCCTGGAGCGGCGGTTTGAATGTTCGGTATCTCGGCAACTATCCGCTCTCATCGGGGCCCTGTGTAGATTCCGCAGCGGTACATGACTTTCCCGGTGTCGCCACCTCGTGCGCCAATGCTCCAACCGCGCTCGGCCAGGTGAACGGCAAGGGCTTCGCCGAAGTGAACCTCGATGCACGTTATGCCTTCTCGGCAGGCTGGAGCGCGGCGCTCGGCATTTACAATCTATTCAACACCCATGCAGCAGCGGCGGAGTTTTGGTACGTCGATCGATTGCAAAATGAGGTAAAAACCTATCCGGATGGCCGGGCTGACGTACACGAGCATCCGTTGGAGCCCATCATGGTGCGTTTTACGGTGACAAAACAGTTCGGGCTCTAATCGGGTCCGATGGCTCGCTTTTCGGCGAAGTTACTGCAAAGATGGGTGCAGGGCCGCATGCTCGACACCTTGTTTTGGAGCCAAAATGGATCGCTTTACGATATCGCTCGACGAGAACCTCGCGACCGCGTTCGATGCGCTCATAGCGGAACGCGGATACGCCAATAGAAGCGAGGCGGTGCGGGACATCTTGCGCACCCATTTGCAGCAAAGTGCGCAAAAGCGCGATACGAAGGGCTCCTGCGTCGCCAATCTCTC
>Ga0182030_10010393_pt1 | contig 18909 bp, 14 predicted proteins | sample 812S3MmetaG_FD_121299 | JGI IMG/M metagenome (GOLD analysis project Ga0182030, IMG submission 121299) | Permafrost microbial communities from Stordalen Mire, Sweden - 812S3M metaG (Illumina Assembly) | ecosystem: Environmental > Terrestrial > Soil > Wetlands > Permafrost | place: Sweden...
CCGCAACCTCGGTTACAGTAACGGGCCTTCCGACCAACGGGGCGACCATTTACGCGACTCTCTGGTCGCAGATCAACGGAGTCTTTCAGTCTGTTAGCTACACCTATACCGCAGCGCCGTAAGACCGCTGACTGATAACAACGTTCTGGTCGACGCACACGGTAACCAAACTGGCCCCGGAGCGGGGTTTCGTGACTAGAGGTTGTATTTCTAGCCCTGAGTGACGATCATGGCGACCACCGATGGATGATGCCTGTGCGCTTCGGCTCGGCCAATCGCGTAAAGCACCATTGCTACCACCGCCAATATGCCTGGTAACGCCTTGATAAATACCAGAAGCCAATATATACCGGGTTCCTCGCTTCGAGTAAAGGTTTTTCTGGTCTGGATGCCACTTGTACTCCCATTGGCTACGCTTCTTGCCGCGTCGAAGAGAAAATAAAGCAGACGACAAAAACAATCCAGTTTGAACCGTGAGTGCTAGTTGCTGTCACAAACAGCCTCCTCGACTTTAAGGGCGCCGGGTTTCGCCACGCTTCTTCGCCTGCGTTTAACAATCTAAGCCGGAGTGTGAATAAATTCCAGAGTCTCTGGACTGTTGACACAAACAGGGCAATATCCGGAATCGGGAATCCCTTACCGCTTCGCGCTCACCTGCGCAAACAAGACACCGCGCGAAAGATCGCGGTGGCGACCGTGCTTGCGATCCTGACGGTCGCAAAACACGTCAAGCGCGCAAGGCCTCATCATTTCCAAAGTCCTCCGAAACCGGCATGTGCCTGATGTTGGTGGCAGGGAAGTGCAACTCCACGTCTGGCTCCGGAACGATCGATTGGTCTAAGCTATTGGTATGACGAACGGGCTCTCTTGGTCAACGAGATCTGTCGAAAGCAAACAGACAGAGGCAGTTCGTGCACCTCGACAGTCTGATAGGATGACCTTCGGTTTCGGTCAGAAATAAAAACTGCCGAATTGGGACGATGGAACGTGGCTGAGGACCGGGCGTAGTCCTGAAATCGTGTCTAAATGGTGGAGGGAGAGGAGGCCAGACTTTTTCTTCGTGTACAAGTGGTGTACAAGCAAACGGCCAAACTGACGTTTTTGTCGTTTCTGTCGTACGTAGAATCAGTAACTTGCAGACAATAAATGGACTTTATAGTTTAACTCCCTCCCTGGCCACCATATAACTCCTTTAAGAATCGATAGCAAAGTGCCCGAAGCGCGCGGCTATCTGCGCAGATCGCATCATGATCGCAAGTTACGCGCGTAACTTGATCCTGCGCACGCACCCCAATAGAATACGACGTGGCTCATCCAAATGGTTTGCTTCACATTTGAGGTTGGGGAGACGTTTGCATGAACGGTGCCCTCGCACAATGTGTGTTGTTCGGAGCTGCGGTGCAAATCCGTAGGCCAGCAGCTTCTTGACGTACGGCTTGGAATCGCGCTCGAAGCTGGGCCTGATTCAAGAGGTTGATTGATGACTCCGTCCGAGCTGCCGATATACGAGGAAACTCGACTTTGCGCAACGCTGGGCCAGATAAATCAGGCCATCATTGGCGTGCGATCCCGCGAGGAGTTGTTTTCGAAGGTATGCCAGATTGTCGTGGAATTCGGCCACTTCAAGATGGCTCGGATTGATTGGCTGGATACCGATTCAAATCTGCTGGTGCCAGTGGCCCAGGCGGGCGATGTCGCCGGAATGATTACTGAAGAATTCGTCAGCCATTGCCGTTGTGGGCTGGTGGTGATTCAGTCGGGACTGCCCTGTGTAGTCAATGACCTGTCGGCAGCCCCCTGCCCAACTGGATGCAGCGACATTGCCGGAACACTGGGGCTGTGCGCCTGTGCTGCATACCCAATCCGACTGCGCGACCAGGTCTGCGGTGTGCTCACAGTCGGGATGCTCGAAGCTTATTCGTTGAACGGCGCCGAAGCTAGTTTCCTCGAAGAGGTGACGCTGAATACCTCGTCTGCGCTGGGTCATTTCAAAGTTGAACCCGAACGCCGGACAGCCGAAGATGCCTTGAACGAGGGTGAGCAACTCCTTCAATCGGTTCTGCGGAGCGGTTTGGACGGCTTCTATCTCGTGGATACGCACGGGATGTTTTTGCAGGTCAATGATGCCTATTGCGCCATGTCCGGCTACACCCGCGAAGAACTGCTGCGGATGCGTGTCGCGGATGTGGAAGGCTCCGAGACCGAGAAGGAAGTCGCTGCGCATATAGAACGTATCATCCGATGTGGAATGGACCGATTTGAGTCGCACCACCGCCGCAAGGACGGGCAGATTATCCACGTCGAGACTAGCGTCAACTTCCAGAATTATGGCGGTGGGCGTTTTTTTTGTTTTCTGCGCGACATCACCGAACGCAAGCGAGCGGAACGAACCCTGCGCGAGAGCGAGGAACGTTTCCGCCAAGTCGTCGAAGGCGCACCCGTGGCGATGTACATCGAGACCGGTGGATTCTATAGGTATCTTAATCCTGCTGCCGTCGCCATGTTCGGCGCGGAGAGCGCCAGCCAAATCGTCGGTCAGGGCTTTCTCGAAAGAATCCATCCTGCCAGCCGTGCTGCTGTGACCGAGCGCGCCCGCGTAGTGAGAGAAGATAAGACGGTTGCACCCTTCCTGGAGGAACGGTTACTCCGTCTCGATGGAACTGTCTTCGACGGGGAGGTTACCGCCGTACCGTTCATGTTTGAAGGTCGTAACGGTGCAATTGTGTTCATCCGAGACATCACCGAGCGCAAGCGGGAAGAAGACAGGAGACAGAAACTCGAGCAACAACTGCGCCAAGCTCAGAAGTTGGAAGCCGTGGGCCGGCTTGCCGGTGGCATTGCCCATGATTTCAACAATCTCCTTATGGTGATACAGAGCTACACGGAAATGCTGCAAGACGGACTTCCCATCCATGACGTCTCACGAAGAAACACCGAGCAGGTTCTGAAAGCGGCACACCGTGCGATCAGCCTCACGGGCCAGATGTTGGCTTTCAGCCGCAAGCAGATCACTTCTCCAGTCGTGCTGGACCTGAATGCCGTGATCGACGAGACGGCAAAGATGCTGAAGCGGCTCATCGGAGAAGACATTGAAATTCGAGTCGTCCCGGCGGATTCACTGTGGGTGATCGAGGCCGACTCGGATCAGATCACTCAGGTTCTGATGAACCTTTGCGTGAATTCCCGCGATGCCATGCCTGAAGGTGGATTGCTTACGATCGCGACAAACAATATCACGGTGGAGGACGGGAGTACGGGCTGTCCCCCATGCGTAGCGCATGGGAAATACGTGAAGCTTTCGGTCACCGATACCGGTATGGGCATTAGCACGGAGGAGCAGGAACAGATCTTCGAACCCTTCTTTACGACCAAGGAAGTCGGCAAAGGAACAGGCTTGGGACTTGCCATGGTTTACGGCATTGTGAAGCAAAGTAGCGGCTACGTGTGGGTTGAGAGTGAAGTTGGACGCGGCGCCTGTTTCACGATCTACCTGCCGAGGGCAAACGGCTCGATCGCCTCCGATACCTTGGCGAAGGCCGACGCGCCGCCACAAGGAACTGAAACGCTATTGGTCGCAGAAGATGAAGAAGCCCTGAGGGAGGCGATCTGCGGCTATTTTCGCGGTTTGGGATACACGGTCTTGGCGGCAAGTTCGGGCCAGCAGGCGCTTTCGGTAGCGAGCGCGCACATGGGGCACATCGACCTTCTGATTACAGATGTCGTGATGCCGAAGATGAGCGGGCGAGAGTTATCGCAAGTACTGACCAGCCTACGCCCCGATCTGAAGACGATTCACATGTCCGGATACACCAATGACGCGGTGTTGCGGCACGGCATTCAGGAGATGGATGCAACCTTCTTGCAGAAGCCGTTTAGCCTGGCCACGCTAGCACTCAAAGTTCGCGACACGCTGGGGAAAGCCGAGAGGGCGCATGCCAGAGAGGTGTACGATTCGAGTCGCTGCCCTGGCTAAGAAGGTAAGTGCCGGGAAGTTAAGTCCGCAAGTGTGTTACTCGGTAGAATGCCGCTCGTCTTCCACTTATCACATCGCGGCGGTCGGTCGGGCCGCGTAGATTGCCGCTCGCTTGGTCGGTTTTTTCACCGGAGGGCGAACTGGAGCTTGTCTCGCGAAGTCGGCGACTCGTGCCAGGAGTTGATTCGGCGTGTACTCTGATTTTTCGAAGAATGCGTCGGCTAGGACACTGTTCGGCACATCGACGCCACTGAATTCCCCGCTGATCACAATGACGGGTAGATGCGGGAACCGTTGCCGAACAACTGATAGAAACTCGAAGCCATTCATGTTTGGCATCTGCAAGTCAGAAATGACGAGATCAGGGAGCCGTTCTTTCAGGGAGGCAAGTCCGTCCAATCCGTCTTTAGCGCACAGCACCTCATAGCCCTGCGATTCTAAGATCGCCTTGGTTGTGACTCTTAGTCGCTCCTCATCGTCCACAAAGAGAATTCTGTACACGACAGGCATCATGCACGCTCTCAAGTTAGTAATGTCACGACGTCCGCCTTACAAATGAAGGAAAGGATGACAGTTGCGTCCGCCGTGCGAAAGAGGCCGAATGCTACCCTCTTGAAGGTAGCATTCGCAGTGACAGAAACTACTGCCGGCAGTGATAGCAATCACAGGTCAACATGATGTCGCCCCGTTTGGATGGCCGTAAGCCAACCCCTGCTTCTTCGGTTGCCTCTACCGAAGGTACAGTATCGTTCTGCGAGAACTGCGAGGCTTGCGCCAATGGAGCTAAGCAATGCGTTTTACCGGACGACGCGGAACGCAGTACCTCTGCGGGTGAATGACATTATCGTGAAATAACCCGGCAGCGAAGCGTACTAGAAAGGCAGACTCAGGGAGCAAGTCGACGATCATAAAGGCGGCAAGTGAACATGCGAACTCTTTTCAATTACGGTCACGAAAAGCGTAACGACTCCCGCAACATCGCGGAGCTAGTCAGGCTTGCACTGACGGAGCAGGGCGAAGATGCAGCGGAGGAAGCCGTGAAAATATTGCGCTTCAAGGGGAGCCGTGAGGTTCTCGAAGCTGCCGCGAGACTATCTGCCAGCGAGAGTGCGGATGAGCGTCAGCTCGGGGTGGATATCCTCGGCCAGCTTGGGATGCCGGAAAGGACATTTCCGGGCGAGTGTTTTGAAATACTCGCGACAATGCTTACCAAGGAAACCGACCCCAACGTTCTGGAGTGTATCGGGGTGGCGCTCGGTCATCTGAAAGACCCCAGAGCCATCGAATTGCTCCTCCCGCTGAAATGCCATGCCAGTTCCGATGTGCGCTTTGGCGTTGTATTGGGACTGACGGGCCACGACAGCCCGGCTGCAATCGAGGCGATGATCGAGCTTTCGCGGGACTGTGAGGAGTTGGTGCGGACTTGGGCGACGTTCGCGCTCGGTACAGTGATTTCGACCGACACGCCAGAGATTCGCGAAGCCTTGCTTGCTCGCACATCCGACCCACACGATGAAACCCGGGGGGAAGGGTTGGTTGGCTTGGCGTTGCGAAAAGACCAGAGAGTAATCGAGCCACTCATCTCGGAGTTGTCCTCGGGTATAGCGGGACGTCTGACGCTGGAGGCGGCGGAGGCCATCGGCGACCCAAGACTTTATCCTGCGCTGGTTGAATTAAAAAACTGCTGTTCTACTGATACTCCTAACGCTGCACTGTTGGAAGACGCTCTAGCCAGTTGTGCACCTCGCTAAGAGGTCGGAACCCGGACTCCGCAGCCGCATCTCTCGACCCCATCGAAGCTTTGCGCTCCGAGTAAGGTAAGGTCTCATCCTGGAGGAGGTATCTCATGTCACCCTTCGCTCAAACGCTGCTTGTTCCAGCGTTGAAAAACATTCTCTTCGCCACTGACTTTTCGCCATGCTCCCAGGCTGCTTTGCCTTATTTGCATGCCATCGCCGAGCGCTACGCTTCCACTGTCCATATCATCCATGTTCTTGCTCCAGAACCGCAGATCGGAATTCCGTTGGACAGGCTTCCGGAACTAGATACAGAACGAAACGTCGCGCAAGCCGATATGAACACTCTGCTGGCCGGCCGTTCTTTCGGAGATATCGCACATACAGCGATAGTAGAGAGAGGACAGCTATGGGAAGTTCTCGCACCATTCATTAAGGAGAACAGCATCGATCTCATCGTATTAGGCACGCATGGCCGACGTGGGCTGAGGAAACTGGTACTTGGCTCCGTAGCGGAACAGGTTTTTCGACACGCGACGTGCCCGGTGCTCACCGTTGGCCCACAAGCGACGCACGAGGGTGCGGCGGATACAAGCTTTAAGACGATTCTCTTCGCCACTGATTTTTCCTCCGGCTCCCAGCACGCCTTGCCATATGCGGTGTCGTTGGCGCGAGCTAACAACTCGCACCTCATCCTGCTGCATGCCGTGCCGGTCAGCCTGGAGGCCCTGCCGAACAGTATGGACCCGACGCTGTCTGCCAATTGGGAAGTTTCCGTAGAGCTTGTTGCGGATGCTCTTGGGTGTGCGCGGCGGCAAGTGGCGGATCTGATTTCCGCCGAGGCTATGAAAGAGTTGGACCCAGAGATTGTTGTCGAATGTGAACCGGCGTCTGAGATGATCCTTCGCGTAGCAGAAAGCAACCAGGCGGATCTGATCGTGATGGGCGCGCATCGAGCGTCGGCCCATTCAGTCGCTGCGCATTTGCCATGGACGACCGCTTCCACAGTCGTGTGCCAGGCTCCTTGTCCGGTCTTAACGGTTCGAAGCTGAGCAGAGATATCGACAAGGAGTACTCCCGGCAGAGTCGTCTCCGCCGGGGGTAGGTCTATGCCGCGTAAGTGGTCGATCGGGGGATCGCGAAATCGACAATTGTTGGTTCAACCAGCCTCGCAAAATCGCTATAGGCAAGTTTTACAAGTTCGAGATGCGAGCCGGCGTTGAAGGCGATCTCCTTGTCGCGGGCCAGCGACGTGTCCGCATAAACGCGGAGTCCATAGAGGTTTCCGAATGGCGGCATCGCTCCGACTTCACAATCCAGGAAGCGATCTTTGAAGTCGCGCTCACTTGCGAGAGAAACGTCTTCGCTGTTTGTGAGCTTCGCGAACACTGAAAGATTTACTTGTTTTGATGCAGGCAGAACGGCCATGCAAAGTTCGCCGTCTTTTTTCAGCATGACTGTTTTGGCCAGCTCATTTCCCGAGATATGCGCACTCGCGGCGATACCCTGGGACGTATATGCCTTGCTATGGGTAATCACGATGTACTTGACTAGGTTCTCGTCAAGAAACTGTCTGAGCTTCTGGATAATCATAGAACCTCCTGCCGTGCGCGGTCGTGGGTTGCGCGAGGTGCGTATCGATGACGCACCGGGTAGCTGATAGAGGTACTCGGTTCTCTTGCTACGGTCTTCCAGCTTCCGAAGACGTTCTATATTTTACGACTCGTTGTTCACCGTGTCGGTAGAAAAATGCAATAGCCTAGTGGCAACTAGGTCCGAGAAAACCGCCGACCGTTAATACCGGGCAGTGTGCGTTGACGCTGATCGGGTATGTGTGTCCCGGCTGCAAATCAGAAAGGCCGGAAACGCTGGTCGCCGGGCGGATTCCTTTCACGATCAAGTCGGCTCCGCATCCGACCGCGATCTTAATGATCTCCTCCGAGATATGCCCAGTCTCGACGATGATCTCTGGTTTGTGAGGAAGGGCGAGTTGGCATTCGGCGAGCATCTTCACAATTTGTGCATGTCTTTGCTCTTCCATTTTGTAAAGCTCTTCGCCGTGTACGTCTTGCGATTCCGACAAGATACTGGCCACTGTAAGATACGCATCGCAGGCGCGTGTCAGTGCGATCGCGTAACGTAGTGCGTCCGCTGTTGCAGCCGTTTCCGGATTCATTGCAAACACAATGGACTGGAAGTTTCCGCTGCATTTTGCAGGGCTGACATGCGGACCGACAGTGAGCACCGGACAGATGGCGTTCCGGTAAATCTGCTCGGAGTAGTTTCCAAACAGAAGTTTTGCAGGCCCCTGCAATCCGTTCGTCCCCATAACAATCAGATCAATGTTCTTATCTTCGACGACTCTTTTTATAACGTCGAGTGGCGAACCAGACGAAACAATCACCTCATGCGGCAGCACGTCGAGTTTATGGTTAACGACGAACTGGTTGGTGAGTTTGTGGCCAATATCCTCACTTGGTTCGAGTTCGTATAGCGAGGCGTCCCACTCGTAGTTTTTTTGCCAAACTGCATGCACCATAAACAGCTTCGATCGGAAGTGGTTGGCCACTCCCCGCGCAACGCAGGCGGCGCGGTCAGAAGCATCGCTAAAGTCCGTTGGCAGTAGAATGCAGTTCACATGGAATTCAGCACTGGTTTGCGTGCTTGAGGCGGGTAACGAGGTAGGCATCATACAACACCTCCCAAAGAGAACCACTTACTTCCGGTATCATGTTCCGTTTCCCTGGAACCTGCTGTGACGAACTGCACATGTTAGTGTGATACCAATTTGAGCCAGATCTACGCCACCGGTCGCTGCATCCGTTCGGCAGCCCGATCGAGCAATTCGCGAACTTCTTGATCGCTTGTCTGGGAGAAATTCAGATACCACTGGCCGACGGAGAGAAACTCCAGAGGTGTGTACAGGCACACAACTCTGTCCGCTTCCTTCTCGATCTCCGCACAGGTAGAGGGCGGTGCGACCGGCACCGCGACAACAATCTGTCGCGGCTTCTCGTGTCGCAACGCGGCAATCGCAGCGAGCATGGTTGAGCCGGTTGCCAGACCATCATCGACGAGGATTACGGTACGCCCGTGCACCTCCATTTGCTTCCTGTTACCGCGATACTCTTGCTCGCGCCGCCGCAGCTCGCGCTCTTCCTTCGCCACAATGAAATCGATTTGCTGCTGCGAGACTCCAAGGGCCCTGATGACGTCCCAGTTCAGAAAGCGAACCCCGCCAAAGGCGATCGCGCCCATGGCAAACTGCTCCTGCCCTGGCGCGCCGAGTTTGCGAACCACTAACACGTCCATGGGAGCATTCAGCGACCGGGCGACCTCGAAACCTACCGGAACGCCACCTCGCGGCAATGCCAGAACCAATACATCTCGGCTCGCAAACTCCGTGAGCTGTGCGCCCAGTCGCTGGCCCGCTTCGCTACGGTCCCGGAAAAACATCTCGCCTCCTCTGGTACACCTGACAATTAGGATGCCAAGCAGCGCCCGCCGGTGATCTCATCTGACGGCTAAGCCGGCATCACAGAATGAGCTGCACGAAGCGTTGCATATGCTCGTAATGCGAGCACTGAGCCGTGATTGCATTGCTGAGTTGGCCGAAAGATTCCGACCACAAACAGGCGAATGAAATCAGCAGCACTGCGCTCGTGAACATCAGCGGCCCGAATTTGGAAGCACGGGTAAGGCGGAAGCGTCTACACATGGCAATGCGGTATAGCTGGAATAGGTACTCAGGGTTGCCCTTATGTCAGAATGATTGAGTTCAGATGCGTGAGACAACGCCGGAACGAAGCATTTCCACCGGCGACTGCCCGGCGTGATTGCTCAGGAGAATGCATATGTCGATCCTTTTCGAACCAACCATCATCAATGGCATGAATTTGGCTAACCGATTTGTCCGTTCCGCCACATGGGAGGGAATGGCCGCCACGGATGGAACCTGCACTGACCGACTTACCGAAATGATGGTAAAGCTCGTCGGGGGAGGTGTCGGTCTTATTATCACCGGGCACAGTTATGTTAGCCGGGAAGGACAGGCTGGCCCATGGCAGATGGGAATTCATCAAGACGCCACCTTGCAGGGACTGACTCAACTGACCGACGCCGTTCATCTGGGCGGCGGTAAGATTTGCATTCAACTTGCCCACGCCGGGGCTCAAGCCGCTGCTCACCTCTCTGGTTTGGAGGCCATTGGACCGTCGGCGTCTTATGGAACTGGCAAGGCTGCTTGCCGGGAAATGAGCAAACAAGATATTGATCATGTCGTACGCTCTTTTGGCGATGCTGCGGCCAGGGCAAAGGGTAGCGGCTTCGACGCAGTCGAAATCCACGCGGCTCATGGTTACCTTTTGAGTCAGTTTCTTTCTCCGTTGGTCAATCAGCGCACAGATGAGTATGGTGGGGTACTGGCTAACCGGGCTCGCATGATTCTGGAAGTGTTGCGCAGCATACGCCATGCTGTCGGTCGAGACTATCCGGTTTTGATTAAGCTCAACTCCGAGGATTTTGTCGAGGGCGGCTTCTCCGTCGAGGACATGCTGGAACTCTCGGCGCTGCTGGAAAATGCAGGGATTGATGCAATCGAGATGAGTGGCGGCACTGGCAGCGAAACAAGTAAGTATCAGCCTGTACGTTTCGGCGCTGTTTCTAAAGAGAACGAGGCATACTACCGGGATGCCGCGCGACGTTACAAGCAGAGAGTAAAAGTGCCGCTCATCCTCGTGGGTGGAATCCGTTCCCCAGATGTGGCTGAGCGCCTTGTGGCTGAAGGGACGGCGGATTATATCGCCCTCTCCCGCCCGCTGATTTGCGAACCTGATCTCGTGAGCCGCTGGAACAAGGGTGATACGACGAAATCCGCTTGTGTCTCTGACAACAAATGCTTCAACCCGACCATGAGCGGCGAAGGGCTGCGCTGCGTACTATGGGAAAAGGAGCCCAGGAGCGCGAAGTAATTTCGTCAGTAAAGAGCAACCTACAGCAGTCTGAGTTACACGGGACTTACACGAGGAAAGTAACTGCTAGCACTCGTGGGGCAGAGTAAGGCTTCGGCGATTGCGGCTCGCAATGCGCACCGATGAAGTCAGCTTATGCCGCCCGTGCCCCGACGGCGATCTCCATGCTGTGCTCCAACACAGCAGCTTTTGGCTGGGCTAGACCGCCGGAACTGCTCGCGACCGTGCCTGTGAACATCTCCCCGATCGCGATGTCCATGCCGTGCGCCAACTCTTCCGCTGTCGGCTCATCTCCACGGCCAGAACCGCTCGCATTCGTGCTCACACGCGACAAGGGATGAGATGCCAAAAGGTTGAGCCCGCTCATTTGCAAGTCCATGCAGAGTGCGAAAGATTTAGCCGTCGTGCCCAGAAGATCACCGAATGCTGGCGTGAAGCACAAAGCATTCTTATAGGCATCGATTAGGCATGAATTCAAATTAACGACCGTGGCAAGTGACACTTTGTCAATTTCAATCCCCATCGCCTGATCCATCGCGCGGCTGCACCTGTCTTGGAAGTCAACCGGGCATCTTAACTCCGGAGGTTGACTTTTTTTTGCTTCCACCAGAAACAGTGAAGCACCTCCGGACGGAATGGTTCTGTGTTTTATAACTCCTCTTGGAAAACTAATGAGAAGTTCCACATCCAAAGACTTACCTTGCTTCGGTGCTATGAGAAACAGCGCAGTACTTTTGGCCGGCATTGTTTTTGGCGTCATCGCTCCTCCTTTGGAGTCAAAGCCTACGCTCGACTTATCTACCGAAGAGAGTAGTACCGCGGCAACTCGGGTTCAGTGATGGAGTGGCAACGCCTATGTGCGAGCGGTCACTCGGCAACGTTCACGAGCCATGCGATCGGCGAAAGGGGAAGCGGTTGCGGTTTATAGGCACAAAAAAGCCGGGGGGTTGATCCCCCCGGTAAGTTACTCAGAACCCTGTGCGGTTTCAAAGATCCTTACCGAACAGTGTTTCAGGCCAAGAAGAACTCTTTGGTGATCTCAATGTACTTGCCGGCTGGCAGATGCTGGGCAATCTCGTTGTGCGCCTTGCCACCATCCTGCGCCAGAGCCAAGTTGCCAGAGGTGGCCGGGATGTAGGCGGCCAGTTTCTTTGCGCTGTCGGCAATCAGGTTGCGAGCCATGCTGCCGCTCATCAGGTTGCGGAAGTTGGTCTTCGCGTCCGGGCTCTCGACCGTCATCAGCCAGCCATTGCCGTAGGGGTCCGAGGTCAGGGTCTCGGGGTGGCGAACCACTTCGTCGTTAACGTCATTCACCGTGCCTTCGATTGGGGAGACCATCTCCACCAGTTCACCGTTTACCCGGAAGCTCCATACCCTCTGTCCTTGGCGAATCCACTGGCCGCGTTGCGGCAGGTTGACTTCATCTGCCTCGCCAATCAACTTGGCGGCAAAGTCGTCGATCCCGGCGCGAACCAGATTCGGGCTCTCGCCCAGCGCCCAGGCATGGCCCTGATGGAAGCGGAGGTGTTCGGGAACTTCATAGCCTGCCACGATCGGCTGAGCTTTTCGCGCTCCGGCTTCGGCCTGAGGCGTGGTCTGCAGAACATACTCGGGAGCTTTCTTGTTGGAGAAGTGCTCGGCCACCAGGAACGTCACGAAAAGTGCGAGAACCAGAATGACTGTCATTGCCTTATCCTCCGCCCCTTGTCTTTGGGGCTCCTGTTTGAAGTTTCGCGGCTTGAGCTTTCTTCTTTGGCTTGCCGCGTACGCTATTACTAAATGCACTCTGTTGACCATTGCACGACCGAATAGCTAATACGAAGAAAACAGAGAGGTTAAAGTGGATGGCCCGCTCATTGTGGAAATTCGCAACAGGTGCATTAGCGGTGTATTGCAACACGCGGTCGGGACACACCACTCTCACTGTTGCGGTATGCTCACATGGAATGAAGGACTTAGGAAGAGAGCAACCAATAGGAGGCATTTTGTTACATCGATGTGATTTGCATCGGCTAAACAAAAGTTTTCCACAGCCCGGCAAGAAGCGTTACAGAATTTATCGGAGCCGAGCCCGAGGGGCGCGCTCCAGTTGATGCATTTCATTCCCCGGAAGCGGAAGGTACAATCAGGGAAGTCGATCCCGCCGCGAGGCTCTTGGGACGGATCTTATCGTGGAAAGGTATTCATGTCGCTGATTCAACCCTTCAGGGCGTACCGGCCCAAGGCCGAGCTTGCGGCCCGCGTGGCCTCTGTTCCCTACGACGTCATCAATACGGCTGAGGCGCGCCAGTTGGCAGTCGGCAATCCGTACTCGTTTTTGCACGTCTGTCGGCCCGAGATCGATCTCCCTGAAGGCATTGATGAGCACGAGGATCGCGTCTACGCTACCGGCGCCGCGAATCTGAAAAAGTTCATCGCCGACGGCATTCTCGCGCGCGAGGCTGCGGATTCACTTTACGTTTATCAGCAGCGCATGGGCGAGCACGTTCAGTCCGGTCTGGTCGCACTCTGTTCAGTCCGCGAGTACGAAGAGAATCGCATTAAGAAACACGAATTTACCCGGCGCGATAAGGAAGACGATCGCACCCGCCACGTCTCCGAGCAGAACGCCAATGCCGAGCCGGTCTTCCTCACCTACCGCGCCCAGTCCGAGATCGATGCCATCGTCGACGAGATCAGCGCCACCGAGCCTCTGTATGACATCACAACTCCGGACGAGATCGTTCATATCGTCTGGAGAATTGCCGCCCCGGCGGTGATCGCCAGGTTGATCCAACTATTCCGCGGCGTCGATGCGCTCTACATCGCCGACGGCCATCACCGCACCGCCTCGGCTGTTCGCTACGCTCAAGCCTGCCGCGCCCAGAATCCGCACCCAACCGGCAACGAGCCGTACGAGTCCTTTATGGCCGTGGTCTTCCCCCATAATCAGCTCAAAATCCTCGATTACAACCGTGTCGTCAAAGATCTGAATGGCCTTCCGACGCCGCAGCTTCTTGCCAAAATCAGTCCGAAGTTTGAAGTGCGTCTCGCCGAGAACCGCAAACCCTCTCAGCCCGCCAGCTTCGGAATGTACCTGCAACGCAACTGGTACACCTTGAAGGCGCGAGCCGGAAGCTATCCGGTCGATGACCCGATCAAGCGCCTCGACGTCAGCATTCTCCAGGACAACCTGCTCGCTCCGCTCCTCGGCATTCACGACCCGCGCACCGACAAGCGGATCGATTTCGTCGGCGGAATTCGCGGCATGGACGAGTTGGAGCGCCGGGTGGACGATGGATTCGCAATTGCCTTCGCGCTCTATCCGACCTCGCTGGATCAACTGATCGACGTAGCCGATGCCGGTCAGGTCATGCCGCCCAAATCCACATGGTTCGAACCCAAGCTGCGCTCGGGGCTGCTGGTGCGCCTCTACGAGTAAAATCGTCATAATGGTTCCAGCGTTCGGCAGTTGAGTGCGCATCCCTTTCACAGCGCGGCTTGCCGCGTATTAGTTCTCAGGAGAACGCTTCATGTTCCGTAAGACTCGTCTCTTTACCCCCGGCCCGACGCCTCTGCTTCCGGCGGCGCAGTTTGCCATGGCGGCGGCCGATCTGCATCACCGCACGCCCGAGTTTCGAGCGCTCTACCTCAAGGTGTTGGCGCAGTTGAAGGTCTTCGTCGGTACGAGCAATGACGTGGTCGTGCTTGCCTCTTCAGGCACCGGGGCCATGGAAGCCGCCGTCACCAATCTCACCAGCCCCGGCGACAAGGTTCTGGTTCTGAGCGCGGGAAAATTCGGCGAGCGCTGGGTCTCGCTCGCAAAGGCCTACCATTGCGAGACGGTTGTGCTCTCCAAGCCCTACGGTCAGACCTTCACCGTCAAGGAAGTCCAGGCCCAGCTCACTCCCGACGTGAAGGCCGTTTTTGTGCAGGCCACGGAAACCTCCACCGGTGTGCGCCACGATGTGAAGGCCTTAGCCCAATTGGTGAAGGGAACCGATACGCTTCTCGTCGTTGACGCCATCACCGGACTCGGTACCACGGCATTCGATGTCGATGGAGACGGCATTGATGTCATCATCGGCGGCTCGCAGAAGGCGCTGATGATTCCTCCCGGCCTTTCTTTCCTGTCCGCCAGCGACCGCGCCTGGGCCCGCATGGAGACCAGCACCAATCCGCGCTACTACTTCGACCTGCGCAAGGAGCGCAAGTCGTGCGCCAAGGGCGAAAGCGCCTATACCCCCGCCGTCGCGCTCATCGCCGCCATGGGCGCGGCCTTGGACTACCTCGAGCAGCAGGGAAGCGGCGACCTCGCCAAGGGGCGCGACCTCCTGGTTGCCAATGCCGAGTTGTGTGCCCTGTGCATGAGGACCGCCGCCGCCGCGCTTGGCCTGGAACTCTTCTCCGCCTCGCACGCCGCTGCCGTGACCGCCCTGAAAGCGCCCGAGGGCGTCTCCTCCAGCGATCTGGTCAAAGGCTTCAAGAAGGAGTTCGCCGGAGTGCTCTCCGACGGACAGGGCGAGATGAAGGGCCAGATCCTGCGCATCGCCCATATCGGCTATCTCGATTACCTCGACTGCATCGCCATCATCGCCGGGCTCGAGCAGGTGTTGGCCCAACTCAAGCCCGAGAGCTTCCAATACGGCGACGGCCTTCGCGCCGCCCAGCTTGTCTACGCCAAGGCCCGTCAAAACGTGGACAAGTCATGAAGATCGTCGTCGCGGAGAAAATTCCCGGGGCCGCGATGAAGGTGCTGGAGGCGATTCCTGACTGCACGGTCATCACCCCCGAGCAGTATGCGTTCGACCCCACGCTTGCCGTCTCCGACGCCGATGCGCTGATCGTGCGCTCTGCCGTGCAGGCCGACGCCGCGCTCATCGAAGCCGGCAAAAGCCTCCGTATCATCGGTCGCGCCGGAGTCGGCGTCGACAACATTGATCTCGAGGTCGCCACCCGTCGCGGCATCGTGGTGATGAACGCCCCCGGCGCCAGCGCCGTCTCGGTCTCCGAACTCACTCTCGGCATGATGATCGCCATGGCCCGCCACATCTCGCGCGCCGACCAGACCACCCGTGCTGGCAAGTGGGAGAAGAAGAATCTACAGGGTACAGAACTGGCTGGCAAAACCCTCGGCATCATCGGCCTCGGCAGGATCGGCACCGAGACCGCGCGCCGTGCCCACGCCTTCGGCATGAAGCTCATCGGCAGTGATCCCTACCTGTCTCCGGCGCGCGCCAAGGAGCTTGGCATCGAGCTGGTCTCCACCGACGATCTTTACGCCCAGGCCGACTACATCACGCTGCACCTGGCCCTGACCCACCAGAGCGTCAGCATGATCAACGCCGAGACCATCGCTAAAATGAAGCCCGGCGTGCGTCTGGTGAACTGCGCCCGCGGCGAACTGGTCGACGAAGCCGCGCTGGAAGCCGCGCTGCGCTCCGGACATGTCGCCGCCGCCGCACTCGACGTCTACCGCCAGGAGCCAACTTGCAACACCGCCCTGCTCTCGGCGCCCAACCTGCTGGCTACGCCGCACCTGGGCGCGTCCACCAAGGAGGGTCAGGAGGCGGTCGGCGTTCAGATTGTCATGCAGGTGCGCGACTATCTGCAGCAGGGAATCGCGCAGAATGCGGTGAACCTGCCCTCGCTCTCCGACGTCGAATACAACCAGATCAAGCCGTACATGGGGTTGGCCGGTAAGCTGGGACGCTTTGCCGCGCAGTTGTTCGCCTCCAACCTGGCCGAGATCGACGTGAAATTCGAGGGTGAAATCTGCGCATGGAAGACCCAATTGATGCGCAACGCCGCCGTCGCCGCGATTCTCCAGTCGGATACCGAAGCGCCCACCAATTTCATCAACGCTCAGGCTGCGGCCGAGGAGCGTGGCGTGGTCGTCCGCGAGACGCGTGCTGAGCCCAATGCGCGGGTCAACCTGATTCATCTCAAGCTCGACGGTCCCACCGGCTCGGTCGAATGCAGCGGCACCCTCGTTCACGGCTCCTCGCCGCGCCTCATCCAACTCGATGGCATCGAGATTGAGTCGCACCTCGAGGGAAAGTTCGTCGTAGTCTCCAACCTGGATGCGCCCGGCGTCGTCGGCTCCATCGGAACCTTGCTCGGCAATCGCGGAATCAACATCGCCCGTCTCTCGCTCGGTCGCGAGCGCGGCCGGGCGCTGGCCATCGTGCAGGTGGATGAATGCGTCTCGCCCGAGGTGCTCACCGCTCTGCGCCACGTCCCCTCGGTGCAGAACGTGGCCAGCGTTGAGGTATAGCTTCTCCTCTACGCTCTACCGCGCATCTCTCGCGCGAATTTGTGTACTCGGTGCCCCATATCTGCCCGTCGTTGGCAGATGTGGGGTCGTTGACTTTGCTCCTGCTCCTGTTTTGCCCTTCTGCTCATGTTTGCTCTTGGACTCATGTCCCATGTCATTAGGAGCAGTTGGTCTCTGTCGCGCCGCTCTCAGTACCCAGCTTGCCAATCCTTTTCAACCTCCGTCAACCATTGACCAACCAGTAATCTTCGACTTTCAAACGATTGCAAAGTGCGCCAATGGTTTCTCACAAAGTACACCACAAACAGTGCAAAACTCCTGAAAACACGCCTTCCGCAACGTCCCCATTTTGCCCCCAAAGCTGCACTTTCCTGCCTCAAAATCGCTCCTGCGTACATGCTGTCAAGCAAATTTTCTTTGCAATTCCCCCCAACCACCTGATTCCAAACCGCATAGAGTTTCCTCCCAACTGATGGAATCGCCCCCCGAAATTGCTATCCTGAAAGTAGGGAGCAACGAGCTCTTGACCTTCAACCTTGAGACCTTGAAACTTTGAAACCTCCTCCCAACCACCCTGTTTTCAAATTTTTAGCCGGAAATATAGGGGGAGGGGGGTAATCCGAAATTCCGTGCTGGTCAGCGGAGCGCTTCTTCTTTTAGAATAATTCTCTCTAATGTCATTTGATCAAAGCTTCTATATCGATTCAGCGCAAAAGTTCGACGGTTTGCTGCGCAAGCTCTCATCCCAGACCGTCATCGGCCTCGACACGGAATTTATCTCCGAGGGCCGTTACGAGCCTGAACTCTGCCTGGTGCAACTCTCTACGACGGAAGACATTTTCGTCGTAGATCCCATGGTCTTGCCGGATCTTCGGCCCATGTGGGAGTTGCTCGCCGAGCCCGGACGCGAAATCGTCACCGTCGCCGCCCGCCAGGAGATCAAGTTCTGCGCCAAAGGCGCGGGCGCGGCTCCGGCCTGTGTGCTCGATCTCCAGGTGGCCGCCGGTTTGCTCGGCTACGGATACCCGCTCTCGCACACCAATCTCTGCCTGCGCATTCTGAACGCGCGCGTTAACGGTGGGGAAAGTTTCACCGACTGGCGCAAGCGTCCGCTACGCCCGGTGCAACTCGAATACGCTGCAGACGATGTGCGCTACCTGCTGCCGATGCGCGAAAAGATTCTCGCATCCGCCGAGAAGCTGGCGCGCACCAACTGGGTTCGCGGCGAATGCGACCACTTGGTCAAAGCCGTAATGCGCGAGGACGAGCGCTGGAGAATCTCTGGCAGTGCCCGTCTCAGCCGCCGTCAGCTTGCGGTGCTCAGGGAAGTATGGCGTTGGCGCGACCGGCAGGCTCGCGGACTCAATGTTCCGGTTGCTCGCGTGCTTGGCGACAGTATGTTGATCGAAGTGGCACGCCGCTCTCCGGCTACGGTCGAGGATCTGTTCTCGATTCGCGGCCTCGACAGCAGGTTGCTGCGCAAGGCAGAGCAGGATGTGGTGGACGCAGTCGCCACCGCCCGCTCCATACCCGAAGCCGATCTTCCCAGTAACGAACGGCGCGATGACCCGCCGCAGGTTGCGGTGCTGACCAAACTGCTCTCGGTTGCCGTGGCGAATCTTGCCGCGGAAACCGACGTGGATACCGCATTGCTGGCGACCACCAGCGATTTGCAGGAGATTGTGCGCTGGTTTCTCGACAAGGAAGGCGCGCCCTATCCCGAAGTGCTGGAGGGATGGCGGGGCGAGATTCTGCACGAGGCGCTGATCGGCTTTCTCGAAGGCAAAAAAGTAGTCCGAGTCGGCAATGTCCGCCGTCCCAACCCGCTTCTCTTCGAATCATTTTCCAAGGACTAGAGCATTTCTAGTGTTACTATAAGGTCGCTCTGGTGGACTCCGCGAGTGTATGCCGCGAGCCTACGATAATGATTTGCGACGGAAGGTCTTGGCAGCACATGCGGCGGGCAAGGGTTCG
>Ga0182030_10010394_pt1 | contig 18908 bp, 15 predicted proteins | sample 812S3MmetaG_FD_121299 | JGI IMG/M metagenome (GOLD analysis project Ga0182030, IMG submission 121299) | Permafrost microbial communities from Stordalen Mire, Sweden - 812S3M metaG (Illumina Assembly) | ecosystem: Environmental > Terrestrial > Soil > Wetlands > Permafrost | place: Sweden...
CGAGGATCTTGCGCGTCTCGTTGATCAGCTTGCGCTCCTCGTCGGTGTGGTCGTCTCCATCGGCGAACGAGCCCGCGTGGGGCAGCGCGTTGAAGGCGATCTGGTGGGCGTATGACTGTGGCGGGGCGATCGGGCGCTCGTGGAGTAGCGCGTGGGACTGCTCGAGCAGCTCGTCGACGGCGGCCTTGCCGGTTCCGGAGACCGCCTGGTAGGTGGAGATCACTAGGCGCTCGATTCCGGCCGCATCGTGCAGCGGCTTGAGCGCCACGACGAGCTGCATCGTCGAGCAGTTCGGGTTAGCGACGATCCCCCGGTGGGAGGCGAGCGAGTCGGGGTTGACCTCGCTGACGACGAGCGGGACGTCATCCTGCATGCGCCAGCGCGAGGAGTTGTCGACGACCACCGCGCCCGCATCGGCGAAGCGCGGTGCCCACTCGCCCGAGGTCGAGCCTCCGGCGGAGAACAGCGCGAGATCGAAGCCCTGGATCGACTCCTCGTCGAGACCCCGCACGATCAGGCCGCCGTCGAGCTCGCGCCCGACCGAACGCGCGGAGGCGAACGGCACGATCTCGCTCGCGGGAAAGTCGCGCTCGGCCAGCAGCCGCAACATCAACGTGCCGACCTGGCCGGTGGCGCCAACGACGGCGACTCTGTAGCCCTCGCTCATGCTCTCAGGGTACAGCGATGCTGGTCAAGTGAACTGCGCTCCTAGACGTTCGCTGGGCAAGCGAGTCAAGACCAGAGAGCCCACCCACCCCGCGTGGCGTGCTAGGCACGCGAGCGACTGAGGACGCAGAAATTCGCGCCGCCCAGCGGGCGTCTAGGCGCCCGTGTGTGTCGCCATGAAGTAGATCGTGATGACCACGAGCAGATCCATCAGCGCCCCGACTCCGCCGATCCGCTTGACGAGCGAGTCGTGCTCGGCGCCGAAGCTCACCGGCCCCTCGCCTGCGGCTGCAACGTCGTGGTCGGCGACCTCGATCAGACGCTTCTCTCGCGGGCCGAGATAAGCGCCCTCGACGGCGCCGATCACGATCACGACGCCGAGGCCCCACTGCACGAAGAACGTGCTCCAGAGATGCAGGTGCGAGGCGAGGTAGATACCGAAGACGAGGATCGCCGCGACGCCGGGCATGATCACTCGCTGGCTGATCGCGTGGAGCGCTCGGTAGAGCGCGGGCAGCGCTCGCGTGTCGGTCTTCGTGACGACGCCGAGCAGGACCGGGTAGGCGAAGGTTGCGCCGAACGCGATCACGACCGCGAGGATGTGCAGCGCGAGCACCACTTCGTAGAACTGCACGGCAACGAGCACGAGCGAAGCCTATTAGAACGTCGGCGCGTACTTGCCGAAGACGTCCTGCATCGCTCCGCAGACCTCACCCAAAGAGCAGCGGTCCTTCAAAGCCTGCCGGATCGCGGGGAGCAGGTTCTCCGACCCGCGCGCGACGCCGCGCAGCTCCTCGAGGCGCTGCTCGACGAGCCCCCCATCCCGGTTGGCCTTGAACTCGGCCAAACGCCCCACCTGTTCGCGCTCGGACTCGGGGTCGACGCGCAGCAGGTCGGGAACCTCGATGCCCTCTTCCTCGTACTTGTTCACGCCGACAACGATGTCCTGGCCGATCCGGTAGCGCTCCTGGTAGCCCCAGGCGGACTCGTCGATCTCGCCGGTGATGAACTGGATCGCGTTGACCGAGCCGCCGAGCGCATCGACCTTGTCGATCAGCTCGTTCGCGCGCGCTTCGATCTCGTCAGTCAAAGACTCGACGAAGTAGGAGCCGGCGAACGGGTCGACGGTGTCGGCGGCGCCGGACTCGTGCGCAAGGATCTGCTGGGTGCGCAGCGCGATTTTCGCCGCGCGCTCGGTCGGCAGCGCGAGCGCCTCGTCGAAGCCGTTGGTATGCAGCGACTGGGTGCCGCCGCAGACCGCGGCGAAGCCCTGCAACGCCACGCGCACGATGTTGTTCTCCGGTTGCTGGGCCGTGAGGGTGACGCCGCCGGTCTGGGTGTGGAAGCGCAGCATCGTTGCCTTCGGGTTCGTCGCGCCGAAGCGCTCTTTCATGATCTGCGCCCACATCCGCCGTGCCGCCCTGAACTTGGCGACCTCCTGGAAGACGTTGTTGTGGCCGTTGAAGAAGAACGCCAGCCGCGGCGCGAACTCGTCGACCGAGAGGCCCGCGTCGATCGCGGCCTGCACGTAGGCGATGCCCGAAGACAAAGTGAAGGCGACCTCCTGGACGGCCGAGCAGCCCTTCTCGCGGAAGTGGTAGCCGGAGATCGAGATCGTGTTCCATTTGGGCACGTTCTCGTGGCAGTACTGGAACAGGTCGGTCGTCAGGCGCATCGTCGGCTGTGGCGGGTAGATGTAGTTGCCGCGCGCGATGTACTCCTTGAGCACGTCGTTCTGGGTGGTGCCGCGTAACTGCTCGGACGGCACTCCCTGCTCCTCTCCGACCAGCTCGTACAGCAGCAAAAGGCAGGCGGCGGGAGCGTTGATCGTCATCGACGTCGAGACCTCGTCGAGCGGAATGCCGTCGAAGGCGGTGCGCATGTCGTCGATCGTGTCGATCGCGACCCCGGTACGGCCCACCTCGCCTAGGCAGCGCGGGTTGTCGGAGTCTAGGCCGAGCTGGGTGGGCAGGTCGAACGCCATCGAAAGCCCGGTGGATCCCTTGGAGATCAGGTAGCGATAGCGCTCGTTGGACTCCTTCGCGGAGGCGTAGCCGGCGTACTGGCGCATCGTCCAGGTCTGCTTGCGGTACATCTCGCGGTGGACGCCGCGCGTGTACGGGAAGTCGCCGGGCTCGCCCAGTTCGAGCTGCTCGGGCAGGTCGGCCTCGGTGTAGAGCTCGTTGATCTCGATCCCCGAGTCGGTAAAGCGGCGCGGGTCCTCGGGCCCGACGATCGGTGCGACGGTGAGGTTCTCGTCTATCTGAGTCATGCCCGCAGGGTATCCTGCGGCAATGTCCACCTGCTTGGTCACCGGCGGCGCCGGCTTCCTGGGATCGCACCTGTGCGACGAGCTGCTGAAGCGCGGAAACAGGGTGATCTGCGTGGACAACCTGGAGACGGGCTCGCTGGCGAACATCGAGCACATCCGCGAGCCGGAGCGGTTCGTGCACCTGGGCACGGACATCATCGAGCCGTATTACGTCGACGAGCCGATCGACTTCATCTACCACCTGGCCTCGCCCGCGTCGCCGATCGACTACCTGCGGTTGCCGCTGCATACGCTGAAGGTCGGCTCCTACGGCACGCACCACACGCTGGGGCTGGCGAAGGCGAAGCGCGCGCGCTTCTTGATCGCCTCGACGAGTGAGGTGTACGGCGACCCGCAGGTGCACCCGCAGACGGAGTCCTACTGGGGGCATGTCAACCCGATCGGGCCAAGGGGCGTGTACGACGAGGCGAAGCGCTACGCGGAGGCGCTGAGCATGGCCTACCACCGCCAGCAGGGTGTTGACACGGCGATCGTGCGGATCTTCAATACCTACGGCAGTCGCATGCGCCCCCACGACGGCCGCGCGATCCCGACGTTCCTGCGCCAGGCGCTGGCGAATCGGCCGCTGACGGTGTTCGGCGACGGCGGCCAGACGCGTTCGTTCTGCTACGTGAGCGACCTGATCCGGGGACTCGTCGCGCTGGCCGAGTCCGGGCACCACGACCCTGTGAACATCGGTAACCCCGACGAGTTCACTTTGCTCGAGCTGGCGGAGACGATCAAGGAGCTGACGGGATCGAGCTCAGAGATCGTCTACGAGGCGCTGCCGGAGGACGACCCGAAACAGCGCAAGCCCGACATCACGCTCGCGCGGGATCTGCTGGGCTGGTCTCCTGAGGTCTCCCTGCGCGAGGGTCTGCAGCGCACGATCGACGCCTCCGGTGCGAAGGTTCTGATCGGCTGATCATCTGCGCCGGCTCGCCGCAACCGCGCTTGCGGACCGCCCGAGTGGGACGATTCTCGGCGGCGTTTCGGGTAATAGGAGATCGATGGACAGAGGCCCCGACCGCTACATCTGCGAGTCTGAGGCGTTGTGAAAGGCGAGATGGGATCACGTTCTTCAGGAACGTCCGCTCCGCCGGCCCCGCGCCCGCGCTCCACGCCGGCGCCGACGGCGCCAACGGGGTCTCGCGCGGGTTCTAGATCGGAGCTGGACACAGCCGAGGCTGCCAGGGCGACACTGTCGGAGGCGACGGCGCGCCTCGAGCCAACCGATCGCGACATGCGCAGCAAGCGTCCTCCGGCGCTGTCGTTTCTGTTGCGGATGTCCACCGCCAGGCGTCTGGCGCGCGTGCTGTCGCTGCTCGCGCTCGACTTCGTCGCGGTATCGCTGGCGATCTTCACGGCGCTCGTGATCAAGGCGGTGGTGCTCGGCCACGTCGACGCGAGTCAGGCGCTCGAAGAAACCAGGCGGATCCTCGCCTTTGCCTACCTCGTAACCGCGCTGCTGTTCGCGCGCTCGGGCCTGTACGCCGAGCGCGCGCAGCGCCCCGGCCTCTCAAGGATCGTGGGGGCGCTGTTCCAGGTCGCGTTCGTCGCGCTGCTGTTCGCCGTCGTGAGCGGGGAACACTTCTCGAGCTTCTACATCTTCTGGGGCTCGCTGGGCTTCGCGCTGCTGTACGTGTCCTCGCTGCGGGGCGCGTACGAGTGGCTGACGGGAGCGTTGCTGCGCGCCGCCGGCTACCGCCGCCGCGCGGTGCTGGTGGGCACGGGCAGGCACATCCGCGACGTCGCCCACGCACTCTCCGACGCGCAGCACTCGCCGATCGAGGTCGTCGGCTTCCTTTCGCCGACGGAGCTGCCAGCGAACGGCCTGCGTTCGCTGGGCTCGCTCGCAAAGCTTGAGAGCGTGCTCGACACCGAACGGATCGACGAGGTGATCATTGCCGACCCGGACTTCCCGCAGGTCGAGGCGGTCGAGCTGGTCGATCATTGCCACCGCCGCGGCGTGCGCGTGCGGCTGGCGCCCTCGACGATGGAGATCTTGATCCACCGCGCCGAGTTCGTGCCCGGCCAGTCGGTGCCGCTGTTCGAGCTGAGCTCGCCGGTGTTCGAGGGCGTCGACTTCGCGCTCAAGCGCACGTTCGATGTGGTCGGAGCGACGCTGCTGTTGGTGCTGTTGAGCCCGCTGCTGCTGGCGATCGCGCTCGCCGTGAAGCTGTCCTCGCGCGGACCGATCGTGTTCCGCTCGACGCGCCGGGGGATCGGGCAGCGGCCGTTTCAGTGCCTGAAGTTCCGCACGATGCACACCGACGCCGAGCAGCGCCAAGCGGACCTCGAAGAGTTGAACGAGGCTTCAGGCGCACTGTTCAAGATTCGCGACGACCCGCGGATGACGCGCGTCGGGCGCACTCTGCGCCGCTATTCGCTGGACGAGCTGCCGCAGCTGGTGAACGTGCTGCGCGGCGAGATGTCGCTCGTCGGCCCGCGCCCGCTGCCCGAGCGCGACTACGAGATGCTCGAGGACTGGCACCGTAAGCGCTACCTGGTGCTCCCCGGGATCACCGGACTGTGGCAGGTCTCGGGTCGCTCCGAGCTGGACTTCGATGACCTCGTCCATCTCGACTTCATCTACCTCGAGCGCTGGTCACTGGCGCTCGATTTGACGATCATCCTGAAGACAATTCCTGCAGTGATCATGCAGCGCGGCGCTTACTGATTTCCCAAGGGGGAGGTCGGGAGGGGGACCTGTCCCCCTCCCGTGCCAGCGCGGCGCCTACTGAGCCTGCCCACGCACGGGCGCTCCGGTCGCGCGAGGGCGCTTTCGTAGACGCGCCATGTTTCGCGTCCGACGTCCTGCCAGGTCCACGCAGGTGCAGCCGTCGAGGGCTGGTGAGCAATGTCCGCCAGAGGATCCGGCGCCTGCGGGATCACGACCACACGCTCGCGCTCGAACCCGAGCTCGGCGATGGCTTCTTGGGCGAGCGCCTCGGTCGGAACGATCACATGGGTCGCGCGCTGCACCGCGAGATGGCGCAGGCGCAGGTGGATACCGCCACCGCGCAGACGCTCGCTGAGGCGGGTGCGTGCGCCGAGCTCGTGGATCGTTACGACCATCGGGCACGGGCTGTGCAGCATCGCGCCCTGCATCCAGGGCGCGTGAAACACGTCGTATGCCTGGCGGGGGCGATGCGTCTCGACGATCTCTCCGCGCGCGGGAACAGTGTCGCGCAGCGCGTCGAGCAGATAGCGGGAGTAGCGTCCTATCCCGCGTGGATCGGCGCCGGCCCGGCTGTCGAAGGCGACCCTCACGAGCGGCTCCTCGACTCCACGCGATTGTTCACAGGACTTCCCGGGAATGCACGCAAGGCAAGATAGTCCTTTAGCGCAGGCTTGGGTAGAGATGACAGCCGCGCTGCACTTCCTCCCGTCCCGAGGCCGCATTTTGCGCCCGTCGGGCCCGGGGCGGTCTAGCCTTGCCTGGAGATGCCCGCGAGCGAGGACTACCACGAGGCTCTCTGGGAGGCGGTTCCGGAGGATTTGGAGCCGGTCGACTTCGCGCGGCGCAGCGACTTTCTCCTCGGACACATAGGCGTGGGCGAGCGGGTGCTCGACGTGGGCTGTGGCGAGGGACGCTTCGCCGCCGAGCTCGCCCGCGCGGGCGCGGAGGTGATGGGGATCGATGTCGCCGCCGAGCCGTTGCGCCGCGCGCGCGAGCGTCACCCAGAGCTCGACTTGCGACAGGTGCCGGCCGCGAGCGCCTGGCCGTTCCAGGACGCGAGCTTTGATGCGGTCTGGGCGGGCGAGGTGATCGAGCACGTCGCCGACACCGCCGGCTGGCTGTCGGAGCTGCGTCGGGTGCTGCGCTCCGGCGGTCTGCTGCTGCTGAGCACACCCGATCACGGGCGCCTACGAATGTTCGGCTGGGCGCTCGCGCCGCGCGCGTTTGCGGCCCACTTCGACCCCCGCTCCGACCACCTACGCTTCTACACCCTGCGCACCCTCAGCGAGTTGCTCGAGGACTTCGGCTTTCAAGACGTCGCCGTGCGGCGCGTCGGAGGGCTGCCCGGCGCGCGGCGGCAGCTGCTGGCGAGCGCACGACGGTCACGCTTTTGATGCCCCCAGGCGAGCGCACGATGCCTTTGACGACGCTCGGTGAGCGTACGACGGTCACGTGCCGGGCGGCCGTGGTCGCCGCCGTGCTCTCGCGCAGCGCCTCGATGTAGGCGTTCTGGATCGCAAGCAGTTCGGGGTCGTACTGGATCTCCGACAGCGGTGCGACCGCCAGGGGGTTCAGGTAGACGGTCGCGCGCAGCTCGTTGAGCGCGGCGATGGGTTTCCCGTTCTGCAGGTCGTATTCGCCGAGCGCCTTCCACGTCTGCGGATTCGACGGCTGCAGGTGCACCGCCCGCACGAGCGTCGCGCGCGCCAGCGCGCTCTGGCCGGCATGCTGCTGGATCGTGGAGAGTATGAACAGCGCTTCCGCCGAGACCGGGTCGTAGTCGACCGCGTTCTGCGCGGCCGTGCGTGCCGCGCCGGGATCGGTGGCGCTCAGCGCCAGGGCTTCCTGGGAGGCGTCGGTCGAGCGCTGGGGCTGCCACTGCGCCCAGGCGGCGAGCAGCGCCGCGATCACGACGGCCGCGGCGATCCCGAGGCGCAGCGGTCCGATCTCGTTGAATGAGGACCCACCCGCCCGGCCTGTGACCCATCGTCGACCTATGGTCGCGTGATCGACTCCGGAGGTCCCCGTGAGGGGACCGCGCCCGGCGAGCCAGCCTGCGCAGACGAGCGCGACACAGGCGTCGCCGGGCACGAACCAGGTCCAGTCGACGGTGGAGTGGACGCCGAACACGACGACGAGGCAGAGCATGCTCAGCATCCCGATCCGCTCCGAGCTGTAGGCGCGCTGTTCGCCCAGCTCGGCTCGATCCTCTAAAGGGCGCCAGCCGATGCCCTGCCAGCCGTCGCGTCCCAGCTCGCGCCAGCTCGTCCAGCGCCGGTTGAAGGGATGCGTCGCACGCCCTGCGGCGGCCATCCAGGTGAGCAGCAACGCGAGCACGATCGCCAGCCCCACGAGGCCGAGGTCGGCTAGCGTCTGCACGATGAAGCCATGGGCATCGTTCGCTTCCAGATCCTCGGTGCGGTAGCGCAGGCTGGCGGTTCCGTAGCTGCGCGCCCCGGCGCCGAGCGCGGGGTGGGCCTGAAAGACCTTCAGCGCCTCGTTCCAGTAGATCGCGCGCACGCTACCGATTGCGGTCAGGCGGCCGGGCGTCTCAGCGGGGACGGGTGCGTGCGTGTTGGTGAGCGTGTTGAAGCCGTGGGAGATGCTGCCGGTGAGCCCGCGGTGGCTGACGGCGAGCGCGCCCACGAAGGCGATGATGGCGAGCACGAGGATGCTCAGCAGGACCGCCCCGGCGTTGTCGCGGACCGCGCGTGAAGGCGCATGCCGGCCGCTGTAGAAGCCGATCGTGAGCCCCGCGATCGCGAGCGCCAGCAGCATCGCGAGCAGCAACGCGCCGAGCTGGCGTCCGGCCACCACGCGTGCGTGGAGTTCGACGCTATCGCTGCTGAGGGCGCTCTGCGAGAAGTCCCAAGCGACCACGAGCCCGGCGGCGACGGCGCCGAGGAGCAGCACGGCGGCACCGCGCAGGCGCAGCGGCACGACGGCGAACCACAGCGCCAGACCCACCACCAGCGCGACCAGTGCGCCGCGCGAGTAGGCAAGCATCAGTGTGACGATCAGCAGGCCGATCGCGGGGTAGGCAAGCGCACTCAGCAGCGCGTGTCCGCGCCGGCGGGCTCCAAGCCAGATGCAGCCGATCACGCCCATCGCGGCGGTCAGCCCGGTCGCGTTCCAGTAGCCGTATGGCGCCTGCAGGCGAGCGTAGATGTCGTGCGCGTCGAGCCACGAGGGAAACACCTTCGTGAGCAGCGCGTAGCCGCAGACGACGACCGCCGCCAGCGTCACCCCCCCGATCACGGCGGGCCAACGCGCGGGCGCGGCGCGGGCGAGCACGACCGCGGCGCCGAACACGGCGCTGTAGGCGAGCATCAGCCCGGCGTTCTGCCAGCTGGCGTCGGGTTGCACCGACCACACGACCGACAGCGCGCTCAGCGCGGCGAACGCGAGCAGCAGTCCGACCGACCACAGCCCGTATACGCGCCGGGCCTGAGGCGTGAGGATCACGGCGGCGGCGATGATCGCACCGCAGGCGAGCGTGAGGATGATCTCCGTCGTCGTCGCCTGCTGGACCGGCGGCAGGCCGCCGCCGGCGAAGAACGTGATGAAGCAGAAGCTCGCGGCGCTCAGCAGCGTTAGCAGCCACATCGACGCTCGATCTCCGAGCGGAGGGCGCCATGGTTCGCGCGGGCGCGGGCTGCCGGCCCGTGCGCCGGGCACGGGAGCGAGCTCCACGGGCGGAGCGGGATCAGTCGTCGTGGTTGCGGACACGGTTTCGGAGCACTCCCCCCGCGAGCGCAACCGCGCACGCGAGGAGGAATAGGAGGACCGCCAGCAGCGGTGTGGGCAGCGAGCTGAAGGCGGAGGCGATGTCTACATGCACGACGCCGGGGTGAACCACCTGGCCGCCGAGCTGCAGTGGCGCCGCGCCAGTCCTCGGCGCGCGGCTGAGATTGCGTCGCTCGGCCGGAGTGGCGGTGGTGGCGGCGGTCGTAGCGCCCGCGGCGGTCGAGCCGGTTCCTCCGCCACCGCCGGATCCTCCGCGAGAGCCGGCCGCGGCTCGCTGGGCTTGATGGATCAGGCTGGCGCAGCCGCTGTACTCTTCGAGGCTCGTTTCCAGCTCTTTCAGGGCCTTTTCGTAGTCCTTCTGGGTGAAGCCGCTCAACGATTCGCCGTGTGTGCAGCGAAGGATGATCTTTTCGCCGACGTCCGCCTGGGCAGGGGCGACGATCGCGGCAAGCGACAGCGCCATGCTAAGGAATGCGACCGCCAGGGCGAGCAAGCGCGTTGGGAGGACGATTCTCATGATTGAGCGGGATAACGCTACCAATGCTCCCGGGCGAGGCCCGAGGGTCGGCGAACCGTGGTGGGAGTCCGCAGTAGCCGCCGACCCGGACTATCGATGTTGCCGGGAGAGGCCGAGGCTGGCGAGCGCGCCGGAGAAGCCCCGGGCCCAAGCTTCGTAGGTGTACGCGCGCACGTCCCGCGCGCCGGCCTCGCCCAGACGTGCCCGCAGGGCCGGGTCCGCGGCCAGACGGCGGATCGCCTCGGCGAGCGCATCGCTGTCGCCGGCGGGAACTACCAACCCGTTGCGTCCATCGCGCACCAGCCCGCCGGCGGCGGCCCCGACGGCGTCGCTCGCGATCACCGGCAGGCCGCGGTTCATCGCCTCGTTCACCACGAGGCCCCACGGCTCGCGAAACGTCGGGGTGGCGATCGACGGCACGACGAGCACGTCGCAGGCGGCGTACAGGTTGCGCAACTCCACCGGCGCCACGGGGCCGATCGGCAGGATCCCATCCGCAATAGCTCCCGCCGCTCCGCCGACCGGGATCCAAGGGGGATTGGATCCCGAGCCGACGAGGACGAGCGCGGCGGGTGGGGCTCGAAGGCCTGTTGTGCGCCAGGCCTCGGTCAGCACCCCTACTCCCTTTTCCCGCGCGGGACGACCTACAAACAGAAACTTCGTCGCGGCCGCCTCGGCCCGGCCCGGCCTGCCGGCCCCGGTCCCGGCGCCGGCGTCCGCGGACGCCGGCCACCGCGGTGGGCCGACATCGGGAGCGCTCCAGAAGGAGTTGTCGACCGCCTGCGGGGCGATGTGCACGTTGCGCGCGCCGCGTGCGCCAACGTAGGCGCTGACGTGCGGGCCGTAGGTCACGACCGCGTCCGCGGAGCGGTACAGGCGCAGCAGCGCGAGGAAGCTGAGCGCATGCGCAGGACTGCGTGGGTGCGCCCACAGCGAGGTCCACAGGATCAGCGCCAGCCCGGCGCGGCGCGTGCCCGCCCAGGTCGCGCCTAGCGCGACGCGCCCGGCGCTGGAGCAGACGACGGCGCGGTAACGCCCGCTCGCGGCGAGTCGCGCCGGCTCGTGCTGGCGGACCAGCCGGTAGGGGAAGGGAAATCCGCCCGCCCGCTCTCCCGCAAACGCCTCGCCGCCGTGCTTGGACGGACCGCCGAACAGTGCGAACTCGACGTTCTCCAGCTCGTGTAAGCGCGCGAACGCGCCTACGCGGTCGGGCGGGGCGTGCCCGGTGACGAACAGGACCGGCTGCGATTGCGAGGAGAGCGCCGTCATCGCGCCAGACCGCCCGTTCTCGCGGCTGGGCGGATCATCGCAGCGCGTGCTCGTAGGCGGCAAGCGTCTCCTCGCCGCAGCGCTCCCAGGTGAAGCTGGCGGCGACGGTCGCGCGCGCGCGCTGGGAGGCCTCGCGCAGCCGGTGCGAGTCGGAGAGGAGCTCGTCGATGCGCTGGCTGAGCCGCTCGATGTCGCCCGGGGGCACGAGCATGAAGCCGTCGCCGGCGGCGGCGATCTCCTCGGGGCCGGGCTCGCCCCGGCACCCGATCGCCGGCAGGCCGCCGGCCATCGCCTCGACGTAGGCGACGCCGAACGCCTCCTCGGTCGAGGGCATCACGAACAACGTGCAGCGCCGCGCCTCTGCGACTGCCTGGGCGGGCGGTAGCTGGCCATGAAACTCGACTCGCTCGGCGATCTCGAGGCGGGTCGCGAGCCCTTCGAGCGCGACCCGCTCGGGCCCTTCGCCGATGATCTCGTAGCGCAGCGTCGGGTGGCGCTGGGAGAGCACCGCGAGCGCGCGCATGACATCCGCGTGGCGCTTGCGCGCGACCAGGTGTGCCACCGTCACGAGGGCTGGAGGTGGCGGGATGGGTGAGATTCCGATCATTCCCCCTCGGGCTCCCATGATCCCCGCGCGTCCCGGCGATTCCGTGCGTCGCGACGAATACGGGCGTGTGGGCAGGTCGGCGCCGAGGTGCACCACGCGCGTCTCGCCGGCGCCATGGGCGCGCGCCAGCTCGGCAATCCCCTGACTGTTCGCAAGCACCAGCCGGGCGGCACCCAGCCCGCGCGCGACCGCGGCGGCGCCCGCGGCGCTGCCGGTCGGGGCGGCAGCCGCCGTGTAGAGCACGTCGCCGCCGTGCACGGAGATCACCAGCGGCACATCGCCCGCCCGTAGCGCGCGGCGCACGGCCTCACCGGCCGGCACGGCGTTGTGGGCGTGGACGAGGTCGAACGCGAACGAGCGACGCAGCCGGCGCAGGGCCAGCCCGAGCGGCGGCGCGGCCCATGCTCCCCAGCTCGCATAGGAGCCCGAGCGCGGTGGCGAGACATAGGGGACGTAGGAGACGTCGAGGCCGTCGTGTGTCTGCTTGCGCGGCTCGCGCACGAGCTTGCTCAGCGCGCTCGCGGCGCCGGCCGGTCCGTCCGCGAACGAGGCGCGCGGAGGGACCAGTCGGTGCAGGACGAGCACGCGCACCTCCGCGCCGGCGTCGCGCGCGGCGAGCGCCTGGCGGTGCGCCCACACACCCAGCACCGGGTCGCCCTGGCTCGGATAGAACTCCGCCACGACGGCGACCTTGGGGGCTCCGCTGCGCTGCCGCGAGCTCATCACCAGTGCCGATGGGTGTTGAGGGTGCGCTGGATCTCACCCGCGGGCAGGTATGGTCGCTCGGCGAGAAAGGCGCGCGCCTCGGCGAGCGCCGCCTCGCGCGAGTAGGCGGAGGCGGCGGGCGCGGCTCGATGGCGGATCGAGACGGCGTCGAGCACACCGCAGCGCCACTCGTGCTCGCGCGCGAGCGCCGCCCAGTGGGCGTCGAGGCCCCATCCCATTCGCAACGCGGGGAACGGTAGGAGGGCAGAGAAGGTGCGACGGGAGAACGCGGTCACGGGGCCGATCTCCACGAAGGGGGTCTCGCGCACGACGCTGAACGGGCGCCGGCGCGTGACCGACCAGGCCGCGTGGGAGCGCAGACGATGGGCCGGTTGGGCGAGGTCGAGCGAGAAGCGCTCGGCGAGGAACAGGAAGCGATCGAGGAAGCCTCGCGGCAGCAGGATGTCGTCGTCGATCAGCAACAGCCAGTCACAGTCGGGGATCGTGGGCGCACCCTCTTCGCCCGCTCGACCGATCTCCCCGGCCCGCTCGGCGAGCATGCGGTTGAGGTTCTCGAACTTGCCAAGATCTCCGGGCTCGCCGAAGTACAGCTCGACCCGGTGGCGCGAGCGCAGTAGCTCGCTACGGATCCCCTGCGCCAGCGCGCGATGCTCGGGGCGCTCGACACCGAGCACGAGCACCCTCCGCCGGGACGGCGAGCGGCGCGCGGCGAGGTCCAGGCGCAGACGCCGGCCGCTGGCAAGCTCCCAGACGTTTACCGCCTCGTCGCGTATCCCGCGACGGATCGCGTCGACGCCCCCGACAGCGCCGCTCGCACCGGATAGAAAGTCGTCCCGCGGATCCGCGCCGCCCGCGTGCGACCCGTTTGCCGTTTCGGTTGTCGCAACGGTCGCCGTTCTCGTCCCGGGACTGCGCACGTCGGGCTGTCCCTGCAGGCTCTCGCGCAGGCGCCCGGCGCTGTGCGCGACCGACACCAGGCCGGCGGGGCAGCGGCGGCGGAGCACGTGGCCGAGGCAGCCGCCGAGCGTGAGCAGCTCGCGTCCCCGCGACGGCGCCTCGCCGCGCCAACCGTCGAAGCGCCGGCTGGCGCGTCCCCGCGCGTAGGCGGCGCGCGCGAGCGAGCGCAGCTGTGCGTCGATGCCGGCGCGACGATGCTCGAGCGCGGCATTGGCCACATAAAGCACCCGCGCGCCCGGCTTGTCCCTCCGCAGGCGGTCCTGCCACTCCTGCTCGTCGCCGCCGTACTCGAGTGCGACCTCGAACGGGCCGACTCGCTGCAGCGCGGAGCGGCGGATCGTCATGTTGGCGCCCCACGCGTAGCGCGTGTCCATGTCTCCCGCGCCCAGCTGCAGGGAGGTGATCGGCGGCCCCTCGCGACCGCAGGTGTGGATCGGACCCCACGCGCCTGTGCGCTCCAGGCACGGCTCGATCGGGCCGGTGAATACATCCACGTCCGCGTGCTCTCGCGCCGCGCCGAGCAGCGCTCCGAGCCACCCTGCCAGCACGCGGACGTCGTCGTCGACGAATACGACGAGCTCGCCGCTCGAGCGCTCGACACCGGTGTTGCGCGCGACGTTCAGCCCAAGCGGGCCGGGGTGGGGCTCGTAGCGGGCGCCGAGGCGCTCCACCAGCGCGCGCGTCGCAGGCGAGGGGCCGGCGTCGTCGATCACCAGCACCTCGGCGCCCGCGTCGTCGGCCTGGGGGGCGATCGAGTTGAGCGCAACCTCCAGATAGTCGGGACGCGCGCGGGTCGGGATCACGATCGATGCAGGTGCAGGCATGGCTGCAACAGTCTAGGTTGGCGCTCCGGTCCCGGCGAGCGAAGATCGGCCGTCGCTCCTCCCGGCGGAATAGGCTCCCGAGCACGACATGGTCCTGTTCCTGCACAACCGCTACCGCACCACCGGCGGCGAGGAGCGCGTGGTCGAGGACCTGCTGGCGCTGGTGCGCGAGCAGCTCGGCGAGCGGGCAGAGCTGCTGGGCCGGGACTCGGCGACGCTTCCTCGCGCCGGTGCGGCAGCTGGGCTGCTGCGTGGTGGGTCGAAACCCGAGGAGGTGGCGCGCGCGGTGAGGCTGGGCGGCGCGCGGGTGGTGCACGCCCACAACCTCAACCCGACACTCGGCTGGCGCGCGCTGGCGGCGGCGCGTGGGGCCGGCGCGCGCGTCGTCCTGCACCTGCACCAGTACCGGCTCGTTTGCGCGATCGGCGTGTGCTTCACGCGCGGAGCGGAATGCACCCGCTGCCACGGCCGTAACACGCTGCCGGGGGTGAGGCTGAACTGCCGTGGCAGCCTGGGGGAGGCGGCCGCATATGGCGCGTCGCTGGCGCTGTGGCAGCGGCGCCTGGCCGCGCAGGCCGACGCCGTGATCGTGCCGAGCGTGTTCGCGCGCGAGCGGCTGCGCGAGCTCGGCGCGCCGCTTGACTGGGAGCGCGTGCACGTGCTGGCCCCACCGGTGCCGGTGGTGGCGAGCGAGTCGCGGCCAGTCGCGGGCTCCTACGCGCTGGTGGTCTCGCGCCTGGCGGCGGAGAAGGGAGTCGATGTCGCGATCGACGCCTGCCGTGTCGCGGGCGTCTCGCTGGTGGTGGCCGGCGACGGCCCCGAGCGCGACGCTCTGCAGGCGCGGGCCGCCGGCGCGGACGTGCGCTTCGTCGGCCATGTCGACGACGCCGAGCTCGCGAGGCTGCGCGCCGGCGCGGCGCTCGCGCTGGCGCCCTCGCGCTCGGCCGAGACCTTCGGGCTGGCGGCGGCCGAGGCGATGGCGGCGGGCCTGCCGGTGGTTGCGAGCGGCGTGGGCGCGCTCGCGGAGCTCCTCGACGCGAGGGGCCTGGTCCCGGCCGGAGATCCGGGCGCGCTGGCGGAGGCGATCGTGCGCCTGGCCGGAGATCGGGTCGCCGGGGCACGGGGGCTGGAGCGAGTACGCGCCCTGTGCGCGCCGGAGGCGGTGGCGGCTTCGCTGGCCCGCATCTACGACGCGGCCGGATAGGCGCTGGTGCCCCGCGTCGCGATCGACGCATCTGCGGACTCCAATCTGCATTGGCCTGACTAAGCTCCCGGCCGTGCCCCCAGCTACAGCAGAGGCTCGCCGTGCCCTGATCACCGGCTTGACCGGCCAGGACGGGTCGTTTCTGGCCGAGCTGCTGCTGGAGCGGGGCTATCGCGTCACCGGCCTCGTGCGCGGCGAGCAGCGTCGCTCGCTCGGCTGCTCCGAGCATCTGCGTGAGAGAGTCGACTTGGTACGTGGCGACCTGCTCGATCCGGGCTCGCTACGGGCGGCGATCGAGCAGAGTCGGCCCGCCGAGATCTACCACCTCGGGGGGCCCTCCTTCGTCCCCGCCTCCTGGGAGCACCCGGAGGAGGCGTTGAGCGCGATCGCCGGCTCGACGGCCGGCCTGCTGGCGCTCGTGCGCGAGTTGGGCTCTGAGACGCGGGTGTTCGTGGCGGCCTCGGGGGCGATGTTCGGCGAGGCGCCGGAAAGTCCGCAACGGGAGGACACGCCGTGCCGTCCGGTGAACCCGTACGCGATCGCGAAGCTCGCCGCCCATCGCCTGGTGGGGGCGATGCGCGAGCACGATGGCCTGTTCGCGTGCTCGGGGATCGTCTACAACCACGAGTCCGAGCGCCGACCCGAGCGGTTCGTGACGCGGCGCATCACGCGCGGGGCGGCCGAGATCGCGCTCGGGCTGCGTGAGGAGCTGACGCTGGGCTCGCTCGAGGCAGTCCGCGATTGGTCGTTCGCCGGCGACATCGTGCGCGGCGCCTGGCTGATGCTCCAACAGGAGCGCGCTGAGGACTACGTGCTTGCCAGCGGCGTGCCGCACACCGTCGCGGAGTTCGCCGCGGCGGCGTTCGCGTGCGTGGACCTGGACGCGGAGCGCTACCTGCGCGTCGACCCCGCGCTCGTGCGCGCCCCGGAGCGCACCCCGAGCGTCGGCGATCCGAGCCGGGCGCGCGAGCGCCTCGGCTGGAAGCCCGAGGTCTCATTCGCGGAGCTCGTCGAGCGGATGGTGCGGGCCGACCTGCGCTCGCTGCAGGACGAGCGAATCAGGCCGTAGACTGCCGGCTAACCATGACGACCGTTGGCGTGATCGGGCTGGGTTACGTGGGCCTGCCGCTCGCGGTAGCGTTCGCGCGCGAGGGCTGCGACGTGGTCGCCGTCGATCTCGATCCGCGCAAGATCGAGGCGATCGAGGCGGGGGACTCTTACATCGAGGATGTCTCCTCGGTGCAGCTGCGCGAGGTATCCGAGCGGATCCATGCCACCACGCGCTATGCGCGGCTGGCGAAGGCCGACGCGGTGCTGATCTGCGTGCCGACGCCGCTCACGCCCAACCGCGAGCCGGATCTGGGGCCCTTGATCGACTCGACGCGCGCGCTGGCCGAGGTCTTGCAGGCGGGGCAGCTGGTCGTGTTGGAGTCGACTACCTACCCGGGTACGACTCGCGAGCGGGTGGCGCCGCTGCTCGAAGCGTCGGGGTTGACGGCGGGGCGCGACTTCCAGCTGGCGTTCTCCCCGGAGCGCGTGGACCCCGGTCGCACTGACTTCACGCTGCGCAATACGCCGAAGGTCGTCGGGGGGCTGACGCAGGCCTGTGCGGAGCGCGCGGAGGAGATCTATGGGCTGGTATGCGACCAGTTGGTGCGTGTCTCGAGTCCCGAGGCCGCGGAGCTGGCGAAGCTCCTGGAGAACATCTTCCGCTCGGTGAACATCGCGCTGGTGAACGAGCTCGCGATGCTGACCGACCGCATGGGGATCGATATCTGGGAGGTCGTCGAGGCCGCGGCAAGCAAGCCATATGGGTTCATGCGCTTCGAGCCGGGCCCGGGCATGGGCGGGCACTGCCTCCCGGTCGACCCGTTTTATTTGTCCTGGCGCGCGCGCGAGTTCGACATGACGACCGAGTTCATCGAGCTCGCGGGGAAGGTCAACCAGCAGATGCCCTACCACTGCGTCGCGAAGGTCGAGCGTGTGCTCAACGACGCCGGACTGCCCGTGAAGGGCGCTCAGATCGCGGTGCTCGGGGTCAGCTACAAGCCCGGCGTCGGCGACATCCGCGAGTCACCGTCGCTGAAGATCATCGCGCTGCTGCGCGCGCTCGGCGCCGAGTTGCGCTACCACGACCCGCACGTTGGCGCGCTGCCCGAGTTTGCCCTCGAGAGCCAACCGCTGGAGCAGGCGCTCGAGGATGCCGACCTCACACTGATCGTCACCGCGCACCCTACTGTCGACCACAGAGAGATCGCCGCGCGGGGCGGTATCGTCGTCGACCTGCGCGGCGTCACCCGTGGCACGCAGGCCGAGAACGTGATCCGCCTATGAGCACGCTGAGCGAGGATCCACGTGCGCCCGGTCTGATGCTCGGGGAGGGCGTGCAGATCGGCAGAAGGGTGGTGTTTGGCGCCCATGTCGTCGTGCACGCCGGCACCGTGATCGGCGATGGCTGCGTGATCGAGGACCACGCCGTGCTGGGCAAGCGCCCGCGGCTGGCCCCGGGCTCCTCGGCGGCGGGCGAGGTCAGCCGGCTGGAGCTTGGCAGCGACGTAAAGATCTGCTCCGGCGCGATCGTGTTCGCGGGTGCGCGCGTCGGCGAGGGCTCGATCCTCGGCGATCAGAGCTACGTGCGCGAGCGCACGCGGATCGGCCCGCAGACCGTGATCGGGCGGGGGAGCGTGGTCGACAACGACGTCTTCGTCGGGGCGCGTGTGCGCGTGCAGACGAGCGTCTATCTGACCGCCGGCACGGTGATCGAGGACGATGTGTTCGTCGGGCCGGGCGCGACGACAACGAACGACGACACGATGGCGCGGCACAGTCCTGAGGATCCGCTCCGTGGTGCGACTTTGCGGCGCGCGTGCCGGGTCGGCGGCGGGACCGTGCTGACGCCGGGCGTGGAGATCGGCGAGGAGGCGTTCGTCGCCGCCGGCGCGGTGGTCACCCGCGACGTGCCCGCACGCGCGGTCGCGATGGGCGTCCCGGCACGCGTCGTGCGCGAGGTCCCGGACGAGGACCTGCTGGAGCGCTGGCGCTAGACGACCGATAGGCGTCCTCGGTCGCTCGCGTGCTATTTCGCACGCCACGCTCTCTGCGTCCGGCCTCGCTTGCCTCTCGGCCGTCTAGGAACTTAGATGGCCCTCGTCGCCGCCACGACCTCGTCGACCTGCTCGCGCGTCAGCACCGGGCTCATCGGGATTGCGAGGTGCGTGCGCGCGGCCTCGTCGGTCGCGGGCAGATCGACCCCGGCGCCCCACTCGCGCATCGCGACCTGGCGGTGCACCGGGGTGCGGTAGTAGGCCTTGTGGCCGATCCCCGCCTTGCCGAGCGCGCTTTCCAGCTCCTCGACCGCGGGATCGACGACGACGTACAGGTGCCACGCCGGCTCGGC
>Ga0182030_10010395_pt1 | contig 18908 bp, 19 predicted proteins | sample 812S3MmetaG_FD_121299 | JGI IMG/M metagenome (GOLD analysis project Ga0182030, IMG submission 121299) | Permafrost microbial communities from Stordalen Mire, Sweden - 812S3M metaG (Illumina Assembly) | ecosystem: Environmental > Terrestrial > Soil > Wetlands > Permafrost | place: Sweden...
CGGCGCCCAACCGGCGCTAGGAACTGACGCACCGCCGTCGGCGGCGCAATTGCGCCTCATCGGCGGGGCGGCGGCGACGGCGGTGCCGGGCGCTCAAGTCGCGGGCGCAGGCGCTGGCCTGGGCACCGCGGATGTCGGCGGCATCAAGACGGGCCAGGATTCGAGCACAGCGCAGAATATTTCCGCGAGCGGCGCTGCTACGAGCGCCGCACCGGGCGCGACGGCTAGCGCGGCCGCCGCCAGCGCCAGCGGCAGCGCTGTTGCCGCCGCGGCGGCGGGCGCGGCTCGCGCCGGCGATCGAGTTGCAGTGAAGCCAGCCACGGGAACGGCGGCCACGGCGGCCAGCAACGCGGCCACGTCCGCATCGAGCAGCGGCGCGGGCATTGCGCGCGCCGCCACCGGAAGCAGCGCATCGTCCAGTACCGATGCCGGCGTCCAAGCGGCAGCCGATGCGGCCATGTCGGCTGCGGCCACCGGTGCGGCGGCCATCGCCTCAGGATTTGCGAATTCGTCGGATGCGCCGTCGGCTTCGACAGATGAACTGGCGACGCCTGCGATCGGGACGGTGGATCAAGCTGCCGCGGGCGCGAACGGCACTCCGGTTGCGGCCCTGACCGCGGCAGCGGCGACCGCAGCATCGGCCGCGGCTGTCCAGGCAGCCAAGGGATTCGCCGATGCCGGCGCGTCGGACAAGCGCGGAACGGATGCGGGCGATAACGGCGGCGGCGCCGCATCGACGAAGTCGGCGGATGCGGCCACGACCGGCGCGACGGTCGGAGCCGACGGCGCTCAGGCGGGGGCGGCCGCGCAATCGAGCTTCAATATCCCGAGCGCTACGGATGCCGCTCCGGCGGCGAATCTGAAAGTCAGCGCCGGCATCGATACCGCGGAATTCGGTCAAGGCTTCGCGGACCGCGTGTCCTATATGGTCGACAATAATTTGAGCAGCGCGAAGTTGCAGGTGAATCCGCCGCAGCTCGGTCCCATCGAAGTGCGGATCGCGGTGCAGGGCGGCCACGCGCAAGTCTGGCTGACCAGCCATAGTGCGGTGACCCGCGATGCGCTCGAATCGAGCTCGCCCAAATTGCGCGAGATGCTGGGAGCCCAGGGGTTTGGGCAGGTGAGCGTCGACATCTCGCAGCGTTCCTTCCAGGAACGCCCGAATACCCCGCCGGCCTATGATTGGGCGTCGGCGTCGCCGCGCGGCGGCTCGTCGGCATCGTCATCGGTCTCGGCCGCCGCGGCGCCGGTATCGCGCATCTCGAACAGCGCCGTCGACGCGTACGCCTGACCTCGCCGCCTTAACCTGTCGCCTGGAAGCGTGCAGCGCATGCGCTGCCGGCTACGGGAGAGCTTCGCCCAGGCCGGCTCGCGGCAGGTAGTAGCGCAGCGCCGGCGTGGTGATCACCGTGCTCACGATCGCCATGATCACCAGCATGGTGAATACCTTGGGCGAAATCACGCCGAGATCGAGACCGACATTGATCACGATGAGCTCCATCAGCCCGCGCGTGTTCATCATGTAGCCGAGCATGGCCGACTGCGCATGACCCAGACTCGAACCGCGGGCGGCGAAGTAGGCGCCGACCCACTTTGCGAAGCAGGCCGCCGCGACGATGGCGAGACACAAGCCCCAATCCGCGAAGCCCTCCAGTCCGCCGATGGAAGTACGCAGGCCCGTGAAGGTAAAGTAGATCGGCACGAAGAACACCGTGACGAAATCTCCCAGACGCTGCCGCCACGCGGCCACCAGTTCGGCCTCATCGTAAAAAATGACGCCCATCATGAAGCCGCCGAATATGGCAAAAATGCCGATCTTGTAGGTCGTCATTGCCGCAACGAAAATCACCGCCAGCAGTCCGCCGAGCAGGTTTGCCGACATCTTGCCGTCCCGCGGACGCGATATCGCAATCATCTTCTTGAGCAGGACGGGCACGGCCGTGATGGAAAACGCCGTGGCGATGAAGAGCGCCGTGTCCATGCGCGCCGTGGGGGGCGAATCCGCGGCGCGAGCATTCCGAAGAGGGACGGACCGAGACAGATTCCGATGATGATCTCGCCCACGGCCGTCGATTGACCGCAGCGTTTGGCGAGCGCGCCGCCGACGCGTCCGGCGACCACGATGATCGTCAGCTCCAACAGCGTGTAGAAGAGCATCAGCTCATTTTTGTGGGTCCCCGTCACGGCGGCGGCCGAACCCGCTGCGCTCATCTAGTACATCCCCCCGTTGATGGAGATGACCTGGCCGGTGATGTACGCCGCCTGATCGGAGGCGAGAAATCCCACCAGGCTCGCCACTTCTTCCGCGTTTCCGGCGCGCTTCATCGGCACCATGTCGGCGATGGCGGCCGCGTCGAAGGCGGCATCGCCCATGCCCGTCGCGATGATGCCCGGAGCGACCGCATTGACGGTGATGCCGCGGCTCGCGACTTCGATGCTGAGCGCCTTGGTGGCCGCGTTGAGCGCACCCTTGGCGGCGGCATAGTTCACCTGGCCGCGATTGCCGGCCAATGCGGTGACCGAGGATATGGTGATGACGCGGCCCCAGCGCGTACGGATCATGGGCAGCATCAGCGGTTGAGTCACGTTGTAAAATCCGTTGACCGACAGATCGATGACGCGATGCCATTGTGCCGGGCTCATTCCCGGGAACACGGCATCGTCATGAATGCCGGCGTTGTTCACCAGAACCTGCACCGGCCCGTCTTCCAGCAATTTCTCCACGCAGGCGCGAGTCGCCGCCGCGTCGGTCAGGTCGAAATGAACCGCGGCGGCGCGGCCGCCGCCGGCCACGATCTCGCGTGCGATGGCATCCGCCGCCGCGGTGCTGCGGTGTGCGTGTACGTAGACGAAGTGCCCGACCGCGGCGAGCCGCCGGCAAATGGCCGCTCCAATACCGCCGCTGCCGCCCGTCACCAGCGCTCGAGTCGCCGAATTATTCATAAGTTCAACCGTTGGTTGGCGTCGAACACGACCGTGGCGCGGCCGCTCAAGAGCGGCTGCGATTCCGAGGTCAACGCAAAATCGTACAGCGCGGTGCCGCCATCCCCGGCCACCAGCGAGGCATCGCAGATCAAATCGCCGTCTATGTCGTCGAGTCGCAAAACATGCAGACGAATGCCGCGCAGAGCAGCGAGAAAGCCGGCCTTGGGCCGGGCGCCGCCTTCACCGGCCAGCGCGTTGCCGGCCGGCGAAGGCGGCGCCAGCGCGCCTCCGGTAAGCGCTCCGTGCACGGCCATGGCCTGCGCCGCGTATTCTATTCCGCAGGCGGCTCCCAAGCGACCGTGCGAGCGCAGCGGATGATCCGGGCGCCGGTGAGTGCCGCTGCGGCACCGGACATGCTGCGCATCCCAGTCGATCACTTCATCGAGCAGGCACATCAGCCCTTGGTGAGGAATGTTGCTTTCGATCCAGCGGCGGTCTAAGCGCATGGCTCTATTCCAATTTCGATGCGCGATACGTCGAGATATTCCAGAATGGACCGGCCCGCCTGGCGCAGCGCCAGCAGGCGCAGCATGGGCAGGGAGCGCGCCGCGGGAATTGCGCCGCGCAGCGTCTCGAGGGCCGGGTCAGTCATCCGTTCATAGTCCAAGTCCGTGAGCTCAGCGCTGATTCTGGCCAATGAAGCCGCACTTCGGTGCGGCGCCAGCACCATCGCGACGCCAAAGGCATCGGGAATCGGGCGCTTGGAGTGAAGCGGTTCGGGATACTCCGTGTCATAGGCGGCCAACAGCAGCGGCTTCGAATCCGCCGCGACATGGGCCAGTGCTTCCAGCAGACCCGCGCCGAAGCTGGCATCGTGTGCGCACAGCACGTTCGATTCGGTCATGGCTGCCGTGCCGATGCTCCAATAGCCCGCCGCCGCGTTGTGCACGGAGTTGGCAAATCGAGTCGGCGATATCTCGCGGCCGGCGAGCGACAGCGCCTGGCAGAGTTCGTGACAGTTCTGTCCGTCGCCGCCGGAAGAGGAGAACACGCTGGCGAGCCGTGCGGGGTCCTGGCCGGCCTGCGAGGTGGCCTCCAGCGCAACCGCCACCGCCAGTTTGACGACGCGGCCGGTGCGCCGGCGTTCCGCGGCCGGCAGAATCGTCGGCACCGGCAGAACGGTGGCCGCGGGCCGGTAGGGCTCAACCCCCGACAGCACGGCGGTGGCAGAGGGCCAATTGCCGAGGCCTGGCCCGAGAAGTCCGAGGCCATCGAGGTACGCCGAGAGTTTCATCCCGCGCGCCCGAAAATGAGGCTGCAGTTCGTTCCGCCGAAACCGAATGAGTTGGAGAGTACGCGCGCGATCGGGGCGGAACGGCTCTCCTTTATATAGTGTGCCGTGAGAGTCGGGTCGATCTGAGTGGTGGGCGCTCCCCCCGGCATCAGTCCGTGCCGGATCGCCAGAACGCTGATGACGGCTTCCAGAGCGCCGGCCGCGCCAAGAGTATGGCCGGTGGCCCCCTTGGTCGAACTGCAGGGCGTCGTCGGGCCGAAGACCGAGGTCACCGCCTGGCTTTCGGAACGGTCATTGCTGGGAGTTCCGGTGCCGTGCAAATTAATATAGTCGATGTCGCCCGGCTCGAGCCCGGCAGCCGCGAGCGCGGCTTGCATGGCGATGCGGGCGCCCCGACCTTCCGGGTGCGGCGCCGACATATGGTAGGCATCGTTCGATTCGCCCACACCCAGCAATAGCACGGAGCCGCTGTCCAACCCGTCCGGCATGCGTTCCAGGAGTCCGAAGGCCGCCGCCTCGCCGATGGAGATGCCGTCGCGCGCCACGTCGAAGGGGCGGCAGGGCGCGGACGATGACAACTGCAGGGAATGAAAGCCGTACAGGGTGGTGAGGCACAGCGAATCCACACCGCCGACCACCGCGGCGTCGATGAGACCCACCTCGATCATGCGCCGCGCCGAACCGAAAACCTTGGCGCTCGACGCGCACGCACTGGAAACCACCGCAGCCGGTCCCTCCAGGCGGCAGCGTTGCCGCACGTAATCGGCCACGGAAAAAGAATTGTGAGTGGAGCCGTATTCGAAGCTCGCAGGCAGCGCGCCGGTGACGGGATCGCGTTCGCGGTAAGCCAGTTCGGTCTGCAGAATGCCCGCGGTGCTGGTACCCAAGAACACCCCGACCCGGCGCCGGCCCCAGCGCTCGGCGGCGCGCTGCACGGACTCGAAGAATCCATCCTGCTGCAAGGCCAGCTCCGCGAGCCGGTTATTTCGGCAGTCGAAGCGGTGCAACGCGGCCGGCAGCCGTTGCGCGTCGACGCCGCTGACTTCGCCGATGTGGGTGGAAATGTCGACGGTTTCAAACTCGCAAATCTTGAGGCCGCTGCGCTGCCCGCGAAGGCTCGCCAATGTCTCCGCCAAGCCCCGCCCGATGCAACTGGTGGCGGTGAAATTCTCGAGAACCAGGGGTTTCATCGCGGTCCCGCGGCCACGGGCAATGCCGAGCGCAGCGTCACCGTCCGCAGCCGGCGTTCGGCCAGCGCGTCGAGCAGGCGCGGAAGAACTTCCAGAATCACGGGCCTGCCTTCGCGGCTGCGCGCCGCGTTGCCATCGTGCAGCAAGAGGATGTCGCCGCCCTCGAGGCGATGAGACAGGCGCCGGTAGACGGCATCCGGATCGCCGTTGACGGTATCGAATCCACGGCGTGTCCAGCTTGCGAGGCGCAATCCCAGGCGCGTCAATATGGGATCCAGAAAGGGATTGCGCAGGCCGGCGGGGGCGCGAAAGAACCGCGGGGCGCTTCCGGCGACTCGATGGATGCTGTCCTGGGCGCGCGTGATCTCCGCCGCCATGCCGTGCGGGCCCATCAAGGAGAAGTTGTGCCGGTGACTTTGACTGTGATTTTCGATGTCATGACCCTGCCTGACGATTTCCCTGGCCAGTTGCGGATAGCGCTCGACGCGCAATCCTACGCAAAAAAAGCTGGCCTGCGCCCGGTGAGCGGAAAGTTGCGACAGGACCTGAGGCGTCACCTCGGGGTCGGGCCCATCGTCAATGGTAATGGCGACGCTTCGCGGCGGATCCTCTTGCGCGGGCAAACGGGTCCAGTTCGGCCCCAGCAGCTGGCTGCGGGGCCAGAGACCGGCCGCGGCCAATCCGACATGATTCGCCGCCACCGCACCCAATGCCCAGGGCCAGGCGTGCGGCCGGTCCAGCACCGCCGCAACGGCGGTCAGGTGCACGGCCGTGGACGCGTACAACAAAGGCGACGGCGTCCACCGCGGCGAGGCGCGATCTTGCGGCAGGTTCATACGAAGCGCGAATCCAAAAAATTCTCCCAAAGCTTGGACCAGGTGGCCCAGTCGTGACTGCCGGCGATCACATCGACCGAGCCGGCCGGCAGTGTGGCAGCCAATAGCTCGTGCGCGGGCGAAAACCGGTCAGCGTGGCCAAATCCCAGGTACAAGGGCGGTGAATCGGCGCGGCGAGTCTTGATATAGCGCCATATTCGGCGTTCTTCGTCGTCTTGCGCAAGTTCGCCGGGCTCCCAGGCGCAAAGCCCGGGCGCCCGGGCAATTTCCGCGGTCAGCATGCGATTGCCGAGATAGGGGGCGAAAAGGCACAGCCCGTCGATCTCGCCGGGGTGGGTGGCGGCGTAATCCAGCGCGAAAAGTCCGCCCAGGGAAATTCCGCCGAGCCAAACCGCAACGCCCGCCGCCCGCGCCGGCAGGACGAGCTCGGATCTCATGAGCTCGAGCGCGCTTCGATCCCCCAGATGTTCCAGCTCCAGATCGACGAAGATCAAATCCAGGCCGGCGCGGCGTTTGCGCGCGGCCTCCGAGAAGCCCGCGGCCAGAAAATCCCGAGCGAAATGATAGGCGCCGGGCAGCCACACCATGCGCACCGGCGCCGCGGCCGATGCGAGCGCGGGAACGCTGATGTTATGCACGCGAGAGCAAGGCCGCGAATAGAAGCGCCAGAAAGGCGCCCGGCGCCACCGTGATGCCGAGTGCAACCAGCACCGGCACCTGCGAGAAGGACAGCAGGCCGAAGCCGATCACGGTGCTGGCGTTGGCGATGACCAGGGATGCGAGGGTCAGCGATTCGCTGCCTGCATCGTGCAGAAGTGCCTGCCGGTCGAAAAACAGGGCGTAGTTGGAGCCGATGGCGACGATGAGCAGCATGCCCACCAGGTGCAGGATGGTCAGCTGTACCCCGCCGAGCGCGAGGCCGGCGGCCACCACGATCACGGCCAAGAGCAGCGGAGCGAGCACCCGCGCCACGCGCGGTGCGGAGCGCAGCACAATCGACAGCAGCACGATCAGCGCCAGAAGGCCCGCCAGCGACAGGTGAATGGCTTCGCTCAAATAGGCGCCATACAGCGCGTCGGTTTCATACTTCAGATCGAGCACCCGCGCCTCATCGAGGTGCGCGCGCGCCAGCGCCGTGCCGACAGCCGCGACATCCACTTTCTGCGTTCCGCTCGAGGGATGCAGCGGCAGCAGCGCATTCCACCGGTCCTTCTGGTGCAGGATCAGCGCATCGAATCCGCTGCGCAGCGAGGTGCCTTGCAGATCCCGGGCAGTGAGCAGCGGAGCCTGGCGAGCGGCTTCGACATCGGCGACGAAGGGCTGCAGCCGGCCGCTGTCGATGCTGAGCCCGGGGGCGGCACGCCGCAGATTGTCGAGAAGCTGCGGGGTTGGCGGCAAGCTGTCGCGGCGCGCTCGTTGGGTCGCAGCGCTCGGCAGATAATTCGCCGGACTGTCGAAGCCGCCGATCATCTTGGCGTCCATCAAGGCGTCCAGTACGCGGCCGGCGCGCTCGGCACCGGCGATCGCGGCATCGAGGGTGGGGCCGGAGACGATCACCAGGTCGCGGACGTCGGCGGCGCCCAGATCGCCCCGGAGCTTGGCGTCATAGTCTTGCTCGGCCGCCGATACCGGGCTCAAGGCCGACAGTTCGCGATTCCACAGCGTGTCGTGATGGCGCAGCAATACGAGCAATGCCAGCGCCGCCAATGCCAGTGCCAAGGCGGCGCGGACACCGGACCCCAGCCGTCTCGCCGGTCCCAGCACCCGGGCGACACGCGTGCCCAGCGGCGACACATCGCGAATGGCGAAACCTGGCGGGAGCAATGCGGGCAACACATACCGAGTCACCAGCGCGGCTGCGATCAATCCGCTGATCGAGTAGGCGCCGAGTTGCGCGAGGCCCGGAAAACCGGAGGGCAGCAGCGAAGCGAAGCCGCACACGGAAGTCAGCATTCCCAATCGGACCGTGGGCCACCACGTGCGTTGCCAGCTCCGGGGGGCGTCTTCGAGGTGATGGGAGCTGCGCGAGGCGATGAAAAAATAAATGGAGTAGTCCACCGACTCGCCGATCAAGGTGATGCCGAATCCCAAAGTAATTCCGTGCACGGCGCCGAACCCCAATGCCACGGCGGCGATTCCGGTGAGCGCGCCGGTCGCCACCGGCATCATCCCGAGCGCCAACGCGGGAAGCGACCGATAGACGGCGAACAACAAGGTGACGACCAATATGCTGCTGGCGATCGACAGTCGAATGGCGGCGCGTTCGATTTTGGCGCGCGCGGCGACGGCAAACACTCCCGGACCGCTCAATGTCAATTGCGCGGCTTGGGCGTCCGGCGCGCCCGACGCCCGCACGGCCGATGCAAACGCCGCACGGATCGCCGCGATGGCGCGCTGCTGCGCATCGGTATCCGAACCGCCGGCCGAGGTTTGCAGCACCATGAGTGCGCGCGCACCGCCGGGAGAAACCCAGACTCCTTGGTCGGTGGCAGGTCCGGGGGTGCGCTCCAACTGATCGAGAATGTGCAGCATTTCGCCGGTGGGGTCGTTGGCCAACAGCGACTTGAGCAGCAGGCCGGCGGAGGAAGCCAGATCCTCGATGGTCTCCTCGATCGCCGAATGCAGTCCCACGGCGGAGAATCGCTGCGCCGTGACCGCATCGCTCAGTAAATATCGATGCAGAAACAAGAAGTCCCGATCGTTCTGCGCGGTGACCGGCTCGCCGTCGTTGACGCTCGAGAATTGCCGGTCGAGCCGCAAACTGCCCGCGGTCAGGGAGGACAACTTTGCGCGGGTGCCGGCACTGCCGCCCTCGACGGCCGCCAATATCAGGCGCGATGCCGGGCCGTCGCGCAGCTGATCCACCAGCAACTGCTGCGCCGGAGTGGGTTTTGCAGGCAAGAAGGCCGACAAGTCGGTGATATAGCGGGCGCGCGCCACGACGATCGCAGCAAACACGACGCAGCACAGCCATAGCGCCGGTGCGCTGGCGCGGCGCCGGTTCATGGCGCCGCGGGCGTGCGCAGGGTCATGAGCGAGCGGTCACCGTCGGCCTGACGAATCTCGACCTTGAGCAATTCGTCCTTCGACCCGTCGATCTGCACCTGCTTGACGACGCGCGTCAACTGAGAATCCAAGGGAACCAAAGTCAAGTTCCAACGCGCGACGCTGCCGGCGAACTCGAGGTGGAACACGCGCTCCAAGGCGCTTCGATCGCCGGCCAGCGTGGCGCGGATGCTTTCGATGAACGGTAGAATTTGCGGGTAGCGGTGCAGGTCCAGGACGTGCTTGCGGCCGCCGCGCTCCACGGTCAATTCGCCGCCGGCGAGCACCAGGGTTTCCGGCCGCGGCAGCAAGGTGCGCTTCTCGAGCCGGTCGGGTGCTTCGTAGCGCAACTCGCCCGAGGATTCGACCGGGTGTTTGAGCACGGCGAGAAACTGTTGTTCGACGAACTCGACGCGGCCTTGCCGCCGCATCGCGAGCAAGCTCATGACTTCGTCCAGATCGCCGTCCGCCATGCGCGCGGGCGGCGCCGCGGCATTCGCGCCGGGTTGGGTGCTGGGCTGGGCACCGGGCGTGGTCGCCGGCGCGGCGCCGGCAATGCCGGCGGCGGCAGCGCACAAGCCAGCGAGCGCGAGCAGCGCGAAACAGCGTCTCTTCATGCGCGCGGCGATCCTTCATGGGCCTGCCAGAAGTCATGGAAATTGAACCAGTTATAAGGGTCGCTGCGGCAGTAGCGGTCGAGCACGGCGGCGTAACGCTCGATCGCCGCATGCACCGCGGCGTTGCGGGTTCCGGCGGGGGCGTTGGAGAAATCGGCGACTTGCTCGAACACCACGTGGTATTCGTTCCTGCCGCGATACAGCCCGCACATGAAGAACACCGGGCAGCGCAGGATGGCCGCGGCGCGCATGGGGCCGGTCGGCAGATAAGCGCGCTCGCCGAGCAGCGTCACCGGATGCACCGGCTCGTGCCCGAGCGTTCGATCGGCCAGCACGCCGACGAACGCACCGCGATCCAAGCGCTGCGCAATATTGAGCATGGCGTCGATCCGGCCGAGAGAAACGATATCGGGCACCACGCGGGGATTGATGGCCGCGAGCACGGCATTGATCTTGCGTGCGTTCTCCTCATACATGGCCATGGCGACGGAAATTCCGCGGCGGCGCCGGCCGAGGCAGTGCATCACTTCGAAGCTGCCCATGTGGGCGCCCATCAGCAGGGCGCCGCGTCCGCTGTCCGCCTGCGCGCGTACCCAGTGTTCGCCGTCGAGGGTGATATTGAACAGATCGAATCGTTCGTTGATCAGATAGACGCGATCGTGGATGGTCGTGGCGAAACTCAGGATCTGGCGAAACCGGTCGCGGGCCCGCGGCTCACGTCCGAGAGCGAGCCGCAAATAGCGGCGCGACTGCCGCCGCGCAGCCGGCGCGAACAAAAAGAAATACACCGCGATTCCATATAGAGGAATGCGGCTCAAGTGCCGGCCCAGCCGAAGCGAGACGAATGCCATGATCCGCAGCAGCAGCATGCTGCCCCGTTCGCGGTGCCTGATCCAATCGGCCTTGCTTCGCCCGTCCAGGAGATGCGCGGCCTTGGGCGACATGGACTTCGGGGTCATGCGGCGCCGCGCCGCCCCGTGCCGGCGGTGAGGCTGCCGGTTGCAACGGTGCGGTTCTCCACGCGAATGACGAAGCGGATCAGCCCGTCGTGGGGCGACTCATGTTCCACGAGCAGGGTGTCGCCGGGACGTACGACGCCCTGAAATTTTGCCGATGCAATCTGCCATTCGCCGGGATCGAGACTGCGCTCGCTCCGGATGATGTGCAGGGTCTCGTCGATCAATAGCGCACCCGGAAGGACGGGAAACCCCGGGAAGTGGCCGGCAAAGGCCGGATGATCGCGGGGAATCTCCAGGGTATTGCTGGCGCTCACGGCGAGTCGTTCGTTTGAAAGTGGCGATCGGCCAGAGCCTGCAGCTCCCGATGCGGCAACTTGCCGGTGGCATTTCGAGGCAGGCGCTCGACGATGAGCAAGGGACGCGGCAGAAACACCGGATCGATGCGCCTGCGCAGCTGCTCGGTCAGCGCCGCGACGCTCAAGGTGGGCGCAACCACGACCGCGCCCAGGCGCGACACTCCAGTGGGGCCCGTCGCGCCGTCTCGCAGAAAGAACACGCCGTCGATCACGCCGGGAATGGCGTTCAGTTGCGCGTTCAGGTAGCCGAAGGAACTTCGCTTGCCGGCGACGTTGACCAGGTCGGCGGTCCGGCCGTGCAGCAGGAACTCGTCGTCTCCCGTAATCTCGATGACGTCGCACATGGGCGTCAATTGTTCGACGTGGCCGCCGTGGGCGAACACCTGGCCGTTCGACACTTTCAGCCGCACACCGGGCCAAAGCTTCCATGCGACCTCATCGGCGGTGCGCCGGAAGGCGATCTGCCCGGTTTCCGTGGAGCCGTAAATCTCGAGCAACGATGTCTGAAATTTGGCTTCCACTTCCCGGGCCAGGTCCCGCTCCAGCGGAGCGGTGGCCGAGATGATCAGATCCACCGGGGGCAATTCAATCTCGGAGGCGAGCAGGGTGCGCAGGTGCACCGGCGTCGTCACCAATGCCCGCGGCCGGGGCACGGCCGCCAGGGCGGCTGCGATGTCCGCCGGATAGAACGGCCGCTCCGCCGTGAAGCAATTGCCGCTCACCAAGGCGAGCAGCACGGAGGACTCGAAGCCATACATGTGCTGCGGAGGCACGGTGCCGACCAGCGTGTGCGATCTGCCGTCCAACAGCCCCAGACGGGGCGCACCGTCGCGTACGCATCGCGCAAGCCGGCCCCAGGTTTTTCGGTAGGGCAGCGGTGTGCCGGTCGATCCCGAGGTAAACACGATGGCTGCGAGCTGCGTCACGGCGATCTCCGGCACCGCCCAAGGGGTTTCGGCGCCGGGCGGCTCATCGGGATAATAGACCTTGGGCAGGTCGATGTCGCAGCCGCGATCGTCGGTCAAACAGAATGCGTCGGGCGCGAAACCCTTCAACCGCCCGATCACTTCGGGAGTATGCGTCGATGGCAATAGACTCACCCTGTCCGAGATCAGCGAGGCGGCCAAGCCCACCGCAAAGCGGTACCGGTCCGCGCACACATTCAGCACGTGATTTCCGGCGGGCAGTCTTTGCGCCAGAGCACGGACGTCGGACAGGAATCGCCCCGCGGTGATGGGCTTGCCCCCGCGATAAGCAATCACCGCCGTGGGTTCGCCGTGTGCCAGTAGCGCGATCGTGTCCATCAGGTCGGGTGGCGTGAACTCGCGAAGTAAACGCGCACGGCGGCCAGTATTCCGCGCCGGTCCGCCTGCGGCAGCACGCGCTGGCGCACGGCGTATTCAGCGACGAACATGAGCCCGATGAGCGGCACCACGCAGAAGTTGGCGAACAATGACCAGACGCGCAGCGGCGCGAACAGAAAAAAATTCACGCTGATTGCCGCGATCGACGCGAAGAAGAGGGTCCATGCCGCCGTGACTCGCCGCGTGTAGGCCACCTCCTGGGTGCTCAGGGGCCCGTGCACCTTGTCGGCGAGCTGGGTGCACAGCGACACGCGGCTGCCGAGCAGGGAAACGCCGAAACTTGCGGCCATGACGCTGTAAAAGCCGCCTTCTTGCAGCAGATAAACCACGGGGAAATTCTTCTCCAGCACCGGCCAGTAGTGCCGCAGCAGCAGTGCCGCGAGCGCCGCCGCGAACAATGCCACGAGCAGATGGGTGCCCCTCCAGATGAGAATCAGTCCGACGGTCAGCATCGGTCCGATGGCGAGACCTATCCCCAGATCCCGGGTCTTGGCGACGGAATTGCCGTAGTGGGAGAGTCCTGCGTAGGCGAGGACGAACACAATGACCGCGGCCAGCTGCGCTCTACGCCGCCAATGCATTTACTTGGTCCTATGGGCCGCAATGTACTCTGCGAGATTCTTGAGAGAGCGGAAGGTTTGTTGGTTTTCCGCGGAGTCGGCGCGCAACTGGATGCCGTATTGTTTCGACACGATCAGTGCGACTTCCAAGATATCGATGGAATCCAGGCCCAGCCCCTCGCCGTACAAGGGAGCCAAAGGATCGATATCCTCGGGCTCGACCTCGAGATTCAATGCTTGCACGAACAGACCGGCGATTTCCCGCTGCAGACCGACATCGGTCAGGGGCGCCGGCTGTTGCATGAGCGACGCTTTGTCGGACATAGGCTAGGCTTTTGAGTGGAGCTTCTAAGTTGCGGGCATTATATAGGTGCCGGCCGGAGCGGCAACCGTCAGGGGGCCAAGCGCCGGGCCGCCAACAGGGGTAAACGCGCGATGAAGCCCCAAAACAGCCGAAAATGCATCCAAGTGAGCAGTGCGTTGTCCCGCCAGTAGTTGAAATGCGAGACTCCGCCCTCATCGGGGCGAAAATAGCGTACCGGTGCCGGAAGATTGATGGGCCGGACGCCGCGCCAGCATAGCCGTACCACCGCCTCGACATCGAAATCGAAGCGGCGCATCCAGGGCTGCCGGCGCATGACCGCGATGAGTGCGCCGATCGGGTACACGCGAAAGCCGTAGAGGGAATCGTGGATACCCGCCCACAAGGTCTCGAGATTGGCCCACCAATTGGAAATTCGGCGGCCTTTGACCCTGAATCCCGGGGCGCTGGCGTCGAAAACCGGGCAACCCAGCACCATGGCGTCGGGCGCCGCCTGCGATGCCTGCATGAATGTTCGAATGCATTCGGCGGGGTGCTGGCCATCGGAATCCATGGTCAACGCGTGCGTGAACCCGCAATTTCGGGCCTCGCGCAATCCAAAGAGCACGGCGGCACCCTTGCCGCAGTTGCGTGGCAGCACCAATATCCGCAGGGCGGGCTCCGCGGCGGCCATTTGCGCGAGGCGCTCGGCCGAACCGTCAGTGCTGCCGTCCACCACCACCCACACCGGCGCCCAGCGGTCGAGCGCGGCGCGCACCGTGTCGAACACCTTTTCGCCCGGGTTGTAGCTCGGAATGAGCACCAAGTGAGTATGGGAGACCGGCCGCGGGTCCATCCTTCAGGCGCTCTTCAGCCAACGCGATTGCAGGGCCCCCTCGAGCTCCTGCCGGTAGTACCGGTCGAGTTCGTCGGTAAAGGCGGCGACATCGGTCGGGGCATCGAAGCGCTTGCCGAGGCGCACCCGGTAGGTGATCGGCAGGGCGGGGGGACGCCGGAACAACGGCCATCCCTTGCTCAAGAAAGGAGAATCGGTCTCGATCACCAGGGTTTGAACCGCAACATTGGCATGCTTCGCGATCAGGCCCACGCTGCCGACCAGGGAGTTGATCGGCGCCCGCGTGGTGCGGGTGCCTTCGGGAAACAGCAGCAGCACCCCGCCCTCGCGCAGGTGCGCCACCGATTCCTTGACCATCTGGCGCGAGGAATCATTTCTCACGTAGCGCGCCAGGCGCGATCCGGAACCGAGAAATACATTTCGCATCAGCTCTGATTTCATCACGCAGACGATATTCGGATGGCGCGTCAGAATCAGCAGGGCATCGATGAGGCAGGGATGATTCGGTGCCAGGATGAGCGGCGGTCCTCCCTTGAGCGAATCGATGTCGCGCAAGTCGAGGCGATAAGTCCCCGTGACGGACAAGGACCAGGCGTAGAGGCGAAACCCGGACATGATGCCGCGCCGTCCGACCGCGGTGCCGATTCGCCGCGGAAGAATGAAATACAGCGGCAGCGCGAACACCGACCAGACCAGGCAAATGAGGCCCAATAAGGTCAATGAACTGTACAGGGCGAAATATTCGTAGGCGACTTTGAGGGGACGCGGCATCGGCGAACTCTTCAATCGGGGACTTCGACCAGAGTCGATGAGCGGTGGATCATCCAGGATATGCCGAATCCCGCCGACCAATAGCTCCTGCGCTGAACCAGCGGACTGTCGACGAAGGCCGCTCCCGCGAGCGTGTCGTAGCGCATGTATGCACCCACCCAGAAGCGCTCGAAGCGCTTGGACAAGGAGGTGAGCGCCTGGGTTCCGGCGTAGCCGCCCACCGCCTGATAGGCAGGGCGGTCGGTCGTCGCATACTGGGGCGCGACCGTATAAAAATAGTCATGGTAGCGGCGCTCGGCGAACAAGGGACCGGTCAACAATCCCAGGCGCCATCCCGCGAATCCCAGGGGATCCGCGAGGTCGAGATTGAAGCGCGGCGTGAACGTCCAGCCGATGAGGCGCGGCGATGCTTCGATGGTGAAGGCCTCGCGCAAAGGCATGCGCAAATCGAATTTGATCCGCGCATCGTCGCTGCGCCACAGGTGCACGTCGAATGAGGGGCCGAGCTCGATCGTCGACCGCAGGTCCGGCATGCCGTTGCGCTCGCGGTCGCTGCGCACCGGTGTGGTCGCGTTCACGCTCAAATTGATTTCGATCCGGTCTTGATTGAACAGGGTGCCGCGAACGCCTTCGCGGTCCGCTTTGAGAAATTTGCCGTTGTACACCACGTAGGGGATGGGCAGGGGATAGACATGCATGCTGTCGGAGCCGCGATAATCCTCGAAGGCCACCGCGCCGACGCCGAGCCCGTATTCCAGCAGCGGCGCCTCCTTGGCCTGCGCCGCCGCGCACAGGGATGCGAGCAGCACCGCGAGCGCTGCTGAAAGCGTCGGCGTACGCGGCAACGCGGGCGAGAACGCGGGCCATGCCGCGGCCGAAGCGCCGACACGCTTGCGAACGGCGGCCATCAACCGCCGGTCATTTGTTCCGCCTCGGAACGAATATTGGCGGCGCGTTCGCGCCAGGCGCGGTAGCTGCGGCCGATGCGCGCCAGCGACATGGCGTAGTACAGCGCCTTGAACAGCCGCAGCCTTCCCCAGATGGGGGTGTCTCCGAAGATATCGCCGGCGAGCAGCGACAGCAGAGCCTCCTCCATGCGCAGCACATTGCGCGGGCCCATGAACAGATCGCGCATGGTCGGATTGGTGATGCGATAGATGAACCAGGAAAATTGCCTGGGTCCATGGCGCGAGATCCGGTCGAAGCGCTTCATGGCGGCGCGGGACTTGGCGGGCTCTGAGCGGCAGGTGTGGAGGGCTTCGGCGGCCGCCATGCCGGTATTCATCGCCAGCATCACGCCGGAGGAGAACACCGGATCGATGAAGCTGTAGGCATCGCCGATGAGCAGGTAGTTGGGCCCATGGCTGCGGTCGCAGCTGTAGGAGTAATTGCCCGTGGCTTCGACGTCCGAAATGAGGGTGGCGGCGCTCAAGCGTTCGGCGAGCGGCGGGCAGAGCGCAATGGTCGCGAAGAAAAAGTCGTGGACCGGGACGTTGCGCGTCTTCATGTAGTGCGGCCACACCACTGCGCCGACGCTGGTCGCCCCGTCCGCCAGGGGAATGAACCAAAACCAGCCCTGGTCGAACCAATAGACCGTGACGTTGCCCTCGCGCTTGCCGCAATCCCGGCGCGCGCCCGCGAAATGCGCAAAGAGGGCGGCGCTGTTGTGCTTCTTGTTGCGGCGCTTGGTGTGCAGACGATTGGCGAGAAAGGTGTCGCGGCCCGAGGCGTCGATCACGTAATCCGAGGTCCAGGATTCCCGCGTGCCGTCCTCGTGCTCGGCATGTATCCGCACCGGCGCCGCGTCTACTTCCGGAAATTCCACATCCTTCACGCGGCAGCCTTCGATGATGTGCGCGCCGAGCTGCGCCGCGCGCCGGATGAGGATTTCGTCGAATTCGGAGCGCCGAACCTGGTACGCCATGGGCTGCGACTTGTCCCAGGCGCGCGCGAAGCGGAACTCCTGCTGCCGGCCGTCGCCGGGAGACACGAATTCGGCCCCCCACTTTTCCATGCCCATGGCGCGGACTTGGGCGGCCACCCCCAAGCGGTCCATGATCGGCAAATTCGCGGGCAACAAGGACTCGCCGATGTGAAAGCGCGGGTGGCGGGCTTTTTCCAGCAGCACCACGCTGTAGCCCTTTTCCGCCAGCAGTGCGGCAGCGGTCGAGCCGCCCGGGCCTCCTCCGATCACCAACACATCGCAGCGCGTGGATTTTGCACCGGGTGCGTTCGGATGCGAAACGGTCTCGGGCATTTGGTTCTAGTCTATCGTGCCGGCCAAGAGGGGTCCAACGCCTGTAAGATAGCAGGCCATGCACATTTTGATAGTTGAAGATGACGAAGTCGCGCGCGATTACCTGGCGCGGGCGCTGCGCGAGGCGGGCCACACGGTCGATGTGGCCGGGGACGGGCTCGAAGGATTGCATCTCGCGTCTTCCATCGCCGTCGATCTGGCCATCGTGGACCGGATGCTGCCGAAGATGGACGGGCTCGCCCTGGTGCAATCGCTGCGCGCCACCGGCCGCAAGATTCCGGTTCTGATATTGAGCGCGCTCGGCGACGTCGACGACCGCATCACGGGGCTTCGCGCCGGCGGCGACGATTACCTGAGCAAGCCGTATCACATGGCCGAGCTGCTGGCGCGCATCGACGCGCTCGCCCGGCGCGGCGAGAACGGCAGCGCCGAAACCAACACCCGGCTCAAGCTCGCCGATCTGGAGCTCGACCGCATGACGCGGCGTGTCACGCGCAATGGGAAGAAAATCGAACTGACCGCCCGCGAGTTCCAGCTGCTGGAATTCATGATGCGCCACAGCGGCCAGGTGGTTACGCGCACCATGCTGCTCGAAGGCGTCTGGGATTATCATTTCGATCCGCAGACGAATGTGATCGACGTGCACATCAGCCGCCTGCGCCAGGCCATCGACAAGGATTTCGACAAGCCCCTGCTGCACACGGTGCGCGGCGCCGGGTACAGCCTGCGCGAAGACGAATAAGGCCCATCGTGGGACCCGATCAACGGTTTCTCGGCGTACTCGATACCTCGCCGTTCCGCATCGCCATCGTGTACTCCATCGTGTTCGCCTGCGGCGCCGCCGCCCTGCTGGGCGCGGTCGATTTCGCCGTTTCGCGCGTGGTCGACGGCAGCACCGACAATCTGATCGAAGCGGAAGTGCAGGGATTGCGGGAGCAGATGGTGGTGCTGTCGCGAAGCGATTTCATCGAGCTGATCGAACAGCGCTCGCAGGACCAGGACGTGCGCGGCGCGGTGTATTTGATGGTCGATCCGCAGCTGCGCCCGGTCGCCGGCAACGTGCCCGCGTGGCCGAAGCTCGACGCCAGCGTGGGCAAGTGGTTCCTGTTCAAGGTATCGGTGCCGTTCGGCGACGAGACGCGCGAGCACGAGATGCGCGCTCAACGCTTTCCGCTGCCCGGAGGCTACAAGATGCTGGTGGGGCACGACGTGCAGGAGCGCCAGGACGTCAAGAATCTCATGATGCGCGGACTCATCGCCGCGGTGGTGATGACCCTGCTGCTGGGCCTGGGCGGCGGCTTCTGGATGGGCCGGCGCATTCTGGCGCAGGCCGGCGCGATCTCGGCGGTGGCGACCCAGATCATGCGCGGCGACTTGTCGCAGCGCCTGCCGGTGCGCGACGCCGACGACGAAATCAATACCTTGGCGCGCGAAATCAACACCATGCTCGACAGGATCGAGCAGCTCACGCTCGGCATGCGCACCGTGCTCGACAGCGCGGCCCACGATTTGCGCACGCCGCTCAACCGGCTGCAGTCCACCGCCGAAGGGGCGATGACGCAGCTGGCGCCCGGCTC
>Ga0182030_10010397_pt1 | contig 18907 bp, 27 predicted proteins | sample 812S3MmetaG_FD_121299 | JGI IMG/M metagenome (GOLD analysis project Ga0182030, IMG submission 121299) | Permafrost microbial communities from Stordalen Mire, Sweden - 812S3M metaG (Illumina Assembly) | ecosystem: Environmental > Terrestrial > Soil > Wetlands > Permafrost | place: Sweden...
AGGAAATATTACTACACTCGAGGTCTACCTACCGTCGGGGTATTGTGCATGGCACAAATCTTCCGTAAAGTCATCATCGTCACTACTGGCTCTGGGATTGGACCATGCTTAGGTACCATGATGGACATTCCTGCAACTAAATGTCGATTGTTATGGAGCGCACCCAGTCCAAGGCTCACATTTGGAGATGCAATATACAAACAGGTCCTGGAAGTTGATACTGAAGCTGTCATTATCGATACTCATGTGCATGGTCGCAAAGATTTGGTTGCGATGGCATATAAGCTGTATATGGAGGAGGAAGCTGAAGCTATATCTTGTGTCAGTAACAAAGCGTTGACTAAGAATTTGGTTTACGAGATGGAGACTCGAGGTGTTCCTGCTTTTGGGCCAATTTGGGACTCATGATGTATGGGCTTTGATATAGTTTAGAGGAGGTGACGGGGTGTTGATTAAAGGGACATTTAGATTGGTGTAAGATATGCGTTTAATTTGGCGTATCTCCGTCCCTTCTAATCTCACAATCAAAATAGAATGGTGATGTACTTACAGTATCTCTATCTTCTCTCTCTCTCTCTCGGTTATGGAATATCCAAAGCACAATAGCCAAGTCCCCTCGACCGCCAAGTCTCCCAAATTGCGACCTTCTTCCACCACGGTTGACCATCTTATTCTACTCGCTCCTTAGTCCACTTCCCCTCTTTCAACACCCAGGTCCTTCCCCCAGGACTCTTATCACGTTCCGCGGTATCGAAAGCGCCAGCAGTCCTCCTCTCCCTATTTCCTACATCTGGCGAAACCGTACCTCCACCAGCCGTAGACTCCTCAGCGTCCCCCTGCGGCACTTTCCATCTCAGCTCTTTAAAGGCCTCTTTCCTAAAAGCTTCCTTAAAATCTAGTCCGTACTCAGACGCTTTCTTGCTTAATGTATCATTCGACTTGGTAGATCTGAGACGCGGGCTGTGGGCGAAGGGAGGGATGGGCTTGGTAATTAGTTTTGAGGGGAAGTTTGGGTTTGTGGAGGTACGCTGGAGTTGTGGTCGAGAGTTGGAGAAAGGGTTGTTCGATTTCATGGTGTTGACGAGGGGGGCTTGCGGAGTGGAGATTTGATGATGTATCAATAGGGATAATATGAGGGCTATAAGAAACATGGAAGCTTGAGACTGGAACATTCGAGATTGGACTGCGTTGCCGTAGAAGTACATTCCTTGCACATCCCTCATTCCCGGATCTTCACCTACGCCATTTTCCCCAGATTAAACTTGTCATATATTTTACATGTTTGGTCTCCGCCCTCAATGACCAAATACTGGTAGTCCTTTTTCTTTCAGTTCCTTTTCGATGACCTTCCATCTGCCAACCATTTTCTCTTTATCAACTGGTGTTAATCTATTTTCATAGACAGTGACGTTGGGTAGATTGATCAACTTCTCTTGCTGTGCCAGGGCATCGACGACTTTGCGGGGTTTTGGTGGAGTGATGAGATGGTTGAGAAGGGCTTTGGCGGTATTTGACGAGCGGATGATGGTATCTGGGATTCGAATGCCTGTTAATTGCATCGTGCGCTTGAGAACCTATATAGTTGATTAGTATATTGTCTATAGCAGTGAAGTCGTGATCCTAACAGCAAATTTAACTTCAGGGGTTTCGATCGAGACTTGAAGCCAAGAAGGGTCCCAAGATGCGATAGTTTCTGCGTATGATACCTGCTGGACTGCCCCTTCTTGAAGCGGGTCGACTGTTGATCTGTCTGCTGCAACATCTTCTTCGGACTCGGTAGGCAGTCCTTTCTCTGCAGGTTCGTCGACTTTGGCGGGGATAGAATCGGGGTGTAGAGGATCTGTATTAGACCTATCGGCGGCAACATCTTCCTCTGACTCGGTGGGATTGATCTTCGGGCTTGTCTCATCGACAGCTGGGGCTAGTGACTGAACGATTTGTTCTAATGAAGTGTTGTTGGAAAATTCTAGAGTCGCCCCAGTTGCGGAAGGCATCATCTGTACATAGTCTGTAAAGCCATCTCTAGGTTCAGCTTGTGAAGCATTAGAGAGTGACTTTCCAGCTTGCTGCAGCGCAAACACCTCTACCATAGCTCTATGTAAAGCTGCAGTAATAGCCTCATTATTGGTAGCCCTCTCAGCAGGTAAGAAACCCTTGTACGGTCGGTCTGGCTCCCATTTCTCTTTATGACCGACTTCGTCTAATCCGTCCCAGGTAATTGCAGGTTCATATGTAGGATCCAATGGTGCTTCTAATGCAGCGTTTCGTTGTTCCTCAACCTCTTTCTCTTTGGTTTCCTTCGCTTGTTTCTTCGTTTGATCGAAAACACTTCCGTCTCCATAAGGATTATCCAATCCTGGTGGCTGATCAGCTCCCCATATCCGCTGACGGAGTCTATCTGTGAAGGAGGTTTTGATGTTTCCTCGAGCTGCTTGAATGGAAGAAGAAGAAAATGAGGACGTCTGGCTTTGACATGCTGAGCAAATGTACGTAGGAGGAGGGAAGGCTATAGTTCTCGTCTGAAGGAGGCCAATTGTCCTATCTATTCTTGCTATTCGACGCATTTTGTGTTGTGTGGGAAAGAAATGTTTTTGAAGATGGGATTTTGATGGTCTTAGCCAAATCGCACTAGCGCCACGGCTATGGATTCCTCGCAGAACATCTGATATTGATGAACATATCATCTTTCAGTCAGACATTTACCATACATCAAACAACTGGCCATAATGGTGTGATCTTGCGTTGCCATCGAGCCAGCTGATATCTTCACATGCGTAAAATTTCTCATTCTGTGGGGCACAGTCTCTTGGAAACCCAATCGGTCTCCCAGCCATGATGCGCCCAATAATGCTACTATTCAGGCTTTGCGCACTCGTTGTATCAGTAATTGCAGCTTGTACGTATCTTCAACCCCTAGCGCATCCAGCGCTAACAAAATCCAGCGCCGCCCTCTTTCTGCAAATGCACATGCTTCACAAATAGTACCATCATTCCCCTCTCCTCGCATTCCTCGTCCCCTTCAACGGGCAAACCTCCCCGTCTGGATATTCGTGCTCCAGCTGCGACATGTGCTATGTGTAATCGATCGTTCTGCCTTTCTCAGCATCTCCCAATATGTAAGGGAGCGGAGGACAAAGACGTCTTCACCACTTGTTTTCAAAGGGACAGCACGAAAGACCAGATCGTGGTCTTGACATTCATCGCGGGGACTTTGGGACTGCTTGGATGGGCAGCTGTAAGAAAGGTACTTGAGAAAAGGAGGGCCGCGAATACAGGAGGCGAGAGCATACAACAGGGCTATATCGCTGTTGGGCGGTAACAAATTACACAGATAATCATCTTATGGCTATTCCCTACATCCTCCTGCAGGCTTCCGAGATCTTCCGTGAGAGAATGGAGTGTGTCAAGCTAGACGGAGAGGCTCTTTATGTCTCCCACTACGGTCCACCTTAAAATATCCGGTCACGGCCACATTTTCTGCTTCTCATAGCCTGTACTTCTCTGAGTGAGAGGAGAGCAACCTCCCAATTTCTGGACATAAGAGGGCTTTAACCGGCAATGTGTGGAAGCAGTTATGACAAAGTCTGAAAGTGCGCTCTATTTCACTTTATTCTAAGATACTATCTTGTTTTTGGTTTATTCATGTTTTCAATTGTTGCAGTTGACAATAGATAATAAGTACATTAAGTTGTGCCAGGAAAGACTCTAAGTAACACAGCGCTGTTACGAAGATTGCTGTTCAATGGAGCTTTACGTAAGGTCCGGCCTGTTATATAAAGCATCATATATCTTCATACCAATTAGCAAGAAACTCCTGGTGGAGCATACGGCGGAATTGATTGAGGGTTGCGGAAAAAGTTGGACGGATCGTAAGCCTTCTTGACTTGGACAAGATTGCAAACGTTTTTCCCGTAGTATGCGGTGTAAGGGTTTGACTTAATAGCAGCATCCCAGTATCCAGCATAAGAGGCAGTTCTGTGTTGTTATTGTTAGCCTTTGGTCTCAGATTCAATAGGAAGACGATCTTACCCTGTTCTTGGTAGAAGGAATTCATCGAATTCATCGAACCATGCCGAATTATATGCGTGCTGAGTAGCATTGTCACCATACGAAACCTCAGCGCGGAGCAAGGCATAGGCAGAATCCTCCCATGCGAAAGCACTACTGTTCGTGGTTTTGGTTGAAGAGATGTTGAAGGCAGTCAACTCAGCCCAGAAATATTGGCTGACGGGGAAGTTTCCAATGCGGTCAATCATTCCATGAAGTGTGTCGTCTGACCATTGGTTGTCTTTCTGAATGAAATAGTTCTTGTCTATGATCTCAACGCGAGGCCAAGGGCCCGCGGTCGGCCAGGCTGAATCAATTGTTTGTTCATTGAACGAAAAAGCCGGTGAGATTGGCGCAAAAGGTTGCGGTACAACATTGAAAGTTTCGGCAAATGTTTGGGCAGCTGCCGCATCATCTCCACAAGTCACAACGTTACTGTAGTTAATCCAGAAATTGCGCGAGTTAAGTGTGCTGCAGTTGTTCTGAAGATTGACCTGGGCCCCCGGAATATCCAAGAGTCCTGATGTGGCAAGAAGAGCCTGAAGCTGGGCCGCAGTACCACCCATCAACCAGCCTACCAAGTTTGTGCTGTCGCTGTATAGGTTGATTTGAGAACCGAACTCAACAATCTGACGAGGAGCCCAGTCGATGTACTTTCTGGTAACATCATAACGAGTCGACGCATTCGGGAACTGAATGCTGACTGTTGCTGATCTGGGGAAAACTACCGTGTTGATCGTGATGCTGGTGATGATTCCGAATGTTCCACCACCTCGCGCAGCCCAGTAGAGATCTGGATGGCTTGTAGCAGATGCAGTAACGAGCTGTCCAGACGCGAGAACGATTTGCAAGGATGTTACATCATCAACCGCCATCCCAAATTGACGGCCCTGAATGTTGTACCCTTTCCACATAATATTAGAATTAAATGGAACCCTACGGCGTTGCGATTACTCACCTCCAACGCCAACATATCCTCCCAAGCCCACAGTAGGGCAGATACCTCCATGGAAAGTAACCCCATATTCGTTCAGCCCGGTATATAGAGCTCCTAGTCGAATACCGGCACCAACAGTGGCTGTCTTCCTGTCCGCCGATATGCTAAAGCCATTTATGTGAGAGATATCGACGACGAGACTGTTATTTAAAGCAGACCAAGACTCGAAACTTCGTTTATCGTTAGCATCATTTATATACATACACTCGCTTGCACTATACTCACTGATGGCCCCCACTCCGAGGAACAACCTGGTAACCAGTGCTATGTCCGCACAATACAAGGTTGCTCACTTCCTGGGAAGTTGTTGCGTAGGCTAGCATCGCTGGGAACTCGGGTCTCCTGTTGTGCGTATCGAAATTAGACATTGGGATTTTCTCAGATTGCAAAGAGTGTCTTACACTATCGTATTTGTTGCTGCATCTGGATAGACAGCATCTCCAATGGTAACGATCCGTGCAGCAACGTTACTTGCACTTCCGTTAAGGGCATTCGAGACACAAGTCTTCAAGCTCGCAAGAGAAGTACTCGCAACTGCAGCTAAGCTTATGGAGAGGAACGTGGAAAAGAGGAAGAGGAAATACACGAGGGAAGGCGATTGAGTCTTCATGGTCGCGGCTTGTTTTCTGGAGCTCTTGAATTCTCTGCAAAAACGCACATCACATCTCCCTTCCCTGGACGTTATATACCATATCGAGCTCCAAGACACTGCTCTGACAGCTCCCTCTGAGCTCTCAGCTCTTCAATATTACCGGGACCGGCGGCACAGTAACGGGACAAAATTTCTATCTACAGGCATACGCGGTGCGCCACTTCGTCGTGATGATGCTTGGAATGGAATCTCGCTCTAAAACAGCCTTGAATCCTACTTCCTAAGGACCCAGCCCGTCTACATCGGCCTTCATAGGTTCATCCAGCTGGGATGACTCCATTTTTAGACGAAGCAACGACGAATAAAAGGGACTAGTCCAGAGATGTCAGGAGCTACTAAATTCCTCGATCATACCACTAGCTCTAAAACAGCTTCTTTGGGTCAGAAAGGTCTCGAGCGAACGAGATCACGACTACATTCGGGAAATATCACCGCTGAAAACATCTACAGAGCCCCTGTTATGGGACAGGCTTCTACCGGCACCGGGGAACCTCAAACGGTTGGGAGACTTTAGTGGGCTGCTTTAGCGCATTTTTGCTTGAACCCGTCCCGCGTCCGCTGGTGTTTCCCGGAGTTGTGGTTGACGTCCTGCGGTGTTTCTGCAATTGTCAGCGCCAATGTGATGAAGAACGGATGAAATCAACGCTTCTCTACCATGTAATGTCGATCAGCTGTCAACCACATTTCTTAGAATCTGCCTGACGTAATTTGGTAGCCTCGTGTCTCCCTAAACCTCTATTCCCAGTGGATATGTAGCTCAAATGATGGGAGGATGTGATTTTATCCCAGATATTTGGTTCTGTCAAGAGATGTGTGCCTGCGTGGCACAATAGCGCGGGGAAACAAATCTCCGCGTCTGAACTTTTGTACTTTATCTCCCATTATCATGGGTTACATAACTGCAGGAGCTCTTTCCCTGAATACGTTAAATTCATCTGTACCTGCTTTTCTGGGGTCAAGCACCTCATTCGCTCCAATGCGCCTCTTGAGTGGTTCTTACTTCCTATCAACGGAAATTGTATTCTAACATGCATGGAAAGCCTATAATCTCGCTCTATCTTCGGTGTTCCTACATACACTGGGCTGACGTTTTGCAGCTAAATGGTTCTTTCGGAATCTCGGGTCATGATGTTGCGAGTGGAACGATGGCCGATCTATTCTTTGGTTCCCGGACCAGAATCACTCGCCGAGGCTTTACCAGGAATCAAGCCCAGCAAATGTGCGGGCCTAGTTGACGATTATTGCACAATCACACCCAGATTGACTACTCTCTGCTTGCTTTTAAAGAGCATAGCAAGTGCGATGCCTCGCCCACAAGGACAAACTCGATGAAATTTTGCAAGATGACAAATGTGTGATTAACTCATTGGACAATATCCAACTCCTGGATGCAGAGATGCTTTTTGGTATGATTTCCATTCTAAGTCTTGACATACTCTACATTGTACCTGCGTCTAAACTCCTGCAATGTTATTCAACTAGGTCCCAAATTTCCAGAATGGCGCAGCTCCAGTCTTAGCGATCTCGTATGCGGCAGGTGACCATGCACAACTCGGTGCTGCACGATCTTGATTCACCCAAGGAAAAGTTCAAGCAACAATCTTTCCATTAAACCACCCCACAACTGAGAAAGGGAGAATGTAGTTGTGTTCTGGATCGGCATGGCGTATATTTGCAAAACTCCAAGCTGGAGTTGTCCACACCATAAAGAGATAGACCCAAACGTAACCCACAATCTTGTGCCAAAGCTTTAGCTCTGGGTAGACTATCTTCTCACCGGTTTTGCTTGCAAAGAGCCAGCAATAAGCAGCTTCCACAGAGTCCTCCATCATTATACCTACGGCCTGTAGAACGAAGAATACCCATGTCCTCGCCTCTGATTGAGCGACCCCTCCGCAAGTGTCAAGGACGGTGTGCAGGATCCCCGAAAGTAGGAACGGGAAGGTAACATTGAGATAACGTGCGACGAGAGTGCCTTTCTTCTGGCGAAAAACACCATGAGTGAAAAATGTGGCACTTCCTACCAGCATATTGCGCAGACTTTGTTGCCAATACACACTACGAATATGTCAGCTTGAAATATTCCGAAAATAAGAAAGGAGGATAACGCTACTTACGCCCAAAATGTTCGAACGGAATAGGCTGAGAGAACAGAGCCAAAATAAGGTGGCCAGTCCTCGGGACCATCAATCATCAACGCCACAGGGATGAGACTGAAACTATTATAAAAAAGAGCGATTGTGAGTCGGAGGGAGAACCAGAAGATTGCGGTGGTCACCATTCGAGCGATGACATCCTCCACAGACTGTCCAGAAAACCCAGAAAATTGACCAGCCTTCGTGGCCGTGAAGTGGCTCAAGTCGGGCGGGGGCTGGCTATTCAAGAAATCGAGCACCAAGTACGCTCCAATTACGGCAGCCCCTCTCTTCAACAGGAACGCTGATCGAGATGGAACCAATGTGGGATCACTGTACGACCATTTAGGCATATTCTTCACTTCGCGCGGAGTTCCAACGGCTCGAAAATTCCAAACAACTCCCCAGGCCCATTTCAAGGCCTCCCAATCGACGCCTGTTCGCGGAACTGGGGATGCTGCTCGAAGTTGTGCCTTCTCATCAACGGTTGCTGGTTGGGCTCCCGGTTTGATAAGTCTCTCAGTTCCATCTCGCGTCAAGTGTAGTTTTTGAAGGACAAGATAATCGATCGATTGCATCAACACGAGAGTAGTCGGGCCACTAGACATCGCAATGAAAGTCTTATTGTCGATATATGAGTCCGCTGTTTGGAGGTAGGAGATCATCATCGTCGCGACAACCGGAATGGTGGCAAGTCGGAGGGGAGAGCTTGGGGGAGTAGTGATGTAGACAACCATGGGAAGGAAGAAGCCAACAAGCAGACACTTGATGGGGTGGTTGAGAGCCACATCGTTGACAATTGATGGCAAGGTCCATTTCAAGCTTGCAAGTGGCAGCGCATAGCATACAAGAAAGATTTTAACTGCCTCTAATGGCGACCACATGGTGTGCAACGGAAAGAAACAATTGGGATCTACAAGGCACTTTTCATTTGAATCTACTCTAGTTGAGAGTCTATAAGTAAATAATGTATTTTTCTCAATGCCACTTTAGGTGGGACTTGGTCAATTGAGCAACCAATTGTTGTCAAGACTTCCTCGTCGCCTCTTCTGTTACCAAGCACCAGCTTTCTAGACCATTTCACCAAATAGCCACGAGGAGCTCACAATCCCGAAAATACGAGTGACTGTCGCTTAACAAAGCTTATTGAACGTCGGTGTTGGGGGGTTTTTTTTTTAAACTTACGGTCCCCGAAGGAATTCGGTAATTGGTGTTGTAATTCCCTAACCCTCAATGGCAATCTGCTGATCACATCTACAAGCAGAATTGTGCCGATGCCTCTATGACAAAAGCGAATTAAGAGCAGTGTTTAACCAAGGATGATAGCGTCAAAACCTCGTGGCGCAAGTTTCAATCACTCTTACTAGTTGGTTAGTCAATGCGCATGCGTTCTCGCATACACATACAAGATGAATCTCTCTCCACGAAGAGCCGCCAAACTCTCGAAAGACGACCTAAACAACCTGACCCATCTTGTTTCAGTCTTCTCTCTCCTCTCTTTATTCCTGCTGAACGTCTCACACACGTGGAAATACCAGCACAAGGTAGAGAAAAGATGGCCGCTCTTCCGAGTACGGAGGAGAAACTCCAGCTCGACCTTGAGGAGAAAGACACTGCTGTGGAGCAGAAGCAACAACCGTACAATCACCCTACGAGTGGGTTCAAAAGCGATGGTTCAATTTCTGAGGGATCCAACTCCCTTCAAAAATCCGCCCCTGTAGCTTATGTCGCGCCCAATGGGGGTTATCTTGCGTGGTCTGCTGTTGCGGGTGGGTTTTTGTGCCAGTTTGCGAGTTTTGGATTTTTGAACGTGTGAGTGAATTTTCTTTCCCCGCATCAGAATTTGAATGTATGATACTCTGTGACACAAGTACACTTTTTGACACGTGCTATATATAGTCTGGGGATCTTCCAAACTCATTACCAAGAAGATAATCTCTCAAACTACAACGCGTCAACTATTTCCTGGATCTTCACTTTCCAGCTTTTCTTGATGTTCTTATGTGCTCAGGTGGATGGCATGTTTGTAGATATGTTCGGACCCCGAGCGGTCATGATCCCATCTGCGATTTTGGAATTGCTTGGGATTGCTATGTTGAGTTTGTGCCGGAATAATCAGTATTACCAGTTCTTTCTGGCACAGGGTGTTTGTTTTGGTATCGGTTCTGCCGGACTCTTTATGCCGGGTAAGTTTCTTTCGGTTTTCACCATAATGGAATAATGGAAATACTACTGATGGTGATTGTATAGGTCTTATTGTGGCTGGTCAGTATTTCACCACCCATCGAGGAATCGCTGTTGGAATAGTAGCGTCAGGAGCTTCAATGGGAGGTGTTGTTTTCCCATTTGCCCTGAACCGCCTCTTTCAACAAGTTGGATTCGCTTCGGCGTTGAGATGGACGGTCCTGATTTTGGGTCTCCCACTTGTTCTTGCTATTTTCTTGATCTCATCACCCATGAAACCCAAGGGATGGGCAGCAGGCAAGAAATCTCTAGTTGGTATCAAGGTTTTCAAGAAGAAGCCTTTCTTGTTATTTACTCTTGGTGGATTTATCTTTTAGTAAGTTTCATTGCTCTTCGAACATCAGCAAAACTGAAGCTGATTGTGTAATGATAGCTGGGGTCTCTTCGCTCCCTTCGACTACCTCCCAACTTTTACCCTAAAAGTCGCCAACCCCAACATTTCTCTCTACACAGTCTCAATCATCAAGTAAATCCCCTCCATGTTTTCCCTCACAAGACACTAAAACGCCTCAGCGCCTCCTCCGTCTTCGGTCGAACATTTCCGTCCTATCTCGCTGACAAATACGGGGCCCTGCTAACCATGTCCATAATGGCCTTCCTCACCTCCCTCACCGTCCTCGTCATTTGGCTCCCCGTCAATTTTTTCGAGGATCTAGCAGGAGTCATGGTTTTCACCATCTTGTACGGGTTTACGAGTGGGGCTTTCGTCAGTTTGATGACGCCGTCACTGATTCAGTTGTGTAATGGTCAGATTGGTGATTTGGGGATTATGTTGGGGACTTTTATGGCTATAAACTCATTCGCGTAAGCAAATTTCTTTCCTCCTCCCTTCCTCCGTTACCGAATGAAATTGTAGTCTAAAACAATTGAATGGGAAACTAATGGTCTCTATAGATGCCTAACAGGCCTCCCAATCCAAGGCGCCCTAGTTGATAGTGAAAATGGCGGTTTCCTGGGTCTCATCCTCTTCTCTGGTATTTGTCTACTTGTGGGTTCTGGATTAGTTACTGCAAGTTTGTGGATGGATAATCATGAGAGGAAGAAGACGGCGAAAGTGGTGGAGACGGGGCCGGAAATTTTGGCTGCGGCGGGGTCTGGGGAGGAAGATTGAGCGGCGGCTTAGCGGAGGTATATAGACTAAGGGGATGAATGGAGGATGGCCATTTTGAAGAGCACGGGGGGGGAGGGAGGATACACGTATGGCGGATAAGGTTACGATTCTTGATTTTCTGGACATCTTTAGCATTGCGGGTCTTTTTCAAGGTTGCATTAGAAATGGGTCATGTTGTAATGTGGAGGAAGGTTAGGCTCATTAGTATATGGACGATGAATATTCATCTTCGGTGGATAAAATTGGTAATTCTATAGCGAGGATTTCAAATTTATATATACCCGATTTCCAGGGCGTTTGCAGGTATAGTTTGAGTCAACGGGTACCAAACCAGTCCTTTGCAATGTGATATTTGAGGGTAAGGTGTGGAAAATTCAAGATCCGTATGAATTAACTCGTGGTGCATTTGACAAAGTGTCAGTCTTCGAAGTACCACAATGGAATTCCGTTTTGAACTTGTAAGTAAATTGTCTCAAGTAATAAAAACGCTATCCTTTAGACTTGGAGGGTCACTTGAAATGAAGAGCCCGAGAGACGTCCTCGTGCGGGAATACCTTTGACCTGGATACACCACGCGATACTTGTTAAATGTTGGTCGTTTTTGGTAACGGGGTGGAAAATTTATCCTTAGAAATAAAATTCCAATATTTGATATTTCTAGAGAAAATCGGTTGTATTTGCTAAGTAGACCATATACTTCTGGTGGAATCCTTGAATGTACATCCTTCTCTATATACCAGCTTCTTTCCTTACCAAGTCCATCTACTTCTCATCGCGTCCCTTCCCGTCCAGGCCCTTGAAAATATTCTCCCACTCATGTTCATTCCATCTCACCAGCGTCTTGATTCCCGCCCATTTCCACACACCCTCAACCTTTCTGTACTTGACCAGAACATTTCCGTGGCCGTGGCCCTTAGCAGCCACCCCCGTCTTAGCCTCATCTGTCCATCGAATGTGAGCAGCACGAGATTGATGGACACTAGTGATTTCGGTGTCTGATTCCTTGACCCATTTCGCAGATGCTCCAAATAGATGTTGGGAATCAACCAATGGGTCTCCCAAGAACAACGGGTTGCTCATCATAGCGATGAATGCCGATGCAGTCAGATCATCAGCAACATTATTGACTTTCGCATAGTCAATCTTTGGAGGTCAGTGAAATCTTTTGCACATGCAGGTCAGATTTTGGACGTACGGAGAGCGTGGGTGCCAAGATTGCGAGCAGTCGAGTCCAGTCCTGTACTACATGTCAGCTCATGCTGTGGAAGTCTCATACCTGGTGATACAATGGTCATTTACCTTCGAGTCGTAGCTTTCTGCCCATTCAAAATCGAGCTCTGTGCAAGCAAGCCATTCTAGGTCCTAGAATCAGTATCTCATGCCAGCACCTCCCCCACAATGAACTCACCCTCGAATGTGGGTTTTTGAGTTGAGGCCATGATCCCAGGACAACCGCTGCTGGTACTGCTCTCTGGGTTCAGCGCGTTTATTAGAGGAATGCAAGCGTCGTTGTAAAGGCTCATGTGGTTGGAAGTACAAAAGTAACAGAATTGAAAATATAACGAGAACTTCTTTACATTAGAGTAGGTGATCTGCTTCGGTCTCCCTTCCAATACTGAGAATTGGTCACCATTGAGATCAACTAGAATGCGATGGTAGGTATTTCGGTGACAGTCACCGAAAACCCACGCCTTGCCCCATCACGAAAGTCACGAGAATCACGCGTCCATGCATACTTCAATGGTACGATATATGGGACTTGATCCCGTGAAAGGTTTCCCGAAGGATAATCTGGATCTGGGGTTCCCGCAACATCGTCGTGATGGTGGTGGAGGTGAAAGCACGGATCTATCGTTCCCATGGAGTCGTCACGGTTTGAGGGGGGAGAGAACGGTGCATGGACTATTTGGGAAATATCAAAAGGCTCTACTTCGGCCTGAGATATGGCGGAGACGGCTAAATTAATGCCCTGAAAGTCACGCTGAGTTGGCGCTTAACCCTGGGGAGGGGATGGGGCCGGGCTCTCCGGGGCACACCTCCAGGGGGTGTAAGCCTGAAGAACAGCTGCGCCATAAAACGCAACAGCGAAGTTCGGAGCCTCTTCCAACGTCGTTGCAAGCCGATTTCGCAATAGACTTACTTTGTGTCCCCCCAAATCTTACAGTCTGAATCAAGTCCAGCCACCTGCCAAACTTACTCGAGGTTGGCAATTTTTCCGTGAATCGAAGTCAATAGTGAGAACACAGTAACGTTACACCTGAATGTGTCAATTTAGTTGGGACATTCATTTTGCTGTTTTGGGCAGCTCACTTCGTAGGCTTTGGAGTTATTAGTTTCAGATCGCGCAAGCGCTATGTGGTAGTCGGTCTTTTCTTAGATCCTAAGCAGGAGGCTCGTCAACAATTAAGACTAAGTGGGGTAACTAGCCAGCCAGCCTATATGTACCCTATCTCCTGCAGAATCGTCTTATGATGTGAGGGTGTGCTAATACTTGTTAGGGATGTGTTGTTCAACATAGGGCTGATTGGGACACCGCATGAACGAGCACTCGAATAACCTATGCCTGAATCAATCTGAGATCAAGATTATGCAGAATAGTTAGTTAGGTGACAGAATGCTTGTCCATGATGGGTTCATATAGTCTAAGTCTTCTCAAAAACAAATGAAGACCAGCTGTAAACCTATATACTGAATCGAAGAACCGCCATAAAATGAGAAGTTGACAACATGGATATATAAGCATAAACTCTTGCAGTAAACTCCTAAACTCCAAGATCGCCTTTTTCATTCGATCTGCGAGGCGTCATGCGTATGCCGTACACGTCGTGATATCAAAACTAGACGCCAATTCATTCCTCCTTCCACGCCCAAGACTATGAGCTGCTCATAATTGTATCTCCTTTAGCGAGATATTCAAGAGTGGTCATGATCCTAACAAGACGCGCCTTGCTCGAAGGCAAATCGCAACTTCTCTGAAAGAAATACTACTAAGGACTCGTGCACTCTTTGCTCCGATTCCGAGTTCGTCTGGTTGATATGATCTCGTAGTCTGGAAATCACGGTCTCCTGTAAAACATGTCAACACATATGTCCTTCTTGATTGTCAAGATACGGGGTGGACAATGAAAAGGCACGAGTCTAGGCGATAACTTACCACCTTCCTAAGTTCCATACGGACGATTTCTGTTTTTAATCTCTCCTCGTCGCCTTCATCGACGTTGTACGCTCCAAGAGTAAGTCTGGCAGTGACCATTTTTGAATCATGAGACGGTTTCCTGTGCTCGACAGCTTTCCAGGCTCCACATGGTCGTTGATATATATTGATGATCTTGGCGAGTAGTGAAGCAACCAAAAGAACGATCGTGCTATCCGAAGCACAGCTGCACTTGAGAGTCGAGAGACACAAAGCAACGGCCTCCTTATTATGGACGAGAGCAACGTCGAAACTGGTATGTGAGGACTCGGAAAGTTGCTGCAATGTGCTCAGGGTAAGGATTGTGGTTCTGAAGCAGCTGCACGATGCGAACAACGTCGTCGGCATATTTTGCGTGTTACTTGGGCGAATCATTGCAGTCGAGAGCGATAGCACTGAATCAGACAACACTGGTGAAGGATTTGTGGTAGATTGTGTAGTCGTTGAAGCAGGGTGTATATGGTTTGTGTCCGAGAATGAAAGATCTGGCATCGGAGGAAACGTATCGTCAGTTGAGAAAAAACCGTTGCTTTGGTAGCCTTCTAGAGGGAATGGCATATCGTATTCGAACATGGAAGGGCACAGATCCATTTCCAGAGGAGAGTACGGGGCAGTGGACGTCGAAAGATCCATATTCCAGTCGGTCGGCAGGGGTGGAGGAGACTCCACCTTCTTTGGCAGCGCAACTTGGGAGGCTCTCTTTCCCGCTCGTAATGAGATGCCATAGATGCAATCGATGTTATGCTTTTTGCACCTTGCACACTGAGGGGATGTCTTGGTACACTTCACTTTGGCCTGGTTACAGCTATCACACGAAGCTCGAAGAGTAGGGCCCATTGTGTTGGAGGTGCTGAGGGAACGAGGTGACGGTTAAAAAGATGCGAAGACCAGGCAGCCGGGGCTGGGGAACTGTTGATGATAACGGTTGTTTGGATATATGGAGTATTTCCCCACAATCAAAATTGAGGAATGTATTAGAGAGAGCTGATGCAAAGTGGTTTTGTTGAGAAGGTGGTCCAAAGATATCACTGAAGATCCTTGAGATCAACTGAGACGTGGGATCTGACGCAGCAATGCCAGATATTAATTCTGACCGTCCTTAACATACTTAACCGTAAGTTGTCCACGCTAGGTGGGCAGCAGTAGGACTGATTGGCAAGGATTACTCACCTCCGATATGATTGACCGTTTGCGTGAGACCAGCCTCACACGCACATGGCGCTGCTTCTGAGCTTCTTCCGCTGCAATCTGCTTGGCAATCTCACGCCGGTTAGTTGATCAAATCGGGGCAGCTTCATCTATGTCGGCCAATCCACTTAATGCAGAGAGGGTTGGCCAGGAATACTAGTAGTGGAGTCAAATCATACTCCCACGGATTTTCTGGCAATTCCCTGACAAACACATTAGGTTGGTCGCAACAATAAGCACTGACATATTTCCCACACGCGTTTTGACTGGCTCTGCAATAGGGGCATGGGTGTTGATGGCGTCCGAGCTATTTTCCAGTGGTTGGTCAAAGCTGGTCAAAGCTGCTATGCAGAGCACATCATGCCTATCCTGGCCGGTCCTGGGCAGGATCGCGTCAACTATTGGCATCTCTGAGTTTTGGACACGCTCTCCCAGCAGAACATGCCCATTCGCTAGCTACAGGGTGATCTTCATGGTAGGTGTCCCGAATCCCGAAAGATTTTCACAAGGGACAGAATCCTTCCAGCTCATATAGCGGAGTGCGGGACGCGGGTGGTAGAGGCTAGGTATCTTCAGAACCTAGATAAGAAAATGCGGCACGGCTGGGGATGGTGAGGACGCTGGGCTGAGGCACAGGCTGCACAGTACCACATTTAGCTTCTAGGACTTCAAGATACTTACTTGGACCTTCGACGGCGCCAGCCCCGGTACGATTCAGCTACCGAGCTACAGCGTGTTATTTCCATTCACCACACGTCACCTCACCATTACTCCCCAACCACGAACAGGTTGGTTTGGCATAATACCGACGCACTACATACCTGGCCTCCTGAATGATACGAACGAAAACGAGACCTGAACACTGCAGAGCGACTTGTAGCTATTGGGTGGTCAGACGGGAGCATAGAGCTAGGACACAAGTTTTGACCGAGAAGAACACTATCTGATTATTTAACCCTCGTTATTATTCATGAACCAGTGTGACTTTCAATGTGTAAATCCACGCCCGCTCTCGTACTGATGACTGCAGGTAGAACTAAATAGGGGAGGCGGGGTACCGGGTATCAGATTGCGACTTCGACGCCCGCGCAAGCATAACGCAAGCCTTTAAGCCATGTCTAGAGACGGGCCATAAGCCGCTGCGTTGTCCTCCCACGAGATGGAACGCCTCCAACAGTTTCGTACCCCCTTGTGCTTACTGTTGCCGGGCCAAGAACAAGACCCTGAGCTTGCTGCTCGTCATGACCCCGATGACCCTGATATTAACGTTGAGAGAGTCTTGAACATCCATCAAACGTCCAGAGGGAAAAGGCCTCTATTTCATCCGGAACGGGCCGTCATCTGGACGCGGGCAGTGGAGATGCGCCGTATCGAGCACCCCCACTATTCTCAAAAGCACGAGCAAGTAAGCAATTGCCTACGGTGAACATTAATACCTGCGTGTGGCACAGGACTTAACAACATTAAATCCAATAATTTTTGGCCCGAAAATTACCCTTTAACAGTTTGCCTTAGCTTCTATTGCGGATAAATATGCTTGCTACTAGTATAGCTAATTCAATAGGGCTGACCACCGCATGTCAATTTGCTTTGGCTGCCTCAATTTTCCCCTTCTTCTCTCGGTCAAAGAATGAGCTATGATTCTTTGGCGCGACTTTCTTGGAGCTCAACCAAACGTGCTCGAACTTCTTTGCAAGAGCGTCAGATAAAGGACCGGCCTCCGCAAAGTCCAAGTTTTGAGACAATTGCTCAGCAGAAGAGACACCAATAACCACAGCATCCCCCAGCTCAGGTTTCAATGCCGAATGGTACATTGTCCAACGCAGAGCAGCTGCATGACCAGTAAGCCCTTCAGCCATGGCACCTTCCACAACTTCTGCTGCCGCATCGAAGAGGGTGTCTTTGAAGTAGTCCTGTACATACATTTTGCCCAGAAGAGTCTATACATCAAAAGGTCAGCTTATCAAAATTCATGAGACAGTTTACTTGACCCACTGTAGTATCCCATCTCGATCCTTTTGCATGCACCGCCCCTTTCGTTACTTTCCCCGAAAAAAATCCTGCAGCTGATGGGCTAGATTGGGCTTGTCAATAAATAGGAGTCTACCTTGATCTTCTGAAGGTGTGTACATGCCTATATGCATAGAACGAGATCCCATGATTTCTCAGCACGGGGAGTAAGTCATCCTCGTTGCTTCGGGAAATTGCATTATACTGTCCCTATATATCCATTCAAATCAGCACCTGATCCAGATCTTAGGAGTTCTGAAATTTTTACCTGATAAACTGAAGGTTTCACCCAACCATTCTTGTCGCAAATGTTGCACATTCGTTCTACCTCCTCGGCGCTGAAGTTGGAGATTCCAAACCTCTCAAACTTGCCGGCTTTATAAGCCTCATTCATTGCCTCAGCCGTTTCCTCAAACGGCGTGACTGGATCCGGAGCATGGAGCATGCAGATGTAAATCTACTATTGTCAGTTCTGGCCATCGTAGAAAGGAATTGGAAGTCTGTTGATTGAAGGAGGCAAAGGATCAAGGGTAGAGCGTACTTTTGATGCCTTTAATGCTTCGAGGGAGTCTTGGATACTCGCTATGATCTTTTCTTTCTTGTGAGAACCCGGCGTCCACGAAACGACCTTCGTGTCCAAGGTCATCCAATTTCCGTCATTCGCGGTACCGAGGAGTCTCTCACTACTGCCAGGAGCACCGACCGGATAGCCTCGTGCTGTGTCAACTTCTGTGTATCCCCGACTACGATAGATGTCGAGGACTTTCTTTGATTCCTCCGGGGTGTTGAATTTCGCCTGGGGATCGACGGCATCACCAAAGAGTGCGGTGCCCAAGACGACCTTAACCCGAGGAGAGGGGAGGGAGTGTGGCATTATCTGATAAATGAATGGTTTACTGATAGGGGTTGGGTTAGCTGAAAAGATTGGGCAATGTTGCTGTAAGCCTAACGTGTGGGAATCACAAGAGAGGTATTAAGGATAGAGAACGAGGAGAACAGTGTTCATTTGAGCTATATTATACTACGATCGGTAGACACGGTGCTTATGAAGCTCATTCTGTCTGAACCACGGCATCACGGTACGACAGACAGACAATGGCCGGATACGGGAGTTTTGCCATGAAGAAGGCAAAAGACGTCCCCAAATTCATGTTCACTCTGATTCTTTGTCATCTGGGGGATCTGCGTGTTACACCGAGGATTGACAATCAATTAGCCCCAGTTTGCCATCCACTTTCGTCTTCTTTTGGGGGGGGGGGGGGGTTTAGGAAACTTCGACTTTCGCCTTTGGGGGGTTCCACAAACCCCTGTTCTCCCCAAACCCCCCCTG
>Ga0182030_10010399_pt1 | contig 18906 bp, 16 predicted proteins | sample 812S3MmetaG_FD_121299 | JGI IMG/M metagenome (GOLD analysis project Ga0182030, IMG submission 121299) | Permafrost microbial communities from Stordalen Mire, Sweden - 812S3M metaG (Illumina Assembly) | ecosystem: Environmental > Terrestrial > Soil > Wetlands > Permafrost | place: Sweden...
AAGTAGCCTTCGGGATGGGCGACGGCGAGGGTGCGGGCGGTTTCGCTGTCTGGGGCGAGGTAGCCGTTGCGGAGCTTGGGAAGCATCGCTTCTAGGGACTTCCCAAAGCCGTTTAGGACGCGGATGGTCTGGCGGAGGGGGATTAGGCCTTCGGCGGAGATTTCTTCTGGCGGGGCGAAGAGATCGCCGGGGGCTTCGTCGGGGTGGACGAGGAAGGTGGCGCGGCCGTCGATGGTGGAGCGGAGGAGGCGGATGCCGGATTCGGCGGATTGCCAGTCTTTGACGACGATGTAGTTGAGCTCGTCGCGGAGGAAGTCGTCGGCGGCGGCTTCGTGTTCGCCGGCTACGTCGACGAAGTCCGCCAGCGTGCCGATGGGGGTCATGCCGGGGCCGAGGGAGTCTGGCTTGAGGAGCTTGCGGACGGTTTCGGTGGAGTAGCTGTGGTTTTTTATGACGGCGTCGAGGGAGTTGCGGCGTCCGGTGAGGGTGGCTTGTTCGCCGCGAAGCTGGTTGGAGCGGGCGCGGAGGGCGGTTTCCTGCTGGCGCTGGGAGGCGAGGGAGGCGCGCTGCTCGGCGATTTCGGATTCGAGCTGGCGGAGGGATTCGGTGGCGGAGGCGAAGCGAAGGTTGGCCTGGCCGCGCTCGGCTCCGAGGCTTTCGGCTTCGCTGCGGGCTTGCTGCATTTCGTTTTCGAGGCGGAGGTGGTCGCGTTCGAGGGCTGCGAGGGATTCTTCGGCCTGGGCGGTCTGGTTGCGGCTGTAGCCGGCCTGGGTGAGGAGCTGCATGGCCTGGCGGCGGCCGGTTTCGACTTGGCGCTCGGCGTCGGCGACTTGCTGGGCGCCGGCGCGAGCTTCGGTTTGGCGGGCTTCGACTTGCTGGCGGAAGGCGCGTGCTTCTTCGGCGGCGTTTTCAAGGAAGGATTTTTGCTGGGCGCGCTCTTCGGCGATGTTGCTGGCCTGCTGGCGGGTCTGGGCGAGTTCGGCGGCAGTGGCGGCCAGGCGGGAGTCGAGTTCGAGGACGCGCTCGGCGTTGCTGCGTTCGCGGGCGGCGGCGCGCTCCAGTTCTACGGCGGCGGCGTTGGCCTGGGCGTTCGAGGATTGGGATTGGCGGTCGAGTTCGTAGCCGCGGCTGGTTAGGTCGTGCTGGGCGGCGTCGAGGGTTTCGATTTCGGCAGCGCTCGAGTCGATCTGGGTGGTGAGGGCGGCGATTTCGGCCTCTAAGCGGAGCTGCTCGGCGTCCATGCGGGCCATGCGGCTGAAGAGGGTGAGGCGGAGCTTGGCGCGCAGGAGGTCGCGGAGTTCGCCGAAACGCTCGGCTTTGGCGGCCTGGCGCTTGAGGGAGTTCATCTGGCGGGTGACTTCTTCGAAAATGTCGTCGACGCGGGCGAGGTTTTGCTTGGCGGATTCGAGGCGGAGTTCGGCGAGGCGCTTTTTGGTTTTGAAGCGGGTGATGCCGGCTGCCTCCTCGATGATGGAGCGGCGGTCGTGGGGCTTGCTGCTGAGGAGCTGGCCGATGCGCTCCTGGCCGATGATGGCGTAGGACTCGGGGCCGAGGCCGGTGCCCATGAAGATGTCCTGAATGTCGCGGAGGCGGCAGAGCTTGCCGTTGAGCAGATATTCGCTTTCGCCGGTGCGGAAGAGGCGGCGGGTGATGACGATTTCGCCTTTTTGGGGCGTGCGGGAGAATTTGCGGCGGCGGATTTTGAGGACGACAGCCTGACTGGCGGCTGCGGCGGGGGTGAAGTTGGGGGTGGCGTCAGCCTCGGATTCGTCTTCTTCGAGGTGCTGGCCGGGCTGATTTTGGGCGATGATTTCTTCGGCTTCGGAGGCCTTTTGCTGGCGGAGAGCCTGCTCGTCCCAGTCTTCAGAGATGGGCTGGGCGTCGAAGTCCTGGTCGATGCGGACCTCGGGCTCTACGATCATCGGGCCTTCATAGGCTTCGGGGTCGACCATGGTGATAGTGACTTCGGCCATGCCGAGGGCTTTGCGGTCGCGGGTGCCGGCGAAGATGACGTCCATCATGTGGGTGCCGCGGAGGGTCTTAGCGCTTTGTTCGCCGAGAACCCAGGTGACGCCGTCGAGGATGTTGGACTTGCCGCAACCGTTGGGTCCGACGACCACGGCGATGCCGGTGCCGGGGAGGACGAGTTCCGTGCGGTCGCAGAAGCTTTTGAATCCCAGGATGTGTATCTTCTTTAGTTTCAGCATGAAAACTCCCGAATCCGAACTCCAAATTAGTCAAATTGCCTTAGAACTGGTGCAAAGCCACGCATGACGCGCCTGGACGGCGATAAAAATAGCTGTCCGAATACCAAGCTAAGGGGCGGGATGGATGGGGTCAATTGGAGAACGGGGGCTTTTTGTGGATAAGGAGGGCGAAACTCAGATTCGGCGAAAATAGGCGGAGAAAACCCGAATTAGGACGGAGTTTTCCTCAGGAAACGCGAGCCTGATTGGTAAACAGGGTCAGGGTGTAGCGGACGGCCGATAGGCATTTTCACGGTGTGATGAGAGTGACGGATGGAAAGTAAGTCCTGTATCGGTTTGCGTCTCGGGTCAACAGAGTTGCGCCGATGGTGAATGCGTGGGCGCCCACGAAGAAATCGGGCAGGACATTGGTCTTGGTTCCGCCCAGCTTCTTGTACTGGAGGAAGGCTTTCCCGGCGAGGAAGGCTGCTTCGCGCGGGGTTTCTATCATTTTCAGTCGCATTCGTCGAATGTTGACTTCGAGTTCGGCGATTGAGGTGAAGGTGATCGACAGCTCTGCGTACACGATTGGATTGATGAGCAGAGCGTGTGATCGGGCCAGCGACTTCATGGTGGAGGCGGACCACCGCGACCAGGTTGGGTCTTGCGTCACCACGTCAAGGGGCACGTTGGAATCGAGGAGGATCACTAGTTTTCGCCACGGAGCAGCGCCATTAGTTCGTCGGTGCGCCATTTGACGTCTGCGGAGCCGATGGCCAGGTCGAATTCCGCGTCAAGGGCGGCGAAATCACCTTCATGCTTGCGCAGCACGACCTCGCCCTCGTGGTTGACCACGACGTCGACCTCGGAGCCGGGTCCGAGGCCGGCGGAATCGCGAATTTGTTTGGGAATTGTAATTTGGCCCTTGGCGGTAACGGTTGTGCCCATCGGATTCGCCCTCCGGATTGCGGATGGCTCTATTCTAGCGCGGGATTTAGTTCGGCGGCGCTCGCAGGTCTTAGAGGCCAGACGTGTGGCACCCGGTACGCGGCGGGGGAGTAGTGTAGTCCTATGCGGATAGTTGTTTGGAATTGCCAGATGGGACTTCACAAGAAGGCGGACGCTTTGTGCTCTTTGAATCCAGATTTGGCGGTAATTCCAGAGTGCTCGGAAATATCGGCAATCGCTCTGCAAGATCGTGGATTTGAATCCCTATGGTTTGGCTCAAACCCGCTCAAGGGGATTGGGATATTTTGCCGCAAGGGATTGTCGATACGAGCCCTGCATCAGCCGCACCAGAATTGGATCGTACCCGTTGCGGTCGATGCACCCGAGCCTTTCACCTTGCTTGCGGTGTGGGCTTGCAAAATGGGTGACGGGAGAGCCGAAAGCTACATCGGGCTGGTTTATCAGGCGCTCATGTCTCATCCGGAGTGGTTCGGCAGTACGCCCGTCCTTCTCGCTGGCGATCTGAATAGCAACAGGATTTGGGATGCCAAGCGAGAGGTTGGGAACCACTCGGATGTTGTCCGTGTTGTTGCTGAGCGCGGAATGGTTAGTGCGTACCACGAGTTCTTCGGCGAGGCGCAAGGCGCGGAGACCCGCAGAACGTTCTATCAATTTCGCCATGAGCATAGGCCTTATCATATCGACTACATCTTTCTTCCTCGTGAGTGGGCGTCTCGCCTTAGGTCGGTCAATGTTGGGGATTTTGAACGATGGTCGAAGCTGTCCGACCACTGCCCGGTGGTCGTTGAGCTCTGAGTTTCTGTAGATTGCCGCAGTCTGTTTGACGTCGCACGGCGCGGATTCTACGTTCTTGGCTGGCGAAAATAGGCGGAGAAAACCCGAGTTAGGGCGGAGTTTTCCTCAGGAAGCGCGAACCTGGTTGGTAAACAGCGTTAGGATTTCAAGCGCAGGTCGAATGGATATTCGTAGACGCGGCCGATTTGGAATTGGGCGGGGTCGGGGTGCAGGGGGGAGGAGGTAGTTCCAGGTCTCGGGGACGAGGGTGGAAGGGACGCGGAGTAAGGCGGTGCTTTGGCTGGCGAGCCAGTGCGTGCCGATGGGCCGAGTCACTTCAGCTCGTTTTGTCCAGTCGTTGGGCAGAGTGTTTGGTGGGATTTCTGCGATTGAGACATCTGGTCCGTCGACTTTGAGCAGCGTCAATGTGGGCGAGGTGTCATCGGCGGTGGTGTTGGCGCATATTTCGAGTAATGCGCCGGCCGGAGACTCGGCCAGATAAACGACCGGATTGCCTGCGAAATGCCAGCGTGCGGGAAAGAGTAAGCCGCCTTCGCCGTTCAGATCCTGGAATGGGCAGATTCGCCAGAGAACCATTTAGATGAACATTCCGTGGGCAATTTGGCCGAGGAGTTCTTCTACGGAACGCGCATCCGACTCTGTGGTGACGAGAGAGAGCGGCGGTCTGCCACCCCGGGGCGAAGAGGACATTGCGCAGGGTAGGGGCGAGTCTTGGCTTGGGCCGTCGCAGCCATTTGAGCGCGCGTTCGCGGTTTCCATAGACTTCTTCGGTAGCCTTTAGCACTCGCAGCAATCGGATCGTCTTGTCGGATTCGTCGAGAGTGAGGGGTTCTTTGCGGGAGCGGCGGTGCTGGAGGGTGCGGGCGGGGAGGACAATGGAGTGGACCTCGGCTCGCTCGAAGCCGAGCGAGAGGAGGAAGTCGATGACGGAGGTGGGAAGGCGCTGCTCGATCAGGGCGAGGACTTCTGGGCTGTTGGGGTGCTTTTTGAGGATTTCCAAGTTGGGTTGGAGGGCTGCTGCGGTCATGGTGGGCGCCTTTGCTACAGTTTGCCAGGGAATATATGGCAAACTGTAGCAAAAATCCTTTGAAGCAGGGAGTATCAAAAAGGGGTGAAACAAGTGCCGGAGTTTGATTCGCTCGCAACGCGCCGCCTCTTAGAAGACACCCGTGATCTTCGCGGGGAATTCGTAGCGCCATATTACCTATTCCAATCGGGAGCCCCCCTCCGGCTCTGCCGCATAAGCGCTAACTTGACGCGTTTTGAAGTCGAAATGGTCGATATGACCACAGTTTATGTGGTCGTCAAGTCGGTTACTGCACAAGATATTGGGGCCGCATGATAACAAGTTAGCGCTTATGCGGCAGAGCCGGGGGCTTTGTTTACTGGCCGGTGAGCTTGCCTGGGGCCGCGACCCCAGGCGGAGTAGACTCAGCTCTGTGAAAAGTGGCTGCGCCAGCCTGCGCCGAGCGGAGGACGCGCGAAGGTGCAATGCCGAGAATCAGGGTAGCCGCAGCGGAAAAGGCCAATGCCGCACCCACCGCTACGCCTACCTGGATCGGGGCTCGGGGTGTCGCAAGTTTCGCGTCTGCTGCCAAGGGCGGCTGAGCGACCGATACGGCCAGCTTGAGGTAGTAGGCCGCAGCCAATCCCGAGTTCAGCAGGCCGATCAGGCCGAGCCAGACCGCTCCGCCTTGCAGTGCGCTCGAAAACGAGTAGAACTTCCCGAAAAACCCGGCCGTAAACGGGATACCTATCAGCGAAGTGAGGAAAAACAGCAACAGTCCGCCGACAACGGGAGCGCGATAGATCAACCCGCGGAAATCGCCTATGAGCGGAAGCCGCTCTTCGTAGCCGCTGACCACAGTGACGACGGCGAAGATGCCCACGTTCATGGCTGCGTAGGCTGCGGTATAAAAGCTGGCGGCGGCGATCCCGCTTAAGCCCAAGCCTGCGAAGGCGGCCAGCAGATATCCGGCATGAGCGATCGATGAGTAGGCCAGCATGCGCTTTACATTTTCCTGACGCAGAGCCGCCAGATTGCCGACCGTCATGCTGAGGACCGCAACTGCCCACATCAGCGGATGCCACAAGGGCTCGAGCATCGGGAAGCTGGTATAGAGCAGGCGGATCAACAGGGCAAAAGCGGCAGCTTTCGGCGCGGTGGACATGAGCGCGACCACCGGCGAAGGCGCTCCCTCGTAGACGTCCGGCGTCCAGACATGGAACGGTGCAGCGGAGACTTTGAAGAGGACGCCAACCATCAGCAGGGCGAAAGCTGCCAGCACCAGCGACGGAGTCGGGTGGGGGATTCTCCCGGCAATTTCATTGATCTGCGTAGTGCCGGTAGCGCCGAAGATGAGCGCAACGCCGTAGAGCAGGAACCCTGTGGCGAAGGAACCAAGGAGAAAATACTTGATGGCCGCTTCGGGGCTTTTGGCAGTGTTTTTGCGGTAGCCGGCCAGAATGTAGGTGGAGATGGAGGAGATTTCAAGGGCGATGAAGACCACCAGCAGTTCGACCGCCGAAGTCATGAGGCACATGCCAACCGCGCCAAAGACGATGAGCGCGAAATACTCGCCGCGGTGGTGCTGGTTGGCCGGGAGCGCGTCAAGCGAGAGGAGCAGGGCAACGATGACGATGCCGCAGATCAGGACATGAAAGAAAACTGAAAACGCATCGGTCTGCACCGTGTTGTAAAAGGCTGTGCCATCCGGGAGCGAAAGCTGCAAGAGGCTCGTCCACAGCGCGGCGGTAACGCCTAAGGCACCCACCCAGCCCAGCGGTCGGCGCGAAGATGCAGGAGGCATTCCGGCATCGAGCAGCATGATGAGCACGCCGGTAAGGGTGAGGACAATTTCAGGGAGGATGCGGAGGATATCGGGATTCATTGCTGGCCTCCGGTTGCAGCAGAACTGGCGTCGAGCTTCAATGTGAGCATATGTTTGGGATCGATGCCGATCGGATTGGTGCTGGAGCCCAGAACCTTCTTGCTGGTGATTATCACGCTTGACTCGATCCCGGAGAGCCAGAAATTCGGAGCGACTCCTAGGACCAGGAAGAGTACTGCGAGCGGCCAGAGATTGAGCCGCTCCAGGCCATTCAGATCGAGCACTGGAGCCTTCGAAACCATCTCAGATTGCGGGCCGTAAAAGACCTTCTGCACCAGGGTGAGCAGGTAAGCCGCACTCAGAATCACTCCCACCGTGGCCGTGGCGCCCCATCCCACGCTGACCCCGGTAAAGGTGCTGGATAGGACGAGGAATTCGCCAATGAATCCGTTGAAGAGCGGCAGGCCGACCAACGCAAGACCGGTGATGACGAAGAGCGTAGCCAACGCAGGCGTTTTCTTCGCCAGACCGCCGTACAGGCTGATCTGGCTGGTTCCGAAACGGTCGTAAAGCACGCCCAGCAGGACAAAGAGCGCCGCGCCGATGACGCCTTCGTTGATGGTCTGGAAGACGGCGCCGTCGAGACCGGCCAGGGTGAATCCGTAGATGCCCAGCGTGCAGAAACTGAGGCTGCTCATCGTGCCGTAAGCCAGCAGCTTCCAGAAGTCTTTCTGCACCAGGGCCAGCAGGGCTCCGTAAAGGATGCCAACTGCAGCCAGACCGATGAGCCACGGAGCAGCCTGACGAGCCTGAACAGGGAAGAGGTTGACGTGGAAGCGAATCAGCGAGTAGAGCCCGAGTTTGCCGGCAGCAACCATGGCCATGGCGATGGGCGCTTCTGAGAAAAGATCGGAGAGCCAGCCGTGCAGGCCGAGAACGGGAACTTTTACAGCGAAGGCAATCAGGAAGGCCAACGCCGCCCAGCAAAGCGCACCGGCGGGAAAGGTTCCATTGGCGATGGCCGCTTGAAGCACTTCAAACTGGAAGCTATGCGTCTTGGCGTAAAGCCACAAGATCGCAACCAGCAGTGGCGCGGAGGGAATGAAAGTGTAAAGGAAGAAGCGGATAGCAGCCTTCGGGCCGCCGTTTTCCGTCAGATTGCGCCCGTACATGGCAATCAGGATGGCCATCGGCACCAGCGAAAGCTCCCAGAAGCCGTAGTAGAGCATCATGTCCAGCGAGACGAAAACGCCGACCATGGCCGTTTGCTGAACGAGAAACAGAGCGTAGTAGACCTTGCTGCGTGTCTGAATCGTCTTCCAACTCGCGAGTACGCCGATCGGCGCAAGCAGCCCGGTCAGCACCACCAGCCAGAGGGAGAGCCCGTCCACGCCAACGTGGTAGCGTATGGCGGGATTGGCGATCCAGGACGAATCCTGTACGAATTGGAAGCCGGGAGCGCTGGGCGAGAAATGCGTCGGCAGGTGAAGCGTCAGAAGGAACGTAACGAGCGCGGTCGCAAGAGCGACCCAGGCCGGGAGCTTACCCTTGTCCGGCACCAGTATAACCAGCAGGGCGCCAGCCAGAGGGGCGATCAGGATGAGCGAAAGGATGATATTGTCCATGTTCTAGTGGCCCACCCAAACCATACGAAGTTCCGTTCCGCCGACGCCAAGAACCGCGCCGACTACGGCAAAGAGAATCAGTGCGGCAGCACCCGCAGCCAGCCATGCCGAGTAGCTACGCAAATTGCCGGACTGCCAGCGGCGAAGCAATTCGCCAAGCAGCGTCGCGATGCCGCCCAGCAGCCAAGTTGAGCCGCGAATGATGACGCCCTCGCCAAGCCAGCCCAGGATGTAGCGAGAGCCAAGTGTAAGCGGCGTGACGATAACATTCTGGTACAACTCGTCGATCCAGTATTTGTGAACCAGCAGGCTGTATGGGCCGGAGATCGCAGCGGCCAGTTTGGCAGCGCGGTCGTTCTTGCGGAAGTAGAGGAAATGCGCAATCAGCAAGCCGAGCAGCGCGACTGCCACGGCGACGAAACTGAGCGTAAAATCGAGGCTCTTGCCGCCAGCCTGAAGCGCGGGATCGATAACCGGGCCAACGACAGGAGCAAGGTAGGCACCAAAGCGTTCAATGCCGATCCAGCCGCCGCAGATCGAAAGAATCGCCAAGATCACCAGCGGCGTCAACATCGACCCTGGACTCTCGTGAACCGCGTGGGTGTGTTCGGCTTCGAGTACAAGCTTGGTATTGCTATGCGCATGCACCGAAGCGCCGTGATCCTCAGCTGGCGTAGCCCTGCTTTCTCCAAGAAACGTGAGGTACCAGAGGCGGAACATATAGAAGCTGGTCAGCAGCGCAGTGGCAAGCCCAACGACGTAGAGCAATTTGCCGAGTGAACCGTGCTGGAACGCCTCATAAAGAATCGCGTCCTTCGAGAAGAAGCCGGCAAAGGGCCAGATGCCGGCGATCGCAATGACTCCGGCCGTCATGGTGATGAATGTGACAGGCAGCTTCTTCCACAGGCCGCCCATCTTGCGCATATCCTGCTCGCCGTTCAGACCGTGAATCACCGATCCGGCAGCGAGGAAGAGCAGCGCCTTGAAGAAGGCGTGCGTCATCAGGTGGAAGACTGCGGCCGAGTAAGCCGCTACGCCGCAGCCGAGGAACATGTAGCCAAGCTGCGAGATGGTCGAGTAGGCCAGCACCCGCTTGATGTCCGTCTGCACCAGGGCGATGGTCGCGGCAAAGAGCGCCGTTGCTGCGCCGATAATCGCAACCACGGAGAGCGCCAGGGGCGAGCGGTCAAAGATGCCATGCGTGCGCGAGATCATGTACACGCCAGCCGTGACCATGGTCGCCGCGTGAATCAGAGCGGAAACCGGCGTCGGACCTTCCATTGCGTCCGGTAGCCAGACGTAGAGCGGAATCTGCGCCGATTTGCCGCAGGCTCCCACGACTAGGCAGAGCGCAATCGCGGTGAGAACGCCGCCCTGCAGTGCTGGATTTGCGGTAAGATTTGCACCAATCTTGTAGAAACTCAGCGATCCAAACTGCGAAAGCAGCAGGAACATTCCCAGAAGGAAGCCGAAGTCACCGATCCTGTTTACGACAAAGGCTTTTTTGCCCGCATTTGCTGCGGATTTCTTTTCGTAATAGAAGCCGATCAGAAGGTACGAGGCAAGCCCGACGCCTTCCCACCCGACGAACATCAGCAGGTAGTTCTCAGCCAGCACCAGCACGGTCATGAAGAACAGGAAGAGGTTCAGGTAGCTGAAATAGCGCCAGTAGCCATCCTCATGGGCCATGTAACCCACCGAGTAGAGATGAATCAGGAAGCCTACCCCGGTGATGATCCCCAGCATAAGCAGGCTCAACTGATCGAGATACAGCGCAAAGTCGAGATGCAGCGGCCCAGCGCCGATCCAGCTTCCATAGGTGATAAGCCAGGGTACCGGCTGCGGCTTCAGGCTGAAGAAAATCAGTGCTGCGCGCGCCACGACCAGCAGCGACGCCAGGGGGAATCCAAGCGCCACGGCCGAGACCAGCGCCTTGGGCAAGCGGCGGCCGAGGAGCCCGTTCACTAGAAATCCAGCGAAAGGCAGAATCGGTACAAGCCAGAGATGGAGATGTGCGTTCATAGTCTCGTCAGAGCTTCATTAGGTCGATCTGGTCGACATTCAGGGTAGCGCGGCTGCGGAAGATGCTGATGATGATGGCCAGTCCTACGGCGGCTTCGGCCGCTGCGACCATCATGACAAAAAACACGAAGATCTGGCCCTTGACCTGGTGCCAGTCATGGGCAAAAGTGACGAAGGAAAGGTTCACGGCATTGAGCATCAGCTCAATCGACATAAAGACCGTGATCAGAGTGCGCTTGATAAGGAAACCGATCACTCCAAGTGAAAAGAGCAGCGCGGAGAGAATCAGATACCAGGAGCTGGGTATGTCGTTCCAAAGGGAGCTTTGCATTAGGAGTGGCCCTCCTTGCGTGCCAGCGCCACTGCGCCGAGAATTGCGATGAGTATCAGCACCGAAGTGAGTTCGAAGGGGAGCAACATGTCGGTAAATAGCACCGTGCTGAGCTCTCTCATCGTGGTCATGGCGTCGGCGAGCTTGATGGCGCCCAGGTGCCGCTGCGCTTCGAGGACCACCGTGGTAACCACGGACAAGAAGGCGAAGACAGCGGGGAATCCTACAATCTTTGCAACCTTGCTACCATGGGTGCGCTCTTCTTCGCCCACATTGAGCAGCATCACGACAAAGGTGAACAGCACCATCACCGCGCCCGCGTAGACGATGATCTGGGCGATGGCCAGAAACTCCGCGCCGAGCAGCAGATACAGCACGGCCAGCGAACTCATCACCACAATCAGCGACAGGGCGCTGTTGATGGGGTGGGTCTGGAGGAGCAGGTTCACCGCACCGCCCAGACAGAATGCCGCGAAAATGAGAAACAGAATCAGGTGCATTGGGTCTTCACTTTGAACTCATCTTGAAACTGTGGATTGCAGATCGACGACAGAGAACGCTGACGTTGCGACGGCCAAACCCGATTGTAACTTACGGAAAGACAGCCATTGCCAGACTGGTTCCCACGATGTTGAGCATAGCTACAGGCACCAAGTACTTCCAGCCGTAGCCCATAAGCTGGTCATAGCGGAAGCGGGGCAGAGTGCCGCGCACCCAGATGTAAAGAAAGAGGAAGCAGAAGACCTTGGCTACAAACCAGAGAATCGGCATTACGACCGGAACCAAAGTACCCTGCATCTCCGGCAGCAGATCGCCGAAAGGGCTGGTCCAGCCGCCGAGAAACAGCAGCGTGGCCACGCACCCGACAGTAATCATGTTGCCGTATTCGGCCATAAAAAACATGGCGAACTTCATCGAACTGTACTCGGTGTGGTAGCCGCCGGTCAGCTCGGTTTCCGCCTCGGGGAGATCGAAGGGTGCTCGATTGGTTTCGGCATAAGCCGCCGTGAGGTAGATCACGAAGGCAATAATCTGGCCGCCACCGAATACATTCCAACTGGCAATGCCATGCACCGACTGCACCTTAACGATCTCCGTGAGCGAGAGCGATCCGGTACGGAGCACGATGCCCACCAGCGACAGGCCGAGCGCCAGTTCGTAGCTGATCATCTGCGCCGAAGAGCGCAGCGCTCCCAGCAGCGAATACTTGTTGTTCGAGGACCACCCCGCCAGTGCAATGCCGTACACGCTGATTGAGGTGACGCCGAGAAGGATCAGGAGACCAGTGTTGAGGTCCGAGATTTCAAAGAGCTTGACGCCCCTGTAGGTAATTGGCCCGCCGAAGGGAACCACAGCGATCGAGAGCAGGGAACAGCCAAGGGCAATCAACGGAGCCAGCAGATAGAGGGGCTTGTAAACCCCTGTTGGGATCATGTCTTCCTTAAGGAAGAGCTTTGCGCCGTCGACCAGCGGCTGCAAGAGGCCAAAGGGCCCGACGCGGCTGGGTCCCCAGCGATTCTGGATGCGGCCGACCAGCTTGCGCTCGAGCAGCACGGTGTAAGCGACTGAGGTGAGGAAGATCACCAGCACCACAACCACTTTGACAATGCTCAACAGCAAAAACACCCAGAAAATACTCAAAATCGGAACCTCGGGGGCTCATGCCCCGGTCTGCTACTTCGATTTGCGGCGCAACCCAAGTCGCGCCCTTCGAAAACCTGCGTTTGACGGAAGGCGCTAGTCTGCGGCGGCTCCCACTTCTATCTGATTCTGAAACTTCTGAAGCTCCTGAAGCGCCTTGGTATGTTCGCCAAGCAAGCCGGAAGTGAAGAGCCCGTCGTGCGCCGGAAGAATCAGCTCGCGAGCCGACGTGAGGTTGCCGACAGGAACGAAACCCGGCTCGGACTTGGTATCGTTGCCTCCAAAGAGATTCAGTCTGTCCAGTTTATAGGATGGAATCAGGCGCTCGATCTCATCCAGCACCGCAAGCGGGTCAAAGGGGCTTAGACGCGGCTCCAGGCCGTTGGCCGTAAGCCAGACGGCGTGGCGGTCCGCTTCGCCCGACTGCGCGCCGCGCGACTGCCCCATATCCGCCGAAACGCCATTGGTTCTTCCGAAGGGAACCAGCTTTTTCACATCTGCGCCCATAGCTCCGGCAATGCGTACGATGATTTCGAAGTCGGGTTTGGTGCCCGCCTTATCGGCAGCCTTTTTCACTAACTGAATATCGCCGTAGCTGTTTGTCACGGTCCCGGTTTTTTCATACAGGCTCACTGAAGGAAGAACCACATCGGCGAGCGCCCCAGTCGCGGTCAGAAAAAGATCCTGGACAACCACAAACGTATTCTTCAGCGCCGCCGCATCCACGCCGAAAGTCGTGGCGGGATCGGCGCCGACAACGTACAGCGCCGCCAGGGAACCTTTGCCCGCAGCATCGATCATCGCGACCGCATCGAGGCCCGCTTGCGAGGGTAGGCTAGCGTACTCCTCGCCAAAGGCCGCAGGGCTCGTCACCGGAACATAGCCCGGTAGCAAGTCAGGCAGCAGCCCCATATCCGCGGCACCGCGCGAATTGGCGTAGTCGCCCAGGTAGGCGAACTTGACGTTCTCTTTCTTCAATCCCCACTGCACCAGCGCGTCAATCGCCGCCCCGCGGTACTCTTCGCCAAAGATCACCAGTAGCGATTCCTCGGCCTCAAGCGCAGCACGGAAACCGGCAGCCCCCTCCACGCCCGCGAGAGCCGCATTGTCGCCCGCAAGATAGCTTGTGAATGACTCGTAGCCTTCGAGGGGCAACAGTAGCGATTCGATCGCCTGCCGCTCCAGTTTGATGGGGCTATCGGTGGCGATGTACAGTCGGACTTGATTATGGCGGAAGTTGGTGCGGAGATTCCAGGCCAGCAGCGGATGTTCCTCGGTAGGATTTCCGCCGATCAGCAAAATTGCCTTGGCCGTTTCCGTATCGTGCAGGCTGGCGGTACGGCCAGTGGTTTCTGCTAAAGCTTTCGCGAACCCGGCATAGTCGGTCGAGCGCACATGATCGATGCTGTTGGTTCCAAGCACCGTCCGCGCGAACTTCTGCAAGAGGTAGTTTTCTTCGTTGGTCGTCGTGTTCGACCCAATCACCCCAATACTGCTCGCGCCAATGCCTTTGCCAGCCTCGCGAATCTCTTTGAACTTGCCCGCAACCACGCGAATAGCATGTTCCCAGGTCGCAGGCTCCAGTGTTCCTGCGGCATTACGTACGAGCGGCTTGGTCAACCGATCCTTCGACTCAACAAAGTCAAACCCAAAGCGCCCCTTGGCGCAAAGAAAATCGCCGTTGATCCCGGACTTGTCGCGATTGTCGGCGCGAATAATTTCCGTGCCTTCATCCGCCTGCCTCATGCCGAGCGTGACCTTGCAGCCGTCGCCGCAATGGGTGCAGACGGTTGAAACGTGGTTCATCTCCCAGGGCCGCGTCTTATAGCGATACGTCCCGCTGGTCAACGCGCCGACGGGGCAGGCATCGATGCACATCCCGCACTGTTCACAATCGAGATGATCGCCGCCGTTGGGAGCGATAGTTGCCGAAGCGCCCCGGTTCTGAATACCCAGCGCCCACACATCCATCCCCTCGCCGCACATGCGAACGCAGCGGTAGCAGAGAATGCAGCGCGGCCGGTCGAAGTAGACCGCCGGCGACCACTGCTGCTCCTCGCGATGCTGCTTGGCCTCGACGTACAGGCTCTCACCCGCGCCGTACTTGAAGGTCATATCCTGCAACTCGCACTCGCCGCCAGCGTCGCATACGGGGCAGTCGAGCGGATGATTGCCGAGTAGCAACTCGATAGTCGCCTTGCGCGCCTGCGTAATCTCAGCAGACTCGGTGATGAACACCTGGCCCTCGGCAACGGTGGTGGTGCAGGCGGTCTGGAGCTTGGGCACCTTTTCCTGGCGCACCACACACATGCGACAGGCAGCCTGGAGGCTGAGTCCGGGATAGTAGCAAAAAGCCGGGATCTCAATGCCCGCCTTGCGACACGCGTCAACCAACAGCATGCCTGCTGGCGCGGTGAGCTTCTTGCCATCAACTGTAAACGTTACGTCTGCCATGGATTTCCTTATGCCGCCTGCATTTCAGTTGTGGGAGCCACGGACTGGGGCAGCTGTACCGCCAGCCACTCGACAAAGTACTGTTTTATCTCATGCTCCGGATCAAACTCGTCGATGTTTACAATGCTTGCCGTTGCTGCGGGGATCGGCTCAGCGGCCTTTGCCGTTTCGCTCAGGTAGATTTCCATCGCCTCGCGCATGTTGATACGCGTATCTTCTAACGTGTCGCCAAGCGAACCGCATCCGGGAATATCCGGGGAGAACGCGCTCCAATTGTCCGCTGTCTTTTCGTAGACCACAAGATACTCACGTGTCATTTCAGACCTGCCTTCTTGAGAATACTGTGCAGCAGTCCCTTACCGACTTCTTTGCCGGCATGCATCGGCACCACCAACAGGCCCGGCTTCGTAGAGTGTCGAAAATGTCTGTGGCTTCCGGTCTGGCCTGTGCTGAACCAACCATCTGCTTCGAGAATCTTTACCAACTCCGGCGCCTTCACTCGTTACACCAGCGCCACTTCCAAGTGCTTCGCATACGGGCACGGTTTCCCGTCCAGATGATCTTCAAATTCCTTGCGAAACTTCTTCACAAACCCAATTGTCGGCATCGCCGCCGCATCGCCCAGTGGACAGAACGTACGCCCCATCATGTTCTCCGCCAGGTACTGAATGTTGTCGATGTCCTTCATCGTTCCAAAACCGGCGTGAAAGCGCGTCAGAGACTTCTTCAGCCAGTCCGTACCTTCTCTGCATGGAATGCACCAGCCACAGCTTTCGTGCTGATAAAAACTGATCGTTCTCAGCGCAAACTCCACGATGCACGTCGTGTCGTCAATCACCACCACGCCGCCTGAGCCCAGCATCGAACCAGCCTTGCCAACCTGGTCGAAATCCATGCCCAGAGTTACGATCTCGCTCGGCAATAGCACTGGCGTCGACGACCCACCCGGCACCACGGCTTTCAACGTGCGCCCGCCGCGAATGCCGCCCGCAACCTCGTAAATCATCTTGTGCAGGTTGTAGCCCATGGGCAACTCGTAGATGCCAGGCTTGTTCACATGCCCGCTGATGCCAAACAAGCGCGTTCCACCATTGCGCTCCGAGCCAACCGCTGCATAAGCCGGTCCGCCCATCATCAAGATATGCGGCACAGATGCAATCGTTTCCGCATTGTTGATTACCGTAGGACCGCCGTAGAGCCCAACTACGGCAGGGAAGGGAGGCTTGATGCGCGGAACTCCCCGCTTGCCCTCAAGCGACTCCATCAGAGCAGACTCTTCGCCCACTTCATAAGCGCCCGCGCCCGACTGCACAATCACTTGAAACTCGGTCTCCGTGCCGAAGATATTCTTGCCCAGGAAGCCTGCGGCATAGGCATCGGCAACGGCCTTTTCCACGATCTGGATCAGGTAGCGATACTCGCCGCGCAGATAGATAAATCCGGTCTTCGCGCCGATGGCCAGGCCGGCAATGATGGTGCCCTCGATCACCGCGTGAGGGTCGTGCAGAAAGATCAAATGATCTTTACAGGTTCCAGGCTCGCTCTCGTCTCCGTTGACCAAAACATATTTCGGCTTGGCGGACTGTTTCGGTACGAAGGACCATTTCAGGCCGGTCGGAAATCCGGCACCGCCACGGCCACGCAACCCCGAGGCCTTCATCTCGTTGATGATCCACTCCGGACCCTGCGCCAGCGCCTTTTTAGTGGCCTCGTAACCGCCCAGCTCCATGTAGCGCGGCAGCTCCGCCGCGCCCATGCCAAATCGCTTGGAAATGATCTTGACTTCGTCGGGGTGGGAGACAAGTTTAGGCATTCGCTGCTTCTCCCTTGGCCTCCGCCCGGTAAATAGCCAGAACTTCATCGATCTTTTCAAGGGTCAGATCGTCGTGGAAATCGTAGTTTACCTGAATCGCCGGCGCCCAGCAGCAGACACCGATGCATTCCACCTCTTCGAGCGAAAAAACGCCGTCCGCCGTCACGCCTTTATGTCCAATCCCAAGCTTCTCTTCCAGGTGTTCGAAGACATCGTAGCCGCCGCGCAACATGCAGCTGATGTTGGTGCATACCTGCACGTTATATTTGCCGGCCGGCTTGAATCGCAGCATGGAGTAGTAAGTCGCCACATTCCGCACATCGAGAGGAGTGATGCCGATCCGCGCCGCCACTTCCTCAATCACCGCGTCTGAGAGATAACCAATGTCATCCTGCGCATAGAGCAGCATCGGCACCAGCGCCGAACGCTTCATGGGGTACTTCAGCACCAGCGCATCGAAATGCGCCGCGGCCTTAGGAGAAAAGATCGACAGGGTTTCCGTACTCATTGCATCAACTCCCTGGCCCAGGCTTCAGCTTGCATGTCCATCTCTTCCTCCCGGTCCTCGTTCTCAATATCACCGACGTGCGTCGCCAGTCTTCCTTCGATGGTAAATCGCATCAGTCCCCGGTTACCATCTTCGCGTGACCAGACCAGCTCCGCCTCACTTCGAATCAGCCTGAGCCAGCGCTCTCCAACCCGGACCAGGATCAAATCCTCGCCTAACTCGACCGTCGCCTGCTCCTTGCGATTCAGACCGTGAAGCGAAGTATAACTGCGCAGCAGGGAAGCAAACGAAACCCAAAGCTCGTCGTACAAAGATGCCATTAGCGGTCGATCTCTCCAAGGACCACATCGATCGAACCGATAACCGCTACAACATCGGCCAGCATCCGGCCCTTGCACATCGTCTCGAGCGCCTGTAGCGAGGCAAAGCTGGGATTGCGCATATGTACGCGATACGGTTTAGCTGTTCCATCCGAAACGACGTAATACCCCATCTGCCCGCGCGAAGATTCAATGCCCTGATACACTTCGCCCGCCGGCACGGCAAAGCCTTCCGTAACAATCTTGAAGTGATGGATCAACGACTCCATCTGCGTCTTCATCTTCTCGCGATCCGGCAGCACGATCTTCGGCGCGTCGGCCTTTACCGGACCATCCGGCATTCCAGCCAGCGCCTGGTTGATGATCTTCACCGACTCGCGCATCTCCGCAAGCCGCACCAGATACCGGCCCCACACGTCGCAGCGATCCGAAGTCTGCACCTTGAAATCGAACTTCTCATAGCTCGAATACGGCATGTCTCGCCGCAAGTCGAAGTCCACGCCAGAGGCCCGCAGCGGCGGCCCTGTCACGCCCAGCGCAATGGCATCGGCAGCAGACAAGTGGCCCACATTTTGCAGGCGATTGACGAAGATCGGATTGCCGGTGAGCAGATTCGCGTATTCGTCGATCTTTTCCGGAAAGGTCTTCATGAAAGCCGCTATGCGATCGAAGAAATCGAGCGGCGGCTCCATCGCCAATCCGCCAATGCGGAAGTAGCTGGTCATCATGCGCTGACCGGCCACATGCTCGAAGATTCTGAGAATATCCTCACGCTCGCGGAACGTGTACAGAAAGACCGTCAGCGCGCCAATGTCCATGGCGTGCGTGCCCAGCCATACCAGGTGCGAATTGAGCCGCGTCAGCTCCGACAGCAGCACACGAATCCACTGCGCCTTGTCCGGAATCGGCAACTCCAGCAGCTTTTCGACCGCCAGGCAATAGCAGAGATTGTTATGCATCGGGCTCAGGTAATCGATGCGATCCGTCAGCGGAACCACCTGCTGATAGAACTTGGCTTCGCAGGTTTTTTCGATCCCCGTATGCAGGTAACCGATCTCCGGATAGAGACGCACGACGATCTCGCCGTCGATCTCCAGCACCAGCCGCAAAACACCGTGCGTCGACGGGTGCTGCGGGCCCATATTCAAGACCATGGTCTGGTCCGCGGAGCCTTCAGCTACCGCCGCTTCCAGAATCGGTGTTTCTGTAAACTGGGCCATTCGATCAAGGTCTCCGTTGAGTCATGCTCAGGCTTGTCAACTTCTTAGAATACAACGTAAAGGCGAGTGTGAAGCGTGGAGTGCGAAGTGTGGGGTTGTGTATGCGTTTCACACTTTACACTCCACACCTCACACTGTTTCACCGGTACCCTTCCACTGGATAGTCCTTGCGCAGCGGATGCCCCGACCAA
>Ga0182030_10010400_pt1 | contig 18905 bp, 19 predicted proteins | sample 812S3MmetaG_FD_121299 | JGI IMG/M metagenome (GOLD analysis project Ga0182030, IMG submission 121299) | Permafrost microbial communities from Stordalen Mire, Sweden - 812S3M metaG (Illumina Assembly) | ecosystem: Environmental > Terrestrial > Soil > Wetlands > Permafrost | place: Sweden...
CGTCGTTGGACGAAGGAGCGCGGCTTCCCCTACAGTGAGGTCAATAGCGTCAATTTTCACAGTGGCGAGAGTGCCATGAACTAGAGGAGCGAACATGAGTGACGACCGAGAAGCGGCCAACACCACCAACGCGTGGAACAAGACAGTCATCGACGAGTTTCACGCCAACGACGGAAAAGTCGGAGGGAACTTTGAAGGCGCACCCGTGCTGCTGCTGCACACCACCGGCGCGAAGTCGGGCAAGGAGCGGGTCAATCCGATGATGTACATGAAAAAGGACGGACGGATCTTCGTCTTTGCCTCCAAGGCCGGTGCGGACACGAACCCGGACTGGTTTCACAACCTGGTCGCTACCCCGAGCGTCACCGTCGAACTGGGCACGGAGACGTTTGCCGCGACCGCATCGCCGCTGAGCGGAGAGGAGCGAACGAAGATCTACGCCGCGCAGGCCGAGCTATATCCCGGATTCGCGGAGTACCAAGCCAAGACGTCGCGAGTTATTCCCGTGGTGGAGATAGTGCGCTCGTAAGGAAAGGTGCGTCGCTCTGCCCTCTTTTCTAGAGCACTACCGATCTAGTCCTCTGGCGACGCGAACACTGCCTTAAAGGTAAAGGCCATCGGTGTGGGTCCTTGTTCGCGCAAGTGCAGGACCCGTGTTTCCGCTTCCTTTGTTGAGGGCAGGTGGCCCTCGCGAACCCACCACAGTGCGGTCGTTGCTTCACTCACGCGCTCGAACCAGTTTCGTCGTTGCACCAGCACGGCTCGATGCAGCGGGCCATAGACCCAGTCCGACAATTGCGCGATTGACTGCCACACACTCATGTTGATGATCACGCCAGCGGCACCCTGTTCCTCCCACTCAAACGCCTGCACGGCAGTGGCGTTACCCTCGTCCGTCTGCAAGCGCCATACAAATCCGGGCGCCTCGTCGGCCGACGCATTGACCGGATCAAGTGCGGCGACGAACCCCGCCAACTGTTGTGAGTCAAGTGGCGCCACTAGTCGAGCAATGTTGACCTGGGCAATGTGATACGACATCGATTAATGGTACGACGCAAAAAGCAATACCCATCGCCCGTTAAAAATCAGCCGTAGCGCGAAGTCGCAGATGAGAAGGGTCAAAGTAGTGCGGAAGTTGTGATGGGGGTCGCCAAGACGCCCTTAATTCTTGTAACTCCACGTGAGGACGTCGCGTTCAGAACCAACGCGCCAACTTGGCGCACATTACGCTGAGATTGAGGTTTCGCAAGAAACTTGGGGGTATCTGACGAATAAGGCGAGTGCCGAGGGTGGCGAGAGCGGTCAACTGCAATCTCTGCTTGAGTCGCAGCAGTTCCTCAATACCCTTGCCGCGGGCATCGTGCTTCAGAATGAAGAGGGCACGGTTCTTGATTGCAACGACTCCGCGCTCACGTTGCTCCAGACAACTCGTGAGGAGTTGGCGCATCGTACCGCCGCCGATCCGCAATGGTCGCGCGTGAAGGGAGACGGTTCGGCGTTCCCGGTTGACGAGCAACCCACTCGAGTCACTTTGCGAACCGGCGAACCGTGTAACGACGTCATCATGGGCACTGACAATCGCGGCCAGGCCCGACAGTGGCTCTCGGTCAACACCTGCCAAGTCATCTTGAACGACGGGTCCAGGGGCGTCATCTCCTCGTTCATAGACGTCACCCAACGCCTCAAGAGAGAACGAATACTCGAGATGCTCACCGAGGTCAATCGACTGGCGATGATCAACTTCGAACAGGACGAATACTTCCATCGCCTCTGCGAGATCATCGTAGAAAAGGGCGGCTACGAACTCGCCTGGGTTGGCGTGCCGTCGAGCGGCGAGAAAGGCGGCGTCACCATTCTCTACTCCGCCGGCGCGACGGATTACCTCTACGAGGGAATGGTCTCCTGGCTCGGATCCACGGAGATTGGCCTCGGTCCGAGCGGGACGGCGCTGCGCACGGGCGTCAGCCAAAGCGTCGACGAACTCATCACGGACGCGCTGTTTGCGCCGTGGCGCGAACGCGCGGCTCAATTTGGTTTCGGGTCCTCGGTTGCAATCCCCTCCACGAATGGGGTGCAGCGTGCCGTGTTATCTATCTACGCCCACGACACGTTTGCCTTCGACGACGTCACCGTCACCGCGCTCGAAGCCATCGTGCGCGAGGCCGAGCTGGCCGTCGCGCACGTGCGATCGGTGCGAGAGACTGACGCCGCACTGAAAGAAACCCGTGAGGCCGTCGCGGCGCTCGAAATTAGTGAGACCCTCCTGCGTCAAACCGAGCAACGATTTCGACTGGTCTTCGAGGACAACATGGCCCCGATGCTGGTCACTGACCTCGAGGATCGTGTCGTGAGCGCCAACGACGCCTTTTGCCGGATGATCGGTTATAGCCGAGAAGAGGTGTTGGGGCGAGACTCCAAGCCGTTTACATTTCCCGAAGATGTCGGCATCACCGAGGAGTCTCATCGACGCGTCACGTACGGCGAGGCCGGCCAGTCACGCTACATCAAGCGGTATTTGCACAAAGACGGAAGCATCATCGTCGTCGAGGTCTCTAGGTCCCCCGCGCTAGACGAAAACGGGAGGACGCTCTACTTCGTTATCTCGGAGCGCGACATCACCGAAGAGAGTGCGCTGTCGATTCAGCTGTCCCACCAAGCGTTGCACGATCCGCTCACCGGACTCGCCAATCGCGCGCTCTTTGATGACCGCTTAGCCCAGGCGCACGCACGCACGGTCCGTCTCGGCGGCCAGGGCGCAGTGCTACTGCTCGATCTAGATGACTTCAAGGGCGTCAACGACATGCACGGTCACTTCATTGGGGACCAATTGCTCATAGCCACTGCCCACCGCCTCGCCGAGGCGACCCGCACCAGCGACACGCTGTGCCGATTTGGCGGTGACGAGTTTATGTACCTCGCCGAGGGCCTGACGTCGCCAGAAGAAGCCGAGCAGCTCGCCAAGCGACTGCTGGACGCGCTCATTGAACCAATCGCGATTGCCGGAGTGCGCATCGAGCAGCGAGCCAGCATCGGCGTCGTGCACTGGAACGAATCGAGCACCAACAGCGTTGAATTGGTCCAGGACGCCGACGTCGCACTCTACGAAGCGAAGCGCCGCGGCAAAGGACACTTCGTGGTCTTCACCCCCAGCATGCACCAGCAGGCGATCAGTCGGTTCGCGTTGGTACAGGAACTGCGCCAGGCAATTCAAGCGGGCGAGCTCACGATGCACTACCAGCCCATTGTCGACCTCACCAGTACCGAGGTCGTGGGCTTCGAAGCGCTCATGCGCTGGGAACACCCCGTGCGCGGGTGGGTGCCGCCAAGCGTGTTCATCCCGCTGGCCGAACAGAGCGACCTGATCCTGGAGTTGGGGGCGTTCGCCCTTCGCGAAGCCGTCGCGGCGGCGAGTTCGTGGGAGCCAACCGGTTCGCAAGAAACTCGCCCGTACGTCACGGTCAACCTCTCGGCCCACCAGTTCCATGAACCCAGACTCGTGTCAATGATCGAAGAGGCGCTCACAATGAGCGGCATCTCTCCCGATCGTCTCATCATCGAAATTACCGAGAGCGTCATGTTGCGAGACGCGCTGGAGACGGCCAGCGTGATCGGGCGACTCCAGGAACGCGGTGTTGGTTTCGCGCTCGATGACTTTGGCACCGGGTACTCGTCACTCTCCTACCTGGTGCTACTCCAGCCGCGGATCATCAAGATCGACCAATCGTTCGTGCGGCCTACGCACGAAAGCATCGACAACGACACGCTGCTCGAAACCATCATTTCGCTCGGTCAGAAACTCGGCATGACGATGCTCGGTGAAGGGATTGAGACCAGGGCGCAACTGGAGAGATTGCGTCTGCCCGGTTGTGAGTTGGGTCAGGGCTTTCTCTTTTCCGAAGCAGTTCCGTCAGACAAGATCCCAGCACTGCTCGCACGACGACCAAAGGGTTGGCCCAAGAAGTAGCGCTACCGCGCGGTGGGGTCCTTGGTGTAGGGATTCTTGTAGGGGTACTGAATAGGAACCGCACGACGAGGTCCCTTGTTCCGGCGAGTCTTCCTCATCATGGCGGCGGCGACGACGACGGTGAGCGCTCCGAAGGCCACGAGCACGAAGCCTCCAAAGTACGACCACACAATGTTGGTACACGTCGAACTGGCCCCCGCGGTCGCCAATTCACCGAGTGTCGGGTGCGCGGCATTGCACGCGGCGTTTTTTGGCTGTTCGAGGACGATGAGCCAAACACCAACCGCCCCGGTCACCACACCCAGGAACGCCACGATGTATCGCATCATGCGCCCACACTAACCAAGTTTTGGGCTAAGTGACCGGTCCGGCGGCCAATCCAACAATCGCGCCTTTTCCTTTCGTGCGTTCAGAAAGATTGTGGCCACCACATGTCGTCTCGGCACATAAAAGGCGCAACTAACGCACAACACGGATTCAACTCGACGAGCGCTCGACCCGACACGCTCGATACATCGTCCGATTTACCTTCGCGATAACTACACCCGCTCGCTGCCCACGTGCGACTCTAAAAGTCCGATCAATTCATCCCAGTACTGCGGCGGATAGTCGTGGCCCAATCCCTCGATGACAACGAACCGCGCACCGGGGATTGCTTCGGCCGTTCGACGCCCACCGCTCATGTCGATCAGCGTGTCCGCGTCACCGTGCAGCACGAGCGTCGGCAGTTCCAGCGCGCCGAGCGCAACCGTGCGTGAGCCCGATGCCTGTATTGCTCTCAGTTGACGACCGACCCCCGCCGGACAAAAGTTTCGATCGAAGGCCTCTTGGGCAACCGCAGTTCGAAACTCTTCATTGAAGCAGGCCGGACTTCCCCACACTTGCGCACCCTCGAGTTGCGTCGCCACGTAGCTGTCGCGGTCCGTAGACCGCGCGCCGTAGAGCAGTTCTCGGGCGCGCTCCGACGGTTGCCCAACATCAGAATCGCCCGTTGTCGACATGAACGACGTCAGGGTGAGTAGTCGTTGCGGGTTTTCAATGGCCATGGTCTGGGCAATCATCCCTCCCATCGACGCGCCCACTACGTGGGCGCGCGAAACGTTCAGTGCGTCGAGCACGGCCACGCCATCGCGCGCCATGTCCGAGAGCAGATAACTGTCCCGGGCGTGACGGTCGTTCGCGAGCGAAGTGTCGCTGCTGTCTACGGCGAATTTCGGTTCATCCATCTTCGAAGAGAGCCCAATATCACGATTGTCGTAGCGAATCACGAAATAACCCAACGCGGCGATGCGTTCGCACATCTCGACGCGATAGTTGACGCACTGGGCGCCCAGGCCATTAATCAGCAGGAGGGCCGGATCAATGGCTCGGCCAAACGTCTCAAAATAAATTTCCACGTCTCCGTTTCGGGCAAATGCCATCGCAATTCCCTTCTTCCAGCCTGTTCGTGGGGGTGTCACGGGCGACGTGCACTCCAGCGCTGAACATTTCGCCACTGCCGACAGTAGTCATTAGTACGGCAAAGTGCCGGAACGCAACGCGACGCACATCGGAGAACTCATGACCGCCGGTTTCCACACATCGCCACGATCAACTGGCGGTTCGCGCAGTAACACAATCTCACTCAGCCTTCTCATCGCCGCCGGGCTGCTCGTTGCACCGCTCGCCGAATCGGCGGGCGCGTCCTCGACAATATTGCAATCGGTAAATATCGCGGGCTTTCCCGGGGCGCTCGCTAACCACGCGTCTCGGACGCTTTACATATTGACGGTCGAAAAAGGCGCCAAGCTCAAGTGCACGGGCAGTTGTCTGGCCCATTGGATTCCAGTGACGGTCAAGAGTTCGGTGGCCTCGGTTAGCCTCGGTGCAAACGTCAAAGGGAAGATCGGCTTTGTCGCACGCAGCGCTGGCACCAAGCAAGTTACGTTCAACTCGTACCCGCTGTACACGTTCGCGGGCGACTCGGGACCAAAGCAATCCCGCGGCGAAGGCGCTGCCTTTGACGGCGGCAAGTGGTACGTCGTGAAGGCAGCGTCAGCATCGGTCAGTGCCACACCGATTGTTAGGGCCGCTTCGTCCGGTGGCGGCGCCACGACCACAACCACGGCCAAGAAGCCACCGGCAACTTCGACTACGACGACGACCAAGGCGACGACTACGACTACAACTACGACGATGGGCGGCGGGGGTGGTGGGGGCACCACGACCACCACGACCGGAGGCGGTATTGGTTACTAGTAATGACCACTCCGCGCAAACTCAGCGTTGACCGTGAATCGTCGGCCGTTCGCTCTTCTCACGAGACGAGCCCGGCGATGACGACCGAGGACCTTGATCGCCCGACGACAAGCAGCGATGGCCACCAAGACGATTTGGAGACCGCCGACGAAGCGGGGCTGCGCAAGGCCTTCCTGGCTCATGGCGGTGAACTGCTGGGTTTTGCGCGCCGCTCGCTCTATTCGTCGAACAATGCGGAAGATGCGGTACAGGAGACGTTCGCTCGCGCGTGGCGTTCACGGTCTCGCTTTGATCCGACATTAGGGTCGCTTCGTACCTGGCTCTTCACTATCGAGCGACGGGTCATCATCGACATTGGCACTCGCCAGACAAAAATGCAAACAGTCGCGCTCGATCAAGACGAAGATCCAGCCGCCGAGGATCATCTCGAAACGGCAATGCTCGGGTGGCAAATGGAATCCGCGTTACAACGTCTGGACCCCGAGCACCGGATGATCATCACCGAGCTCTACTTCAACGGACGAAGCGGACGCGAAGTTGCGGAGTTGTTCGCAATACCTGAAGGTACCGTTCGCAGTCGGACCTTCTACGCGCTGCGGATGCTGCGGATTTTATTCGAGGAAGCGGGATGGGACCAATGATCGAAATGGGATGTGAAAAGTGGCAAGAGGCCATCGCGATGCGCCAGTTCGGCGACCTTTCGGCGAATGAAGAGGCCGCGCTGTTGGCCCACCTCGAGGGCTGCGACGACTGCCAAGGCATCGCTAAAGAATTTGCGCAGACTCACCACTTATTGAGTTTCGTCGATCCGGCGGCCGTGGCGCCCACGGCGGCGGTACCCGCGAACCTCACGGACAAAATCTTGCGGGACTTGCACCACGGTGGCGCACTTCAGCGACGCAGGCGGCGGGCCACCCTGACGGCCGCTGTCGGTGTCGGACTCATCGCGGCGTCATTGATCTTCGCGGGACTCTTTTCGGGCAGTACCGTCGCCAAACCGAACACGCAACGCACGTTGGCCTTGAGTGGCCTAACCGCAGTACGAGCCAGTGTCGTGCTGAGCGAACGACCGTGGGGCACATCGCTCACGATGCACGAGCAGGGCCTACCCGGAGGCAACGTCTACACGGTGTCGATGCGAACGGCCACGGGGACGTGGTGGGTCGCGGGGACGTACCGATCCGTCGCCGGTCAAACCGTCGACGCAACGATGTCGTGCGCCGTACCTCTCGACAAGATCACCGGGCTACGCGTCTTGAACAGTGCGGGGACGATCGTGCTGAGCAGCTACGGCGACTCTCTCTCTACCGGCTAGGACGTGCGCCGACTACCAGCGCAACGGCGCCCGCGCCATCGCAACATACGGTCACGGCGCTGGATTACAGAACGGAAAACTACTGCGACGACCTGTCACGGACTCTCGAGATGAACCGCACGATCCTCGAAGCGGTTACGGGGTCATCGCCCCGCCAGTCGGCGATGCACGGCTTGGACCAACACGCGTATTCCAACCATCAGCGCGCCCAGGAAACCAAGCGCAACAAGAATGAAAGCAAACGCCGTACCTTGACCAGCGATCACTCGCAACGTCATGCCCACGACAACGGTATAGAGGCAGATAACGCCACCGTCACGTGGTCTCGACCCTGATCGACCGGTGACGCGCATCGCCAACCAACCAAGAGCGAGGCCCGTCATGAATGGCCACGCGGTCGACCACACACCAGCTGCGTATTCCCCATGATCATGCGTGGCTCGACCGATAACGACGAAAACTAACACGATGATGAGATCGGCAACTAGATACATACGACGCACGAAGCGTCAACTTATCAGTGCGTGTCGCTGCCGCGTGCGCGAGAACGAGGCCACGTCTGGTCGCTGGGATGCTCCGCAGCGTCGGTAAAATGTAATGATGACGTCGCGCGAGGACGAAAAGTCCACTTCGAGCAAGGACGAACCGGCGTCCTCGTCATCTAACATCGCGTCACGCGCCCCCGTTGACGCTCCCGCGGCGCTCTCGAGCGAACGATTTGCCGCGTTGGAGAAGGCTGGCCAGCACTCGTCGGACTTGATGATTGTCATTGATGCCGAGGGCACCGTCATTTACGCGAACCCGGTCGCCTTGCAAACGTTCGGCAAATCATTGGAAGAAGGCATTGGCCTGAATGCCCTTGACTATCTGCACCCCGACGACCTCGAACGTGTCGCCGCACGATTCCTAGACCTACTCGCAAACCCTGGCGCATCGGTCAGTGACACGATCAAGTCAATGACCGAGAACGGCGACATTCGAGAAATCGAAATCGTCTCCACCAACTGGCTCGACAACGATGATGTCCAGGGCGTCATCATCAACGGACGAGACGTGACCGAACATAACCAGTCCGTGGCTCAGTTGCGTGCCCACGAAGAGCGCTTCCGTCTGGCTTTCGAGGACAACATGGCCCCGATGATCTGCACGGACCTCGATGACGCCATCATCGCCGCCAACAACGCCTTCTGCCAGATGGTGGGCTTTACCAAAGACGAGCTGCTCGGCCACGATTCAAAAATGTTCACCTTTCCCGAGGACGTCGGCATCACCGAAGAGTCCCATCGGCGCGCCACCGCCGGTGACGGTGCGCCGGCGCGCTACACCAAGCGATACCTGCGCAAGGACGGCCGCATCATCTACGTTGAAGTGTCCAGGTCGCCGGCGCGCGACGCGCAGGGCAAGACCCTCTACTTCGTGATCTCCGAGCGCGATATCACTGAGGAGCGGGCCCTCACCGCTCGCCTCTCCCATCAGGCGCTGCACGACCCGCTCACGGGTCTGGCTAACCGAGCCCTTTTTCTCGACCGCTTGGCGCAGGCCCACTCCCGCGTGGTGCGTCAAGGCGGCATAGGCGCGGTATTGCTGCTTGACCTCGACGATTTCAAGGGAGTCAATGACGCGCACGGCCACCTCATTGGCGACCAATTACTGGTTGCCATCGCGAAGCGACTCGAACAGGTATCACGTTCGACTGACACGCTGTGTCGTTTTGGCGGCGACGAATTTCTCTACCTCGCCGACGGGCTGACGTCACCCGATGAGGCCGAACAGATGGCAGCCCGCCTGCTCGAAACACTGGCCGAACCATTTTCAGTGGCCGGTATTCATATTGGTCAACACGCGAGCATTGGCGTGGTGCTGTGGGACGCCACCAGGTTGGACTACGCAGAAATCGTCCAGGACGCCGACGTGGCGCTGTACGAAGCGAAACGCCAGGGCAAAGGTCATCACGTCCTGTTCACCACCGGCATGCACCAACAAGCGGTCAGCCACTTTGCGATGGTCCAGGACCTTCGCCAGGCACTCACGAGCGGCGAGATAACGATGCACTACCAACCAATCGTGGATCTCACCGTCACGAGCGTCGTTGGTTTTGAGGCGTTGATGCGTTGGCAGCACCCCGCGCGCGGCTGGGTCCCGCCCAGCGTGTTCATCCCGCTGGCCGAGAAGAGTGACCTCATTTTAGAATTGGGAGCCTTCGCTCTGCACGAGGCCGTGACCGCGGCGAGCTCGTGGGGGCCCGCCAAAGGAGAAAAAAGCGCGCCGTACGTGACGGTCAATCTCTCGGCGCACCAGTTCGGCGATCCGGGTCTGGTCGCCATGATTGAAAAGGCGCTGACGTTGAGCGGTCTTGAACCGGAGCGCCTGATCATTGAAATCACCGAGAGTGTGACGCTGCTCTACATCAGCGAGACGCTGAGCGTGATGGAAGAGCTCAATCGACTGGGCATTGGGTTTGCCCTCGACGATTTTGGTACGGGCTACTCTTCTCTCTCCTACCTCGCCCTCATGCAACCACGAATCATCAAGATCGATCAATCCTTCGTGAGCCCCGTACAAGAGAGCGTACGCAACGACACCTTGCTCGAAGCAATTGTCTCACTCGGGCACAACTTGGATATGACGATGCTCGCCGAGGGCATCGAGACCAAGGCGCAACTGCAACGTCTCCAGGGGCTGGGCTGTGAACTGGGTCAGGGTTATCTGTTCTCGCACGCCGTGCCCGCGAGCGACGTCGCTGCGATGCTCGCGCGACTGCCGGGCAGTTGGAAATAGGCCGGTAGCGTCAACGAGAGGGTCCAGGCGAAAGATTCCCTAGGGCGATTGATCGCCGACGTAACGCAAAGCACCGTCGTGGCGGGCCTGAGCCACCCGCACGGTGCCGGTGATCGCGGCGGCGAGTCCCAGCAACATCACCAGTACGGTGACCACCATTACCGGCGGGAACGAACTCGCGTTAGTGAACAGCCCGCTGCCAATCGCCTGGCGCATGAAGGCGGGCGCGTCTAGTGACTCGGTCACGGCCCACGCGAGCGTGCCGGCGAAAATTACGAACATGAAAAAGGTGAGTGTCACCGCGATCAGCGAGAGCGATTGGATTTTTCTCGCGGACAGTTCCAGGCGACGAGTCACCGAGACGGCGGCCGACGTCGCAACCCCGACGGCGATAGCGACGGTGACGCTCCAACCCGCAACAACAAACTCGTAGGGAATGAGGCCGCCATTTCGGTCCCGGTAGGGCAAATGATGAGCCCACGCGACCAGTGCGACCGTCAATGCCACGACGACGGCGCCCACAATCACGGTCCTGACAATGGGCCGTCGTACGCTGGCCCAGCCCCCGGCGCGCACGAGCGCCACGAGCGAAGGAACGACGCACACTACGGCCACGGCGACGAGCACGATGCCCAGCACGCCGCCCCACTGGACCGCGATGAAGCTGACGTTCGAAAGGGTTCGACCGCCGCCCGAGAGCAAGGAGTTCCAGTTATCCGTGAATTTGGCGAAGAAGGCGCCGGCCAACATGACGGCGGCCCATCCGCACAGCACGAGCAGCGATCCCGCTCGCTGACGATCGAGCGGACTCGTTTCGCGCCCGAGCACGCCCGCCTCGCGAGCTCGCTCGCACACGCCGGCTCTCATGATGGCGAGCCGGCCACGCAGGGGCATCCCGGCAGTGGCGTAGGTGTCCTCCATCAGGGCCACCATGCCCGCGCCGTAGCGTGAGCGCCACGCCGTCGGGTACCACCTCAGCAACCGCTCGAAACGGTTGGACCTGCTCATAGCGAATATCCGGGCACGATACCGCCGGGCGCCAGGCGCGACGTCGCGATTCGCGCACCCAGTCGCGACGTGCCTATCTCGCTTAACTGACGCATTTGCTCGAGCGCGGCGCTCAGCGCCGCGAGCCCGCCAGCCGTGATCCGGTAGGGCTGGCGACGATCGTCGCTTGGCGTTGGTTCAATGAGCCCGCGCTCTTCCAAACGTGTTATCGCTCCGTAGAGCGTGCCGGGCCCGAGCACGATGCCGGCAAATCCCTCGATGTCCTTTGAAAGCGCGTAACCGTGCTTGTCGCCCGACGCGAGACTGGTCAAGATAAGGACGGCCGGTTCGTTGTTGCGCTCGAGCCCGCTGACTGGTGTGGTGCGCTTCGCCATGTTGGGGACAATACTACGTCCCACGTACTAGTGATGTCAACTCCTATTGGCTCCCGCCACTGCGTCGCAGCGGCGGCAGCGTCGGCGGTGGCTGCTGGCGCGCGGGCAGCTCGTCTAAAAGGTCCGTGGTGGCGCGAGCGACGCGCACCACCGCCCTTTCAAACGCGGCTTCCGTGAGTTTGGAGGTTGACTGAACGCCGCTCACTTTGCGCACGAACTGGCGGGCGGCGGCTTCAATCTCTTCGTCTGTCGCCCCGGGATCGAGACCGCGAAGCGTGGTTATGTTTCGACACATGGGCCTAGATTAGACCCGAGTTTCGACGTCTAGCCGGGCTCAACATCCCGGTACGGCAGCGACTCGGGCGGGATCGTCAAGGCGCCCGACTCCGCTGGCGGATTCACCGGCAACGGCTTCTTCACCTCGGAGACGAAATAGTAAATCACCCCGACAATGAGGATGGCCCCGAGCACGGTATAGAGGATCGGGATGTTATTCAAGAAGTGAATACCGAGGCTCAGGGCCCCCGCCGTCTGAGACGGCTCGGGATTAGAGAACACCCGGGGCCACGCGAAGTTGATCAGCATCGCGCCGCCGTAGACGAGACCCAGGATGTTGACCAGCATGCCCCACTTGCCCAGTTTGAACGGTGATTCGACCTTGGGCCACCCGTGCGACCTCGCCCACAAGATGGCCAGGTTGCCCAGGAAGTACGACAGGTAGATCAGTGCCGTCGCGGCGATGGCGACAATGCCCGCGCCGGCGTATTTGAGCAAGGGGATTGCCGCGAGCACGGCGACGGCGACGCACGATCCAACGGGCGTGCGAAGCGTGGGGTGCACCTTAGCGAGCGTGCGCGAGGCCGGGAGACGGTTGTCGCGGGCCATGCCGAAGCAGAGTCGCACGGTCGCGGCCATGATGCACAGGCAACACACGAGGATGGCGGCGGACACCACGAGCAGATAGACCGTCGCCCAGAAGGTGTCGAAGTTGGCGTCAATGATTTGTGCCGGTCCCCACCCGTCCTTGATGGCCGTGTGCAGGTTGGGAATCGCCATGAGCAGGGCCACCAGGAAGATGCCGCCGATGACGAACGCTCCCGACACGCTCATCAGGACTGCCTGGGGAGCTCGCCGGCGCGGATCATGGGTCTCTTCAGCCAGCGTCGAGGCGGTATCAAAGCCGTAGATCACGAAGAGACTCATGAACATTGCGGCGAAGAAGGCCGGCAACGTCACGTGAATGCCGCCGCTGTTGGTGACCACCGAGATGTTCTGGTGACGGTGCACGATCAGCATGATGATGGCGAAGATCACCATGCCCACGATCTCAAAGAAGACGCCGGTGTTATTGATGAGCGAGACCAGGCGCAGACTGAATATGTTGAGCACGGTAATCACGACGAGCGTGATGGCGGCGACCCAAATTTGATCGTGCAACGCTCCGGCGTCGACGTGCCAGCCCATGTTGTAGAGGGCGGGAAGGATCGTCAGCGGCAAGGTCACGACCACCGCGGTCACGGTGAGGATGCCCGCGAAGACGTAAATCCAGCCCGTGAACCACGCGTACGGCCGTCCCGCCAGGTACTTGGTCCACTGGAACACTGAGCCGGCAACGGGATAGTGGCTGGACACTTCGGCAAAGTTGAGCGCGATGAGGAACTGACCAATCGCGACAACGGGCCACGACCAGATGAACACACCACCTAGGGTGACCAGGCCGTACGCGAACAGCGTGAAAATACCGGTTGACGGTGAAATGTAACTGAACGCGGCGGCGAACGAACTGAAGAGGCCGAGCGTTCGGTGCAGTTCCTGCTTGTACCCGAACGTCTCTAGGTCCTTGGCGTCAGTGTGGGCTGTCGCGGAACTGTCCACTCTGCCTACCGCCCCCGGTGTTGCTCCCTCTGGCTCCATGATCATCCTCTCCTCGCCGATTACGTCCACTCGCGGATGGTCAATACGACTTAGGTGTCCATACCCAACGCGTGACGCCGGTCGTACGTCGACTCAATTCAAGAGAGCGGGACCGCATCACTGGGTCAGACCCGCTGACCGGAATCAAACCAAGGTTCGACTCATCACCACGTCGTGTCCATGGACCTAAGTGATCTTCCCCCTTGCTACTAACTCTCAACCTGAGAGTCCTCGCATGCGGCAAAGTTAACCACGACTTCACTTGTTGTCAAGCGCTGCTGGCGGATAGGAAGCCTGACGACGAGGCACGTGCGCGACGTCAATCGCGCCAATGACTCCACCAAACAGATCGTTCGGGAGGACCGCATTTAGCGGCCAGAGATTTCGGTTCGCTACCCTTGCTTTCATGTCGAAGACGTCCATAGTCACCGGTACGACCCTGGGTGCGTTGGCGGTGCTCCACGTCACGTGGGGACTGGGTTCATCGTTTCCATTCCACGACCGCGGTGAGCTGGCCGACGCCGTCATCGGACGGTCGACGGTTCCCTCGCTGCGCGCGTGCTTTTCGGTCGCGTCGCTGCTCGCGGTCGGCACCACCGTGGTGTTGGACCTCTCACCGATGCCCAAGAAGTTGCGCAAATGGGCGCTCGTCCTGATGGCGACAGTCCTGGCGCTACGTAGTGTTGCCGGATTCGCCGCCAAGACGTCACTCCTGTCAAAAGGCAGTAACTCAGAACGTTTCCGTCGTCTCGACCGTCAACTGTATTCGCCGCTGTGCCTGTTGCTCGCCCTTGGTTCGCTCCGCTCGCGACTCGGCGCTACTCAGTAACGAAGCGGTTCACTGAGTGTCGTGGGGCAACGCCGGTCGTTGCGAATACGATCTCGCGAGCAGAATGAAGCCCGACACCGTCATGAGTGCCCCAGCTGCCGACACGATCTCGGTAGTCGCGTACCACCATTGGACGTAGCCCACTGAGAAGTAGAACGCAACTTCGCTCAAGAACAAAATTCCAGTCAGCGACGCTTGAAGAGCCAGTCCGTAAAAGGCTTTGCTCATCAACGAAGCCTGCTGGTCACTGAACTTGACTTGGCAGAGCCACCAGAACGCGATGGCGGCCGCCGTCCAAGAAAGAGGAGTGACCAGATAGCCAATGAAGAGTGTGGCCCAGAGCCAGCCCACCGAGTGATCAAGAACCAAGGATCGGACCAGCATGATAAAGAATCCGATTGCCGTGATAAGAAAACCCCTGACGACGAGTTGACGCGCTCGCAGTCGTAGTTCTTCGTTCATTCGCGAACTCTACCCTCGAAAGTCGCCACGACGTTCCCGTCAGGAAGCGTCCATTCGATTTCTTCAGACCGATGACATCGTTGTTAACCTGAAAATCTCGCAACGGATTGGAGGTCGGTGTTCGATGAGGGTCACCATTCTCGACGACTACGCCAATACGGTGGCGACGCTGGACTGCTTTAGCAAACTCCGCGACCACGACGTGACGGTGTGGAATGACCACACTGACGACGTCGGCGAATTGGCGCAGCGACTGCGCGACACCGAGGTACTCGTGCTCATCCGCGAGCGCACCCCGATCCGCGCTGCCCTGCTCGAACAGCTCGACAACCTCCTGCTCATCAGTCAACGAAGCGTCTTTCCGCACATCGATGTTGACACCTGTACTCGTCTGGGCATCGTGGTGTCGTCAGATTTGCACCAGGGCACCGCCTCGTTCGCGACCGCGGAACTCACCTGGGGACTCGTGATCGCGGGTATGCGGCGTATCCCTCAACAAGTCGCGTCGATGAAACGTGGCCATTGGCAAGATGGCGTTGGTCGCTCACTAGTATCCAAGACCCTCGGGATCTACGGCTACGGGAGGATCGGGCGGGTCGTCGCGGACTACGGACGGGCCTTCGGCATGGACGTCGTGTTTTGGGCGAGCGACGCGTCTCGGGCGCGCGCCGTTGCCGACGGCGCAGCCGTCGCCAACAGCCGCGAGGAGTTCTTCGAGCACTCCGACGTGCTGACCTTGCACCTGCGCTTGGTGGACGCCACCCGAGGGATCGTCACGCGTGCGGACCTCACTCGTATGAAGCCAACGGCGCTGTTGGTCAATACCAGCCGGGCCGGTCTCATCACGAGCGGCGCATTGGTCGAAGCGCTCGAATCCGGCCATCCCGGCCTGGCGGCGCTCGACGTCTTTGACGCAGAACCATTGGTGGATACAAACGATCCACTGCTGGACATGGACAACGTGATCTGCACCCCGCACGTGGGCTACGTCACGCTCGACGAATGGGAGATTCAGTTTTCTGACATCTTCGACCAGATCACCTCATTCGCTTTGGGCACGCCGGCCAACGTGGTCAATCCCCTCGTGCTCGCTCACCGACGCGGCGATTGAGGACGTCGCCGCCGACGTGTGAGCGGCCGTCCGCCCCAACCTGACCAATATTCAGCACGGACGGACGTACACTTTCGTCGTGGAAGTGATTGTGTCCGATCCCGCCAAAGAGTACGTGAACGCTCATGGCGGCGCGGTCTACGTTCGCGCCCACACCCACCGTTGCTGCTCGGGATCACTCACCATGCTCGACATTTGGACCAAGCCTCCGAAAGGCGCCGACCATTTTGTGACCGCGCCGTCTGACGATATTGACGTCAAGTTCGCGGGCGGTTTCAGTGGTCAGCCTGAGCAACTTCTCATTGAACTGCGCGGGATATTCCGACAGCGTCTCGTGGCCTTCTGGGACGGCTGCTACTTCAAGGTCTAGTCCGGGGTCGTGACGCGTACCGGATTGGCGTGACCCGCGCAACGCCGCACGTATTATTTCGCCATGGATCACGTAGAGCATTGCGACCTTCTCGAAGTTGAAATCGACAATTTTGCCGATGCCCTCGAGGTCGCGCCACCGGCAGCACGGGTGCCATCGTGTCCGGACTGGTCCGTCGCGGACCTGGCCCAGCACTTAGGCATCATTCACCGGTGGGCCGAGCATCTCGTGCGCGTGCGCGCCGATACCTATGTGTCCTCAGACGCAATGGTCTTCGAACAAGGCCCCGTGGGAGCTGACTGGATCCGCGAAGGCGGCGAACGGCTAGTCGCGACTCTTCGCGCCAGTGATCCAGACCACGCCATGTGGGCCTGGGGCCACGACCAACACGTGCGCTTCTGGTCGCGCCGACAGCTACACGAGACCCTCATCCACCGGATGGACATTGATCTAGCGACGGGCAAGGCGCCCGAAACCGATGCGCGCATCGCCGTTGACGGAATCGACGAGTTTCTCGTCAATCTCAAGTCAGCAGCGGGCTTTTCTCCCAAGGTGCGAGAGCTCCGCGGCACCGGCGAAGTGCTCCAGGTGCGGACGTCCGACGCCGACGCGAACTGGTCCATCAAGCTCGCGCCCGATGGGTTTGAACTCACTGTAGATGCCGCGACGCCCGCCGCCTCGCTGTACGGTGCTTCGATGGATGTCCTGCTGGTCCTTTACCGCAGACTCCCTCTGAAGTCCACGAACGTCGCAGGTTCGGGACGCCAAGATCTCATTGACTTCTGGATCGCGAACTCGGCGTTGGAGTAGCCACGCGTCAAGTTACTCTTCATCACCAATCTCCTATGTGAACGTCGAGCGAGACCGAGAGCCAGTCGGTGGTGCCGAACTGCTCGTCCGTGGGTGGCCGCAGGGACAAAGGCCAAGTCTTGACTGCGAAATGCCGGTATTTTGGGAGTCCCGTCAGTAGAGTTTTGTGGTGAATCAGAACGCACGCTCGGGGTCGCGTGAAACGGCCCAGGACGTTTGGGACTACCTGGAATTTGCTGGCTTTCACATGACGCGCGACCAACTCGTGCGTATCCACCAGCGTCGAATCTTGAATGAGCCGTTTCTTACGCCCAGTAGTTGGCGCGATCCGAGAACGACATACGCCCCCGGCACGGCCGAACGGATACTGAGAATTGCCCAACTTAAGGCAAAATCCAAGCATTTAGACGAATTGGCGTGGCGGCTGTGGTGGGAGGGCGCGGACGTTGAGCCGACACTCATCCGCGATTTCATCGCCAAAATGGCCAAACGGTGGGACGAACGACTCACGGAGTTTCGTAATGCCGCCGCGGATGCCGCGGTGGAGGAGCCCCAAGGTGAACGTGATGTTCTCGACGAGGTCTTCTTCAAACATCTCAAACCAGCGCCGTCGGTCGCGTCGCTTCGCAAGCGCCTGGGCAAGGGCTCGGATATATACGTCGAGTTCGCCGGTCTGCTGATTGATCTCCTGCGCGGCGACTTCTCGATCTTGGGAGAGGCGGCAGTCGACCTCTTTGGTTTCACGTCAATGGGCACCGTCGACAGCGAGGAGCGCTACGGCGACTTTCGCTGGGCGGGGCGCACGGCGCTGCAAGCCATGCAGCGCGACGCCAAGTTGCCCTACGCCCACCTGGTCGAGGGGCTCGATGACACCCAAATCAAGGAGGCCCGGCCCGTGGCCTTGCTGTTTACGCGCATCATTGCCAGCTTCGGCGAGATCATGCACGACGGCTTTGGCGGCGCGAGCCGGGATCGCGACACCGTGGGCGACAATTTGGTCGCCCTCTCGGAAAGCCCCGAGGAGCAGGTCCTGTCGTTGTTGTTGACGTCGTCGTTTCTTAAGGATGGACGAATCCGTGCCAGCATCCCGGACACCGGACGACTGGTGATTCACTCCCCCGCCATTTCCTACGAGGACTATTTACGACTTCGCTACCTCGCCAAAGAGGTGCCAGGCATGGAAGAACTCGTCAGTCCCATCAGCATGCGCGCGGCGTTCGACTCGCCCGAAGGCGCGGAGCTCTGGCGCGCCCGGTTTGACGAGTTTCGACTCGAACACTTCGAAGAGATCGAAGAGGCCATGGCTGACCGCCCGGACCTGTTCGCACTTCATTGGCCCGGACTCGAAGAATTCGAAGAAAATATAGAAGAAGAAGTGAACAGCAAAAAAAAAAATTAAAAAATGAAATCCGGACACGGGATTTGCGTCGGGCTTTCACTACATATTCATGGGCGATCTTCGACAGTTGCGCGCCGTTTGGAGTGAGAAAGTTGGCGGAAAACCAGCCAGCGCCGTTCCCCGCGACCCGATTTGGCTCATGCAACGGTCTGGGCCTCTCGTAATTCGTAACGTTCGCCGTTAATCGCCCAAAAATCCGGTGGGCCGGCGAAGCGCCAATCGGAGTTCGTTGACCACCCCAACCAGGTACGTCTGGGTCAAGAATTCCGCTGCGTTCGCCGGCCCATTAAAGCCCGGTCCTGAACTAACTCGTAGTGCGCACTGCGTGTTCGA
>Ga0182030_10010402_pt1 | contig 18904 bp, 15 predicted proteins | sample 812S3MmetaG_FD_121299 | JGI IMG/M metagenome (GOLD analysis project Ga0182030, IMG submission 121299) | Permafrost microbial communities from Stordalen Mire, Sweden - 812S3M metaG (Illumina Assembly) | ecosystem: Environmental > Terrestrial > Soil > Wetlands > Permafrost | place: Sweden...
CCCAGATCAGGACCGCCAGGAACAACTCGTTGCCAAAGGCGAACAGGGCGATCCGCCGCGGCGGGGCGGTAACGAAATTGTGGCGATTCAGGAAGGAAAGAGAGCTGAAAAGGATAGTAGTGGCGCCGAGCGGCAACCCGGTGAGGCGGGTCACCAGGCCGGCGACCTCTTCGGATGAGCGAAAGGGATTTACGTGCCCGCCGCCTCGCCCCAGCCACCGATAGACCCGATCGGTAAGAGTACCGGCGTCCGGTACAGCGACGTACAGTACTCCGCCGGGCTTCAGGATACGGCCGGTTTCGCGAATGGTGGCCTCAAGCGCGGTGAAATGCTCCAGGCTGTGGTTGCTCACCACGAGATCGAAGGACGCCGGCGCAAAAGGCATGCGGGCCGCGTCGGCAAGCACGTAGGCGCCCCCGCCCAGCCGGTGGGGCTTCTCCAGATCGAGCCGGACCACGAAGAGATCCTGCCGTTCTAAAGGGAAACTGCCGGGCCCGGCGCCGAGATCGAGCACGCGGGCGCCGGCCGGAAGGTTTCCGATGAGGTGGAGCATGGGGTGCTGGTTCGATGATACAAAGATGCATCTTCTTGCGCACTTGGCGCGTCTACCAATCAGGGTATTTTCGGACCCGAATCGCCACCCCGGCGCTCGCCGCCGGCCCGGAGGGCTGTCGCCCGGGCTTCGTCAGTATATTCAGGTCGAAAATATTAAGCTTGCACGCGGGTCTGAAATCATTTTAAGATAACGGAGTAACGTTACTCCGATTCTTGCAGGGGAAACAGCATGATCTATTCTCGTTCGGCCGAATATGCCATCCGGGCCTTCGTCCACCTGGCCCAGGTGAACGAAGGCAAGTACGCGATGGTGAAAAACATCGCGGAACAGGAAGACATTCCGGCGCACTTCCTGGCGAAAATCCTACAACAACTGGCGCGCAAGGGTCTGCTCCGATCGAGCAAGGGCCCGACCGGCGGTTTCGCGCTTCGAGTGGACCCCAGCGAGATTCGTCTGCTGGACATCGTGGAGGCGCTCGACGGCCTGGCGCCCTACCAACAGTGCGCCAGCGGACTTTCCGAGTGCAACGACGACATGCCGTGCTCGATGCACGATAGCTGGGTAGCCCTCCGCTCGCGTATCATGGATTATCTGGGTCGGAACACGATTTCGGACTTGGCCAAAGCGCTGGATCAGAAGAAGAAAGCCATCGCTACGGCCAAGCAGCGCAAACCCAAACGTGCAGTCACCGCCAAACGGGCCTAACCTGCCCGCACAATGAAGTAGTCCGGAGGCAAGATGGGATCAGTCCTTGTCCCCATGGTGGTCGAACAGACCTCCCGGGGGGAACGCGCGTACGATATCTACTCACGGCTGTTAAAAGAGAACATCATTTTCCTGGGCACTCCGATTGACGACCAGGTCGCCAATCTGATTATCGCCCAGTTGCTTTTTCTGGAAGCGGAAGATCCGGAAAAGGACGTTTCGATTTATATCAATTCACCGGGAGGGTCGATCACCTCGGGCCTGGCAATCCTGGACACCATGGCATTCATACGGCCGGACATCGTGACCATTTGCGTGGGGCAGGCGGCCTCGATGGCGGCAGTTCTGCTGGCCAAGGGGACCAAAGGCAAGCGTTTCAGCCTGCCGAATTCACGCATTATGATCCACCAGCCCTCCATGCAGGGCTTGGCCGGGCAAGCCGCGGACATCGACATTTACGCGCGCGAAATCCTGCGCATGCGGGAGACGTTGAACGGCATGCTGGCCGATGCCACCGGCCAAACCATCGAACGCGTCGCCAAAGACGTCGACCGCGATTACATTATGGATCCGGAAGGCGCCGTGCTCTACGGCATGATCGATCGCGTCATCACCAGCCGCGATCTGGCGCCGGTGCCCATCAAAGGCTAGAAAGCATTCAGCAATCAGCTTCAGCGACAGCGGGCTGGACGCGGGAAACGCTGAACGGCATGCTGGCGGACGCCACTGGTCAGACGATCAAACGCGTGGCCAAAGACGTGGACCGTGGTTGGCCGGGCTGAGAGCTGATCGCTGAATGCTTCACGCGGGCGTCAACCCGAGCCCCGGACCGCTCGGCAGAATCAGTTTGCCCTTTTCGACCTTCACGCCGTGGAACGGGTCGTTGGAGATAAGCAGGTTCCCGTCGAGATCGGCATAGTCCACCAGCGGCGACAGGTGCGCCGCGGCGGTCACGGTCACCGAACTCGATACCATGCACCCCAGCATGGTGCGCATTCCCAGGGCCTTGGCGACGTCGATCATTCGCTTAGCATCGAGCATGCCGCCCGCCTTGTCGAGCTTCACGTTGACGCCATCGTATGCGTCCTTCAGCTTGGGGATGTCGGAGGCGCGCTGGCAGGCTTCGTCGGCGATGATGGGGATGTGCACGCGGCTGCGCACCCAGCGCGTTTCCTCTATCATTTCGGCGGGCATGGGCTGTTCGATGAACTCCACGCCGTGCTGCTCCAGCCAGTTGATCTTGCGGACGGCCTCTTCCTTGTCCTTCCAGCCTTCATTGGCGTCCACGCGCAATTTCTTGTTGGTGACGCTGCGCACGGCCTCGATGGTGGCCTCGTCGGTGGCCAGTCCGACCTTCACTTTGAGGATGGGATACGCGGCCGCTTCGCGGGTCTTCTGGCGGGTGATTTCGGGCGTATCGATGCCGATGGAGAAGGTGGTGAGCGGGGTGTCCGCCGGGTCGAGTCCGAAATACGCGTAGAGCGGAATGCCCAGCTTCTGGCCGGCCCAGTCCATGATGGCGATGTCGATGGCGGACTTGCCGGCCCAGTTGCCGGGGACGCGCTGGAAGACGCCCGCCATGAGCTTGCTGAAGTGCATGGGGTCGGTGGCCAGAATGAGGCCGCGCACCGATTCCACGGCCTTGCGGGCGCCCTCGGCGTCCTCGTGGTAGCGGACGATGGGCGCGCCTTCGCCATGCCCGGTGATGCCGTCGCGGGAGTACGCCACGTGCAGCGTGTCGCGGTAGGCGCTGGATGACATGGTGGTGGTCCAGGTGTGCTGCAGGTTGAGGCGCAGGATTTTGGTTTCCAAAGAGGCGGGCATGGGGCTGGAATAGGCGGGCGGCAGCAGGACGGCTGGCGCCACGGCGGCGGCTTTGATCAGATCCCGGCGTTTCACTTCACTCTCCTTTGCGCTACCAGGAGCCGGGTCCAAAAGGGGTCGCTGAGATCGTCGATACGGACCATGGGGGTCTCATGGGTGGTGGCGCTGATGAATCGGTTGTCGCCCAGGTAGATTCCGGTGTGGGTGATGTGTTTCGCGGAGCCGCCGAAATACAGCAGGTCGCCGGGCTGCAGGTCTTTGCGATCCACCGGCACGACGCCGCTCCAGTCGGCCTGCGGCCCGGCATCGCGGGGCATCGGGACGCCGCGACGGCGTTCGAGCATCTGCGCGAAGCCGGAACAATCGTAGCCGTAGCTCGATGTGCCGCCCCAGGTGTAGGGAGAGCCCAGAAACTTGCGCGCCAGCGCGAGCATCGCGGGGATGTCGAGCGGTTTCACGTCGAAGCCCACGTCGCCGGATTGGATCCACCCGGCGTGGTCATCGGGCAGGCGAACCGCGATCCAGCGGCCGCCGGCGGCGGGCGGCGACGTCACTTCCAATTTGGTTTCGAAGGGCACGGTGACCAGGGGCGCGTGTTTGGTGACGTCGGCCTCGCGATAGATGTGGGCAAACTGGCTCATCACTTCGGCCACGCGGCCGGAAGCGGCATAGGGCGGCCCGGGACGGAGTTGCGGCAGCGGGATCCAGCCGGTGTAGTCGTCGGCGGTGCGGACGTGCGCCCAGCCCTCGCGCTGTTCCATCAACTGCACGTTGGCGCCATAGATCGCCTGCGAGACGACATCGGCATCTTCGGTGGGGCGGGAGTACATGTTAGCCACCGGGCGAAGCACCACGGCATTCGGCAAGGCGGTGGCGAAGAGAGCGAGCACGGCGAGCGAGGACATCCTGCATTCAGGGTACCGCAGACGGCTTCCGCGCAGCCGGGGTATGTCTCCGGGGCATGGGGAAGCTCGCGGCGGCTCCCTCCGGACCACGCGATGCCTTCACGGCGTGCGCCTTCGGTACCCCGCGGGATCAGGGAGTCGAGGAAGTCAAACGCCCTAAGCCAGGTGAAGTACGGCTGGATTCAGGTCTTCTGAAACGCCGCGCGCAGCTTCTCCCAGGTAACTTCCAGCGATTCGGGCACCACCCGCGTTTCGCCCACTACGGTCATGAAATTGGTGTCGCCGGTCCAGCGCGGCAGGGCATGCAGGTGCAGATGGCCGGCGATGCCCGCACCAGCGCTTTTGCCAAGATTCATCCCCAGGTTCACGCCGTCGGGCCGGTAGGTGGCGCGCAAGTGCTTCTCGCATTCCCGCGCCAGCAGAACCATCTCAACCAGCGCCTCGTCGGAAAGCTCGGCCAAAGTGGCTACGTGCTGGTACGGCACCACCATCACATGCCCGCTGCAATAGGGATAGCGGTTCACTATGACCAGGTTGTGCGCGCCGCGATGCACCACCAGCGTCTGGGCATCGTCGCCGGATTGTGCGGCGGCACAGAAAACGCACACACCGGAGTCTTGCGCCTGAGTGACATACTGATAGCGCCACGGGGTCCAAAGATAATCCATGCTGTCCCTGATGAAATGGGGCGTAACATGCCCCGGCGTGTCACGCGTTGGGAACCGGATCGGGCGCAGTCTGTGGCGGCGGCGCCGCGGCCACGGCGGGCACGGCGGAATTGTTGACTACGTCCTTGAGTTCCTTGCTGGGCTTGAAATACGGAATCTTTTTCGCCGGAACCTCGACGCGCGCGCCCGTCTTGGGGTTGCGGCCGATACGGGATTGCCTCTGGCGCGTGCGGAAACTGCCGAATCCGCGGATCTCGATCTTGTCGCCGGTGCGCAAGGATCGCACGATACTGTCGAAAATGGCCTCCACGATAACCTCGGATTCCTTCCGGGTCATTTCAACCACCCTGGAGACTTCTTCAATCAGATCGGCCTTTGTCATCGCGTTCTCCTCGATGTTACTAGCTTACGAAACCGCAGTATCGCTTGAAAATCAGAAATTTGCAAGTTATTCAGGGCTCCGGTCTTTGAGGCTCATGACTTCCTCGATGGTAGTGGTGGCGGCCGCCGCCTTGCGCTGGTAGGCCTCCAGACGGCTCTTCTCCTCGTCATCCGCCGCGGCGCGCAGGCTAAGCCCGACTTTCTTCTCGGCTTCGCTCATTTTGATGATCTTGAAGTCGTATTCCTGGCCCACCGCGAGCGGCGGTTCTTCGTGTCCGCGCCGGCCCGAATAGCCCGGCACTTCGGAGAAATGGCACAGCCCTTCGACCCCCTCGGCAAGTTCCACGAAAGCGCCGAAACTGGCCATGCGGCATACCCGCCCATGAACCATGTCGCCCACCTGGTGGGCCTGGAAGTAGCTTTCCCAGGCGTCCGGCTGGAGTTGCTTGATGCCCAGCGACAGGCGATGCGACGCGGAGTCGATATTCAGAATCACGGCTTGCACCGTCTGACCTTTCTTGAGGATCTCCGAAGGGTGCTTGACGCGTTTGGTCCAGGAAAGGTCGGAAACGTGAACCAGCCCGTCGATACCTTCCTCGATTTCGATGAAGGCGCCGAAATCGGTCATATTGCGGACCCGGCCTTCCACCACCGAGCCCACGCTGTAGCGGGTGTCGACGGTGGTCCATGGGTTGGGCTCCAATTGCTTGAGGCCGAGCGAGATCCGCCGGTCGCGGGAATGCACTTCGAGGATCACAGCTTCCACCTGGTCGCCCGGCTTTACCACTTTCGACGGGTGTTTCATGCGCCGCGACCACGTCATTTCGCTGATATGGATGAGACCTTCGACGCCCGGCTCGAGCTCCACAAAAGCGCCGTAATCGGTGACGTTAACCACCCGCCCGATCACCTTGCTGTTCACCGGGTAGCGCTCCGCTACCGTCTCCCAGGGATCGGGTCCGAGTTGCTTGATGCCCAGCGAGACGCGTTCCTTCGCGCGGTCGAACTTGAGCACCTTGACGGTGACCTCGTCGCCCACGTGGAGCAGCTCCGACGGGTGCGTCACGCGGCCGTAAGAAATGTCGGTGACGTGCAGCAGGCCGTCGATACCGCCCAGGTCGATGAACGCGCCGTACTCGGTGAGGTTCTTCACCGTGCCGGTGACTACCGAGCCTTCCGCCAGATGTTCCAGAGTGGCTGTTTTCCGGACCGTGATCTCTTCCTCCACGGCGGTCTTGCGGGAGACTACCACGTTGCCTCGGCGGCGGTTGAGCTTGATGATTTTGACCGGGATATCCTGGCCCACCAGGGAATCGAGGTTGTGGACCGGCCGCGGGTCTGCCTGCGAGCCCGGCATGAAGGCTTTGATCCCTACATCCACCGCCAGTCCGCCCTTGACGCGCCCCAGCACGCGGCCGGAAATCACCAGTTGTTCCTGGTAGGCCTTCTCCAGGTTGTCCCAGATGCGCAGGCGCGAAGCGCGCGTGTGCGAGAGCAGGACGTATCCCTCGGGCTGCTCGCCGGCATGGTCGATCATGACATCGACGGCGTCTCCCGGCTGCACCGTGATTTCGCCGCCGGGCCCCTGAAACTGCTCGATCGGAACCAGACCTTCCGACTTGTAGCCAAAATCGACGATCACGTCTTTGGCGGTGATGCTAAGGACCGTTCCCTGCAACACTTCATCCGCGGCAGGGGGCGCGAAATGGCTGTAGTCGTCGAGAAGATTCTCGTAGCTGTTGGGGACTTCCTCGTCCGGTTGTTGATTGTTCGGGTCTACGGCCATTACGCCTCCGCCAGTCACTGACTCACCGTCAATTGCCGGTATTGGAGAGGTTGCGGCTGGCTCAACATACGTGGGAGCAGGCGCGTTTCCTCAACCCCGGCAGATCGAATGAATGAGACCATGCGCCAAATCACCAGAAACCACTGAGAGATCAGTATGTTAGCAAATATACGCCGAGTTGTCGGGGGTTGTCAACGGTACCCATGCAATTGTGCCCAAACGATCTGGGGAAGATCCAAATCCAGCTTAAATTATTATGGGCTGCTCAGAGGCCGCTATATTGCTGCCGCGACTCCGCCGTCCGGGGTTGCGCCAGGACGGAGTGAACCGGGACCGTTTGGTCAGACCACTCGGCCTCAACCGGTCCGGCGCGCCTGAACCCAGCATTCAAGAGGAGAAGCCGAAGCCGACAGGGGCCGCTTCGCCGCCATCCACCGCCATTGGCTCCCAAGGTTGACGCACCCCCGATCATCCGCACTGCGGGGGGATCGACGCTCAAATGGTACACTGGGGAATTCGAATGCCGGAGGACTCCGAATTGACCCGAAATGCCGCGCAAGCGGGCCGCTGGCTCCTGGCATATGGCATAGCGACGGTCCTCGTGACGGCCCTCCTGGTTCTGCTCATCCAATGGAAAACCGGCGCCTGGCGGGACGATTTCAGCGCCACGGGAGACGAGGCGTCGCATTTCACGTCGGCGGTTGCGATGAGTCAATATTTCGTCTCGGGGGAGCAGATCGTACACCCGTACGAATTCGCGTTTCAATATTACCTGCACTATCCCAAAGTGGCGTTCGGCAAATGGCCGCCGCTGTTTTACGTTCTCTCGGGAGTCTGGTTTTTGGTGTTTTCGCCTTCCCGCCTGACCGCGATGCTGTTCATCGGCTTTGAAGCTACGCTACTGGCCCTGACGTCATTTTGGGTTGCGTCCCGCCTGCTGTCTCCGTTGCTTGCATTTATCGCGGCGATTTCGGTGGTCGCGACACCTTTTTTCGCGCTGCACAGCACCATCTTCATGCTGGAACCGCAGACAGCGGCGCTGGGACTGCTTTCGCTAATGGCGTTCCTGGGGTTCCTGGAGCACCGTGGGTGGAAAATGGGGGCGGCCTTCGTGCTGGCGACCGCCGCGTGCATTCTCACCAAGGCCAACGGCTGGGCGCTGTTGATTTCAGCGGGTCTGGGTTATCTGTGGCTGCGCAAGGAGATGCGCACCCCCTTCTGGGCTGTGGCTGCGGTTCTCCTGGCAACCGCCGGGGCCTGCTTTCCCTTCTACTTTCCCTTCCTTCATGCCATGTCCGACGGGAATGCGGCATCCAAACCGTCCCTCTGGTTCACCCTGGATGCAGTGCCGACGTATCTGAAGGCGTCCCTCGAAGTGATGGGCATTGGCGTGTCCGCGTTGTTTCTGCTGCGCCTCGCGCTGTGCTTCAAGGGCTCTTACGGCCCCAAGGATCGCCGGCCGCTGATCGCTCTGCTGGTTACCTGGACCGTGGGTCCGTTCCTGTTCCAGTCGATTGTCCCCGCCAGCTTCGAAATCCGGCACCTGGCAATCGCTTTTCCTTGCGTGGTCCTGCTCGCCTTCAGCGCGCTCCAGCAATTGCTGGGGCGCTTCGGGCAGAAGTGGGTGATAGGTGCGAGCGCCGCACTGCTGCTCGTAACGGTTCCCTGGACGATGCCCGATCGCTATTCGGAGCTTTTTCGGATTGCGGCGCCGCGGATCGAGGCGAAACTTGCCGGCGCGACGAACAAAGCCGTGCTGATTGGCTCCGACGGTCCGGGCGAGGGGAGACTGGTTGCCTGCATGGCCGCGCTGGATCCGCGGGCACGCTACTTTTGCCTGCGCGCGACTAAGCTTATCGTGAACACCGACTGGGGGGCGGTGGATTATCACTTGCTTGCGAACACGAAGGAAGGAATGTTGAAACTGCTGGACTCGGTGCCGGTAGGTTATGTGGCCCTTCACGACATGGGCCGCAAGGGCCTGCCCCACTACGCTCTCTTGCGACAGGCGCTGCTCTCGGCCCCGCAGCAGTGGCGGTTGAGCGAGGTTATCGAAAGCGTATCGGTGCCAGGCTCGAAGGAAACTCTCGCCATCTATGAAAACGTAGCCAACCTTGCCAAGCCCGTGACCACCCTGAACCTGGACATGCGGCGCAAATTGGGCCGATTCATTGCCTTGGGGCCTTCCGAGCCGGAATAGCGAGTTCCGTCGCTTTCGACGGCCGTCCGGTTCAGCGGAGGGAACACGTGCCGGGCACCGAACCTACGGCGCAAGCGGCGCATTCCGAGCAACGGCTTTTCCCGCAAGTAAAGTAATAGGATGCCAATGCCGCCGTGGCGGCAGATGCCAGATTCTGCGGGAAGGTTTTGACCAGGCGGAAGGAGTTGCGACTGTTGCCAGAACGAGCGTATAGCTCGGCAATCTCACGAACGCTTGACTGACCTTCGAAGCTTCACGGGCCACGGCCAGGATGGGGCGGCTGAACGCCCGTCTGGCGCTGGGCACCAGCAGGCGGGTACTCAGAGCCTCACTCAGAGCCAGCATGATGGACAAACCAAGGGTCTCCGATCCAGCCAGACGGCCCGCTTCAGCGTTCTCCGCCCCGGTTATAGACTGCAATACGCCACCCTTTGCATTCCCGGTAGCGTCTCGCAAGGGGTGAGCCGGTAACGAAAACCTCACTGCGCAGCGATCTCTTTGCTCGCCGGCAGAGCCCGTCACCGCATCGCCGGTACCGCCATCACGCCATCACAAAGTGCTGGACGGCTCGCAGAAAACCGATTATCATGAAACGGTAATTGCGTCTTTCCCTCGTGTCTCACCGAAGGGGTTCACTCCCCACAGCCGTGTTCCCCGGTCTTCCTGCGTGGATGTTCCTGTTTTTGCTTTGCTCCGGCTGCGCCCGCTACGCCGACTTCACCCTGCCCCCGGCGCCCGGCGGCGAGCCGCGCGTGACGTTTGCCTTCGATGCCCTGCCTGAGCCGGTGCTCACCCGCGGCCCGGGTTGGGAGTCCGGCGATGTGCTCAATCCATCGGTCTTCCGCTCGTCCGGCGGACTTGTGAACTACTACTCCGGCTTCGATGGCCATACCTGGCATACCGGGCGCGCCACCTCTTCGGACGGCGTTCACTGGCAGAAACTGGGCGAGGTGCTTTCGCCCGATCCCTCCACCTGGGAAGACTCCTACATCGCCGCCAACGGAGCGGCGCTCGCCTGGCGGGGCCGCGTGTGGTACTGGTATGTGGCCGGCCCCAAGCCGCGCCCGCGAATCGGCTTCGAGGGACGCGTCGCGCTGCCCGCCGGACCCTACGGGAGTTGGGACGAGTTTGGCGTCTCGGACCCTTACGTGGTGCGCATCGAACCGTATTTCTACCTGTATTACACCGGCCTCGACCGGGGCAGCCGGCAGCGTCTCGGCGTGGCCCGCTCCGCCGACGGAATCCATTGGGACAAGCTGCGGACCAACCCGATTCTCGATGCGGGCGGCCCCGGCTCGTTCGACGAAAACGGCCTGGGAGAACCGGCCGTCTGGCAATCGCACGGTTTCTACTGGATGCTCGACACCGGCCGCGACCTCGCGCAGAACCGCCGCCTGGGCCTGGCGCGTTCCCTCGACGGGGTTCACTGGAGCAAGCTGCCAGCCGTTTTCCAGGGCTCGCAAGCCTGGGATTCCAAGGTGATCTGCGACCCCACCGTGCTGGTGGACGGCGATACCATCCGCGTCTGGTTCGGCGGCGGCGACGTGGCATCGCCCGACGAAAACCTCCACGGGCAGATCGGCTACGCGACGCTGCGCCCGGTTAATGGTACGCTGCAAAAGTGAAAGTCGGAATCACTTGTTATCCCACCTACGGGGGCAGCGGCATCGTGGCCACGGAGTTGGGCCTGGAATTGGCCGCGCGCGGCCACGAGGTCCACTTCATCAGCTACGCCAACCCCATACGGCTCGACCAGGACGTGCCGCGCATCCGTTACCACGAGGTGGACGTCTCCACCTACCCGCTGTTCCAGTACCCGCCCTATTGCCTGGCGCTGGCCTCGCGCATGGCCGAAGTGGCGGAATCCTACGAACTGGACGTGCTGCACGTGCACTACGCCATCCCGCACTCCATTTCCGCTATGCTGGCGCAACAGATGCTGGCTACCACCCGCCGGCTGCCCTTCATCACCACCCTCCACGGCACCGATATCACGCTGGTGGGAGTGGACCCGTCCTATTTCCCCATTACTAAATTTTCCATCGAAAAGTCCGACGGCATTTCGTCGATCAGCGATTACCTGCGCGAGCAGACGGTGCAGGTCTTCGGCATACGCAACGAAATCCGCGTCATCAAGAATTTCGTCAATTGCGACATTTACCATCCGGACGAAGCCAAAACCGGGGCCGCGGTCTACGCGCCGCCGGGGGAAAAGCTGCTCCTGCACCTGTCGAATTTCCGTCCGGTAAAGCGCGTGCTGGATTGCGTGCGGATTCTCGCTGAGGTCCGCAAGAGTGTGCCGGCGCACCTGTTGATGGCCGGCGATGGGCCCGACCGCAGTCCCGCCGAGCACCTGGCGCGCGAGCTGAAAGTGGAACGCCATGTTTCGTTCCTGGGCAAACAGAACCACGTGGAGCGGCTCATCCCGCTGGCCCACGTCCTGCTGATGCCGAGCGAACTGGAGTCGTTCGGGCTGGTGGCGCTGGAGGCCATGGCGTGCGGGGTGGTGCCGGTGGCTACGCGCGTGGGCGGCGTCCCGGAACTGGTCACCGATGGCGAAGACGGATACCTCGAGGCGGTGGGCGATATCCCCGCGCAGGCTGCGCGCGTGGTCCAGTTGTTGACCGACGACGACCTGCACTATCGTATGCGGAAAGCCGGCCGCTGGAACGCCTCGGAGCGCTTCTGCTCCGAAAAGATCATTCCGCAATACGAAAAGTACTACTCCGAAGTGGTGAACGCGAGTAGGTAGTGACTGCGGCAAGATTCGCAGTTTTGCATGGTCTGCGTCCAATGCCCCATAACCTGGCGGGCGGACAGCCAATTCTGTGCCCATAGACCAAATTAGTCCAATAACAGCGGCAACCGGCGAGCGGCCGTTTCAGGCGATCAATACGAAGGATTTCCAGACGATTGTAGATGTTTGCCTCACCCTTGTTGCAGCCGCTTACACTGCTGCTGGTGATGGATATTGGCGTGCTTATAAAAAACGACATTCGCGTCTGTTTATCGTTGATAGGAGTTTTTTCATGAAGAAGTGTCTTGCTTTTGCCGGCGCAGTACTCGTTCTGGCACCCGCGGTGTTTCTCCACACTGCCAGTGCCTTTCAGCAGCCGAATAAGAAAACCGCCGGAGCGCTCAAGAAGCCCGTGGACTTCACTGCCCAGTTGAACGGCACCACGAATGCCCTTGGACCGACCGGCGTTACCGTCAAGATTCAAAGCGCCGCCATTGCCAAAGACGGCACCATCACAGTCCGGGCGACGATTGTGGATTCTACTGGCATCCCACTGGACCGCTTGGGCATAGCCACCAACGGACCGGTTTCCCTGAGCTATGTCGCGGCCTACATCCCCGCCGGCCAGACTCAGTACGTGGCCTACACCACTAGTGTGGACGCCTCCGCCACGAACAATAACCCTTCGCAGACTCAGGCCGCCAACGATTCCGGCGGCACTTTCGTGACCAACGCCATCGGTGACTACACCTACACCTTCAAAACCAAGGCCCCAACCACCTTTGACGCCACGGCAACGACGTCCATCGGCGTCTCCGCCTATCGCAACCTGTCTGCTTACGGCACCTTCGATGAATGGAGCGAGAGTTCCAACGACGTCTTCAACTTCGTTCCGAATGGTTCACCGGTAACGGTTACGCGAGCGGTCGTGACCACTGCCGACTGCAACCAGTGCCACGACCCGATGAATGCCCACGGCGGTAACCGTCTGCAAGTGCAGTTGTGCATCCTGTGCCACCAGCCGCAGTCCATCAATCCGGATACCAAGAACACCGTGGACATGAAGGTTTTCATCCACAAAATCCACATGGGATCGAGCCTTCCCAGCGTCGTCGCGGGTACGCCTTACGAAGTCTACCATCGTGGAGCCTGGGTAAACTTCTCGACCATTGTCTTCCCGCAGGACATCCGCAATTGCACCACATGCCATGGCAGCGACGCCGCGCAAGGCGCCAACTATAAGACCAAGCCCGGCGCCGCGGCCTGCGGTTCCTGCCACGACAACGTCAACTTCGCCACCGGCGTCAACCATGCGGGCGGGCCGCAGCTCGATGACAGGCAATGCGCCGGCTGCCACCCCTCGGTGCAGTATACCGACTTCGACGCTTCGGTTCCCGGCGCCCACCTCATTCCCACCAATTCCACGGCGCTTCCGGGAATCGTAGCCCAGATTCAAAGTGTTACCAACGGCACGCCGGGCAACGCTCCCACCGTGAAGTTCAGCTTGAAAAACAACGCCGGCAACCCGCTCGACATAACCAAGCTCACGTACATCCGGATCATTCTGGTTGGAGCGAACGTGGATTACGGCGTTACCCCTCCTGGAATGGCCCGCGCTTCCGAAAATCCGGCCGCCACGGCTACCGGCAGCAACGGGGTGTACACCTCCACCATGACCAACAAGGTCCCGACCACTGCCGCCGGCTCCTTCACCGTCTCCATTGAGGCTTATAACACGGTGACCCTGCTTCCGGGCACCTCTCTGGCCACCACCACGACCGACGCCGCCATCCCCACGGAGTTTTATTTCTCGGTGGACAAGAGCGCGGTTGTCGCCCGCCGCACGGTCGTGAGCCTTGCCAAATGCGAGTCCTGCCACCGGAGCATGGGCATCAATGCCGGCGCAGGCATCCACGGCTTCTATCGCAGTAACACGCAGGAATGTGTCCTCTGCCACAATCCCACGCTGGTGGACGGCACTTCCGGCCAGAGCGTCAACTTCGCCTGGCAGATCCACAGCATTCACCGCGGTTCGGACCTGGCGAACCCCTACACTCTGGGGAGCACAAATTACCAGAGCCTCCTGTTCCCGGGCGATCTGCGCGATTGCACGGCCTGCCACAACACCGGCACCTACCTGGTGGAAAAGGTCGGAGCTAAGGCCTCGGTGGCCAGCAAGGGCGGTTTCACCCCGACCACTCCTCCCATATCGGCCGCCTGCCAGGGCTGCCACGACGACATCGGGACGGCTTCGCACGCGCTTGCCAACACCACCGTGCTGGGCGAGAGCTGCACGGCTTGCCATTCCGCGGGCGAAGAATTCTCGGTGGACCGGGTTCACCAGCGGATCTTCTAGTTCTAGTCCGGCACAGGCACTAAGGCAGTACAAGGACCCCGGCGACCGATTACAAGCGGCCCCCGGGGTCGTTTTATTTCCGCCGGCGTGACGGCGAGCAGGACGCGCGTATGGCGGCGACTAAACGACCACGCAGAAATAGCTTCCCATTTGGCTGCGTGCGCCACATCGGTGACTGAGGAATTATTCTTGCGTGGTCCCTAAGACTTTACCGCCGAACAGCTTTGCTTCTTCGCGGCCCTGGTGGCTAACTCGTCGCAGCGATTATTATCGGCGTGGGAGGCGTGGCCCTTGGTCCACACCCAGGTAGTCTTATGGCGCGCCACCTGTTCGTCCAATAACAGCCACAGATCCTTATTGACTACCGGCTTCTTGGTTGCGGTAAGCCAGCCTTTCTTCTTCCAGCCGTGGATCCAGGTGGTGATGCCGTTCTTGAGATACTCCGAATCGGTCACCACTTCCGCCTCGCAGGACTCCTTCAGGGAACGCAGCGCTTCGATGGCCGCCGTCAGCTCCATGCGGTTGTTGGTGGTGTGCGGCGCGCAGCCCCAGATCTCTTTTTCGTGACCGTTATAGCGCAAAATCGCCGCCCAGCCGCCGGGTCCGGGGTTGCCCGAGCAGGCGCCATCGGTGATGATCTCGACTTTCTTCACTGCGCCGGCACCGGCTCGGCCAGAAAGAAGCCATCCACCAGGTCCAGGATGGCCGCCGCGTCCTGGGCGTGATAGATGGAAGCGCGAAGCTGCGCTCCGTGGCGCACCCCGTGGGTGAAGTAAGTGGCGAATTGCTTCATCTTGCCGACGCAGTCCTTTTCGCGCCGCTCGAGCAGCATGCCGTAGTAGCGGCGCATCATCTGATAGCGGTCCTGCTCGCTGGGCTGGCGGTACGTGCCGGTCTCGAGGTACTCTGCGATCTGCCGGAAGATCCAGGGATTGGCGCTGGCGGCGCGGCCGATCATCACGCCGTCGCAGCCGGTCTCGTGCACCATGCGGACGGCGTCCTCGGGCGTCACGATATCGCCGTTGCCGATCACCGGAATCTTCACCGCGGCCTTCACTTCGGCGATGCGCCGCCAATCGGCCTTGCCGCTGTAGCCCTGTTCGCGCGTGCGCGGGTGGAGCGCGATAGCGTCGAGTCCGCAGTCCTCCGCCAGCCGGGCCATCTCGATGGCCACCAGCTCGCGATCGTTCCATCCGGCGCGATACTTCAGGGTGAACGGGATGGTCAGCACCTGGCGCACCGCGCGCAGCAGCCGCTCCACCAGCGGCAGGTCGCGAAGCAGTCCGGAACCGCCGTTGCACTTCACTACTTTGTTGACCGGGCAGCCGAAATTCAGGTCGAGGATGTCGAAGCCTAGATCCTGGCAGACGCGCGCGGCGTCGGCCATGACGGCCGGGTCGCTGCCGAAAAGCTGCGCCGAAATGGGATGCTCTTCGGGTTCGAACGCCAGGTATTGCAGCGTTCTAGTGGGCTTGTGGGCGCCCAGCGACGCGCTCACGCCGTGCGAACTGGTGAACTCGGTCATGATCAGCCCGCACCCGCCCAGGTTGCGGATGAAGCGGCGGAACACGGTGTCGGTGACCCCTGCCATGGGCGCCAGGACCGTAGCGGGAGCGACGTTCACCGGGCCAATCGAAAAGTGGGTGGGAAACGAACTCATAAAACTGGCGGAATGTTTCCAGTATAGCCAACGCACACCACGGAAACGGGAGTGCTTCCGCGCGCATCTTTCGATGCGTGGGGAAGTGACGGGAGCGGAAGCGATGAAGCCGGTGCATGTCGTAGTTCTGCTATTGGCCGGCGCGCTGGGTGGCGCTGTGGTCATGAGGTGATGAATCGGGCGAAGCCCACGGTTCCGGCCGTGGTTGTGGCGCAAGTGCAACCGCCGGCGACTGCGGCGGCGCCGCAACCCGAGTCTGCGGCGGCGGTGCAACCGCCGCCCGCCGAGCCGGAACCGGGGCCCATCGCGGCGCCCAAGAAGGCTAATCGGCCGCCCCAGCCGGCGCCGCGCCAAGCTCGCAAACCGTCGCCGTTCGCGCCCGTAACGCCGGCTGCCGCGAATCCGGAACCGGTAGAGCGTCCCTCGCCCGTTCCGGAACCCGCTCCGCCACCTCCTCCAGCGAGCCCGACAGCAGTCCCTCCACCCGTAAGCGCAGAGCCGGACCACGTGACTCCCGCGACCCAAGAGGTTTCTGCGCCTCCCGCTCCGCAGCCCCGCCATGTGACGCTGAACGCCGGTTTGCCGTTGCCGGTGCGCCTGGTGGCCGGCCTCTCGTCGGAGCGGAACGCCGCTGACGACGTCTTCCTCGCGACGCTCGATAAAGAGCTCGTGGTGGATGGTTTTGTCATCGCCGAACGCGGCGCGCGGGTGGAGGGACGGGTGGTCGCGGTCGACCGCGGAGGCAGGGTCAGAGGCGTCGCCGCGCTGGCCGTGGAGTTGACCCGCCTGCACACCTCCGACGGCCAGACGGTGGCGATTCAAACCGACCGCGTCTTCAAACATGCCGAAGCCGGGCGCCAGGAAGATGCCACCAAGGTCGCGGGCGGCGCCATCATCGGAGCGGTGATCGGCGCGATTGCGGGCGGCGGGAAAGGCGCGGCCATCGGCGTCGGAGTGGGCGGCGGCGCGGGAGCGGGCGATGTCCTGCTGACGCGCGGCCAGCCGGCCGAGTTGCCGTCGGAGGCGCGCCTGACGTTCCACCTGCAGAATCCGGCGCCGCTGACCGAGCGGTTGCGCTGAGAATTGAGCGCCGGGACACAGAAAGAGCCGCATGGCCGAAAGCTCACGCCGCGCGTGTCGAACACTTCGATGATGCGCGCGAAGTCCATGAGCGATCGGCTGAGGCGATCAACCTCGTAGACGACCACGCAGTCCACTTTGGCGGCCTCGATATCCACCAGGAGCTTCTTCAGCGCGGGCCGATCCATGTTGCCGCCGGTATACCCACCATCGTCGTAGTGGGCCGGCAGCAACTGCCGGCGATCACCGGAGAATTTTCGCGGAGAAGGGCGCCGCGCAACCGGCGCACACCACTCACCAGGATTCTCCGCGACGGCGTACACGACTCTCGCGGAGGCGCAAGTGTTTTGCTATGTTGAGGAAACGACGCGACGTTCAGGCGGGCACACGAAGGGCGATGACGGTAACAGGTGGGGAAGACAAATCCGGGTAAAAATGGTTTGGCTCCTCAGGTAGGACTCGAACCTACAACCCTTCGGTTAACAGCCGAACAGCTTGTTGTCGCCTCGCATTGCAAACACAAGACTTAGGAGGACGAAAACCTCATTTCGTGGGAAATTGGGGGGATTCTGGGGGGCTCCGAATGCCGGCGCCAAATGGCCTGTTTCCCCCAGGACGCGCGGCCAAAACACGAGCTCTATGATGCGGTCGGCGCCGGCCTGGGTGTGTGCGCGGAGCAGATTGATATGATGGGAGTTCGTCCTGGATAGAGAGCGTAATATCTATAGGAGTCGGCATGGGACTGGACGCGGTGGTTTTCTGCGACTGCGTTGAAAAGGGCTGTCTGACGATCCCGCATCCTTATCCGCGCTTGCTCTACATTGCCGGCAACGGCTCTCCCGAAATTCGGTCGAAGGACCCGGTCAGGATTGATGAGCATGACCAGTGGATGAACCTACCCCCGTGCGAACACGAGGACATGATGCTCGACGGCTGCGAACTCGGCAACGCAGGCTATATCGCGCATCTCTACAAGATCCTGTCGGGGGTGTTGACGAAGCACAACCAGACCTGTCCCATATTGTTAGGGAAGGTGCTCTATGATGGAACCCACTGCGGGGACCATCTCACGATCAGGGATGTCCGCAGGCTCTCATCCGAGCTCGACAGATTGGAAACAATGGAACCGTGGACTGCCCTACTCCGCGAAGACGCAAGGCAAATAGCCGGGGTCACCGAGATGCTGAGGCGGTTAGTAAAGACCGCTCTGGCGGTCAACAAGCCAATCGCCTTCTGAAATTCTGATGTCTGCACCAGCGCGGCGGTCGTCACTGGCGCGAGTGATTACTGGACCACAACTGCTGAAGAAACTGCTGCCGCAACTTGCTGTTGCTTTTCGATTTCCTGCTGGCGCTTCTCGTCGGCTGTGCGCTGGTTAGTGGCGATCTCATCAAGGGCCCGGCGCTTCGCTGCCATCCGTACATGGGAATAGCGAGAGAGCATGGCGCGCGACACGTGCCCGGCAATGCTCATAATCACTTCGTCGCCGGCACCGGACTCGGCAAGCTCCGTTACCAAGGTGTGGCGGTTGTCGTGCCACCGCCCGACGACCTTCGCCTTGTCGCGCACCTTCGTCCACGCAGTCTTTAGCGAGGTCACGGGGCGCGTGGGATCGTTCGGTTGCCCCTTGCCGGCGGGGAAAACGTACCATTCCGGCTTACATTCCTTAAAACGGCGCACGTACCAAGCCGCGTGCGTCTGGAGCGCGGCCAGAATAGTATCGTTGAGCGGAATCACGCGTCCGGTGCCCGCGTCCGATTTCGACTTGCCGACCGTTAGAGCCTTCTTATTCACGAGATCGATCTGCTGCCATCTTAGCTCCCGGAGTTCCTTATCTCGCAACCCGCAGTTCAGGTCCAACACGAGTGCAGGGTAGATATTTTTGCTGCGCAGCTTCATCGCCTCCTCCAGCATCCGCGCCTTCTCGTCCGTGGTGTAGGCTCGCCCTGGCGACGGGGGGATCTTTAGCTTCAGGGCCTTATCGCGGCGCATCCTCCCGCGAATCAGGTCGCCCTGGTCGCCACAGAGCCGGAGAAGCAACTGCAC
>Ga0182030_10010403_pt1 | contig 18904 bp, 28 predicted proteins | sample 812S3MmetaG_FD_121299 | JGI IMG/M metagenome (GOLD analysis project Ga0182030, IMG submission 121299) | Permafrost microbial communities from Stordalen Mire, Sweden - 812S3M metaG (Illumina Assembly) | ecosystem: Environmental > Terrestrial > Soil > Wetlands > Permafrost | place: Sweden...
CACATTTTTTTTTTTTTCTACTCCCCCTTTTCCTCCACCTCCCCCCTTTCTCCCTTCCCCCCACCCTTTTTCCCCCTCCATACTCCCGTACCCCCCCCCCCCCTCTCCCCTCCTCCCACTCCCAAATCCCAAATCCCTTACATACCTCAAGACACAAACATCCCAAGCCCCAACTTCCATCCCCTAGAAAACACATTGATTTGCTATTCACAACCTGTATTCTATTCCCTTTCTCTTCCATATTCATAACCATAGTCTTAAATGAAACCGAGCTCTACAAGCAATCCCCGCCTCGAGTAAAGATCGTATCTCGTAAAGTAAAAATGAAATGCTCGACCTGTCAGACCTCCGAACCGGGTTGTGGATAAAGTATTGTATACAAAAGGAAGCAAGCTTGAAAGAAAGAGTTTCTTGGAGCACGAGGTGTTGGCGAAGCACTTGACTCCCGTCTCCTGGGAAGGAGAGAAACTTCTTCATACAATCTTCGAAATATTTTCGTGTTCGAACAATGTATTTTGAGATTACTAGATTAGAAATGGAGGATATTGCATCGTTCATGCTGATGCTGAAGATTAACCAGAGTTTCGCCTCTTTCCGTCCTTCGCCGTCCGCGTCAAACCGCTGTCAAGCCACAATCTCCTCACTCCTTCTCCGCTCTGCCTTCCATTCAACCTGCAAATTTCCACCCCCTTGTCTCCTACTACTCCTTCGTTAACCTAAAATCAGAGCCAAGTCTCAAGATTGATAGGAAATCGAACTCACTGCTTATGAAAGGCGAGCGGGCGCTTGGTCCCGGCGACCTCTGTAGAGAGAAAAGACAATCTAGAGACAGACAGAGAAGAGCCAACAAAAATTTCAAGATATCCAGCACAAGAAAGCAAAGCGCGTAAGGATAACACCCAGAACAGAGGTATACGCGCAGAGACAAGACACAATGCCACAGCAAAAAATGATGACTTACACTTGTGAATCACTGAATTCAATGAGACATACTCGGCCTGCGAATAGTAACCATCATGATATCGAATGACATCCAAGGAATGCATCAGAATTCGTAAAGAAACGTCTCCATCATTGACCATTGTGAGTTTTCTTACGGACTAGAGGCTTTAGACATACTTCCACATTCCTATCCTCAAACACCACAACCTTGTTCAACATTAAGGTTCTTCGGATAGTACTATCTTAAGCAGCAAGCCCGTCTCACCGTTAACCAGGCCTTTCCTACCCCCAACAAGTCCAGCCCATCCTCGCCCCAACCATCTCCATGACTAATCCCCCCTCATAGACCTCACTCATACCCACCCCATCCTCACCACCTCGCACGTACCCCTCACCCCCCACCACATGCCAGCCATGGAGTCTCTAATGCTGCATTCGCGCACGCGGACGCAGAAAACGTATTCAGTATCATACAACCCGATAGACCTATACCTCTACCCGTCGCGTTTGTCTATTCAACCGTTTGCTTTAATCACCGCTCATGACATTTTCGACAATTCGCGCAACTATTCCCACACTCAGAGAAGGAGAAGATTAGAGACAAGAAAATACTATTGAGACGCAGGACTTTCAACCCGAGTATCTCGACTGGGCGATCAAATTTTGAGACCCTGATTTCGGAATTTAAGGAGAGTGAGATTTGTGCATGACTCAAGATACTCGTTTGGAAGTTATGAGAGGAATGGGGAGAATGTAATAAGGTTATAGCTTTCGGTCACTCGATATTCTGTCTACTTGAGAAGTATGTGAGCGCGTTGTTGAAGCACTTACTCAGCGAACATGCTGCTTTACTCGCAATTCGGGACGTATATTACTCAACCACCCCAACATGGACGACAAAGGGAGTTTTAAGATATACCTCCAAGACCCCCAATATTCAAAGACAGATGAACTTGTGGAGGCAGTATATGGGATGGTAGTTGTGAATTTTAGTATTGGACATCAACTAGGGTGGATGATGTTGGATGGTAAGACGCTGGTTGTGGAGTTTGGGGCTTGTTTCCCGTTTTATTGGCTGATGCTTGAGATTGCGAGACCGGTGGGGATTTTTAAGAGGAGGGCGCTGGAGGAGGTAGGGGAGATGCATGATTATAATGCGTTTTCCTATATTTTGGAGGGGAACGGAGAGAGTGCTGTTGTTCCGGGGGTGGGAGTGTGAGTTTAAGTTGTGGTTTCTGCGGTTTGGGTAGTAGGAACGTGATGTTTATTGATGTGTGATGCAGGCCTGAGATCATGGCTGCGAAAACGCTGTTGGTGGGATACGAGGGGGGAAAGCTTGCCTTGACGGGAAGAGGTTTCGGATTGCCAGGTGAGAATGTGGGAGTAAATGGCGAGGGAGTGTGCTTTATTGGCCAACAACTTCCTTTGTACACACTTCGTCTTTGATAGTCATCTGTATGAAGCTTTGGACATGTGTAGGCCTTGTGCGTCATGTAATTATAACTTTATCATGAATTATGCATGTGACTTGAACCCTCTTGACCATTGAGGAGTTCATGATTTATGCCGTTGACAAATAGGAAATCAATATTGAAGGTTTGTCAACTCAGCATTGACGCTTATTATAACTTCAATGGCCCCACTAGACATAGATCGCATTTATCTTGTATCTGGAATACAAGTAGAAATATAGCATCGCAAACGGATAAGGAAATGATAGCCTACTTGGGTCCAATTTCTAGCACCGCACTCGCGGAGCATTCTAAGCGCGAGGGAAAGAGTCACTCAGGAAGGGCAATCAGAGGTATCCAAGAGTTATGTTGGTCATAATCAAACTTTTCTGGGTCTTGAAGGCCACCACAAATTTCAAAAAGCACCCCTAAACTGATCTAAGAATTGCCTTCCCAAAGGCCTCCTTCCCACCTCCCCACCCACCCTTCCATCAGTCCCCGTCGCCATCGCCGCACCGGTATTCTCACCCTCCAATCTCCTCCTCAACCCCTCAAAATCCTCTGCCCGCTTAACCTCCCTCATCCCGACCACCCAACCCGGAACTCTCCATCTCGTCACCGCTCCCGGCAACACATCATTCCGCCAACAATACCCTGCTATCCAACCTACCGCCGCACATAAAAACGAGCCAGGGAATTGGGATAGTGATAATTGGATTGCTGGGAGATAGGTATATGATTTATCTGAGAAGGTGAGGCCCACGAATTGATCGTTTGTAGGTGGGCTTGCGGAGGCCGCAATGCGGTATTTGTAGATGTGGGGAATGGCGGCGTGGTATTGGGCTAGTATGGCGAATATGAGGGGTGTTGGGCCCGCTGGGAGGTAGTTGAGGGCGTTGAAGGAGAGGGGCCGGAGGAAGAGGGCGAGAAGCAGGGGTGGGAGGAATGTAGTGATGGTGTATGTTAGGAATATGAAAGACTACGAGGAGATGTCAGTACACAACTCCAGAAGCAGGGAATGGAGACAAACTGCATATTTACGAGACCCCCAAAGCCGTTCAATGACTCGCATGTTGTATAATGTCATGGCAGCGAAGAGGACTTCGGTTGAATTGAGGTAACACAATTGATAGATGAAGATCCGCCATATTTGATGATATTGCCACAGATGAGGATCGACTTGGATGTAAAAGTAATGCTTTACATCCGTTACACTGACGAGTATTGATGCGGCGACGAGGCCATAGGCAAGGCTGCGAGAGACGGGAGCATCTGTGAAGCCTGTTGAGAGCATTGCGGTCGTTTGGCGTGCGGCAGAGCTAATACTGATCGTATAGCTCAAGGTACATCAGTTGAGATACCGCACATGTTAATTGATGGTAGTCGAGTAAGGGGATGTTGAAGATGTTTATCGAGAAAGCCAGCTGTTGGAATGTAGGATCAGCCTCCCGCACCAGCGAATGATGTGGCCTCAGTCGGCCGAGAGCCTTGTCAGAATTTCCAGGGAAGCTTGGGACCACGCAACGCAACTTTTACGGCGTCTCCCCACATTCGTTTTGAAACATCTCGAATTGGAAAACTACGGATATTAGAGAAGGCTGTTTGATTCTACCCAGTAATTACGATCATCGCCTCCCCAATCTTTCAATAGCAGCCTCATCAATTCGTATACGAAAAGCAGTTGCACAGCATGCAGCTTCGGAAATGGATGCTGGAATCGCCACCTGTTGAATGGGGAATCAATCAAGTTCGAGAACTACTCATTGGAGCATTACGACAAGGCCCAATACCACAACATGTAGCATTCGTTATGGATGGAAACAGACGGTATGCGCGGAGCCACAAGATGGAGACTGTAGAAGGACATAATCTTGGATTTGAAGCTTTAGCAAGGGTTGGTAATCATATTCTCGCTTCATTGGGCTTACGATTAATTTCTGCATAGATATTGGAAGTCTGCTATAAATCTGGAGTGAAGGTGGTTACGGTCTATGCATTCAGTATCGAGAATTTCAAAAGGTCAAAATACGAGGTAGATGCTTTGATGGACATGGCTAAGGTCAAGCTGCTTCAATTATCACAACATGGAGATCTGCTGGACAGATATGGGGCCAGTGTGAGGATATTGGGGCAGAGGGATTTGGTCAAGGACGACGTACTGGAAGCTATTGATAAAGCTGCGGAATTGACGAAGAATAATGCAGAGTGAGTCTTCCTTCCCGCCAAAACCAAATCCTCTAACATCATCCAGTGCTGTCCTGAATGTCTGCTTTCCGTACACTTCTCGAGACGAAATCACAACAGCTATCAGAGCTACGGTGGATGATTATTCCAAACCCTTAGCAGCACACGCGCGACCTTTCTCCCAAACACGAATCACACAGAAGATTCGCTCAAGGAACCTCAGTGCCTCTGATTCTTCACTTCGAGCTAGCTCTCCCACACCATCAAGTACATCCGACGTCGATGATTCCGTCTCATCTTCCACCACTCTACATCCAGAATCACCGCCAAATGACAGCAGAGAAGGAACGGTCTATCCGGATCCCGAGACAATAACTTCGGCTACGATAGATAGTCATCTATTCACAGCCGGTGATCCTCCATTAGATCTCCTTATCAGGACGAGTGGAGTTAAGAGGTTAAGTGATTTCATGCTTTGGCAATGTCATGAAAACACGGAGCTAGTATTTCTGGATACATTATGGCCAGAATTTGATCTGTGGCAATTCTTACCTGTGTTAGTGGAATGGCAATGGAAGCAGAAGCATATTGAGGAGAAGTTCGGAAGTGGATTAAAGTCGAAGATGAAAGTCCGGTAGCATCGACTCATTTACAAGCGATAGAGGATGAAGGTCCGGAAGAATCGACTCATGGCCTGGCGGCAGGAGGCGTGAAATGATCTCAGAGCTAAGATGGGTGGTACATTGATGGTTGAAGCTGGTATGACGTTGATTAGATTAGATCTTCCAGAGTTTCGGAGACTTCTTTCAAGGGAAATTGGAGGAATATATGTGAATAAAAGAGGCAGTGCATAATCTTGGACCACTTCAAATATATATGAAGGCAATCAATATTAATGCGGAAAACGAGGATTAAGCTTGAACAGGATCAATAAACGTAAACTCAGGGATGAACCAAGAGAAGATTGATTGGTGAGATAACAAACGGCTTGAGTGGCAGAATCTCACCGCCTGAATTCGCTCGATTGCTTCCGACGAGAAATCAAGAGCTGGAGCAACCCTCATTACTCACCAAGAACAACATTTCTATGACGGGACAGAGACTCATACAATACTTCAAACCATACTTCAATGGATTTCAAGAGTTAAATTCTCTTCCGCAAGCTCTTTGATCACTTCTCGCGCGTGTCGCACAATCACTCTCATCACGGCAAAAAACATCTCCTCTTTGCCTCTTTGCACACAATGAAGACAGCCAAATCAGTTCCTTCCGACCTTTCGTCGAGTCGCAGAGCCCAACCTCCACGGCAGACTCGAAATAATCCCCCGAGATCTTCAGTAGCAGGCTCTCGACAGTTTGGCTCTCGAGCGTCGCTCGGCGGCCTAGATGGCCCTGCAAGTCCTGAACAGCCAGTCGAGATCTTCCCCGCGATTACGCACTTCGCTGATGCTATAACTGCTCTTCCAAAAGAGCTCGTGCGACATTTTACATTACTCAAAGAAGTCGATGCCAAAATCTTTGGACCCGAAGATCATCTCCACAATCTCGTCGACACGGCCCTCAACACCCCTCCACCAGAACGAAAAGTACCAATCGAACAACCGAATACCCTCGGATATACATCTGCTCCTATGAGCGCACAAGGCAGTATCAATGGTTCAATGATCAATGGGCAAGGCTCTGTCGCATCTATACCCGATGCCGTCGAAGCTCACAGCTCGAATCCCTTAGTATGGGACCCTGCCAACCTACAACGGCGACAAATATTTCAACACGTCGCGTTCACGATGCAAAGCATGCTTGTGTCTCTCGACGAGAAGAACCACGTCATTTCTACGGCCGCAGAAGCTCTCAACAAGCAGCTGAATCGCATTGACGACTGCTTTCCCTACCTCGAACTCGAAATTAGTGAGGAAGCGCGCTATGGCAGTGTTACACATTGGGCATATCCAGAGAATCGAACACAGAAGTCTGGGTCTGCTGGAAATTCGCGCAGGGACCTGGGATCGGTCAATAATTTATCGGCGGCGGCACAGCACCTCGTCGACGAAGCTGCGGCAAGGAGCGATGCGAGAAAGCAAGCATTACTTGCAAAGAAGAATAATAGACAACAAGTTGAATCAGATTTTGACGACCAGCATGACGCGAGGCATAAGGAGAAGAAGGTTCATGGGAACAGCAAGGTTCGAAAGGCGGCGGATGCGTCGTCGGGCATCGGTCTGGGCATAACGAATGGTGCTACAACAAATGGGAATCCTCCAAAGAGACGAAAGGTCGAAAAAGGCCCTAGCGGTGGTGCTGTAATGGAGAGAGCTATCAGTGGCGTATTTGGTACTAACGGCACTGCAACGAAGAAAGCGGCGAGTCCAAGAGAGACCCCACCTGGTGATGGTTCGAAGAAAAGACAGCGTGGAGCAAATGCGACAAATGGACAATCAAGGAAGAGGTAAGTTCTAGCCAGGCGGATTCATTCCCTTACTAACCTGAGGCCAAAAGGAACAATACTCTCAACTCGGCGGCGATGTCACCATCAATAGCCTCCTCCCCAGTACAAAGTGCCTTCCAAGATATAAAAGGGACTCCACCTCCTACCAATGGTGGACGACCATCTGTTGCGAGAGGAAGACAGCAATCAACACAGTCAATAGTCGAGAATGCTAAACAAAGGCCCCCATCATCAACTTCAAACAAGCCAAATGGACATGTAGCGGGAACACCAGATCTTTCTACTGCGGCAAACATTACTGGGAGAAGTGTGCCAGAAGTAAAAGCATCAATGAAAGAGGCGGGGACGAATTCCAAAGGAGAACACCTACTAGAAGATGTTGAACAAAAAGACCCAGACATGGTTGGCGGACTCGTTGTTGGCAATCGAAAAGACAATGCGATGAAGCGAGAAGGCTCCGAGACTAATGGGGAATCTTTAGGGATTCAAACCACAAACATTGTCACCACCAAATCCGGGCGAGCAAGCAAGCCTTCCACCCCGGCCATACCACAATTTCCCGAAGCAACCGGGCGCTCTCGGTCCTCGCGAGCGTTTGGAGAACCCACCTCGAATAACAAACGAAGCCATAAAAAAGGTGCGGGTGCGGCGGCGCAACAGCAACAACAGCTTCTTGCACAGCACGACGACGATGGAAGCAGCATGCAAGGCGATGGCGACGACGAAGAAGAAGACGTTGGCAACGAACCAACTTATTGCTTTTGCAATGGTGTTAGTTACGGCGAAATGGTGGGATGTGATTCCGAGAATTGCGAGAAAGAATGGTTCCATCTTGAGTGTGTGGGCTTGAAGGTTGCGCCGAAGGGTAATGGTGAGTTGCCCTTTTCCACATCTCCCACTTCCTTAACCCACTTGGAATCCAAGCTAATAGACCTCACAGCCAAATGGTACTGCAAGGACTGCAAAGAAAAAATGTCCAAACGCTTCAATAACCGGTAGCCCTGTCACAGAAAGGAATTTTGTTACATACCCAACTATGCATAATGAAGTCACGGCGTGGAAAATAGGATGGATGGATGGAAAGCGATGTGATTTAATCGGAGGGCGGTTTGGAGCTTGTATGTGACTGGCTGTCATGATATGGAAGCTCCTGGATAGGTATTATGATATTCCATCAATAAAGGATTTTTGGTGGGAAAATTGAGATGAATTGGTAGAATATGAGTTCATGAAAGGTCATGATGAGTGTTCGATAGAACTGTGTATATCCTTGAGATGAATGAATGCAATGGTGTTTGATGTTGAGATGTGCGAGTGTGCATTCACGGAAGTGTGATGATTGTGAGACTTGCAAAAGATTTCGCTTTGAACGAAGCGAATTTGCGTCAACGTCATGTGCAGTTGAAAAATCTCATTTCTTCAAACTCAGCTTTTAGAAAGGCATTTCCACTGCATTGTCCAAGACAGCAGAGGCTTCATAAATGATTTATGAGAAGATGGTACAGAAAGAAGGAGGGTTCTATTTGTCACGTGGTTTCCTGATTCGGACATGCGGGAGCCTTCTGCATACTTGGGCTAAAGTTTATGAGGTCTTTCGTGTACCTTTCGATACCCTCCTGTATCGTCAGTCATCTGTTCGCCTTAATCACCACATTGAAATTCCCATTGCGATGATTTCAATTCGTTCACTCGATATAGTCACGATTAAAAAGAAGTTCTTGACCATTAGAGATATGCTAGCGTTCAAACTCGTGGATTTGATGCGTAGAGCAAACGCTCCACCGTCGACACGTCGATTCTTCGTGTTCAAAGTCAGGAGGGGAGACATGGGTTAGAGTACAATTCAGCTTGTTGGCTATTCTCATGCCAAGCGATTGCTTCATCTTCCTTTATCTTTATCACACAATCCTCGAGTCCTAAGTCTCCAAACTGAGATTTTTATTACCATCATTGGCCGACCGGCTCTCGTCATTTTCGACGCAACATATCTGCGCCGAGTTTTTCTTCACGCTAGTTCAACTTTTCCTCCAAAGAATGATTTTCCAATTCTTTGTAGTAGCTCCCGCGTTGAGCAATACTAGCCTCGAGTTTCTAGCCTGTGAAAGAATGGTATACAAAGAAGTAAAGAAAATATCAATGATGGACTCCTCAAGTACCCCAATTTCGATCTCCTCTCTTCACCCTTCCTTGCCCGTTTCTTCAATCTCTCTCTTCCATATATATATAATACCTCAATATGCCACCCAAGACACCCGCCAAGGTACCCGCCAAGACCCCCGACCCCGAGGAAGAACCCGAAACCCCAACCCCACCACGCCGCAATTCCCCTCGCGACCGCAGGATCCGACACCACTGTCCCGGGGCGAAGGGACCCGTCGACAAAAATGGCGGAAACTGCAGATGGGAGGAGAAACCAATGGCATATTGTGCAACGCACCAGTCCTATTGCAGCACGCATTGGATTGTGTATATGAGGAGTAAGAGTTGTCCGGCTTGTGATAGGAAGAAACAGGTAGATGCTAAGTATGTTCTTTCTTTCCTCTTTCTTTCCAGATAAAGGTTAGGGATATAGCGTTTAGCTGAAGGCGTAGTGAGCTAATTACATTTCTCAGAAGAGCAAAAGAGGACAAAGACAAAGACGATCCTGAAGATTTCGACGAAGAACTCGATCCCAAACAAGCACGCAAGAAAAATTTAACTCGTACCGTCGAATCAAGAAAAAAGGAGGAACGAGAGAAGCTGGAAAGGGCAAGAGGAAGGGGAAGTCGCGTGCAAAGGGCAAATCAGCGGCGTTGGCGTTGGTGGTTGCGATAGCGGTGCCTACGGTGAAGGGGGGAGTGAGTATTCATTTTACGAAGAAGAATTGGGAGATTGTTTGTAGGGTTATGGCGCTAGGGGAGACGGTGGATTTGGGGATGGTCAATATTAAGGGGTTGGAGTTGGTGACTGTTTAGGTGTTGTGGGAGAATGTATAAGGATTTCATCATGTTTGAGGATTTGTAAAATAGTTAGAATATTTACCTTAGTTGAAGATAATTATTCAGATACCTTAGGGACATATACAACATGAGTAAATTTGTCAATTTCCTATATCGGCAACGTTGCGATAAATCATGAAAAGCACACAAATGAAATACAGGCCAACCCAAATATCCAACCCAAATACATGCTTATATTTTCCATCCCATCCCAATCCTAAGTCCCTACAAAAGAAAGCCATCAATAGAAAACACCTCTCTTCTCACAACAAAGCCCAAACCACGCCAGCAACAACCCCCAAAGCCCCAATCTCTCTCCGTCCAGCAGCAGCCGTAACCTGAATATACCCACTCGTCGCACTGCCCAGCGCAGTCTGCGTCCCTGTAGGAGCAGGACCAGGATAAGTTGGCGCAGCACCTGTATTCCATTAACATCATTTCACGCCAAGAACAGTGTAAAAGCTTTAGAAAGAAAGGGGGGGGGGTCACTCACCAGTACCAACCGGCACACTCGGAGGAGCAGGCGCAGCACTCGTCGGCACCACCGGCACCGCGGTCGTCCAACTCATTACACTACTCGTAACTCTATACGGACAATTCGTCACACTCTCCGCACAAGAACTAATCGTGATCTCGTTCGTCGCATACACGGTGCTAGTGATCCACTCTCCGCCATCCGAGGACTGCACGCTACTCTCACCCGTCGCCGTCGCGGCGTCGAACGATTTCAAGAACTTCGAGAGTCCGGATAGACCTCCTGGGGGACTGGGTGCGGATTGGGCGCCTGGAGGTCCGGGTGGGAAGGTGGGGATTGGGAAGGGGTGGTTTGTGGCGTAGCATTCTTTTTTGAGGGAGGGTGGGAGGGTCACGCAGGGGTCGCCGTAGGTGTGGGGTGATGCTGGGGGAGGGGGGCCAGTGGGTTGTGGTGGTGGAGAGGATGGGGAGCCGCCGTGGAGGGAGGAGCATTCTGCTTGCTTTGAGGGCGGCCAGTTGGTGCAGTCTACGATGAAGGGTGCTGGTTCCGCATTCGTGATGGCTAGAGTGGTGAAGAGGGAGAGGGCGGTGAGGGAGAGTGTGGATTTCATGGTTGGTGAAGTTGAGGTTGGTGATCCGGATGAAAACGAGTGTGAGGATCGAGAGGTTTTGGGTTTGGTTTTGAGGAAGGGGGGAGTGGACTTGGGAGATGGCTGTTTATAGGGGAGGGTGGGCCTGGGCTTGTGAGGCGGGAAGATGTTTGCATTCCTGGACGTGACGCGAGGTATTTAGGGGGAAGATTTGCCATAACAATGATTTGGCGAGATTTGTAACCTGCCTCTTTGAATATTGGGAAAGGGACATAAATAATTGTTGAAGAAAACATCGCGACATATGAACGTAACTACGAGAATGAGAGATGAAATGCGAGACCTTGAGATTCGCGATGATGCTTCGGATTGGAGTGAGACGGCGGTGATGGCGACCAAGAGGCCGGATCTAAGGGTTGAGAAGAGGGCGGAAAGAGCAAGGAGGTTTCAGTGGTTGTATATGAGCATGTCGTGTAGGCTTTTGAAATTCTATGACTTCGAGGCTGATTGCTGACATTTTTGTTGACAGTGTTTGCGGTCATCGTCGTGTTCTCAATTATCATGATGTACGAGTTTGGAGGGGGCACATCGGGAGGAAGTAACAGTGGGATAGAGAACGGAGATGGGGAGGTACCGCCCGCGGGGAAATGAATTGACGAGAGGAACGAGGAGTAGGTGAGATGAGCCTTTGAAAGAATGCATCTGTTGCCATGCTTGGGTTCTTCTACACTGGCTTCACCCACTCGGGTTTACGTTGTCAGCCCCATTGCAGTCGATCATTGTTCAAGTCTGCGCACGCTAAGCAAAGGGATATTCGATGGTCTTGACCGAAATAGAAAATACAATCAATTCCTTCGCAGATTATTGCAGAGATATACCAATATTGTAGAAACACTGGTTCCTTATTGGAAAGTATGCTAGAATCTGTAAATGAAAACTTTCGACGCCCAAGCGTGGGCATAACCTCACATCACGTGATCAAACAACTCGTTGGAGTGGACGGGAGGCATTGCTGGGCATAAGGCCCTGAAATTGACTAAAGGAAAGAGAGAGAAATTGATTTGAGGAAAAGAAGAAAAGAAGACGACATGCAAAAGGGACGGCTCGCCAGCCTTATAGCATATTCCTTTTTCCTCAAGCCTCGCCCGGCATTAGAGGTGTGCTTTTTGCTTCTTCCAAAATACAGGCACACTCGGGCGTCTCCTCCTTCCCCGCACAGCCTCGGGCGTCTTTTTCTAATCAACAATCGACCAGAATTGAAATCTGACTCACGCTGACAACCTGGAAGTGACCTCGAAGAAAGGAAATTTTATATCCACGTGACGCCACTGAGAATGGAATGACCGGGTCCGCCGGTAAGCGCTGAGAATTCGGCTTTAGAATTTCGCAAGGTCCCTTACGAGTACTCCCTCAGTACTAGTACTAGCAGACATTCGTCATTTCACCTTGATAGAAGAAGGAAGAGCAAGAATCCTACCAATCTTCACCGTACTTTTGTGTCTCCTATTCCCCCGGATTTCAGCTAGATATGCTGTCGAATCCCATCAATCCATTACCTCACACCACCAATTTCTGACACATCGCTAGGAAATCAAAGCGGCGCAATATTGAAGGCCAAGCCTCTTTGTTCAGCGTGTACCTTTCACGCCCGGCCACTGGATATTGATCACGAGCCTTCTCATCCTCTGACAAAGAGAAAATCCGAGGCTGTTAGCGCTGGGGCTGGGCAACATTTTGGATGAAAAGAAAGAAAATAATCACACGAAGCATGAGAAGGCTGAAAAGCCGCCTTTCCGATCAGCAGGCTAGCTGGGCCCTGCTTCTCATTACTCATGAAATCATGCCTTCGCCTCTTGCAAACACATAGAAAAAGTCTTCATCCCCGGCCAAAACTCAACCACCAAGCCTGATACAAACAATAAATTAATGCAAGTGCAAGTGCAACATTGACGAGTATCGCTCTCTAGCTTGATTATTTTGGACTATATTTGTGCATTATTCATCGCATCACGATCCCCTCTTTCCCCGCAATCCTTTGGGCTGCTCTTGCGTTTTCTTGACTAAGTTCAAGGTGTTCTTGACTAAGAGTTTCTCCTTATTGAAGCGGAAATCTTTACTCCTTTGCACTTGCGAGTGACAGCGTTCATATCGCGTGCTGGCCTTCCTGGTTGTTATTGCGCGAGGCTCTTTGCATTACTCCATCGTTACCACACAAATATTATAAGGACCCTTAAAGGAATTCACCTGGAAGAAATTTTGAGGATGGGTTCCGATTCACCAAAGATGATGCCATCTAGGCCACGCAAGGCTGCTCCCAATTCTGAGGAAAATAAATCATCGCGAAAACACACCATTACACCCCCAACTTCTGATCGCGTTGATCGCACAAGCTTTTCAAGTATCAAGGAAAATAATACAGGAGTCGCGCAATCTTTTACCGATTCCAAGACGTCTTCGTACTTGCGCCACGAATTCGAGCTGGCCGGCACCGAAGAGGCAATTGACGACGCAATTTCTTCCGGGACTATAACGCCAATCGAGACGCGCAAAGGTGGGGAGATCAGGATGCTAAATCCTCAGAGTGCTTTGCACGGGTTCATTTGTCCTTGCGACGGATTTCGAGGATGGAAGACGATCAGTCTCGGTGGGAAGACGGCTAGCAAAAGTTTTGGCGATTTGAGAGGCTTGGCAAAGCGATGGGATTGGGATACTACAGGGGAGAGAGTTTCCCAGAAGATAGGTCTTGATGTTGGTGACAGTTCTGATATCAAGGTGGATGGGAGATATCCTGCTGGCAGGAGTCCATTTGAGAAGCTACCTGTGGAGCTACTTGGTACGTAAATTCTCTCGTCTTCATGACTTCGGCAAATATACTGCACACATATAGGTCGTCTAGCAGTGAAACCTAGGGCTTCATCTGCTCGGGATTAAATGGTCACATGACTGAGCAGTATTTCCCACCTTCAGAAGACTCGCGCCTTCATATAGCAGTTACTGACTACAGCAGGCTCTATTATCGATCGCCTCGCCACTGATATACCTCCAAATGGGTTTGCAGCAAGAAACATCGACCTTATGTCACTGCTGCTCACATCACGTGGAATCCATTCAGCCACTCTTGCCACACTTTATGCCCAAATTACCATTCCCCACTCCCGAATCTTCCGCAAATTTCTAAACCATATCGCTGAATATCCATCACTGGGCACGATCGTTCGACGAATTGACTTTTCCCACTTCAACCCAACCGGAGCTGGAAAAAGCATACGTGAGCGGCAAGAGACATTGAACTTGATTCCTTCCACTCTTCTACAATGTCTCGACCTTACACCCAACCTCCGCGAATTTCTTGCCCAAGAACACATCGACAATGATATTGATGCGAAGATCATCCGAAAGCTATTGTGCGGCCTTCCTAAGCTCAAGGCTCTTGATTTCTGCGCCTCCTATTCCAGTACTTTCAAGAATGCCTTCACTGAAATCCTCGAAGCCACTCCAACACCGCTCCCTGACGTCCTTCCAGTAACTCGTCTGGGGTTGCATGAATGCTATAACCTTCCAGCTCTGACCTTCGACATTCTCCTTCCTCGACTTCCAAAATTAACACATTTGGATGTCGCCCATACGCGCATCACAGACGCAGCGCTCCACTCCATCCCACGTACCGCTCGCCTCACACATCTCAACTTGAGCAATTGCTCTAACCTCACCGGCGCCTCCGTCATCGACTTCCTCACCAAACACCCAGCATCTACCACCCTGATCTACCTAAACCTCAGCATGGACGCCAAAAAATTCGGCGAATTACTCAGCGCAGCTGACCTCACAACCGTCCTTCCCATCCTCCCCTCCTCTCTCCGCTCCCTCAATCTCAGAGGTTCTAAAATGGATAAATCGCATATTGGGCTCCTCCTTCCCCTTACCAAACACCTCGAAGAACTAGGACTCGGTCGCCATCTCGAACTCGCAGATCTAACACGTCTTTTCGTCCCAAATCAAGACGCAGAACTCGAAGACCAGCTTGCATGGATTCCACACCAGCTCCACTACATCGATGTCTCTGATCTCTCCGTCGCGCAACTCGATCTTGGCACACTATTCGGGATGAACTGTCCTATCCTCAAAAGCATAACCGCACCCTTGCAAGTCATCGAATTCTCAGACGAAGTGAATAAGAAATTGGGAAATAGTCAAGCGGCGTTGAAGCGCGTTGGATGGTGTTTAAAGGAGGCGGGACGGAGATACTGGTTGGTGCGAGAGGTGAAGAATGGAGAGTTGGTGGATAGTGGAGCTCGGGATTGGAAGTGGGGTGCTAATTTTTGGGGGATGAGAAAGGTGCCGATGGTTAGAGCTGAGGTGGGAGGGATGTATGGGCATTATATGTTTAAGAAGTAATACTTCTCGAACATATAGCGAAGCTTGCAGAATGCGAGTTCTTTTGGGGAATAAAGAATAGAAAAGGAAGAAAAAGTTTTACTTCTGCTTGAGCGCACGGGCTTAGGGTATGGAGTTTTGGCATTCATTACCATTTTATATTTTGGGAATAAGCGTAGGCGTTTTTAATTTTATATCAAGCCGGAAAAATTAAATAGAAACCAAAAATAAATCATAATGACAAAATCCCATCTCGAGTACGTATGTCTATCAACCGCCTCATGCTTCGACTAACCTAAACTCGGGAGGTTTTAGCACCCGCCTAATCTTTACCCCAAATATACCTACCGTACGTACATATTATAAAGCTAACGTACCCCCTTCTACCCCAGCTTTCTCCTTCCCGTCCCACCCCATATTTCTTCCAGTTCGACGTATAATCAAACGAGGAAATCCTATAACAAGAAAAGAAAACATGACGCAATTAAAATCCAACGAAGACATTTTAGAGCGGAACGATGAAGCAAACTCTGAATTCATATACCTCGACTCCGGTATCCCAGAAACGGAAGGGGGATATACAACATATATCTTCATCCATGGGCTCGTGTTCAATCACCGTATGATTTCATTTCAAAACATGATTCCAATAAGGTACTGATGGAATAGGGAGATAGACATCAATGCTGCAAACTATGGCTGAAAACGTCAGGTTCTTGGCCCCTAGTACAAGAGGTTATACTGGTTCTTCTCCATTCCCCACCTCTCTCACATCTGATGCCAACGGCGAAAATATCCGGGATTTATTAGGGAGGGATCTTGTGGGTACTACCGCTGCTTTTGTAACACAGTTACAATTATTGGAAAATCCGGAGTCGAGGATTAAACTACTGGCCTGGTCGGCGGGGAATATATATCTCCTCTCCGCGTTTTCATTACTAACAAATGGGCGTTTGGGAGAGGAAGATGCGAAGGTCATGAAAGAGTGTATGCATGAGATTATAATCTTCGACCCGCCTGCAACAATGGTCCTCGGCAACCCCGTAAGTGCATCAACGCGTGCGTACCACGCTGAAGCATCGAGTGTGAATACTGCGGGCGTGAAGGGGTTCCAAGCTGGGTTTAGGAAGTTATGGGTGTTTTTGAATATCCAGAGAGTGTGATTGAGGGGGTTAAACAGGAATGAATGGATAGGGAGACTGTGTGGGAGGAGAAGTATAGTTTATGGGATGATGAGGACTTTGTTAGCGTGTTGGAAGGGTTGAGGTGTATGGATACGGGACCATTGGAGAGTTATGTGAGAGCGGGGCTGGAGGGGTGGAGTGGGGCGGGGGAGCTTGTGGGAAGTGCGTTAGATGGTATGGCGAGGGGTGGGGTGAAGGTGCTGGGTGTGGAAGGGAGTGTGCCGGATTATGTGGAGGGGGTTGAAGAAGGTGAAGGGAGGGGAAAGTGGGGATGGGAACGTAGAATTGAGGATTGTGAGAGGGGAGTTTGGGCATTATTTAATGGTGAGGAGCCCGGAGCTTTTGTGGAGGAAGATTCTGTGAGTAGGAAGTCGTAGGCTTTACATGTTTGAATTGAATCAAGTATCGATTTAGTTGCCTTTGATGAGGCTATGAAATTCTCGAGCCACTGAAGATTTGTCCTATATCAGATTTCTGAGTACCGACACATTTTATAAGTTTTGATTACGAGCAATATAGTAGTCTCAATTAACGGCGAGTACCTAGCTTCCCGTCTCAAGCAAAGTTCTTCAAGGGTATCGTTCCAAGACATACGTGCATCGAGAATGCGTTTGGTCTGCAACGCTAATCTCACGCGTTTTTAGTAAAGCATAACTCTCTCTTTTTACACACGACGTCTTTTCCTGATACAACTAATCTATCCACAAATTTATCTCCTACTCATAAATCCGCCTTACCAATAAAACCATTTTCCTAATGAATCGTTTTTAATTCAGTAAGGAACAATATATAATATAATTGCCAATTGTTATCATAAATAATAACAAATTGTTACGAAGAACTCAAATTTATAGTGTATAGCAGGTCCGAATTCTGAATCTATGGAAGTTTAGGGCCTTTTAAATCCCTATGTCTCTTTCAGGTCTAATCCGTGGAGTCCATTTGAACTCACTATCTTTTACCACTCCAATATATTCTATTACCCCACACGCACATGACTTTCACCGTGGCCATGCATACCTACAGAAGACATGCCTTTTCGGCCCTCCAATTGTTCCCAGTAAACATACCAATCACTTTCAATGACTAAGTGATAAAACATCCTGCTACGTCGCATTCTTACACTTTCACATTGAAGCGTTGAGGTAGGTCTCAACAACGTCGGCGACTACCACGACGAACAGCATACCTAAGACTTCCACGACTCCTGTCTGCAGGACATAATCTTAATTTTCCTATTGTGATTCTTGTTCCTTGGCCGGGTTAATATTATTTAATCTATTCCGAGCAGGTTGAAACGAGAGCGATGAAGTTATGATAGATCAAAAGGTGGATTAATTCGGGGATTTAGGCAAGGATCATTAATACGTTAAGCTTGATGTGGTGACAGTCTGGCAAGCCCTAACAGCTCTTGTCCAGGAGGGGCCTCTTGCGCAGAGTCTGTGGAGGCTTGTGGCACCAAGTCCACCCTGAAAACTCACAGAATTTGCTCTAAACCACATTACCCATGTCATTTCTCATAAGACTAATGGCTAGCTGCTTTTACCACTCTGTTCTGTGTCCCGTTGCCTTTTATCGATTGTTTGCCCTTTGGTGCGTGCATTGGTTTGATAGCAAACCTCCCTATCCATCCTTTTCTTGCACGCCTCCAGCTCTAGAGTGAGTGCGGATACAGGCTGCTCTAGGCTCACAACAACCCCAATCAATCATTGGGCTGACAGCTGCTTTTAGTCGATGTATTTGATGTCAAGGAGTATTCAGTGGCAAATACCATCAGAAAATCAGATTGAGAACAGTCTTACTTGACCCAAGTTTCACCGTGAGTCTACCTGCGTCTCGATCTCCAGCGTCGCCAGCCCAATTGCTTACGCTCATCAACGGATCTTTTCTGCTACCCGCAAAGCCGAGAACGACGGATTTCATATCCAAGGAATTGAACAATGGCAGATCTTTCCAGAACCTAGTCCTGATGACCTCAAATATATACAAAATGATGATTCCGAGATTAATACTAAACGATAAGTAGGCGTAGACTGGTTCACCAAGTTGAACCGCGTTGAATTCCATAGTCGCATTAACCGGCATCGACTCGTTGAACAACATCAATTGTGATGCACCTATGGTTCCTAAATAAAAATCGAGAAGGAACTCAAGTCCTTCTGTCAGGCCACTTAGGATATCGGATTGCGTGCGATTCATATGGTTCTCTCGGGCTTGAGTAGCGTTTATATTGCGAGTGAATGCGTCGCCAAAGACCCCCGTATACATTGTAGACATTATC
>Ga0182030_10010404_pt1 | contig 18903 bp, 16 predicted proteins | sample 812S3MmetaG_FD_121299 | JGI IMG/M metagenome (GOLD analysis project Ga0182030, IMG submission 121299) | Permafrost microbial communities from Stordalen Mire, Sweden - 812S3M metaG (Illumina Assembly) | ecosystem: Environmental > Terrestrial > Soil > Wetlands > Permafrost | place: Sweden...
CGTCCTCATTTTGCGCGACGTGCTCGGATTCCACGCGGACGAGGTGGCCGACATGCTGGACTCTACCGTCGAATCCGTCAACAGCGCGCTCAAGCGGGCGCGGGCGAGCATCGAGCGCCAGCGACCGTCCGCAGATCGCGAACCACCTCCCGCCGCTGGTTCGGCCTCCGAGAATTCGATGGTGGCGAAATTTGTCAGCGCGTGGGAGTCCGCCGATCTTGACGGGCTAGTGGCTCTTCTGACGGACGATGTCTTCATCTCGATGCCACCGGTGCCCATCGAATACGTGGGCCGAGACGCCGTGGCCCGCTTCTGCGCCTGGTTCTTCGACACGGGACCGAGGTTCGACCTCGTGCGGACGCGCGCCAACAGTCAGCCCGCGTTCGGAGCCTACCTGCGCGCCCCCGACGGCACGCGTCCCGGTGCCGGCCTCTATGTCATTGCCCTAACCGGCGACCGCATCAGCGCCCTGATCCGCTTCGAAAGCAGCGTGCTCCCATGGTTCGAGCTACCGCCATCGCTCCCGAGCCAATAGCCCGCTTTCTCGTAAAAACCATTTCCTTGCCGTCGAACGCTGCGCCATAACGGGGCTGTCCGTCTGATCTCTGGGCCTTCTGATGATTGCTAACAGCCGAACTTGAGGCGTTTTGCTTTTCAGACGCGTTGCGAAACTTACCCATTGCGCGACAGTGAACGGCAGCTTCCCTCGCCCGGCAGCCGTCATTCCGCGACGCGACCGGCCAATTACCAGATGCACGGGCTCTACGATGCAGCAGCCGTATCCTCTGCCGCCAATTTCTTGCGCCATGCCAATTCTGCGTCAGACGGATTGTCGGGTTGAGGTGCCCCATTTTGGAAAGGGCCGACCGTGCGGTACGTGTTTAGGAGGACGCCCTTGGATGTGGGGCGCGATTTACCAGGGTAAGACCAAGTGGCGGCACGCCATCTTCGAACAGCCGTTTGCCCTTGCCGAGGATCAGCGGGTAGATCCAGACGCGAAACTCGTCGACCAGCCGTGCGGCGATCAACGTCTGAAGCAGTTCGCTGCTACCCCAGATGTGCAATTCAGGTCCGTCGGATGCCTTCAGCCGACGGACCCCGTCAACGGCGTCACCGCTCATGCGGTGCGTGTTCACCCAGTCGAATCTGTCGAGGCTGTTGGTGACGACGTATTTCTCTGCCTTGTTGAAGGCGTTCGCGACGGGATGATCGCCGGCATAGGGCCACCACGCCGCGAACATTTCGTAGGTGCGGCGTCCCAAAAGCAGGTCGAACTCACGGGACACGATCTCGACCACAGCGGCGAAGCCATCAGCCGATCTGAAGGGCACTTGCCAGCCCCCATGCGTGAAGCCTCCTCTCGGATCCTCCTCCGGCCCGCCGCCCGACTGTATGATGCCGTCGAGCGTGACGTGGATAATGGCGATGATCTTTCTCATGGTGATTTCTCCTTTACTGGATGGCCGGGTTTTCATTCCGGTGCGAACTGCGCCGCTGCCGTCGCCAAAACTTTTTCCTTAACTCAAGCGATGAGTGTCCGACTGAGTTCGGTGCGCCAATTGGTCGGATTGAGGCTCGTTTCTGGCCCGACGGCATAGCACTCACACAGATCGCCCGCCGTCTTGTACCCGTTGGCTTCCGTCCTCTCGCCGAACGCCTGCCACGCGGAGCCCAAACCCTCGTAAGGGCCGTGATAGACGGTGCGCACCGCTTTGAGCGCGTGCCGTTGCCCAGGTTTCACGCGGCCGACCGCCGTCACGGCTAAGCGCCAATGAGTCGAGCCGTCTGCGTCCCGCTCAAGCCCGTCATCTTGGCTACGTATCCGTCCGTACTATGCACGGTATTCAGCTAGCTTCAGCAACTCGCCCACCGTTCGCCAATTGCGGGCCGTGGCCGAAACTCCCAGGCAGCGTTCCGCTTTCGTCGCGAGTTTCGAGGTGCCGAAGCCCTCAGGCGCGTGTAAGTAAAAGACGGAACCAATAACGTGCCAGCGTTCGCCCGGAATCTTCGCCGCGTCTAAGCAAGCTGCGTCCACCTTCCTGGGAGCTTCTTCGAGAAAAAACGCGTGCAGCGTTTTGCCCATCTTGCGCTGCTTTCGCCTCGGGGAACGGATTCGCCGCCGCCGCTTTCTCGAAAGCCTCCTTGGTGAGCGCGATAACGTTTGGGCGGAAATCGAACGTCTCTTCAATCGCTGAGGCGATTGTCGTAGCGAGCTTCGACGGCGTCCCCTTGGGACCTTGAAACACGACGTTACCGCTTTGTATGTACGTCTTGATGTCCACGAAACCGAGCGTTTCCAGCAGTGCGACGAGTTCCTTCATCCGCAGCTTATTTTTGCCGCCTACATTGATCCCGCGAAGCAGGACGATCCAAGTTTCATGTTTCACAAACTTCCTTCGCTTTCTTCCGCGTTGCTTTGCTCCGGTTCTCGGCGAATCGTTAAGATGCCGTAGGTCGAAAAATCAGGGATGAATCTTCTCGTGCCGCCCCAGCATTGCGACAAATTTCTCAATTCTGCGGGCGCGAGTATCCGCCTTTTTCGCGGTCTGAATTCGCCAAAGAATCGCATATCGGTTTGCCCGGTCAAGCGTCTCAAAAAAACTACGGCCCCAGGATTGGAATCCAACGCAGCCTGAAAGTCGTCTGGCACCGTCGCACTGCTCGGTGAATCATACGCCGCGTCCCATCGTCCATCGGTTTTGGCGTTCTCTATCGCCTCCATCCCGGCGGGCTTCATCTCGCCGTTCGCGATCAGTGACAGAGCTTTGGCCCGGTTAATCTTCGACCAAACGCTCTGTGGCGGGCAGCTTTGGAGAAGTGGTCGAAAAACTGCGGCGATCTACCGTCCAGGTTCGAACGGGTCTCAACAACAGCGGGTCTGGCGTAATCTGGTCGCAGGATGGTCAGATTGTGACGAACGCGCATGTGGTGCGCGGGGCAGGGAGCTCCGGCGTTTCAGTCGAACTGTGGGACGGACGCCGTGTGCCGGGCGGGGTCGTGAAAGAAGACCGGCAGCGCGACCTAGCCCTCTTGCAAGTGGCGGCATCCGGTCTGGCGGCAGCCATGCCTGGCGATTCAAGCGCGCTACGGGTGGGCGAGCTGGCGGTCGCGGTCGGCAATCCATTCGGCTTCACCGGCGCCGCCAGTTCCGGTGTCATTCATCGCCTGAACTGGAAGGAACGTTCGCGGCGCGGGTTCGACAGCCGTTCCTGGGTAGTAAGCCAACTCCGGCTGGCCCCAGGCAACTCCGGGGGACCGCTGGCAAACGCTGCCGGCGAAGTGGTCGGGCTGAACACGATGATCGCGGGCGGACTGGCCTTTGCGATTCCCGCGCGTGCTGTCGCGGAGTTCCTGCGGTCGCCGCTAAAACGTGATTCAGGACTGGGAGTGGTGGTCCAGCCGATTCCCGTTGGACGGTCCTGGGAAGTCGCGTTCATTGTACTGAAAGTGATTCCAGACTCGCCCGCCGATCGTGGCTGGCTTCGGGAGGAGATATTTTAGTGGCTGCCGGCGGGAAGCGGTTTAGCTCCATGCAGGACCTGCGGATCGGGATTTATGCAAGTCCTGATGGGACTATGGAACTTCAATTCCGACGGGGCGCGAACGAGAACATCCGCACCGTTGCCATTCGACTTCCTCCCGCTTCAGTGAGAGCAGCGTGATTCGCGTTCTGGTAGCGTCGCGATCGAACATAGTGCGGGCGGGCCTGGAGAGTCTTGTTCGCTCCATCCCATCGCTTGAATTCGCCGGAACTATGGATATATTCCAAACGCCATCCGAAACATCGGGTGACGTGTTGGTAATTGAGATCGGAGACTTTCGCGACCCGGAGTGGCGAGTCCTCTCGGACCTACCGATCCCCGCGGTCTTGCTTTTCGACTCCACGGATTCGACTCTCGTCAGTTCCGCGCTTCGCGCCGGGATTCGAGGAGTGATCCCGGTCGACGCAACTCCGGAGGAAATCGAGGGCGCGGTCCACGCAGTGCACGTCGGGCTGGTGGTGACCAGCGTCGCGTCGCTCTCTGAGCTCCTTCCGGATGCGCAACTCCTCGCCGAGGAACTTGCCGAACCACTCAGCGACCGGGAACTGGAGGTGCTGGAACTGCTCGTGGAGGGACTCAGTAACAAGCTGGTCGCTCACCGGCTCAGCATCTCGGAACATACCGTTAAGACTCACGTCGCCTCGATCTTCGCCAAGCTTGGCGTTTCCAGTCGCACCGAGGCAGTATCTCAAGCGATCCGGCGCGGACTGGTGATGCTGTAGTCCGGCGGGCGCCCATGGTGGCTAAGACTCTGTTCGGGGCGAAGCCAGTTGCTATGCTAGCCTCGAAATGATGGCAACTGACCACATACTCGCTCTGCTCATCAGCGAGCGAGACAAGATAACCGGAGCAATTGAGGCCCTTCAGGGTCCGACGAAACGGAAGGGGAGGCCACCGGGTTCTGGTCGAAAGGCGGTACTGCTGTCTGTCGAACAGGACTCGACGGCAGAGGCGGTAGGTCCTCCTGCAACGGCGAAACGGAAGCTGAGTGCCGCTGGTAGACGGGCGATCGTCGCGGCGACAAAGAAGCGCTGGGCGGCGATCAAGGCGGCGAAGGCTGCTGCTGCGGCTCCCACTCCGGTTGCGGCTGCGCCAGCCAAGGCAGCGCCCGCCCAGGCTCCGGCGCCAGTCACGAAAGGCGGCCTTACCGCAGCGGGGCGAAAGGCCTTGTCCATCGCAATGAAGAAACGGTGGGTGGCGAAAAGGAAGGCTGCGGCGAAGAGGAAAGCCGCCTAGCCATACCCGCCTGATGGCCGTGCCGCTTCCGGCCTCGGTCCTTCATAACCGGCTCCACCGCGAAGCTACGCGTCCCCAGTAGCCGAATTACGCGGCGACCATCGAAACTGCGCTCTAAACTATTGTTATGAGCCGATGGAGCACGCCCCTTCTCGCGATCGCCATCCAGGCGGCTGATTGGACCCAGTTCCGAGGGCCCAACGGCTCTGGCGTCTCACCGTCGAAAAATCTTCCCGAGCGCTTCGATTCCCAGCGTAATCTACTCTGGAGAGCGCCTCTTCCAGCGGGGCATTCCTCTCCCGTATTCACCGAAGACCGCATCTTCGTCACCGCGTTCGAGGGCAAGGCCCTGCTCACGATCTGTCTGGATCGCGCGACGGGCAGGATTCTTTGGCGCCGCCCCGCGCCGCGCGACCGGGAAGAATCTTACCAGCCGACTAACAGCCCCACTTCGCCTTCGCCAGTCACCGATGGATCGAACGTCTATGTGTTTTTCGGCGATTTCGGATTGCTATCCTACGGCTCGGACGGCAATGAGCGATGGCGTCTGCCGCTCGGCCCCTTCAACAACGCCAACGGCCACGGCTCATCGCCGATTCTCGCCGATGGAAAACTGGTGTTGATTTGCGATCAGGATACGGGCTCCTTCCTGCTGGCCGTCGATCCGTCCAATGGCCGCGTGCTATGGAAGACGATGCGGCCCGAATACACGCGCGGCTATGCGACACCGGGGGTGTACCGGCCAAAGTCGGGACCGGCCGAGTTGATCGTTCCAGGTTCGTTCGAAGTCGCTTCCTACGCGGTCGATACGGGCGAAAAGCTGTGGTGGGTCCGGGGGATGGCCTGGCAGCTCAAGTCGGTCCCGCTGATCGATCGGGATCGCATTTTCGTAAGCGGTTGGGAAATCGGCGGCGATGAAGGCCGCCGCGGAAACGTCGCCGATTTCGCCCAGGCTCTGTCGGAATTCGACAGCGATCATAACGGCAAGTTGTCGCGCCGCGAGTTGCCTGCGAATTACAACGCCCAATGGTTTGCCGATAACGATCTCGATCACGATGGGCAAATCGACGAGCGCGAATGGCGCTTTTATCAGACGCGCAACTCGGCCGAAAACTGCATCGTAGCGATCCGCGCCGGTGGGCGTGGCGATGTTACCAAGAGCCGAGTGATTTGGCGATACCGCAAGGCGCTGCCGAATACCTCGTCGCCTCTGCTGTATCAGGGGGTCCTTTATCTGATCCGCGATGGAATTTTCACCAGCTTGACTCCAGAAACCGGCGATGTCTACAAGCAGTCGCGTCTCTCAGGCGCACAGGGGCGCTACTGGTCGTCGCCGATCGCAGCCGACGGGAAGATCTACGTCGCCAGCGAAGAAGGGAAGGTCGTTGTGGTCCGCGCGAATGCCGAGTGGGAGATCCTCGCCGTTAACAATCTCGATGAAGAGATGTTTGCTACTCCCGCTATTTTGGACGGCCGGCTTTACGTCCGCACGCGCGCGGCACTGTATTGTTTCGCGAAACAATCGATAGTGCGCTAGCAGCCTGCCCGACTCAGTCGGCCACTTTCCAGATGCTGGCCGCGATCTGGTCGATCTTCTTGATCTTTCCGTCCGAGAGCGTAAGCCACTGGACGCCGCGAATGCTGTAGGCGTGGCCAGTTGATTTGAGTACGCCGCTCTCCCGCACCCGTGCGAGCCATGTTACTCCAACCGGAGGGTGCCCGTGAATCAAAGGTGGAGTGGTCCGTGCCGAGAACCGCCTGACGGATTCGAGGAGCCGCGGGTGTTCGTCGACGCACTCGGAAAACCCAAGAGGGAAAATCCGAAACGGGGGTTGGTTAGAGTTGGGTATATGTCACCGATTGACCAAAACGCCAGGCCTCGAATCGACCCGATTACGCCGCCTTTCGCGCCTGACGTGCAGGCAGTATTCGACAAGATCATGCCTCCCGGCGTGCCGCCTCTAAGCTTGTTCACGACTCTAGCCCGAGTGCCGCGCATCTTCGATCGGTTCCGCGCCGGGAGCCTGCTCGATCGCGGTCCGGTATCGCTGCGTCATCGCGAGATCGTGATCGACCGCACCTGCGCCCGCTGTGGATGCACTTACGAGTGGGGGTGCATGTCGCGTTTTTCGCCGAGCGCGTGGCCCTCACCCAGGAGCAGGTGCGAGCGACCTGGGGCGCCGGCGACCCGGTGTGGAACGAGGAGGAATCGCTGTTGATCCGTGTAGTCGACGAGCTACATGACTCAGCGGACATTTCCGATCAGCTTTGGAACGAGTTCGCGAAAGCGTTTAGCGTCGAGCAGATCTTCGAGGTGATCGCCTTGGTCGGTCTCTACCACACCGTTTCGTTCTTCGCGAACGGGTTAAGGCTCCGAGCCGAGTCTTCCGCAGCGCGGCCGCCTAAGTAGGTTCGACATGGTCGTGCGTAAGGAGGAGTTCTCTCCAGATCCGCATCTCAAGCGAAGAAACAATAAGCGACTCTGGCAGCGAGCAGGCCACAGGCGACCGCACCTACGCGCCCCTTCCAGTTCGCCGCGTGTCGTGGCGCAGACACTTCGTCGAATTGGCAACCGCAGGCGCTACAATATGGCGCTTCGGCGTTTGTCACCGAGCGGCACTCGCGGCATTCCTTTCTCATGCACTGATTCTAGTCCGCGCAACCATCCTGCTGAAAGATCCGAAAGGCACAATCTTAGGTACTAAGCTTGTTTTGGATTCCGGCGATGGTGGCGGCCTTGAAGGGTGAGTCCGGCCAGGTTTCAACCGCGCTGAGCCGGTAAAGCTCCCATTTACGCTCGGTCATTCGGATACCTCATGGCGAGAGCGGAGCGTTTTCCGCGCGGGCGTCCATTTTCGGGAGGGGGCACTCTGAGGAGAGTCTCCCGCGCGCCGATCAGTTTCGCGTGCGATTCAAAGTGAGGGGACAAATTGTTAGCGACGGGACGCGAAGAGCGCGAAGAGCTCCGGTCCTCGCGATCCTCGCGCATTTCCTGCGCGATTCGTCTCGACCGCGAGGATCAGGATGAGCGGAACCTGGAGCGCATGGATTTTTGAACCACGGAAACCGACAAACCTCCGCGACGATCCAGGCAAGAACCCTACGCGAGGTAGGCGACGGTGTTCACCTTGCTGACATCCAGCGGCGCGTCGCCGATGAGGGGACACCATCCTGAGCTGCGCTCGTAGATCCCGCAGTTGAAGGGTTGGCCTCCGCAGCTATTGAGGGAAAGAAATCGGTCGATCTCTTCGGCGCGCTCCCGGCAATTGGCCTCCACCTCATTTCGCATGCAGCACAGGGTGCAGCACAATTCCCGGTAGTCGCGGGAGGACAGCGTTCCGATCGATTCGCTGAGATGCTCTGCGGAACTGCCTCCGAGCAGTGCGGTGATGATTTCTGCGGCTGGCGTCATGGCCTTCGTATAAGCAATATTCGCTCATTCGCCAAACGAGCAGCATGGGGTGTTTCCTTAGAATTTCCATGGAGTTTACCTACGACTGGCCCATGTCAGGGTGGGACACGCGACCGTGAACATGACGGGCGACTACGCGGTCGTCCACGATCTTTAGCCGAGGAGACGATAACGCCGCACATCGACGACATCCATCAGATCCGGAATGCGTTTGCGTCCAGCCTGAATATGCGCGGATTCGTCGTGCGCGCCGTGGTCCTGCTCCGATTCCCATTCCTCGATGAATGTCAACTCTTCGGGATCCGAGGCATTTTCATGCAGATCGTAAAACACGCAGCCCTTTTCTTCGCGAGTCGGAGTGGTGAACCCCAGCAGAAGCGCTCGCGCCTCCTCCAACTTGCCTGGCTTGGGCCTGAAATGTGCAACGATTCGAATCATGAACTCAAAATCTAGCACATTAGTCGTGTTGGGCCGTCTTCCTCGTGACTCGGCGCGCCCCATCTAACTGAGACTGGGCGGGCAGGACTGGCGGTGCACCGGTTGCTCGTGGACACTAATTCCCGATCTAATTCGCACAGCAGGAGCCGAGCGATCCACATGCCCAGTCCACGGGATTGTTTTTGCAGCCCTCGCGTGTTTACTACTTAAGCTCGATCCGAACCGTGTGCGAGTCTGTCCTTCCCACGTTGTGCACTTCGTGGACTAAGGGTTCGGTCCATCGAACATCACCGAGCGTCGCGCGTCGTCGGGATATCTGACCGCCTGGATATGTAACGGTCTCGCTGTCCCACTCTGCAAGAGTTATGGTCAATCCGTGCGCGTGCCGATGCTTCGGCTCAGCAACCCCGGCCGGTATCCGATCGTCTATGGCCCTGACGAATTGGTTTTCAAAGATCAACTTCTGCGTGTCCTCGCACGCAATCAGCGAATCAAGTTCGTCTACCGCTCCAGTAGCCACGTGCGCATCGGAGGGCTGATCTTTCTTGAGTTCAATCCGAATCACGTGCTGTTCGGTTGTGCCAGTATTACGCGCTTCGTGCGTGATCGGTTCAGCGCACCGAACGTCCCCAAGCTTGGCTTGAGCTCGGCTGACCTTTCCATCAGGACCGGTCGCTTCGTTCGTGTAATCGCTAAGTGCGATGGTAATGCCACGAGCGTGGCTGTGCTTCGCCTCGAATACGCCAGGCGACACGCGGATGTCGAACACCCGCGCGAATTCGTTATCGATGAGCAGCTTCTTGGTGATGCCTTCTCCACTCTGCGCTTGACCGAAGGCAACTGAGGCAGCCAATAACACGACGCGGTTTGCACCGAACCAACGGCGATGTTTGGTCATGCTCGGGATTGTAGCGCAGGGTATACGAAGCGCATGGCAGTGGATCAGGGCGTGTCGCTCGCACAGTACGAAGTCGGCATCCTGTACTCCCTGGGACAGGGCGTTCCCTTGGATAACGTCTCAGAGTACATGTGGATGAGCCTCGCCTCCGGCGGAATGGAAAGAGGGAGCGACCGTGCCCGGGAGATGGGGAGTACTCGCGACAGGTTGCGCAAAGCCCGGCGAGTACAGACGGACGAACGAACGGCGTGTGCAATTTAGTCCAGAAGCGCGAAGCCCAACGCGAGTCAACGTTGCCTTGGCCACGCCGAGTACTCGGCTTCTTTTGAAACTATACGTTGCGATTTTGAGCCCGGTGCCGGATGCACCTCCACCCGGTCGAGAATGGTATCTTTCACCTGCTCCAGAGTCAGGCCATTCTGCCACGTTCCCGCAAACGGCTCTTCCCACCCGATCTCAACGTCTCTCATGCGCACTCCGCGCGCCTGGCGCACGGTCAGCGCCGTTGCCGTATGCTCGTACGGGGCGCTTGGATCGGACGACACAAAAAGCTTGATGTTGCTCAACCTCACACCGTCTAACCAGCTGGTGGGATGACCGTTGATGACGGAAGCGCCGGTGCCGTGCGCGATCACATTCTGAATGCTCACGTTGCGAATCTTGCCCGCGGCCGGCTCATTGGCGCGCTTGGTTCCGTCCACCTCGCTCCGCCGCTTGATGTTGAAATGCAGCGGATCGCCATCGCCCCACCAGAACCAATCGAAGCGGCGTGTCTCAATCGTCAGGTTCGACAGCACCACGTCTTCCACGATACCTCCGTCGAACACCATGAATGCGATCCCCCGGTTGGAATTGGTGATGACCACGTTATCGATGTTGACGCGGCGGATGGCCTTCGAATTTCCGTCGCAAAACTTGATCGCGCTCGAAGACGACGACAGACGGCAATTGGTCACCGTCACGTTTTCCACCGGCAGCGCAGGCCCCCATATATCGGAAGAATAGAACACCAGCGCGTCGTCGCCTGTCTCAATCGTGGAGTTGGATATACGGACATCCTGACAGCCGTCGGGATCGATGCCATCGGCCCAGACACCGTCTTTTTGGCTGGAGTAAATATAGACGCCGTCGATGACTAGCCGCTTGCACGCATACGGGTTAATGGTCCAACTGCGCGACCGCAGGAACTTCAATCCGGCAATGCGCACGTCCGTGCAACGCAACAGCAGCACCATGCGCGGGTAGATCGTCTCGTCCGGGAAGCCAAGAGGGAAGGGGCGCATGAGGGGTTTGCCGGTCGCTTCCATAAAGCGCTGGTTCGAGAGGATGTAGAAATCGGTAATGCTGTTTCGGCGCCATTCATAAGTCGATTGTCCGTCCAGCGTGCCACGGCCTTCCAGTGCGATGTCGTGCAGATCCTCGCCGGAGATAAGGGCGGATTTAGGCGACGCGTCGAACTGCGTACCGTCTAACGAGGCAAACAACGTCGCCCCGGCCTCCAAATAGAGCCGCACTCCGGAGCGCAAGTGAAGTTGGCCGCTGGTGTATTCCCCCGGACCGACGTAAACAGTTCCTCCGCCGGCTTTGCCGCACGCGTCAATCGCCTGTTGAAGCGCAGGCCGGGCGTTCTCTGACCTGATTCCCGCAGCGCCGTAGTCTTTGACATTGAAGACCGGGTGAGCACTCGAAAGACTGGCGAATCCTGCAAACACCAGCGCGAAGCTTCGTGGCATTCCTAGAGATTATCGCGTTTTGATATTTTGTCCAGCCAAGAGCGGAGCTTCGATCCAAACGGACATACCGGCGAAAGGTCCAGCGCGGCAAAATTTGGTGCGGGCCGCAAATGCGATCGCGTCAAGCGCGTTCAGTTCCCGGCACTTACCGCGTCCGGAGCCATGAGTGGAAACTCGTAACGCTCGCGACGGTGTCGATCGTTCTTTCGCTGAGACGCGCGAATCCGGTAGACTTCCAGCATCAGGGATTGCAAGTCGCTGGCAGGGATTTGTTCGCTAACGCGCCTACTGGTCCCGTGATCCCCAATTGGCGTTCAATCCGGCTTGCGATCCTCGATTGCATCCCATCAGAATAGCTCCCGCTCGAAGGATCAAAATAAATTGCGACCTCGTCGCGGCCGGCTTGCGTATTAGCTGATATGGAATCTGCCTTCCGCGACCTCCGGCACGCCATCCGCTCGCTTCTGGGTGACAAGGGCTTCACCTTCACGGTGGTCCTGACCATTGCGGTTTGCATCGCGGCCAACACTGCCACTTTCGCGGTAGTGAACTCGGTGTTATTGCGACCGCTCCCGATTCAGGATGCCCGCTCCATCCTATTGATGGCCAATCGTTATCCGAAGGCGGGCGCCGATTTCGGCTACGACAGCGCATCGGGTGACTATTACGACCGGCTGCGCGACGTGAACGTGTTCTCGGAGCAGGCTCTGTTCAGGACTACTGCGCGTACCATTGATATCCAGGGCACGCCGCAACGCGTAACCGGCATGATGGCTACACCTTCGTTGTTTCGATTGTTGCGCACATCGCCGGCGTACGGGCGCGCCGTTTCCGATGCCGAAGGCGAGCCCGGCGCCGACAAGAAAGTCATTTTGAGTGACGAACTGAGTCGAGGGTTGTTCGGGAGCCCGGCGGCGGCGCTGGGCCGCGATGTCCGCATGAGCGGTCAGCCCTTCACCGTAGTGGGCGTGATGCCGGCGGGCTTCAACTTCATCAACCCCGATGTCCGCCTGTGGCTGCCAGCCGCGTTCACGCCAGAAGAGAAGGAGCAGCGCCATTCCAACAACTGGCAAAACATCGGGCGGCTCAAGCCGGGCGCGACCCTTCAGCAAGCGCAGTCCCAAGTGGACGCGCTCAACCGTGCCAACATGGACCGGTTTCCAAACTTCAAGGTGCTTCTGATCAACGCCGGTTTCCACACCTTGGTCGTCCCGCTGGAGGACATGCTGGTGAAGGAGATTCGCGGAGCGCTCTACCTGCTGTGGGGCGGGGCGGCATTCGTGCTGCTGATCGGCGCGGTCAACGTCGCGAACCTGGTGCTGGCGCGAACGACGCTGCGGCGCAAGGAATTTGCCACCCGCCTGGCGCTGGGCGCGGGCGCAGGGAGGCTGATGCGCCAGTTGGTGACGGAGAGTACCCTGTTAGCCCTGGCGGGAGGCGCGGCGGGGGCGGCGCTGGGCGCAGGATTGCTAAAGGCTCTGGCGCATAGCGGGATCGAAAAACTGCCGCGCGCGGGCGAGGTCCGGGTGGACAGCGTGGTCGTCCTGGCGATGCTCGGAACCGCGGCGGTCGTCGGAATTATTATCGGACTGATCCCGTCGGTGCAGGTAATACGGGCGCAGGCGAACGAAGTGCTTCGCGAAGAGAGCCGCTCCGGCACCGCCGGGCGCGGCGCGCGCCGTTTGCGGCAAGTGCTGGTCGTGGCACAGGTCGGATTGGCTTTCCTGCTGCTTGTCGGCGCGGGACTGGTCCTGGCGAGCTTTCGCCAGTTGCTCCATGTTGACCCTGGATTCGATGTGAAGGGCGTGGTGACGGCTGCCACCAGTGTGCCGCCGTCGCTCTATCCGAAAAACCCCGATGTAACCGAGTTGATGGACCGCACGCTCGCCGCGATGAGAGCGATTCCCGGTGTGACCGCGGCGGGTGCGACCAGCACCATCCCGTGGGGCGGCGACCATAGTGACAGCGTTATCCTGGCCGAAGGCTACGTGATGAAACCGGGAGAATCAATTATTTCGCCCGAACAACTCATCGTTACACCGGGTTACTTCGAGGCCATGCATATCGCGATGCTGGCCGGGCGCCCGTTCGATGAGCGTGATCGCGAATCCGCGCCCGGAACGATCATTGTGGACGAGCGCCTGGCGCACCACTTCTGGCCCGATCGAAGCCCGATTGGCCGGCGCATGTATTTCCCGGAGGACATAAACGACATGCTGAAGATCGATGAGCACACGCGCTGGATGACCGTGGTCGGGGTCAGCCGTCCCGTTCACACTGCGGACGTGGAAGGCAACGGCAATCCGGTCGGCGCATATTACATGCCGTACGCACAGCACCTCCAGAGGGGCTACGTGCTTGCCGTCAAGACATCGGGCGATACCGGACCGATCCTGAAGGCCATGCGCACACGTTTTTCCGGCTTAGCACCGAGCCTTGCGTTGTTCGATCTGCATACGATGGAAGAACGCGGCGATCTGGCTCTGGCGGGCCGGCGGGCGTCGCTGACGCTGGCGATGCTATTCGGGTGTCTCGCTCTGTTCCTCTCGGCGATCGGCATCTACGGCGTGCTGGCGTATCTGGTAACACAGCGCCAACGGGAGATCGGGATTCGCACAGCACTCGGATGCACCGCGGGCGGCGTGGTGAAGCTGGTGGTGGGCGAAGCGTTATTGCTGCTCGGCGCTGGCCTGATCCTCGGCGTGGGAGGTTCGGTGGCACTCCGCTCGGTGGTGGCGGGCCAACTCTACGGGGTCAAGCCGCTCGACCCGGAAGTGATGTCGGCCGTGATCCTTACCCTAGCGGCGGTTGGACTATCTGCATGTTTTGGGCCGGCTCGCCGGGCCGCGCGCGTGGACCCAGTGACCGTGCTCCGGGAGCAGTAAACTCCATCAACTTTCGCGCGCGATCGACTGGCGTTCGTGATGTCGTCTCACGAATGTGAAGACGACATTCAAATCTCCTATATATGGCTACCACGCCCACCGGCGGCCAGCGATTGGTTGATCGCGAAGCTCCGAAGGCCGGTTGTAGTCGCCCCGACCCAAATCACGTTGATGCGACTAGGGGACCGCTGTTCTGCGTGCGACCCTTCTGTGCAAAGCGTCGCGTGTGCACGACCGGAGCACCAATCGCGGAGCAAGTCAACCAAGAGAATCAAAGCTTTGCCGTGTGATTCGGCGGGTTAGTCATGTTATCCTACGCATTCAGTTGAGACCGCTTCCGTGACCCGTTCTCTCTCTACTCACTCACCCATATGAAGCTCACGTGGACCAAGACCGACGAGGCACCGGCGCTCGCGTCGTACGCGCTGCTGCCCATCCTGCGCGCCTACTGCAAAGGCACAGGGGTGGAGATCGAAGCGGCCGACATCTCACTCGCCGGCCGCATTGTCGCCACTTTTCCTGAGGGTCTTACATCGGACCGACAGATTCCTGACGAATTGACCCGGTTGGGGGAGCTGGCGAAGAAACCGGAGGCCAACATCGTCAAGCTGCCCAACATTAGCGCCTCCATCCCACAGCTCCGAGACACGATTGCGGAGCTTCGCGGGAAGGGCTACAACATCCCCGACTATCCAGACGCTCCCTCTACGGAGGAGGAGCGTGCCCTGCAAGCCCGGTTTGCCGGGGTCCTTGGCTCGGCTGTGAATCCCGTTTTGCGTGAAGGAAATTCCGACCGACGCGCTGCCGCGTCCGTGAAAGCGTTCGCGCGGAAGCATCCACATAAGATGATGAAGCCCTGGCCGAGTTCCGGCTCGATGACGCGTGTCGCCCACATGAGCAACCATGACTTCTTTGGCAGCGAGAAATCCGTGACGGTGAGTTCCGCCACCGAAGCGCGCATCGAGTTCGTAGATTCCGGCGGCGCAGTGAAAGCCCTGAAGCAAAAAATCAAGCTGACCGCGGGCGAAGTTGTAGACTGCGCAGTCATGAACGTGACGGCACTGCGGAAATTCTATGCGGAACAGATCGCCGCCGCGAAAGCTGACAACGCGCTGTTCTCGCTTCATCTGAAGTGCACGATGATGAAGATCTCCGACCCCATCATGTTCGGGCACTGTGTGACAGAGTATTTCGCCGATGCCCTCGAGAAACATGCCGGCATCCTCGCAGAGATTGGCGCCGACGTTAACAATGGATTGGCCGATGTGCTCAGCAAACTCGAGCAGCTTCCTGCTGGGAAAAAGGCTGAGATCGAAACCGACATAGCAGCTTGCTACGAAAACCGTCCCGGTTTGGCGATGGTGGATTCGCGCGCGGGCAAGACCAACCTCCATGTTCCCAGCGACGTGATCATCGACGCATCGATGCCAGTGGTAATCCGCGATGGCGGCAAGATGTGGAATAAAGAGGATAAGCTCCAAGACACGGTTGCCGTGATCCCGGATCGCTGCTACGCCACCATCTATCAGGCCGTGATCGAGGACTGCAAGCATAACGGTCAATTCGATCCTGCGACCATGGGTAGCGTGTCCAACGTTGGGCTCATGGCGCAGAAGGCCGAAGAGTATGGTTCGCACGACAAGACGTTCGTCGCACCCGCCAACGGGACAATTCGCATCGTAGATGAGAGCGGCAACACGCTGCTCGAACAGAGCGTCGAGCGCGGCGATATTTTCCGCTCCTGCCAGACGAAAGACGACCCCATTCGCGACTGGGTGAAATTAGGCGTGACACGGGCGCGGGCAACCGGCACACCCGCAGTGTTTTGGCTGGACTCGGATCGCGGCCACGACGCGCAAATCATTGAGAAGGTCAAAACCTACCTGCCCGACCACGACATCACTGGCCTGGAAATCAAGATCCTAAAGCCCGTGGACGCGATGAAATTCTCGCTAGAGCGAGTTCGCCGCGGCGAGGACACGATCTCCGTCACGGGTAACGTGCTTCGTGACTATCTGACTGATCTGTTCCCGATTATCGAATTGGGGACAAGCGCCCGGATGCTTTCGATCGTGCCGCTGCTCCAGGGCGGGCAGTTGTTCGAAACCGGAGCCGGCGGTTCGGCGCCCAAGCACGCGCAGCAGTTGGTGAAAGAGGGTCATCTGCGCTGGGACTCGCTCGGGGAGTACTGTGCGCTGGTGCCATCGCTAGAACTGTTGGCGACAAAAGGCGGCAACGCGCGCGCTGGTCTCCTTTCGAAGACGCTGGACGAGGCCATCGGCCAGTACCTCGAAGACTCTCGCTATCCCTCGTCGAAGGTGAACGAGATCGACAACCGCGGTTCGACGTACTATCTCGCGTTGGCGTGGGCAACAGCACTTGCCGGACAGGACGAGGACGGGGCTTTAAAGCGACGCTTTGCTCCGGTAGCCGCAGCGCTGGCGGCGGCCGAGGGCAAGATCACGCAGGAGTTGTTGGCGGCGCAAGGCAAACCAATGGACCTCGGGGGGTACTATTTCCCAGACGAGGACAAGTGTGTCGCAGCGATGCGGCCCAGCGCTACACTCAACGCGATCATAGATCGTATGTAGTCGCTTTCCCGCTGCGGGTCCCGAAGCGAGGTTGAAGCCGCGCTTCTTTGTATGCGAACTTAGTGAGCGTTCTCATGCCGGATCTACTTTTGAACATCCGAATTTCACGGGGCGAACCCTGGCGGTGGATCGCGACCGGTGTATGGCCTGCTGGCGGCAGCCTTACCCTGAGGCAACCAAGCGAGCCCTTACCGCCCAGACTCATTGCGGCACTAAACGGCCATCGAGATCAGTTCGGACCGACAATTGGAACGTGGAACTACACTGTCGGCGATGCGAATTATCAAGTGTGTTCTCGCCTCACAATTCGAATGTAATCAACTGAGAGAATATCGCAGCGAGTAGAGGACAGGCTGCCAAGGGAAGGCTGCGCGGACGGATTACTCATTCGGCCTCGGAGGAATCGCGCTGGCCTGGATTGCCCAGCGCACGTTCAATTAGAATCGTCGCGATGTTGAAACCAGTATTGGTATAGCTGTAAGCGGTACCCGGATCGAAGTTGAGCGCGCGCTGTCTTGAAGCCAAGCGCAATAAATCCTGATTATCGAGGACATAGGTGCCCTCGGGCGTACCGGAAAACGTCGCGACCAGTCGCCATTCGCGGAGTCCGCTTACATGAGAGAGCACGTGCCGAATCTTCAGAGGAGCGCCATAGTCTGGAAGTTCCGGCAGGTACTTGCGCATAGGGTCGTCGAGCGAGATTTTGCCCTGCTGCGCGAGCAGCAGAATCGCCATCGCGGTGAACTGTTTGGCGACGGAGCCGCTCTCGAACACTGTATCGGCGCTCACCGGCACCCCGCGCTCAAGGTCGGCCATGCCGTACCCGGCCTTCAGCGCGACGCTTCCATGCTCCGCAACCCCAACCGCACGGCCGGGAGTGTGCGTGTTAAACGCCGCGAAGATGCGATCCACCTCCGTTGATTTCGACTTCGCGGGCTGACCTTTCAGGCAGACGGCAACTGTCAGGGTAAGGAGTAGAGTTCGCATACGTCAATCATCTCTCATGAATAGAAACGAGTTAAGCCGGCGATCTTTTCATCAGCACAAATACTTCCGCGAGATGAGTTCTTCGGAACCGGCCATTGCTATCAGATGCGCGTGGCACGTTAACTTGACGATAAGCAGAATCGTGGGCGCAATCTTCGAGCAAAGCATTGTAAATTACTGTTGTGCAAAGGGTTGTCCTTCTGCTTCCGCGCCCGGCACTGAACCTTTACCAGTTGCTATCTGCACGGGTGCCCGTGCAGATAACAACTGCATGCAATATGAAGGTTGAGTGGCGGACGGCCTTTTTATACCCGAGGGGTAAGGGACTCAAAGTCACGGCGTCCTCCAGCTTGGGAAAACAACAGTAGATTGACAACAAACGAAATAGCGTTTTTGTCGATCTCATTTTGGCAATTGAGTTTACTCAATTATTATTCTGCGCATCGGGCAAGCTCTTAACGGTGTTCATCTCAGCGTGATGCCACCTGCAGGGTAAGCATCCAAACTTAACGAAACGAAGCCCACGAGTCGAAATCCTCGACCAAAGATTTCAAGTAATCCTGGTGCGCTGCGTAGAACGAACCGAATTCCTCCAATCCCTCTTCGTTGACCGAAAGTCGCCCGAGCTTGCCGTCCTCGATCACAAGCCGTTTCAGGTCTCCACCCTCCGACGAGGGCGTGCATTCGACCAGGACGTAGGAAAGACCGTGCCGAGCGATCAGATGCTCCTCAATCGCCCACGGTCCGCCGTCAAGGGAGGTGGCCATGTAGAGATCGAAGAGGGTCGGAATATCCTCCGGCAAGACTTCGGCCACGTCACTGACCTGTTTCCCGTTCCAGACCATTGCACCGAGCACCATCCGAAAAGGACTTCCGTTCTTGTCGCTGACCACAATTTCCGCTGTCGCGACCATGTCGCCGGCGTTGAATTTCGCGAGGCGGTAGAGGCTCATCATCAGATTGCAGGGATTGTAGAATCGTGCCGTGACGGTCGCTTCGGGATTATTGCGCTCGACATCATCAAGGTAGGCCCGGACTAACATTTCCCAAGCCTCATTCCCCTTGAGGCAATATGCCGCATTCGTTTTGGCCTCGTTCCAGGCTAGGCGACGCTGAGGAGTTGCGATCATCTCAAAGTGGGCAGCGTTCCCTCCCTCAAGCCCTTTTGCCCAGCGCAAGAG
>Ga0182030_10010405_pt1 | contig 18903 bp, 20 predicted proteins | sample 812S3MmetaG_FD_121299 | JGI IMG/M metagenome (GOLD analysis project Ga0182030, IMG submission 121299) | Permafrost microbial communities from Stordalen Mire, Sweden - 812S3M metaG (Illumina Assembly) | ecosystem: Environmental > Terrestrial > Soil > Wetlands > Permafrost | place: Sweden...
ACGCTCGTTGTCGAGCCTGCTGACGGCGGGGGTGCCGCTCAGCCGGGCGCTGACGATCCTCTGCAAGGAGGGCTCCAATCCGGTGGCGTGCGCGAAATGGAAGGAATTGTACGACCTCGTAGTCGATGGCGTGCCGCTGGCGGAGGCGATGAACCGGTCGCCGGAGACGTTTCCGCGAGTGTACGTGGCGATGGTGGAAGCGGGAGAGGCCGGCGGTTTCCTGGATGTCGTCCTGGGACAGATCGCGGATTTCCAGTCCCGCGAAAAAGAGGTGCGGGCGAAGGTGAGCGCGGCGCTGATGTATCCCGCGGTGCTGCTGTTTCTGGCCGTCTCGGTGGTCATCTTTCTTATGGTTTTCTTCATTCCGCGCTTTCAGACGCTCTTTGAGGGATTCGACGCGGCGCTGCCTTTGATCACGCAGATCATCGTCGGCGTGAGCGACACCATCCGGCATTACGGGCTTTATGCAGTGGCCGCGATCGGGGTGGGAATTTATTTTGCGCGGGACTGGCTCCGGCACGAGAGCGGACGACGAGCGTGGGAGATGATGGTGCTGCGCTCGCCGATCATCGGGCCGCTGGCGGCACAGATCGCGATGGCGCGGTTCTGCCGGATGCTCGGGACCTTGCTGGGGGCGGGAATCTCGCTCATGAACGGCCTGAACGTCGCGCGGCGGTCGCTGGGTTATCAAACCTTGATCGACCTCATCGCCGACTCCACCGAGCGGGTGAAAAAGGGCGAGTCGCTGGCCTCGAGCCTGGGAAATTGCCGCGCGATCTTTACTGGCTCGACCCTGGAGATGGTCGCCGTGGCGGAGGAGAGCGGCCGGCTCGATCACGAACTGGTCCGGCTTGCGGCGGCCACGGAGATAACCCTCGACCGCCAGTTGAAGACCGCCGTTTCCCTCGCGGAGCCGCTGATGCTCTTTGTGATCGCCGCGTTTATCGGGCTGATCTTCATCGGCATGGTCCTTCCAATTTTCACCATCCAGGATTCTATCAAATAACCACAAACCCACCGTATGTTACAGAAACCACACTCCTCCGCTCTCCGCCACAATGCCTCCGGCTTTACCCTTGTGGAAATGCTCCTTGTACTCGTCATCCTTGCCACGCTGGCGGCAATCGTGATCCCGAAGATGGCGGGACGGAGCCAGCAGGCCAAGGTCACGGCGGCCCAGTCGCAAGTCTCCAGCATCGAGATGGCCCTGGACGCGTTCGAGGTGGACAATGGCTATTACCCGAAGACCGGCGGACTGGACGACCTGAACAATCAACCGGCCAATGCGCCAAGCTGGAAGGGCCCGTATCTAAAAAAGGGCGTTCCGCTTGATCCGTGGGGGAACCCCTACACTTATGAGTATCCCGGCAAACATAATCCCAATGGATACGACCTGATGTCGATGGGGCCGGACGGGCGCGCGGGCACGGACGATGACATCGTCAATTGGGACGTGAAGAAGTAATCTTATGCCGCGCGCGGGAGCATTTACATTGGTCGAGCTGATCCTGGTCATGGCATTGCTGTGCGTGATTCTGGGCCTTGCCGTGCCTTCGCTCTCGCGTTCCATGCGGCAGCGGAACCTGATCCAGGAGGGGACGCGGCTGCTCGGGATGACGGAGTACGCGCGCGATGAAGCGGTTTCGCGAGGGGTGCCGATGGCGTTCTGGATCGACGCGGGGGCGGGACGATTCGGCGTGCGCGCGATGCCCGGATACGAGGACGCGGGGACGCGGAGCAAGGAATTTGCGCTGATCGACGGGGTGCATTTTGACGCGGAGAAGACGCCGCTCGCGGCTGCCGGAGAAGCCGACGCGGCGGAGTTTCTGCCGGACGGAACGCTGGATCCCTCCAGCCAGACAGCGCTGCGGATCGAGGATCAATCAAAGTCCGGTGTCGAGATCGAGCAGATGAAGGACGGATCGGGATACGAGATCGTGAAGGACGCGCCATGAAGAGGACACTTCTCCAGGCGGCAGGAAGGTCGGACGCGTTTACCTTTGTGGAGGTATTCGCGGCGCTGGTGTTTCTGGCAATCCTGGTGCCGGCGATTGTCGAAGGGTTGTCGATTGCAAACCGGGCATCGGTCGTGGCGGAGCGAGGCAGCGTGGCGGGGGAACTCGCGGAGAATAAATTGAACGAGATGCTGGCGGGCCAGGCATGGGCATCGGGGACGGCCACCAGCGGAGATTTCGGCACGGACTGGCCAGGCTATCGCTGGGAGATGAGCCAGGCGACATGGGATCAGGACAATGTGAATCCCATGACGGAGCTGAGCATGGAGGTGTTCTTCCCGGTGCAGGGGAAGGAACGCAGTTGCAAACTGACGACGCTGGTCAGCGGCACAACCCAGGCGCAGACAGCCTTATGAGACGCTCGCGCAACCAGGCCGGGGATGGGTTTACGCTGATCGAGATCATGCTGGCATCGATCGTGGGGGCGCTGATCCTGGCGTCGATTTACGGGGTCTTTCAGCAGGCGGTCAAAATCCGCGACAGCGCGAATGAGCGCATCCGGGAATCGCGGCTGCGAAGCCGGGCGGCAACGGTCATCCGGAATGATTTGCGCAATGCGTTTATCTCCGGCGGGCTCTTTGCGAGCATCGTGCAGGGAGATACCGCCAGCACGGACGGGCCGAATTCCGACTTCCCCGGTTATCTGAAAATAACCACCACCACGGGGAGGGATACTTCCGACGACCTATACGGCGACGTGCAGCAGGTGGAGTATTACATTGTCCGGGACACTGGGACGGGGGCGGGGGGCGGGGGCGATCTCGTGCGGGCCGTCACGCGCGATCTGCTGGACACCGACGCCCAGGCCCAAGAGCAGCAAATCATGACCGGTGTGCAATCGCTGGAAGTATCATTTTACGACGGGGCGAACTGGCAATCGAGTTGGGAATTCAATACGGCGGATAACTCGTCCACCAGTGGCACCACCGCCAGCACCAGCGGCAGCACCGGGAATGTCGAGACGTTGCCGGAGGCGATCCGGGTAGACATCCAGCAAGAGCCGCCAACGGCGGGAGGGATCGCGCCAGCGCCGCTTGAGATCCTGGTCCCATGGACCATGCAGCCGTTCACTTCGCCCACTCCAGCGCCGAGCGCGTCACCTTCATGAACGGCCCACGAACCATACTTAGAGGCTCGACCGGGTCTGTGCTGATCGTGGTGATGATCGTATGCCTCGGGCTGGTCAGCCTGACGCTGCTGCTGGGGCACTCGATGCTCCTGGCTTACCGGGGATCGGACAATGAACTGGCAGGCAGGCAGGCGGATGCGGCGATCGAAGGGGCGGCGCAATACGCCGAGGCTATCGTGACCAATGTCGAAAGCCCGGGCGTTATGCCCGACCCGCAAAACTACCAGAGCCAGGCGGTCCCGCTGGGAGATGCGACGTTCTGGTTCATCGGCGAGCCGGACCCCACGGATACTTCCAACGTGCCGGCGTTCGGGCTGGTGGACGAAGCGTCGAAGCTGAATCTGAACACAGCAAACCTCACAATGCTTGAGAATCTGCCGGGCATGACCCAGGACCTGGCGGCGGCGATCGTCGCGTGGCGCAGTTCCAGTTCCGCCTCGCCCTCGCCCGGGTCGGCGTCATCGTCCTCGATCGAAAAGAATGCGCCGTTCGAGACGGTCGAAGAGCTTGCCCAGGTCAACGGCGGAACCGACTTGCCGACGTTGTACGGCGGCGACACCAACTTGAACCATGTGCTCGATGCAAACGAAGCGGCCGCGGGCGCAACGAGTTTCAGCCCCGGGCTGATGGAATACCTGACCGTCTTTAGCCGCGAGCCAAACACGCTCAGCAACGGCGCCAAACGGGTCAACGTCACGCAGGGAGGAGGCGCCGTAAACGGGCTGCTCAACACCGCATTCGGCGCGGCTCGGGGAGGCCGGCTTGCCAACACAATTCGCCGGGCGGGATCGATCCGCAGCGTGCTGGAGTTTTATATCAAAAGCGGGATGAGCGCGGATGAATTCGCTCAGATATCCGGCAGTCTCACCATGACCGGCGGCGCCTTCAGCAAGGGCCTTGTGAATGTGAATACGGCCAGTGAGACGGTGCTGGAATGCATCCCTGGAATCACCGCCGGCACCGCGGCGCAGATTGTATCCACGCGGGCCGCGCAGCAGGAACCGGTGACCAATCTGTCGTGGGTGGCAAAAATTCTAGGCCCCGCCGCGTCCTTTCAGGCGGGGCCGTATTTAACGGCGGAGACCTTTCAAATCAGCGCGGATATCGCGGCCGTGGGCCGTAACGGACGCGGCTACCGGCGGACGCTCTTTGTCATCGATAACAGCACCGGCTCGCCGCAAATCGTGTATCGCCGCAACCTGGCCTCACTCGGCTGGGCGGTCGGCAGCGCGGAACGCCAGGCGCTGGCCAGGCAACAGGGGACGCCATGAAGTTGGACCTAAAGGAACTCAAGAAACGCTGGCTGCCGCACTCAGTGCTGGCCGTCACCGTCGAATCCGGGCGGCTGGTGGCAGACCTCGTGAGTGGCGATGAAGATGGCGCGCAGGCCGCCCCATCGCTTTTCATCCCGGTCAGCGACGAGCAACTCCTGAAAGATCCCGATCAGGCTGGCCAGCAACTGGCCGCCGCATTGAAAGGCGCCGGAATCCGCGAGCGCAATTGTGTGGTCTGTGTGCCGCCGGGCTGGGCGCTGACCACTTCGGCGGATTTGCCGGAAATCGGGGCGGAAGATTTGCGCGGTTACCTGGAGTTGCGAGCGGAGCGGGAGTTCTCGGTCCCAGCGGGGGACCTTCGGCTCGGTTACAGCGCGTACACATTGCCTGACGGCCAGCGGCGGGCGACACTGGCTGCGTTATCGTCAAAGAAGATCGAGGCGGTCGAGCGCATGCTGGCAATCTCGCAGCGGCGCGCGTCGTCCATCTCGCTGGCGCTCGATCGTTGCCTTTCCCAACCGCGGACGATGCTGCACTTCCTCACCAATGGCACGCACACAGACATGGTCGTCACGGCGGGCGGTGGCATTGCCGGGCTGCGCTCGCTGGCGGGTCCACAAGGGACAGGCGATACGGCGTTCGATCCCGTGGCCTTCTGCCGGGACGTGCGGATCACACTTGGCCGTCTGCCCGAGCCGGTGCGCCAGGAGGTCCGGCAGGCGGAGTTCACCGGGCCTTCGGCCGATAAGCTGCGGGTCCAGACCCGGTTCGATCTATTGCGGATGGGCATTGAAAGCCCGGAGGCCACGCGCGTCCCGGTCCCTGCCGGCCCATCGACAGCCGCCGTGGGCGCTGCCGCGGAAGCCGCACGCTCCATTTTGCGGGAGCTGCCCGTTCCGTTTGAGTTTGTCGTGCCGGAGACCAAGCCCTGGCAGGTGTGGCTGGAGCGAATTGACTCCACGAAGCGGCGGGGGCTGCTGCTCGGCGCGGCGGGGCTCGTGGTCCTGCTGATGCTGTTGTTCTTCGTCCGGTCGGAAATGGAAAGCCATCTCCAGGCGGAATGGGATGCGATGGCGGCCAACGTCGGCGAGTTGGATGCGCTCCAGCAAAAGATCCACCATTTCCGCCCGTGGTTCGAGACCTCTCCGCAAGGGCTGCAAATGCTGGAAAGCATCGCCTCGGCCTTTCCCGACCACGGAGATGTCTGGGCCAAGAGCATCCAGGTCGGAGAGGGTTACAAAGTCACGTGCACCGGTTTTGCCCGGACCCAGCCGGATTTGATGGCATTGCTGGAGCGGATGCGCACCCACCCCGACATCACGGCGCTCCAGGTCCAGCAAATCCGCGGCGAAAACCCGATCCAATTTTCCGTTACCTATCAATGGGAGCCGCATCATGACAGATAGACAGCGCCTGACTTATCTAAAGATCGGAGCCATCAGCCTCGTAAGCCTGTTGCTGCTGGATTGGATTATTATTTCGCCGGCGATTGACCACTGGAGCGCGCAGAGCGACAGGATAGGCGCGCTGCGGCAGAAGGTACAGCGAGGCCGGCAGTTGCTCGACCGGCAAAATGCGATCCGCGAACGGTGGGCCGGCATGGTGAAGGCAAATTTGCCCACGGAAGTCTCCGCCGCGGAGCACGCCGCCTATCAGGCGATTGGCCGATGGGTGAGCGTTAGCGGCATCAGCTTCACCAGCCTCTCGCCGCAATGGCAAACTCACGATGAAGGTTACCAAACGTATGAATGCCGGGCGGCGGCGACCGGGACCCAGGCATCGCTGGCGCGGTTTATTTATGAACTGGAGACGGACCCGATCCCGGTGAGCCTGGATGAATTTGAAATCGCCACGCGCGACGAGCACGGCGCGGCCTTGACGATGACGGCGCGCTTCAGCTTCCTGCGGCTCAACATTCCGGAAAAGGAGACCCAATGAGGATACCGCGATCCCTCGTCATGCTTGCATTGATGTGCGGGCCGCTGGGCTGCGTCTCCCACGCGCAGGCGCCCGCATTGGCAAAGGGTTTCGATGCCTACCGCACGGTGCGGCTGCGGAATATTTTTGATCCGGACCGACTCCCGATGCCGGTCACGGAAGTCCCGCCGCCGGTCCGAACCGTCGACCAGCCGCGGAAGGCCGGCGATTATGTAGTGCTCACGGGCATCATGCTCAGCGATGGCAAGGCGCTCGCGTTTTTCTCCGGTTCGCGCCCCGACTATGACAAGGTGATCGCGGTGGATGCGGACATAGCGGGAGCGAAGCTGACGAGGATCCTGCCGGCGGGGATCGAAGTGGATCGAGGGGGAAAGAAAGTCAGCATCTCCGTGGGCCAGACGGTTCCCTTCGATAACTCGCCGCCGGGGCCTCCCCCGATACCCGCCGGCGAGGTCACTTCTCCGAGCGCGGCGGCAGGGGGCGTGCCGCTCGAAAGCAACAACTCTCAAACCCCCAGCCCGCTGCCCGGAAATCTCACCGAGGTCATGCGCCACATGATGGAGAGGCGCCAAAACGAACTAAAATGAAAACGCGAAAACTTCTGACCCTGATCGGTCTGTTCACCCTGCCCTGGCTGCTCCAGGGACAAACAGCGCGGACGGGCGCCCCACCCTCGAATCCCGGCGCGGGACCGCTTCCGCAAAGCGATCCTTTGCAAACGGCACTCCCTGCTCCGACTCCGGCGGTTAATGGCGCGGGGCCCGTCGCCTCGCCCACGCCGTTACCGCTTTTCACAGGCTCGCCATCACCGGCTCCCTCGGCGGCGGGCGGCATTCTTCTCAATTTCCAGGGCGCCCAACTTTCCGATGTGCTGAACTACCTCAGCCAGGCCGCCGGTTTTGTGATCGTCCAGGACGTGCCCGTGGCCGGCACGATCAATGTCATCAGCCGGCAACCGGTAACTCCGGACGAAGCCGTGGATCTGCTGAATACCGTGCTGCTGGAGAAGAACTACATTGCTTTGCGCTCGGGCCGCATTCTGAAAATCGTCAGCCGCACCGACGCGCAAAAGCTCGATCTGCCGGTCTACACGGGAGCTGATCCGGAGCAGATCCCGCACAAGGATAACGTGGTGACACAAATCCTGCCGGTGCGTTACGCCGATGTTTCGAAATTGATCGATAACCTGCGCCCGCTCCTTTCCGACCAGGCGTCGATCAGCGCCAATGACGCCAGCAACGCAATCCTGCTGACCGATTCGCAGACGAACGTGCGGCGGATTGCCGAGATCATCAGCGCGCTCGACACCTCGATTTCCGGAGTATCCACCATGCATGTCTTTCCATTGCGGTATGCCGATGCCAAGGGATTGGCCGATGTGCTGACCCAGCTCTTTCAACCGGCGCAAGGCGCCTCGAATAACTCTCGCCAGGGCGGAGGGCCCGGTGGTTTTCCCGGGTTCGGCGGATATGGCGGTCGCGGCGGTGGCAATGGCGGCGGTGGACAACCCGCGCAGCCGCAGAGTCAGGCGCGCGATGCCGCTTCGCGAGTGGTCGCGGTGGCGGATACGCAGAGCAATTCTGTGATTGTCAGTGCGCCCGACGAATACATGGCCACGATCTCAGAGATCGTCAGCCGCCTGGACACCACGGTGAGCGATGTTTCCGAGACCCGCATCTTCCACCTGCTCCATGCCGACGCCACGGAAATGTCCAGCATCCTGACAACGCTCTATTCGGACCCTACCACCGGCAGCCAGCAGGGAAATCGCGCAAATAACAACCGGCAAGGCCAGCCAAACGGAGGCGGGAATCAATCTGCCCAGCAACTGAGCCAGCGGGCCCTATTGCAAGCGCGCATGGTGGCTGTTCCTGACCCGCGGACCAACTCCATTATCGTCACGTCGTCGCACGACGCCATGGAAGAGATCGCGCTGACGATCGGGCGGCTGGATGCCAGCGAGTCCAAGAAGCAGCACATCCATATCTATACGCTGGAAAACGCTGATCCGGGCAATGTCACTTCCATCCTGCGCGCGATGTTTACCGTCAATGGCGACAATTCCTCGACGCAGCAGACCACCGATGTCCTGAGCCAGCGCACCACCACGGGAGCTTCCAGCGATGTCGTCAACACTTTGAATACCGGTGGCAACTCCGGCGGCGGATCACGCAGTTCCAACGGCCGATAACCTTATCCTGACCTATCCATGAGAACCTCCACCCGCCTTGCCATTCTGCTTATTGCGCTGTCACTGCCGACTGCGGCCCCCCTCCTGGCGCAGACCTCCAACATCCGTCCCAGCTCCGCCGCAAACGGCCGTTCCAGCACCGGCAACACGACGAGCAGTTCATCGAGTTCCAGCAATAGCTCCACCGTTCGCCAATATCGCAACAATACCATGCTGGGCGACGCCATCGTGCAGATCGATCCGGAAAGCCGCTCTCTCATCGTTGTGGCAGACAATGATACGCAGGAGGAGATAGCCAAAGTCATCGCGAATCTTGACCGGCCCAAGCCGCAGGTCTTGATCAAGGTGCTCTTTGCCCAGGTAACTTTGGATAAGAACCTCGATCTGGGTCTCGAGGGCAATTATTCATTCAATCTTGGCGCGTCGCCTCTTCAGCAGTTGATCTCCGGTCCCCTCTCCGCCGCGGCTACCACAGCGGTCGCACCCTCGGCTACCAGCATCGCCACGGCTGTCACCGGGACGGCTTCGACGACGACCACCACGAGCACGTTGCCGCCAACGACACTGGCCACGCTGCAAACCCCTTCGGGCGCGGCCACTAACTTCGGGCTGGCCAGCGAAACAGCCGGTTCTTTCCTGCGCCTCAATACGGCCAATGCGACGGCCACTCTCTATGCGCTGGCTCAAAAGGGGGACGTCAACATTCTCTCCCGGCCTTCCATCCTGGCCCGTAATAACCAGGAGGCCGTGATCGTGGTGGGACAGGAAGTGCCGCTCATCACGAACAGCCAGATAACCGAGGCGGGCCAGACCATCAATACGGTGCAATACCAGGACGTCGGCATCATTCTGCGGGTTACTCCGTTTATTACCTCGAATCGGACGGTCGAAATGATCGTCTCCCCGGAGATATCATCGCTTTCGAGTCAAACCGTTCCCATCTCGAATACCGTCAGCGCGCCGGTGATTAACAAGACCTCCGCGGAAACCGTCGTCGTCACTCCGGACGCCACGACTGTGGTCATCGGCGGCATGATGCAGAAGCAGACTACTTCCAGTATCGATAAGGTGCCGCTCCTGGGCGATATCCCGTTCCTGGGATACGCATTTCGACATACTGTCAAAAGCGATTCAAAGACGGAACTGCTCATCTTTCTTACTCCGTTCATTGTCGAAGGCACCTCCAACCTCAAGACTTTGAGCACCACGGAGCTTAACCACACCGATCTTCCGGACACCGCCTTCAAGGACAAGGATCTGGCGCGTTATCTGGACACTCTGAGGCCCGTTGCTCCGGAGGATAACAAGTGGCCCAAGGCTCAACCTGTCTATAAGGAGACTGGGAGAAATAATTAGGCGGGGCGGCTGGATGATGCGGTCGACTCGGGGGACCGGATGAAATATGGCAAAGCGCCGCAAGGGCGTCACATGATCGATAATATTTCCCTTTACTTATATTCTCCTGCGCTTATATTCGCGGCGTGAAATTGATCGCGATCTACAAATGCCTCTGTGACGAAACTCGCCTCCGCATCCTGAGCCTCCTCTCCGAATCCCCGCTCTGCGTCTGCCACATTCAGCAGGTCCTCGGAAAATCGCAGGTCATCATTTCCCAGCATCTCGCTTACCTGCGCGATCGCGACATGGTTGCCGGCCAGCGTCACCAGCACTGGATGATTTACTCCCTGCCTCCCTCCCCGTCTCCTGAATTGGAGGCGAACCTGAAGTGCCTTCAGGACTGCGTTCAAACGGAACCGCTCTTCAAAAAAGATCGGGCGAAACTGAAAAAGCTCATGGGAAACAAAAGCGCGCGCGCCTTGCTGGATGAAGGATGCTGCGCCGAACCGCCACGGACGCTGCGTCCAGCCGGAATTTGACCAAAGGTTAATATTATGAAAAAAATCGAAATCTATGACCCCTCCATGTGCTGCTCGACTGGAGCATGCGGCGCCGATGTTGATCCAAAATTGATCCAGTTTGCCAGCGACCTGGCCTGGCTGAAGCAACAGGGAGTTTCCGTCGAGCGATTCAACCTCGCGCAGCAACCCGCGGCTTTTGCCACAAATCCCGTAGTCAGCGAGGCACTCAAGACCCAGGGGAACGAATCTCTTCCCCTTGTGCTTGTGGATGGAGCGATTGCCACGCGCTCGATTTATCCCAACCGGGAGCAGTTGGTCGTCCTTGCCGGCGTAACGGAAGATTCCGCGGAGTGCTGTGGAGAGGCCGATAAGGCAGATTGTTGCGGAGGAGAGGAGAGTTCCTGCTGTTGCGGATGAAGGCGCTCCTTGATGCGGCGCCGCGCTTTCTATTCTTCACCGGAAAGGGCGGCGTTGGAAAGACCTCCATGGCATGCGCAACCGCCGTGGCGCTGGCCGACGCAGGCCGGAGGGTTTTGCTGATCAGCACCGATCCGGCATCCAATCTGGATGAGGTTCTCGAAACCCCTTTGGGGCAATCCCCAAAACCGGTCATCGGCGTTGCCGGCCTCGACGCCATGAATATCGACCCGGAAGAGGCGGCACGTGCCTACCGGGAACGCATTGTTGCGCCCTATCGCGGTATTCTGCCGGACGCCGCCGTGATGAGCATCGAGGAGCAGCTATCCGGCGCATGCACGGTTGAGATCGCGAGCTTCAACGAATTTACCCGAATCATCGGCCACGACGAGCCCATTGCTGCCTACGACAATGTCATTCTCGATACCGCGCCGACCGGGCATACGTTGCGATTACTCAGTCTGCCGGCGGCCTGGAACGACTTCATCGCAAGCAATAAAACCGGCAGTTCATGCCTCGGCCCGCTGGCTGGACTCAAAGATCAGCGCCTCATTTACGAGAAGGCAGTCGGCACCCTCAATAACCCGAGCCTGACCTTGCTTGTCCTGGTGACTCGCGCGGAGACAAGCGCCCTCAAGGAAGCCGCCCGGGCAAGTGCGGAACTCGCCGGATTGGGCATTCGCAACCAGCACTTGATTGTAAACGGTGTGTTCAAGGCCGTTGATCCCGATGATGCCGTGGCAGCGGCGTTTGAGCAAAGAGGCCGCTCAGCCCTCGACCGGATTCCCGAAATACTGGCCGCGCTCCCGCGCACGACCCTCCCATTCCACCCCAATGGATTTCTCGGGACTCAGGCTCTTCGCCGAGTGTTCGATATCCGCGCCGAGCCATATCCTGATCAGGAAGGTTGCGCCACGGTGTCATTGCCGTTTATCGAGGATTTCAACGCACTCGCGGATCGTTTGGCGGCAACCGGCTGCGGCGTGATCATGACCATGGGCAAAGGCGGAGTGGGAAAGACAACTCTCGCCGCGGCTATCGCAGTCGAGCTGGCCAGGCGCGGATTTTCCACCCATCTCTCGACCACCGATCCGGCCGCCCATGTCAGTGCGGCCATCGGCGAGTCCTTTCCCAATCTGCACGTCAGCCGAATCGATCCCGCCGCCGAAACGCGCGCGCACATTGAGCGCGTCATGGCAACGACCGGCTCGCAGCTTGACGAAGAAGGACGCACGCTGCTTGCGGAAGAGCTTCGCTCGCCCTGCACCGAGGAGGTCGCCGTGTTTCAAGCTTTTGCGCGGATGGTGGCCGAAGGCGAAGATCGTTTTGTCGTGCTCGATACTGCGCCGACTGGCCACACGCTTCTCTTGCTCGACGCGACGGAAGCTTACCACCGCGAGGTATTGCGCAGCAGCAGTGCTCTGCCAGAGGCCGTGCGCGAATTGCTCCCACGCCTGCGGGATCATCAATACACGAAGGTTCTCCTCGTGACCCTGCCCGAGGCCACACCCGTTCACGAGGCCGCGCAGCTCCAGGATGATCTGCGCCGCGCCGGGATCGAGCCTTACGCATGGGTCATCAATCAAAGCTTTGCCGCCGCCGCTCCATCCGACCCGATGTTGAAGGTGCGCGCCGATCTCGAGGTCCGTTACATCGCCGAAGTCACCCGCGAGCTCGCGGAATACGCGGTAATCGTCCCCTGGATGGGTGGCGAGCATTCTGGCCAGGCGGAATTACAGCGATTTGTCCACCCTCAGCCCTTTAAATGAAACCCACCATATTGATCCTTTGCACCGGGAACTCCTGCCGCAGCCATCTCGCCGAGGGCATCCTTCGCCGCGCCACGGGAGACCTCCTCGAAGTCCATAGCGCCGGATCGAACCCCGCCGGGTACGTCCACCCCATGGCCATCCAGGTCATGAAGGAAATCGGCATCGACATCTCCGGCCATGCCTCGAAACACATGAACGACTTCCTCGCCCGCAAGGTCGATACCGTCATTACCGTTTGCGGAAACGCCGACCAGGCCTGCCCGATGTTTCCCGGGCAGGTGAACCGGTATCATTGGGGCTTCGACGATCCCGCCCATGCGAGCGGTACCGAGGAGGAGAAGCTCGCAATTTTCAGGACGGTACGTGACCAAATTAAACTGGTCTTTGAAGCCTATGCCGCGGGCTACCGGGAGGGCAGACAACCAAAATCATGAGTAACAACAAGCGGCTCGCGTTCTTTGAACGCTACCTGACGGTCTGGGTATTCCTGTGCATGGTTGTTGGCATCCTGCTGGGCAGCCAGGCTCCGGCTTTGACGTCGATATTGAGCAAAATGGAATTTGGCCAAGGGTCCCAGGTGAACGTCCCCATTGCCGTTTTGATCTGGCTCATGATCTATCCGATGATGCTCAAGGTGGATTTTACCGCCCTCGGCGGCATCGCGAAGAAACCGAAGGGCCTCATGGTGACCTTGTTTGTGAACTGGTTAGTAAAGCCGTTCAGCATGGCATTGCTCGCGTGGATATTCATCCAGCACGTCTTTGCGCGATGGATTGATCCCGAGATGGCAAAAAATTACACAGCCGGCCTCATCATTCTCGCTGCCGCCCCATGCACCGCGATGGTGTTTGTCTGGTCCTATCTCACCGATGGCGATCCAGTCTACACGCTTGTTCAAGTCGCGGTGAACGACCTCATCATGCTTGTGGCCTTCGCCCCGATCGTCATGTTCCTTTGCGGCGTGGCCAATGTCGTGGTGCCATCGAAGGTGCTCATCACGTCCGTGGTGGTTTTTATTGTCATCCCACTGGTGGCTGGCTGGCTGACCCGCACGATACTGCTCAAATCACGCGGCAAGGATTGGTTTGAGAAAACTTTCCTACCGAAATTTCACCCCGTTACCATCTGTTCGTTGCTGCTCATGCTGGTGCTCATTTTCGCCTTTCAGTCGGATAACCTCACCAAGCGCTGGTTCGCCGTCGTGCTCCTGGCCGTGCCCATCATCATCCAGGTCTATTTCAATTCCAGTCTCGTATATCTCCTGATGCGCTGGCTAAGGGTGCCGCATAATGTGGCTTCGCCCGGGGCGCTAATTGGAGCGAGCAACTTCTTCGAGCTGGCCGTCGCGGTCGCGATCACCTTGTTCGGTCCAGGTTCTGGCGCGGCCTTGGCGACTGTGGTTGGGGTTTTGGTGGAGGTGCCCGTAATGCTTTCAGTTTGCAAAGCCTGCAACAGCACCCGCCACTGGTTCCCTGTGGATACCCCAACCCAGGAGATGAATCCCTAACAGCCGATCCCATAAAGACCGTCCCGATGTGGAGGGCCTTCGCTATTGAGGTGATCGGCGCCGCCATCCTGGTGTCTGACCGCCCTCTACCGGACCACTCACGACGAATTAGTCTGAGATTCCCTCTTCCCCCCATAGGCCGTGAACCGCGAAATTCCCACCACCCACGCTTTGCACTTCCCCGTGTTCCGGTTATTCAACAAATGCGCCAAACTTCCGCCGCATGATTTCCCCTTCGCTCCTCATCGAGGGCTACCTCCACGGCGTCTTCCCCATGGGCATGGAAGACGGCGAGATCGGATGGTTCTCCCCCGACCCGCGCGCGATCATCCCCCTTGACGATACTTTCCACGTCCCCCACGGCCTCAAGCGCGTTCTCACCCACCGCCCTTTCGAGGTCCGCGTAAACCAATCCTTCGAAGCCGTCATGCGCGCCTGCGCCCACCGCAATGAGACCTGGATCACCGAAGAGATCATCCAGAGCTATTGCGAGCTTCACCGCCGCGGCCTCGCCCATTCCGTCGAAGCCTGGCACGACGGCCATCTCGCCGGTGGCCTCTACGGCGTTTCCGTCGGCGGCGCTTTCTTCGGCGAATCGATGTTCCATTGGGAAACCGATGCCTCGAAAGTCGCCCTCCACGCCCTCGTCGAGCGCCTGCGCGAGCGCGGCTTCACCCTCCTCGACACCCAATGGATCACCCCCCACCTCCGCCAATTCGGCGCCACGGAGATCCCCCGCCGCCAATACCTCCGCCGCCTCGCCGACGCCACCCGCCTCTCCCTCACCTTCATCTAATCCAATTTCCCATTCCGAAATCCGCAGCCGAGCGGAGCGAGACAACTGCCGCAGGCAGCCCGAAGGGCGAGGCCGGAGGGCCGAGTTAATCCGCAATCCGCAATCCGCAATCCGCAATTCCCCCCCGCCCCCCATGTCCTTCCGCATCCTCCGCCTCATCCTCTGGGCGCGCCTTGTCACCATCCGCGCCGAGCTTGCCGCCCTGCGGAAAAAATCGCGCCTCATGATCGCCGTCCTGGCCGCCTTCTGCCTCGGTTATCTCGCCGTCGGCTACTACATCTTCTACAGCGGCCTCGTTCTCCTGCATCGCTTCCCCGTCGCCGGCAGCCTCCTCGCCGAACGCATCCTCTACCTCATCTTCGGCTTCTTCTTCGCGATGCTGATCTTCTCGAACGCCATTATCGGCTACGCGAGCCTCTTCAAGAACCGCGAAACCACGTTCCTGCTCTCCCTCCCCATCCGCCCCTGCGTCGTTTATTTCTGGAAACTCCTTGAGTCCCTGGTCCTCGCCAGTTGGGCCCTCCTTTTCCTCAGCGCCCCCATGATGGTTGCCTGGGGCCGCGCCAATGATGCCCGCGGCCCCTTCTACGCCGAGGTCTTCGTCGCTTTCCTCCCCTTCGTGGTCATTCCCGCCCTCCTCGGCTCCTGGGCCATCCTCTTCCTGGTTCGCGTCCTTTCGGTCCGCTGGGCCAAGCGCATTCTCTTCGGCGCCGGCGCCGCCACCTTGCTATGGCTCGCCCTGGCCATCAAACCGGTTACCGGCACGGAGGCCATCCGGTCGGTCGATGTCACCTACTTCTATACCCTTCTCCGTCATACCCGCTTCAGCCTCAACCCCTTCCTCCCCAGTGCCTGGATGGCCCAATCCGTCCTCGCCTGGAGCGAGGGCCTCCTCCGCAAAGGCGGTTTCTTTTTCCTCCTCCTCCTCAGCAGCGCCTTCATGGGCCTCCTCCTCAGCTATGAGGTGGCCGGCCGCGCCTTCTACGGCAGTTGGTCCGCCTCGATCAGCTCCCGCGCCGAGCGCTTCCAGCGCCGCTCCCTTCGCATCCGCCGCAAAACCGATCGCCGCCCCTTGATAGAAACGCTCTTCCAGCTTCTGCCCGTCTCCCGCCCGGCCAGGGCGCTCGCCCTCAAGGATGCCCGCCTCTTCTCCCGCGATCCCACCCAGTGGACGCAATTTATGATCTTCTTCGGCCTCCTTTGCATCTACGTCCTCAACCTCCGCAATGTCGCCTTCGACTACCAGAACGCCTACTGGGAAGCCCTCATCTCCCATCTCAATCTCGCCGCCTCGACTCTCACCCTCTCCACCCTCACCACCCGCTTCGTCTTCCCCCAGTTCTCGCTCGAAGGGCGCCGCCTCTGGATCATCGGCCTCTCCCCCATCGGCATGCGGAAGGTCCTCCTTCAAAAATTCTCCTTCAGTTGCGTTGGCGCGATGTTCGTCACGGTCACCCTCATGACCGTCTCCAGCATGATGCTCCACCTCCCCTGGACCCGCGTCGTCTTCTTCGATGCCGCCATCGCCCTCCCCGCCGCCGCCCTTTGCGGCCTCGCCGTCGGCCTCGGCGCCCTCTTTCCCAACCTCAAGGAAGACAACCCCTCAAAAATCGTTTCCGGCTTCGGCGGTACCCTCTGCCTCATCATCAGCTTCGTTTACATCGTCGTGTACGTCAGCCTCATCGCCGTCCCAGGTCTTCGCCAGGTCATGCGCCGCGACTTCCTCATCTCCGATGCGATGGCCCTCCTCCTCGCCCTCCTTTGCAGCGTCGCCCTTCTCGTCTTTCCGCTTTTTCTCGCCATCCGGCGCGTGAAAAATCTGGAGTTTTAGCCCCCGCGGTTTCACTATCTCCGCTCTTGGAAAAAATCTGGTAATGCCGCCCATCCCTGAACGACTTCGCGAAAACGATCCCCTCCTCAACCTTCAGGAGGACGAATCCGTCGAGCACCTGGACGATCAGGTGCAAAAAGCCCAGGAGCAACTCATCCAGCTCAAGCGCCAGCAGGAGCAGATCGAAAAGCAAAAGCGCGAGCTCGAGGAGCTCAGCCGCCGCCAGGAGCAATTCCAGCAGGGCAAGACGGAGATGATCGAGCACTTCACCCGTGCCCTCGTCGTACTCGAGCGCCAGATCTACGACGCCCAGAAGCGCGTCGAGCAGCTCCGCTCCATCAACGAGTCCTTCATCCAGCACCTCGCCATCCTCGAGGCCATCAACCCCAAGTCCTGGGAAAACACCGACATCACCAAGGAACTCAACCGCGCCCTCAGCGCCGTCGATGACGCCCGCACCGAGTACACCCGCTCCCGCGCCGTCATCAGCGCCGAGGTCAACGAAGACGTCCTCGCCGCCACCAACCCCTCCGCCGATAGCCCCGGCTACTACGACGCTCCCGCGCGCGATTTCCTCTACTGGCTCAAGAGCGGCGCCGCCTTCACCCTCCCCCTCCTCCTCCTGGGCATCGCCATCATCGTCACCCTCTGTTTCCTCTTCGCCAAATAGCAGATCATGGCCGCTCGCCGACGTCCCAGTAAATCCAGCACCCCCCTGGATGAGCGCCAGCGCAAACTCATCGAGCAGCAGCAGGAACTCCAGTTGCGCGTGGAAAAACTCAACCGCGTCATCGAGGAAGCCCCCCGCATCAAAGCCGAGCGCGTCCGCGCCCAGCGCGACGAGCTCCTCACGGACCGCAGCAGCCGCGGCCATCATCGCCTCAACTCCATGACGCTCGCCGACAACCGCTTCGAGCAATTCACCGGTCGCCCCCCCAGCCGCACCCCCCGGCGCCCCCTCAAAGCCGAGAAGCGCCAGACCCGCATCCTCTTCTTCGGCCTCCTCCTCCTCCTCTTCGTCCTCGTAGTCTGGCTCCTCAGCGTCTGGCACTGGCAGTGGCCCAGCTAGGGGAGAATGCGGATTGCAGATTGCGGATTGCGGATTTACACCCAATCCGCAATCCGAAATCCGAAATCCGAAATTCTCCTCCCATGCCCGCCCTCGACATCCGCTACACCGCCCAGCTCGCCCGCCTCCATCTCAGCGACGAGGAAATTGCCACCTTCCAGTCCCAACTCGACCACATCATCCAGTACGTCGAGAAACTGAAGGAGGTCGACGTCTCCGGCGTCGAGCCCACCGCCCACGCCAGCCCCGTCTTCAACGTCTTCCGTCCCGACCTCCCGCGCGACTGGTTCGACGCCCCCACCGCCCTCTCAAACGCCCCCCGCCAGGCCAACGGCCTCTTCTCCGTCACCAAAGTCGTGGAATAACCCCGCGCCCCCCACCCGCGAAGCGTCCCCCCATTCCGCAATCCGCATTCCGCAATCCGCAATTTCTTCCCATGCCCCTCGCCTCCCTCACCCTCACAGAGCTTCGCGAGCAGCTCCGTACTCGCGCCGTCTCCCCCCTCGAGGCCCTCGACGCCCTCGACCAGCGCATCGCCATCATCGACCCCCTCATCCACGGCTACCTCCATCGCGATCTCGAACAAGCCCGCCTCCTCGCCTCAAAAGCCGACATCACCCTCCCCCTCGGCGGCGTCCCCATCGCCATCAAAGACGTCCTCAACGTCCAGGGCCAGCCCTGCACCTGCGCCTCCAAAATCCTCCATGGCTACATCGCCCCCTACGATGCCACCGCCATCTCCCGCCTTCGCGCCGCGGGCGCCATCCCCTTTGGCCGCACAAACATGGACGAGTTCGCCATGGGCTCCTCCACAGAAAACTCAAGCGTCCGCCCCACCGCCAACCCCTGGGACCTCACCCGCATCCCCGGCGGTTCCAGCGGCGGGTCCGCCGCCGTAGTCGCCTCCGGCCAGGCCTACGCCGCCCTCGGCTCCGACACCGGCGGCTCCATCCGCCAGCCCGCCGCCCTCTGCGGCTGCGTCGGCCTCAAGCCCACCTACGGCCGCGTCTCCCGCTTCGGCCTCGTCGCCTTCGCCTCCTCCCTCGACCAGATCGGTCCCTTCTCAAAGACCGTCCGCGACTCCGCTCTCCTCCTCAACGCCATC
>Ga0182030_10010408_pt1 | contig 18897 bp, 18 predicted proteins | sample 812S3MmetaG_FD_121299 | JGI IMG/M metagenome (GOLD analysis project Ga0182030, IMG submission 121299) | Permafrost microbial communities from Stordalen Mire, Sweden - 812S3M metaG (Illumina Assembly) | ecosystem: Environmental > Terrestrial > Soil > Wetlands > Permafrost | place: Sweden...
GGACAAAGTGCTGTTTGCGGCCGATCACCCGATGGAAGTGCAGAAGGATGCCGTCGATGAACTGGAGGCCATCGACATCGCGCCGGAAGTGAAGGCAAAGATCTTCGAAACCAACGTGCGGCGTGTATTCAGAATGAGCTGACGCCTGCGGCCCGGTGCGCGCGCAGTAAAGCGCCGCGCACCCGGCCGGCAACTGTCACCAGTGCTCCTCGGTCAAGGACGCTGGAGGCCTGTTCCCGCCGTTCTGACTGTCTCCTTCTAACGGCTCCCAGCGTAGCGGAAGAATCGAAGAATCGGAATCCTCGCGCTAGTTCTTCAGGGTCCGGCGAAGGCCGTGATCTCGCGGCTGATTAGTCCATGGAGTGCATTCGCATTTTTACTGGCGCGGCCGTTCCCGGCGGGCCGCTTTTGATTTATCTGACTCTTCACGCGACTGAGGGATGGCAGCTGCTGGTGGTTGCAGCTTTTCTTGCTTGTTTTGTAATAGCGTGCCTCAGGACTTCCAAGCCGCTGCTGATAGTCAGCTACACTCTTACATGCAGCCTGCGCGCGTGGGTCGCTTGGGTGAATCTCTAACGACAGTAAGGTCACTGCTGAACCCCTCAGGCGGGGTGTTGGCTATCAAAGCGGGAGACAACATGAATTACCTCACACTCAGCGATCTGCTCTTGTGGTGCGCGGTGCTTAATTACCTGGTGTTGTTGTTGTGGTTCGCGGCCTTCTGCCTCGCCCATGAGTGGATGTTCAGGTTGCATGGACGCTGGTTCCGATTAACTGCGGCGCAATTCGATAGCCTTCACTATGGTGGGATGGCCGCTTACAAGATCGGCATCCTGCTGCTGAATCTTGTGCCCTACATTGCTCTGAGGATCATCACCCACCATGCCGGCTAGCCCTGGCTGCAGCGGTTGTGGAAAGTTCAGCGGTGCCCTGGGCACCTGCGTACGCTGAACCTTCGGGTTCGACGATACCGGGCACAGATTCCGGGGGTAGGCAAAATGGACGCTAAGGCTGACAAGATCTACTGCTTTCGGGCCCGGCGCCGCGGCCGCGGTTGGGGCTGCCCAGCTCGGCGCCCGGCTGGATATTTTTACTGAGCTGGTTTGCGCTGCTGTTTATCTTCATCGTGCCCTTGCTGCCGCGGCACCCGATGGGATTCATCAGCGCGCTGGCCCTGTGGGCCTCGATCTACGTTCTCATCTGTTATACCCAGGGTGAGCCGATGCCACCGAAAAACGGCGCGAGCGGCTGATGCACGCCGCTTGCTCGGGTAGCTTCCCATTGACTGCTTTGGACACTTGATTCATTGAGGAGCCGACATGCTGCAACTGAGGCCCAATTGCGAGTGCTGCAACCGCGATCTGCCGCCGGACTCCGGCGCGGCGCTGATCTGCTCGTTTGAATGCACATTCTGCTCGGATTGCTCGGGCAGGCTCTTGCAGGGGCGTTGCCCAAACTGTGGCGGTGAGTTGCTGCAACGCCCGCGCCGAGCTGCGGCGGTGCTTGCCAGGCATCCGGCCTCGACCGTGCGTGTCCTGAAGTCCGGCGGCTGTACGTCCGCAGCGTGAAGGTCGGGGCGCTGCCCGGCGCCCGGTCTCAGTCGATACTTAACTTGTCTGTCTGGCGCACTTCGACGTAGTCTTGCCCACTATCGCCCCTTAAGAAAAGCGTGTGGGGCGCTTCGACCAGAAAGGCTTGGCGGCTCATGACGGGCCTCGGGGACTTCACATTGGCAACGGATTGCCTGCGACGCCGACTCAAGAACGCGCTGCTCAGGAGCACGTCCATCAAGTTGCCGCTATCACCCTTCGAGCTGCTGCATGCGACGGCCGGCGGCATTGTCGTGACGGCGACGGTTGCCTCGCCGCATCACATGCTGTTGCCAAAGCCAGTGACACACGCCCAGCCTCATGGGCGCCCGTGCGCGGGGTCCCGATGCCATGCCAACATCCGGCGGCTTCCGGCTCGGAGCCGCTCATGATGGGCCCGCCCGGCCATCAATGGCCGTTGCCGTCTCGACCGGATACTTCAATCCTCCCGTGAACGGGCTCGCGGGGTTACTCGCGATGCTTGTGTTGTTCCTGCTGGTCGGCTGCCAGCGCACGCGCACCGCCGATGCGCTGACCTGCCCATTCTCTGCCGGCGACTACACGCACCAGATCGCAGCCGCCAGTGATTGGGATACGCTGTACACCCTGTACAAGGACAATGCGGCCCGGTGCCCTGCAAGCGCTGCGGAAGCCACTTATTCACGCCAGCTCGTACTGCTCCTGGCGCGACAATGGCGGGAACTGCCCGCTGTCATCCAGGCGGCCCAACGCGATCCGGCACTCGAGGGCTTCATCTATGGGCATATCGACCAACATGCCGGGGCCGCGGAGCTCAAATAGCTGCTTGAAAACGCCCGGCGGCAATGCCCGACCGGTGCCAGCGCGTTTTGCGAGCAGCTGGCGTGGCACGCGCAGGCGGCGCTGATCGCCCAGGGTATTTCGACCTAGCCGCCACCGCCGCACCCTGTGAAACTTGCTTCCTGCGACAGGCTCCAGGGCGCGCGCTGCTGTCGGTAGCAGATAACAGTTTTGCGGGGCGCATCAAAGTGAATGTTCCTGTCCCCAAACCGCCCTCTGGGTCTCCTGGTCCAAGAGGGCAGCGACGCTGCCGACCGATGTCACCGAGGATACGATCCGCCGGGTTGCCCTACCGCTGGGCTTTGTCGATGTGAAAGTCTGCGCGGTGACCGGAGTTTGGTCCGGACTCAAGCTTGTGATCCGCAAAGAACTTCGCAGTTAGAATCAGGCGCAATGCGCGAGGAGGACCTGAATGGATGCCGATGACCGGAGCCTTGATATGCAGCCGCTCGTGCGTTCTTCGCGCGATGTCATTATCCGAGCCGAGAACTGGGCGGCGGCAAGTCAGTTCTATACCACCGTGCTGGGGTTGCCGGTCACCCACCAGGCCGAAGGATTACTCGGCTTCGAGACTGGCAGCTTCTGTCTGTACCTCGAGCAAGGTCCCGCACACGGTGCGGTATTCGAGTTTCTGGGTCCCGATGTCCAGGCTGCCAAGCGGCGCCTGCTCGCCGCCGGCTGTGTGGTGCTTGAAGAGGATGCCACGGTGCCGCGCTGTTACCTGCGCGATCCCTTCGGCCTGATGTTCAACCTGGGACAGGCCGCCGTCCCTGAAGCGTAGTGCGCGCCTGATTCCGGTGCCTGTCGCCAACACATGCTGTGCCATGATTTGCGCGCCCACGTCAGGAGTGCGCCGCATACTTGCTGCCACTTGTGGTGTCGGTGCGAGGCCGCCAGCTGGCTGGCATTGAGCGCTCCAAGTACCCGGACGGATGCATCCTGCGCCGTGAAGCGCGATCTTCCTGCCGAAGTGGGCAACCGCCGGCGTGCACCTGCCACGCGAGGCCGGTGCATTGCGCTCCAAATTCAGGAGTATCCTAGCGACCGGGCCAGGATCACCGGGGGCCGACAGATGTCTGGGGTACGCGCCCAAACACTACCCATTGCCTCTGCACGGAGCCGCTGACCATGGCGCACTTCCAGCTTGCCCAGCTTAATGTCGCGCGCATGAGGGCGCCGCTCGAGGCGCCGCTGATGGCCGGATTTGTAGCGCGGCTCGATGAGATCAATAAGTTGGCCGAAGCGGCGCCGGGGTTCATCTGGCGGCTGCAGACCGAGGAGGGCGATGCCACGGCACTGCGGCCCTTCGATGCGGATCTGCTGGTGAACCTTACCGTCTGGGCGGATCTGGAGTCGCTGGCCAGCTTCGTGTACCGCACAGCACACTCGGAGCTGATGCGACAGCGGCGCAGCTGGTTCAGCCAGGAGCCGGAGGCGACGCTGGTCCTGTGGTGGATCCCGAGCGGTGATCTGCCGACCGTGGACCAGGCCGCCGAGCGCCTCGCGCTGCTGCGTCGCCACGGGCCGACCGCGCGCGCCTTCACTTTCCGCCAGCCCTATGCCCAGGATGGTACGGCCTGAACGCTTGGCGCCGTCCATTTGCTAGGCACTCGGGCACTGACCGATAATTGCGCCGTCAGAAGATCGATCGGCGGATCCGGCCGCGACCCGCGGTCCTGCGCCGCAGAGACTGGGAGAGAGTGATTTTCATGCGCTACCTGCTGATCGCTGCCGCTATGGTGCTGCTGAGGCCGGTTTTCGCTGCTGACCCGCTGGCGGCCAGCGATGAGCAGTTTGCAGCCGCCTTCCGCTGCCCCGAGACGCTCGCCGATGATGCGGAACGCAACCGCGCCAATGAGCAGTTTTCTGCCTGGATCCACGCCCACCATGCCAACTGGAGCCTGCAACAGATCCTGCAGTTTCGTGCCGGTCTCCTGAGCACGCACAGCTGCCAGACTGCCCTGACGCGCGTGCCCGAGCCCGCCGAGCCGGGCCACTAGGCAGGCGCGTCCGGGCAATGAGTGGCCTGCGCATCAGTCACACGCTGCGTCCCGAAGACCTGGCGGTGGTGCACGATTACCTCTCTGGCCAGGCCTACTGGTCGCGCGGTATCCGGCTCGCCACTCTGCAGGCTGCCGTCGCACAGTCCTTGTGCTTTGCCGGCTTCCATAGCGGGGCGCTGGTGGCCTTCGCGCGCGTGATTTCCGACTACGCCACTTTTGCGAACCTGGTCGATGTTTTTGTGCTGCCGGCACACCGCGGCCAGGGCCTGGCGCGCGAACTGCTGCAGGCGGTCATGGCGCACCCGCAACTGCAGGGTCTGCGCCGCTTCACTCTTGCGACCAGCGATGCACACGGGCTGTATACGAAGTTCGGCTTTACGCCGCTGGCCCGGCCCGAGCGCTTCATGGAACGCTACGATGCGCTCGTGTACGAGCGCCCGTCATAAGGCGCGCGCGCACGGAGCTGCCAGCATGCCTCTGAGTGTGCCGGATCTGATCACGGCGCCACGCCTGCAGATGCATCGGCTGGCTCGATCTGATCTCGAGGGGCTGATGGCGGTCAATGGTGATCCGCAGGTAACCCAATATCTGCCCTACAAAGCGTGGAGCACCTCGGCCGATGCCGAGGCCTGGTACCTGCGCATGGAGAATCTGCAAAAAGACGGCACTGCGATCCAGTGGGTCATCGCGCGCAATGACACTTTGGAGCCGATTGGCACCTGCCTGCTGTTTCGCTATGAGCAGGCGTCCGAGTGCGCCGAGCTGGGCTACGTGCTGGCGCGCGCCTACTGGGGGCAGGGCTGGATGAGCGAGGCGCTGAGCGCTGCGATCGACTGGATATTTGGCAGCACACCGCTTCGTCGGCTCGAAGCCTACGTCGATGGGCGCAACGCCGCTTCCTCGCGGCTGCTGCAACGGATCGGCTTCGTGGCCGAGGGCAAACTGCGTGAGCGCTGGCTGGTGCGGGCGGAATTGACCGATGCGAATATCTACGGGATGCTGCGCCGGGAGTGGCGCCGCACCTGAACGGCTGCTACAGCGCAGCTGCCGCCCCAGAGTCTGCAGACCATGCAGTTTATTCACCAGCATCTGATTGCGCTGATGTGGCTCGCCTGGGCCCTGTACTGGCTGATTTCGGCCCGCGGCATCAAGTCCCCGGTGCGACGCGAATCGCGGCTCTCGCGCTGGCTGCATTTTGGCCCGCTGCTCGTGGCCGGCTGGCTGCTGTGGACCAGGCATCCCCTCTGGGCCCCGCTGTCGATTCCATTCATGGCGCGCTCCGGACTGACCTTCTGGATCGCCGCCGCCGTGACCGCCAGCGGGTTGCTGTTCAGCGTCTGGGCACGCGTGCGCCTGGGTCGCAACTGGAGCGGCAGCGTCACGATCAAGGCCGATCACGAGCTGATCAGCACCGGTCCGTACCGGTTGGCGCGCCATCCGATCTATGCCGGGCTGCTGCTGGCGTTGGCCGGCACCGCGCTGATTGTGGCCGAGTGGCGCGGCGCGCTCGCCTTCCTGATCGCGTTCCTCGCGCTGTGGCGCAAGCTCAGGCTCGAGGAGCGCTGGTTGCGCGAGCAGTTCGGGCAGGCCTATGGCGACTACGCCCAACGCGTCGCAGTGCTGGTGCCGTTCCTTATGTGAGCGTGTGGCCCGGGTTCGACGGGCCTTACTTGGGTAACTGCTGCGTGCTCCAGCCGCCGCCGAGCGCCTCGATCATCGATATGCTGGTGGTCAGGCGCGTCTGCAGCACCGTGAGCGCGGCCTGCTCGGCCGAGAAGGTGGTGTTCTGAGCCGTGATCACGCTGCTGTAAGGCACAGTGCCGGCCTTGTATTGATTCAGTACCAGCCGTTCGGCCTCTTTGGCCATCTTGACCGTCTCATCCTCGACTACCGCTTGCTGCTCAAGGATCCGCAGCGTGGCCAGATCATCCTCGACCTGCTGGAATGCGGTCAGCGCCGTCTGGCGATAATTGTCGACGCTCTGATCGTAGACCGCACGTGCCTGTGCGGTCTGGGCGCGGCGGAGCCCACCATCAAACAGCGATACCGCGAGCTCCGGCCCGAAGGACCACACGCGGTTGGAGGCGGTGATCAGGTTGCTCAAGGTGCTGCTCTGGTAGCTGCCTGAGCCTGCCAGCGTCAGGCTTGGGAAGTAGGCCGAGATCGCCACACCGATCAGCGCGTTCTCGGACTGCATCTTGCGCTCAGCTTCGGCAACGTCAGGGCGTCGCTCCAGCAGGCTCGAGGGCAGCCCCACCGGCACCGTGGGCACGTCGGCCGGCATCGTCGGGACCGGGGCGATCGAGAAGGCCGAGGGCAACTGGCCCACCAGCACGGCAATGGCATGCTCAAGCGTCGCGCGCTGGATGCCGGCGTTGATCTGCTGCGCCTGGCTTGCCAGCAATTGCGTCTGCGCGGTCACGACGTCGGCCTTCGCGGCCACACCCACCGCATACTGGTTCTGGGTGATCTTGAGCGATTTCTGCTCATCATCGACCGTCTGATCGAGAATGCGCTTGAGCTCATCCTGGGCGCGCAGCTGGAAGTAATCCGAAGCCAATGTCGCCTGTTCCAGCAGGCGCGTACCGGCCAGCGCCGCGGCGCTCGACTGCGCGGCCGCGAAATTGCTCTCGACCGAGCGGCGGACCGCTCCCCACACATCCAGTTCCCAGCTGGCCGAGGCGCCCACCGAGTAAGTGCTGGTCAAAGTGCTTGGGCCGGAGCCCAGCCCCTGCACGGACTGGCCCTGCTGGCGCGTGTGCGCTGCCGACCCGCTGATCGTGGGCCAGAAGCCGGCCTTTGATTGATCCACCAGCGCCTGGGCCTGGCGGTAGGCATCGGCCGCAGCTTTGAGGGTCTGGTTGGACACATCGATCTGCTGCTCGAGCTGCTCGAGCACCGGATCCTTGAACATCTGCCACCACGGCCCGCGATCGAGGGTGTCGGCCGGCTCGCTCGGCTTCCAGTCCCCCAGTTCCTTGAAGCTCGCGCCGCTGTCAGCGGGGGGCCGTTTATAGTTGGGGCCCACGGCGCAGGCACTGACGAGTGCCGTGCCCAGTGTGACTAGCAGGATGCGGGGAAGTGGACTCATGTCGTTACCTGTGGGAGTTTCGGGTCATAACCCGACGGCGACGCGCGTCGCGAAGCCTTGCGCGTGAAGCGCATGCGCGCCCGGTCGATGTACAGATACACCACCGGCGTCGTATAGAGTGTCAGCAGCTGGCTCACGAGCAGGCCGCCGATCATCGAGATGCCCAGCGGCCGGCGCATCTCGGTGCCATCGCCCGAAGCCAGCGCCAGCGGCAGAGCGCCGGCGATCGCGGCGCACGTGGTCATCATGATCGGGCGAAAGCGCAGCGAGCAGGCGCGCGCGATCGCGGCGCGCGCATCGAGCCCGAGGTTGCGCTGCGCGTCGATCGCAAAGTCGATCATCATGATCGCATTCTTCTTGACGATACCGATCAGCAGCAGGATGCCGATGAAGGCGATCAGGCTGAGCTCATTGCCGGTGGCCATCAGCGCCAGCAGCGCGCCCACGCCAGCCGAGGGCAGCGTGGAGATGATGGTCAGCGGATGGCTGTAGCTTTCGTAGAGAATGCCGAGCACTACGTAGATGGCGACAAAGGCGGCCAGCAGCAGCAGTGGCAGCGCCGAGGAGGATTGCTGGAACTGGCGTGCGGTGCCGTAGGCACCGCCGCTGATCGAGGTGGGCATATGAATCTGCTGCATCGTGCGCTCGATGGCGGCCAGGCCGACGCCGATGGTCTCGCCCTCGGGCAGATTGAAGGCAATCGAGGTCGAGGCCGAGGTACCGGTGTGATTGACGCTCACCGGCGTGGTGTTGGTCACCACCTTGGCGAAGGCCGAGAGCGGTACGACCGCTTCCCGGCTGATGCTGACGGCCGAGCCGGTGTTGCTGCCGCGGCCGGCGCTGGCGAGCGAATTGGAGGCCGCGTTACGCTGCGCATCCTCGGCCACGGAACTCGCGCTCTTGCCGCTGGCCGAGCCATTGCTGGACTTGAGCACCACCGTACCGGCGACCGCCTGCGTGGACTGCGTGCCGCTGACCGCGCCGCCGGCGGTGCTGATATAAAAGTCATTCAGCTCTTCCGGGTGCTGCCAGAACTCCGGGGCGACTTCCATGACCACCTTGTACTGCTGCGGACTGTAGGGGTTGTAGATGGTTGAGACCTGCGACTGGGCGTAGGCATCGCCGAGTGCATTGTCGATCTGCGCGGCGGTCAGCCCGAGACGGGAAGCGCTGTCGCGATCGATTGACAGATCGGTTTCGAAGCCGCCAGGTTGCAGGTCAGTGTCGACATCCTCGATCTCCGGCACATCCTGCAGCGCGGTGCGCAGCTTGCCGGACCAGGTGCGCAGCTCCGCCAGATCATCGCCGAGCAGCGTGTACTGATATTGCGAGTTGCCCCCGCGCCCGCCGCCACCGCCGCCGATATCCTGGACCGCCTGCAGAAAGGTCTGCACGCCGGTGATCCGGTTGAGCTGCGGGCGCAGGCGGCCAATCACCTGATCGGCAGTCTGCTTGCGCTCGGACAGTGGCTTGAGCGAGATGCTCAGGTTGGCACTGGCACTGCCGCCACCGCCACCGGGCCCACCACCGCCGGCACCGACCGTGCCGACCACGCTCGCAATCGCCGGGTCCTTCTGCAGCAGGTCGACCACCTGGATGAGCTTGCTCTTCATCAGCTGGAAGGAGGAGGTCGCATCGCCGCGGATGCCACCACGCAACTGCCCGGTATCCTGCTGCGGCATGAAGCCCTTGGGTATCACGACATACATAACCACGTTCAGCGCCACCGTCAGCACCAGGATCGCCAGCATCAGCGGCGCATGTGCGAGCGCCCACCCGAGCGTATGCTCATACTTGCCGCGCAGCCAGGTGAAGCCGCGCTCGAACGCCGGCGAAATACGCCCCGGCTTGCGCTTGCTGCGCCAGCCGAGCATGCGCGAGCACATCATCGGCGTGGTGGTCAGCGAGACCACCAGCGAAATCAGGATCGCGACCGTCAGCGTCCCGGCAAATTCCTTGAAGAGCTTCCCGGCTATGCCGCCCATGAACTGGATCGGTATGAATACGGCGACCAGCGACAGGCTCATCGACACGACCGTGAACCCGACTTCGCGTGCACCGAGCAGCGCCGCCTCCATGCGCTTCATGCCAGCCTCGATGTGGCGCGTGCTGTTCTCCATGACGACGATGGCATCGTCGACCACGAAGCCGGTGGAGATTGTGAGCGCCATCAGCGAGAAATTATCGAGGCTGTAGCCGAGCAGGTACATCGCACCGAAGGTACCGATCAGCGACACCGGCACCACCACTGCCGGAATGATCGCCGCGCTCGGGCTGCGCAGGAACATATACACGACCATGATCACCATCAGCACCGCCAGAAACAGCGTGCGCTCGACCTGCTTGAGCGAGGCGCGGATCGTGACCGAGCGGTCGTTGGTGATCGCCAGGTCGATCTTCGGATCGATGTTGGCCTTGAGGTAGGGGATCTCGGCCTTGACCGAGTCGACCACGCTGATGATGTTGGCACCGGGCTGCTGCGTCACCTGTACCTGAATCGCCGGCTTGCCGTTGTAGATACCGAAGTTGCGGATGTTCTGCGTGGCGCCGTCCTGGATGTCACTGACGGTGGCGACATCCCCTAAGCGCACCGTGGCATTGTCGCGGTTGGCAATGATCAGCGAGCGGTAATCAGCAGCGGTACGGGCATTGTCATTGGTATAGATCTGATAGCGCAGACTGCCGGTCTCGATCGCCCCTTTGGGGGCATTGGCATTGGCATTGGAGATCGCCGCGTTGATATCCTGCAGGCCGATGCCGTACTTGGATAGCTTGAGCGGATTGATTTCGACACGCACCGCCGGCAGCGCGCTGCCATTGATGCTCACGTTGCCGACGCCCTTGAGTTGCGAGAGACGCTGCAGTATCACGGCGTCGGCCGCATCATAGATCTGGCCCTGGGTCAGAACGTTCGAGGTCAGGGCCATTTCCAGGATCGGGAAGCTCGAAGTGTTGAGCTTGCGGTAGAAGGGATTGCTGGTCAGCGCCGAGGGCAGATCCGCATGCGCGCCGACAATCGCCGCCTGCACGTCGCGGGCTGCGCCATCGATATCGCGGTCGATTCCGAACACCAGCTGTATGTTGCTCGAGCCGACGCTGCTCGAGCTGGTCATGTCATCGACATCGGCAATCGCGCCCAGATGGCGCTCGAGCGGCGTCGCCACGCTGCTGGCCATCACCTCGGGGCTCGCCCCGGGCAGGTTGGCCGAGACGAAGATCGCCGGCGCATCGATCTTCGGGAGCGGCGCCACCGGCAGCAGGTTGAAGGCCAGCCCGCCCGCGAGCGCCACCCCGAGTGTCAGCAGAATTGTGGCGACCGGGCGCGCGATGAAGGGGGCGGAGAGGTTCATGAGGGCTCGTGCAGCGCCTTGCCCTCGTCGGCGGGCTCGAGCGGCGCGTTGCGCTGCCACCAGGCGCGCAGTCGCAGCGACCAGCGATCGAACAGCAGGTAGATCACCGGCGTCGTGAACAGGGTGAGCACCTGGCTGACCAGCAGCCCACCGACGATACTGACGCCGAGCGGATGGCGCAGCTCCGAGCCCGTGCCGGTGCCGAACATCAGCGGCAGAGCGCCGAAGATCGCCGCCACGGTGGTCATCAGAATCGGGCGGAAGCGCAGCAGGCAGGCCTGGTAGATCGCCTCGCGCGGGCTCTTGCCTTCCAGGCGCTCGGCATCGATCGCGAAATCGATCATCAGGATCGCATTCTTCTTGACGATGCCGATCAGCAGGATGATGCCGATGAGCGCGATGATCGTCAGATCATCGCCAGCGATGATCAGGGCCAGCAGCGCGCCGATGCCGGCCGAGGGGAGCGTGGAGAGAATCGTAATCGGATGGATGAAGCTCTCGTAGAGCACACCGAGCACGATGTACATCACGACCACCGCCGCCAGCAATAGCAGCAGCTCGTTGCTGAGGTTGCTGCGGAACGCGAGCGCCGCGCCCTGGAAGGTGGTCGTGACGCTCGCTGGCATCCCCAGCTGCTGTTCGGCGCTTTCAATCGCCTGGACCGCCGAGCCGAGCGAGGCGGTGCCGGCCAGATTGAACGAGACCGTCGTGGCCGGAAACTGCGCCAGGTGATTGATCAGCAGCGGGCGGGTCTGCTCTTGTACTGAGGCGATCGCCGAGAGTGGCACCTGACCGCCCCCGGCCGAGGGCACGTAGATCGAATCGAGCGCCTTGAGCGAATTCTGCAGCTTCGGATCCGCCTCGATGATCACGCGGTACTGGTTCGATTGCGTGAAAATGGTCGAGACGATGCGCTGGCCGAAGGCATCGTAGAGCGCGTTGTCCACGGTGCCGACACTGATACCAAAGCGTGCCGCGGAATCCCGATCGATCGTGATATAGGCGGCGAGCCCTTTGTCTTCCTGGTTGCTGGTGACATCGGCCAGCACCGGCACTGATTGCAGCGCGGCGATGAGCTTGGGCGCCCAGGTCGACAGCTGGGTCACATCGGAGGCCTGCAGCGTGAACTGGTACTGCGTGCGGCTGACGGTCGAATCGAGGGTCAGATCCTGCACCGCCTGCATGTAGAGCTGAATGCCCGGAACATCGGCGGTCTCATCCTGCAGCCGGCGGATCACACCGGCGATGTTGCCGCTGCGATCGCCCTTGGGCTTGAGGTTGATCAGAAAGCGCCCACTGTTGAGTGTGACGTTGGACCCATCCACGCCGATGAAGGAGGACAGGCTCACCACATCCGGATCCTTGAGGATTGCAGCGGCCAGCGCCTGCTGGCGGTCGGCCATTGCCGCGTAGGATATCGTCTGGGTGGATTCGGACACGCCCTGAATCAGGCCGGTGTCCTGTGCCGGAAAGAAGCCTTTGGGAATCAGGAAGTACAGCAGTACGGTGATGGCCAGGGTTCCGGTGGCACACCACAGGGTGAGCGTCTGATGATCGAGCACCCAGGTGAGCTGCTTGCCGTACCAGGCCACGATCCGGCCAAACCAGGGCGCGTGCGCATGCGGATCGGCCTCGGCAGGCGCGGGCCGATGGCGCAGCAGCTTGGCGCACAACATCGGCACCAGGGTCAGTGAGACCACGGCCGAGATCAGGATGGTCACAGCCAGGGTTACCGCGAATTCGCGGAACAGCCGCCCCACCACATCCTGCATGAACAGCAGCGGGATCAGCACTGCCACCAGCGAGACGGTCAGCGAGATGATCGTGAAGCCGATCTGCCCGGCGCCCTTGAGCGCTGCGGCCAGCGGCTCCTCGCCCTGCTCGATGTAGCGCGAGATGTTCTCGATCATCACGATCGCATCATCGACCACGAAGCCGGTGGCGATCGTGAGCGCCATCAGCGAGAGGTTGTTGAGGCTGAAATGCGCCAGGTACATCACGCTGAATGTGCCGACCAGCGACAGCGGCACCGACAGGCTCGGGATCAGCGTCGCCGGGATGTTGCGCAGAAACAGAAAGATCACCAGCACCACCAGCACTACGGCCAGGGCCATCTCGAATTGCACGTCGGTGACTGAGGCGCGGATCGTGGTGGTGCGATCGGTCAGGATCTGCAGGTCGACGCCGGCCGGGAGCGAAGCCCGCAGCTGCGGCAGCATCGCCTTGATCGCATCGACGACATCGATGACATTGGCGCCCGGCTGTCGCTGCACGTTAATCAGCAGCGCAGGCGTGGTGTTCATCCAGCCGCCGAGCTTGGTGTTCTCGGCACTGGTCTCGAGCTTGGCAACATCGCTCAGGCGCACCGGCGCATTGTTCTTGTAGCCGACGATGATCTTGGCGTACTCATCCGAGCTCATCAGCTGGTCGTTGGCGTTGATCGTGTAGGCGCGCGTCGGGCCGTCGAAAGTGCCCTTGGGGCCGTTCTGGTTGGCGACGCTGATCGTCGTGCGCAGGTCATCGAGATTCAGGCCAAAGGCGGCCAGCGCCTGCGGATTGATCAGCACGCGCACCGCCGGGCGCTGTCCGCCGCTGATACTGACGACGCCGACGCCCTTGAGCTGGGAGATCTTCTGCGCGATGCGGGTATCGGCCAGATCCTCGACGCTGGTCAGCGGCATGACCTTCGAGGTCATGCCGATGGTGAGCACCGGCGCATCGGCCGGATTGACCTTGGCATAGATCGGCGGGGCCGGCAGATCCTGGGGCACCAGGTACTGTGCGGCGCTGATCGCCGCCTGCACTTCCTGCTCGGCGATATCGATCGCCAGCGACAGATCAAAGGTCAGTGTGATGACCGAGGCACCCCCCGAACTGGTCGATGCCATCTGGCTTAAGCCCGGCATCTGCCCGAACTGCTTCTCCAGCGGCGCGGTCACCGCCGAGGTCATCACCTCGGGGCTTGCGCCCGGATAGAAGGTCTGCACCTGGATCGTCGGGTAGGAGACTTCCGGCAGCGCCGAGAGCGGCAGCTCCTTGTAGGCCACCATGCCCAGGACCAGGATCGCGATCATCAGCAGCGTGGTCGCAACCGGCCGCAGAATAAATATGCGTGAAGGGTTCATCGATGCCGGTCCGTCCTCGAGTGCAGGGGCTGCCGATCAGGAACGGAAGCTTAAGGAGGCGGGCCGCCGGGCGGCGGACCGTCCGGTGGGGGGCGGCGACCCGGGCGCGGACCTTTGCGGGCACCCGGTACCGCGGCCGGTGCCGGTGTGTTCGAGGGCAACTGCACCGTGGCGCCATCGCGCAAGCGATCACCGCCCTGGGTCACGACGACATCGGAGGCTTTCAGGCCGCTGGTGACGGCCACGCGCTCGCCATCGACGGTGCCGAGCGTGATCGGTTGCACTGAGACCGTGCTGTCGGCGCCGACCAGATAGACAAAGGTACTGTTCACGCCGTTGGGCGCGCCGTGCTGTACGGCGGCCACCGGGATGATCACCTGGTTCTGCAGCGTGTCGACCAGCAGCTGGATGTTGACGAACTGGTTCGCGAACAAGGCGCCGTCCTTGTTGTCGAACAGCGCCCGCAGCTTGACGGTGCCGGTGCTCGGATCAATCTCGTTGTCGAGGGTGAGCAGCTTGCCGTCGGCGAGCTTGGTGGTATTGGGCTTGTCCCAGGCCTCGACCGTCAGTGTGGCGCCGCTGGCCAGGCGTTTCTGAATCTGCGGCAGGTTATCTTCGGGCAGCGGAAAAATGATCGACATCGGCGAGAGCTGCGTGACGACGACGATGCCGTTGGCAAGCGCCGGCGTGATGTAGTTGCCCTGGTCAACCTGACGCAGGCCCACGCGCCCGGTCACCGGCGAGACGATGTGGCAGTAGCCCAGATTCACCTTGGCGGTGGCGACCGCCGCTTCATCGCTTGCCACCGTCCCCTCGTACTGCTTGACCAGTGCCCGCTCGGTATCGAGCGTCTGGCCTGCGATCGAGTCCTGGGCCACCAGCGTCTCGTAGCGCTTCTCATCGAGCATCGCATCGGCCAGTTGCGCCTGGTCGCGGTGCAGATTGCCCTGGGCCTGATCGAGTGCGGCCTGGTAGGGCCGAGGATCGATCTGCGCCAGGAAATCTCCCGCGCGCACCGGCTGGCCTTCCTTGAAGCCGATGGTCTGCAGCTGGCCGCTGATCTGGCTCTGGACGGTGACCGTTGCGAGCGGCGTGACGGTGCCGAGGGCCGGCAGTTTGACGGCGATATCCCCGGTGGTGGCCGTGGCGACCGCCACCGCCATCGGACCCATCATGCCCGGCGGGCGGCGTAGCCCCGGCACCTGGATGTTCTGGCCGTGACGGATGATCAGGTAGATCATGAGGCCCAGTGCAATCAGCCCCGCGGCCAGGATCAGGGACAGCACCGGGCGGGTGCGGATGAAACCCCGCGGATCGCGCCAGGTCGGCTGTGGCCCAGAGAGGGGGAATTGGCTCGGCACTTCATTCATTGTTGATGCTCATCCAGTCTCGTAAACATTCGCCGGGGGCGCATTAGACGGTAATTCCTTGTCACTGGCCACCGCGATCCAGCAAGCGCCGAGGCCGCTGGAGCGGCACCGCTAAGCGCTCTCAAGGATCGGCCCGCGCGAGCCTGACGCCGATCCGGGGGTGTAGATCGTGGGCTCGCCTGCGGACCGTGGGCTCGAACCGCTCGTGAGAGACGGCCCATACCCTGACGGCGCCTACCCTAGCGTGGCCGCGGTCAAGGGTCTGGCAATGAGGGCAATCTTTATTCAAGCATTGTGAAGGCCCTCAGCCGCCAGAGTTCCGCGCCGAGCCGCGCGCCCCAGCCGGTCAATGACTGATACTGCTTTGCAGCAAACAGGCCCGCAGATCGTAAGTGTCGGCCGCCGTAATTTGAACCTCGGCAAATTCCCCGACCCGGGTCGAGCCGTTGGCGGCAAAGCGCACCAGCCCATCGATCTCTGGGGCATCCCCCGGACCGCGGGCGATTGCGGTGCCCGCTTCCACGCGGTCGATGAGCACCCGCATGGGCCGCCCGACCTGCGCGGCCAGACGGCGGCGGCTGATCTGGCCGGCCAGGGCCATGAAGCGCTCATAGCGTTCCTCTTTCAGCGCTTCGGGTACCGGATCACCGAGTCCATTGGCCACGGCGCCCTCGACCGGCGAGTACTTGAAGCACCCGACCCGATCGAGCTCGGCACTGGCGAGCCACGCGAGCAGTTCCTCGAACTCAGCTTCACTCTCGCCCGGGAATCCGACGATGAAGGTGCTGCGGATCGTCAGCTGCGGGCACTCGGCCCGCCAGCGCGCGATGCGCTCAAGGGTGTTCTCGGCATGCGCCGGCCGGCGCATGCGCTTGAGCACCGAGGGACTGCCATGTTGAAACGGGATATCCAGGTACGGCAGCACGCCCTCTTCGTTCATCAGCGCGATGATCTGATCGACATGGGGGTAGGGATAGACATAGTGCAGCCGCACCCACACGCCGAGCGTCCCCAGCGCCTGCGCCAGCGGCAAGAAGCGGGTTTCCAGGTGCTCCCCGCGCCACTCGGCGCTGCGATAGCGCAGATCACTCCCGTAGGCGCTGGTGTCCTGGGAGATCACCAGCAGTTCGCGCACGCCAGCGCGCACCAGCTGCTCGGCCTCGCGCAGCACTTCATCGATCGGGCGCGAAGCCAGCAGTCCGCGCAATGCCGGAATGATGCAGAAGCTACATTTGTTATTGCAGCCCTCGCTGATCTTCAGATACGCATAGTGGCGCGGCGTGAGCCGGATGCCCTGCGGGGGTAGTAGATCGATACGCGGATCGTGCGGGCGCGGCAGGTGTGTGTGCACTGCCTCGAGGACCGCGTGGGTGGCATGCGGTCCGGTGATGGCGAGCACCTTCGGATGCCGCTCGCGAATGCGCTCGGGGTTCGCTCCCAGGCAGCCGGTGACGATGACGCGCCCATTCTCCTCAAGCGCCTCGCCAATGGCCTGCAGCGATTCATCAATCGCCGCGTCGATGAAACCGCAGGTGTTGACCACGACCAGGTCGGCGCCAGCGTAGCCCGGGGCAATATCATAACCCCGAAGTTTCAGTTCGGTAATCAGCCGTTCGCTGTCCACCAGTGCCTTGGGACAGCCTAAGCTTACGAAGCCGACCGACGGGGCGCGCGGGTGGGATCGCACGTTGGGCTTGCGTGCGCTCATAACGGGTCAGGCTCCGACCGGAGCGGTCCGGTACAATCCAAGGGTATCCCGTGCATAGTACACGACCCGGCTCCGCAGGTTCTGCCCATGGCGTTCGATGAGGCTTATTACAAGCGTTTTTACTTCGATCCAAAGACCGCGGTCACCTCGCGCGCCGAGATGCGCGATCGGGCGCGCCTGATCGCCGCTGCCACCCAGTACGTGGGACTGCCGGTGCGGCGCATCCTGGATGCCGGCTGCGGCATCGGGCTGCTGCGCGCGCCGCTCAAGAGGTTCCTGCCGCGCGCCGCCTACACGGGCCTCGAGATGAGCGAGTACCTGTGCGCTCGCTACGGCTGGCGCCAGGGCGCGATCCAGGACTGGCGCGGGCGCGAACGCTTTGATCTGGTGGTCTGCTATGACGTGCTGCAGTACCTGACCAGCGCGCAGGCGCGCAGTGCCATTGTGAATCTTGCGCGCGTCTGCCGCGGCGCACTTTATTTTGGTGCCCTCACGCGCGAGGACTGGGAGCGCAACTGTGATCAGAGCCGCACCGACCGGATCCCCGGTTTGCGCTCGGGCGCCTGGTACCGCCGCGAACTGGGCCGTCATTTCACTGCGTTCGGCTGCGGCCTGTGGCTGCGTCGCGGCGCGCCGCTCGTGACCTGGAATCTCGATGCCGCCGCCTGAGCTGCGGCCTGAGCGGCTGATCGCCGCCTTCGCCGGCGCGGTGCACAGCGGCGCCGCAAGCCCCGCCGTGAACTGTCGGCTGGCGGGCGTGGAGCAGGGCAGTGGGATTGCGCTGGAAGTGCATTTCAGTGGTGCCAGTGCCGAGGCTCCGCTGGGGATACTGCAGGATGTGCGGGTTTTTGAGCAGGGCCGCGAGGGCGCGCGCCACTGGCTGCTGCTGGCGGGCAGTGCGCGCCACGTGGTGCAGGCGCGCTCCGCGCAGGTTCATCGCATGCCACGCGCCGCTTTCTACGCCGCAGTGCCGCCGCCGTCGCTGACCCTTGTAACGCGGCTGGGCTGGGTGCTGCTGCTGAATCTGCTGCGAATCCCAGGCCTCGCGCGCCCGGTCGCCTGGCTTAAGAGTCCATAGCGCATGAGTGATCGCATCCCTGTGACCGTACTGACCGGCTTCCTCGGCTCGGGCAAGACCACGCTGCTCAATCGCATTCTCTCCGAGCAGCATGGCAAGCGCATTGCGGTGATCGAGAATGAGTTTGGCGAAGTCGGCGTCGATCATGAGCTGGTGATCGGCGCGCAGGAGGAGATCTTCGAGACCGCCAATGGCTGCATCTGCTGCACCGTGCGCGGCGATCTGATCCGTGTGCTCGGGCAACTGCGCAAGCGTCGCGAGCGCTTTGATTACATCCTGATCGAGACCACGGGGCTTGCCGATCCCGGACCGGTGGCCCAGAGCTTCTTCGTCGACGAGGATCTGAAAGAGGATTTCGAACTCGATGCGGTGGTGACGCTCGTGGATGCCGCGCACGTGCGGCGCCAGCTGGCCGACTCGCCCACAGCCGCGGACCAGATTGCCTTCGCCGATGTGCTGGTACTGAACAAGACCGATCTGGTCGATGCGGCAACCCTGGCCGCTGTCGAGCAGACTTTGCGTGGCATCAATAGCACGGCGCGCCTGGTGCGCACCGAGCGCGCCAGCCTGCCGCTCGATCAGGTGCTGGATGTGGGCGCGTTCGATCTGGATCGGGCGCTGTCCGTGAACGCCGCATTTCTCGAGCCGCCGCGGCCGTTCGAGTGGGCCGGCCTCTATACGTTGCCGGCCGGCCACGTGAAGCTGCACACCGGCGCGCACGAGTCTGCGCACGATCACGGCCATGATCATGATCATGATCATGA
>Ga0182030_10010410_pt1 | contig 18895 bp, 23 predicted proteins | sample 812S3MmetaG_FD_121299 | JGI IMG/M metagenome (GOLD analysis project Ga0182030, IMG submission 121299) | Permafrost microbial communities from Stordalen Mire, Sweden - 812S3M metaG (Illumina Assembly) | ecosystem: Environmental > Terrestrial > Soil > Wetlands > Permafrost | place: Sweden...
TAGCACGTGATCATAATAAGGTGATCACGCATCTGATACCATGGGATTCTAACGGCTCAATGGAAACGGTAATGACCTGGATAAATGCGGGAGCTATCGGGACATTAACAGAAGTGCACAACTGGACCAACAGGCCGGTGTGGCCGCAATACCCAACGCTTCCCACCGACAAACCTGCTGTGCCAAATGGTTTTGACTGGGATCTCTGGCTCGGCCCGGAAGCAACACGCCCTTATCATCCCAATTATACCAATATGGTTTTCCGTGGCTGGTACGATTTCGGCGGCGGCTCCATGGCCGATATGGGTCATTACAGTTTGTGGACGGTTTTCAATGCGCTGCAACTGACAAGCCCAACGACGGTGATACCTAACCTAAGCCATGTCTGCGGTATGAAAGATCCCGTGCCTTTTCAAATTAAAAACGATTTTTCATTCCCGATGGCGAGCACGGTGCGTTTTAAATATCCCGCAAATGGCGGCAGGCCTGCAGTTGATCTTTGCTGGTATGATGGGGGCATGCGCCCCAACATACCCGAAGAACTCATCGCAGACAATAAAGAACTGCCAGCGGAAGGTATGATGTTCGTTGGCGATAAAGGAAAAATATTAGCTGGCTTCAATGTGCAGAGCCCTCAGGTTATTTCGGGCAAAAAAATGGATGCACCGGCTACTAATACTGACAAGCGCAGCCAAGTTGAGCAAACATCTGCAGCACTGCCATTGTTTGTGGATGCATGCAAAACAGGCAAACAATATGCCGGCAATTTTACTGAAGCAGAATATATCACAGAAGCAATCAATTTGTACGCTGTTTCATTGCGAACAGGCAAATTATTGAAATATGATTCGGGAAATCATCAGATCACGAATCTGACAGACGCAAACAAATATCTGGACCGTGAATACAGACCGGGTTGGGATATCGCTTCCATCTGATAACCATTTTCATTTATTTCAAATTCATTCAATGAAACAAATAAACAGAAGAAATTTTATCGGCAGCACAACAAACGGACTGGCTGCAACAATTGCATTATCGCAAATGCCAATGCTGCTGCAATCATTTCGCAGGTTAAGCGATATGCCCATCGGTTTTCAGACATTTCCTATAAGAGAAATCTTGTCAAAAGATTTTGCAGGCACACTGAAGATGATGGCAGGCCTTGGCTATCAGCTTACAGAAATGTGCTCGCCGCAAGGCTATGCTGCTATTGGCTTTGGTTCTCTGGTAAATACCAGGCCGTCGGAAATAAAAAAGATCATCAATGATGCAGGACTCAGTTGCCCGAGCTGCCACTTTGGTTTCGGGGAACTAAGCCCCGACAAAATTGATGAGCGGATTGAATTTGCGCATCAGTTGGGATTGTCCCAAATGATCTGCTCTACATTCTGGCTGCCAAAAACTGCCACACTGAAAGATTATCAGGAAGCTGCGGATAAACTGAACAAAGCTGCTGAAAAAATAAAAGCAGCAGGGATGCAGGCAGGCTTTCATAACCATGATATGGAATTTGCTAAACTGGAAGACCAACTAATTTATGATGTGTTGATGGCCCGCTTTGATCCGGCGCTGGTGAAGATGCAGTTTCAGACTGAAGTGATCAATCTCGGCTACAAAGCTTCAGATTATTTCAATAAATATCCGGGCAGGTTTATCTCTTCTCATTTGTCTGACTGGACTACAGATAAAAAAGAAGCAGCCATTGGCAATGGCGTGATTGACTGGAAAGAATTTTTCGCAGCCGCAAAAACGGGGGGCGTGAAAAACTTTTTTGTTGAAATGAATTTGGACAAGTTCAAAGACAGCGCTGCTTATATTCATGGGCTTGCATAAGATGAGATTTTAGGATAACTCAAATCCATAACTGAAAAATGGCCTTGCATTGAGGATGAGATTGATCATAACCCTGATTATTATCGGCGGTATGACAAGCAACTGTTTTTTCCAGAACTGGCTGAAAAGTTGAAACATAATAAAAGGCCGCCACTATTTCTCGATAAATATTCGATATAGCAAGAGCATGTTTTTTGAAGAGGAGTGCTAATGCGACAAGAAAACAATCCTTCAATGAAATGAGATGATCTTTTGTTCCTGATGATTTGCTGTCAACAATAAATAGAGACATTGCTACAAAGCCAAGTGACATCGGCGCAAAAGCAATTTACTTCGCTGCAATGAACGCTGACATCAAAACAATAGAGATTTACATCGTTGCAATGCCCATTTACACTCAAACATTAGATGCTGACAGTCTCACAATGGGAACTTACATCAAAGCAAAAGCCATTTACATTCAAACAATAGACGCTGACATCGAAACAATAGACATTTACATCTAAGCATTGGCCATTTACACTGAAGCAATGTCAGGTGACATCAAAACATTGACCAGTTACATCAAAGCAATGGCCGCTGACATCAAAGCATTGACAAGTTACATTGAAGCAAAGACCATTTACATTCAAACATTAGCCACTGACATTCCCGCAATGGGAGCTGACAGTAAAACAATGGCCAATTACATTCAAACATTAGCCATCAACAGTGCTGCAAAAGGCAACTACATTGCGGCAAAAGCCATCAACACTGCAACAATGGCAGGGAGTAGCACCGCTGAATCGGCATCTTGTGTTGAAACTTGCCTTTCCGTGCCCGGCATAGTGCGCCAGTCATCTTATTTTTGGTTCTGCGGCGAGGTCTCCGCTTCGTCATCTTACGTAATTATCTTTTGCGCGGGACTTGCTGCAAATTAAGCAGAGCGATAGCTTTCTTCATTTTTCCGCAACGATATGTCTATTTGAAAGGGTTCTTTTCCGTGTTGATTCTCATTTCGCACTTGTTCAGTTCAATGACTTTGTCATCTTTTATTTTATAATAAAGCCCGTTATGTCTGTCAATCAACAAGCCCCTTACATCATTTATTTTGTTTGATGGTGCTCCGGCCTAAGGTTGTTTGGTGAGCAATTCAATCCGGCGGTCAATACTGAGCAGAGATTCATCAGCTACTTTTGGAGACCATTCTTTTTCGGGATAACCAAGAACTTTAAGGACTCTATTAACGACCCGCTTCTTGATGATTATCTGGTACGCCATGGCTCAGTAGCCCTTTTGTATTCATCGAGGGTTATCGGGTTTTTCATATCATCTTCTTCAGAAAGGTCTTTGAGTTCTTTTAGTTGGTCTTCACTAAGGCTGGCAGTAATGTCGGCATCCTTCACCTTTCCGTAAAATACAAAATCTTCCTTCCGCAGGGAAAGCAGTTCTTCATCATTTGTATTCTCGATATAAACAAGCAGTTCTTGTTTTAAATCGTTTATTGCCATCGATATGATTTTCTCAAATTACAAAATTTCTCCAGTCTCTTAATCGTGCAAGCTTACATTTATTGAACAAAAGACTCATCAAATTTCATTTATGAAATATCCCGATCTGAGCATCTCATGAATGTGAAAAACATAAAATCATTTTACATACCGGGGATGCTGACCTCGCTTGCACTGCCTGTTTTAATGTATTTTTTTGTGCCGGCTAATAAACCAGTTCACAACTGTGTCAGGATGTATCTCCCTTCTGATAATAAAGGTCCTGGATATTTAAGAATATTCTCGAAGTAAGGGGGTATATGATCTTGCAAAAAAGAAAAAACTGATACAGATAGATATTAGGGATCTGCCCGAAAATTCAGCAAAAGAATTTTTGAATGCAAAGAAAATGCTCGTCGGAAAAGAATTGGAGCGCCTGCAGTTTGAACACGACACAACCACGGCGCTGAAAGTAGTGTTTGGCGATGAAACTTCATACGGCGACTTCATGTATGTGTTGAACCTGGCGTTGATCTATCAGGTTAAAAGGTATGCTCTTGTTGATAACGAGTTTTATTTTTTCATAAACCCACCGCCTGCACCTCCGCCAGTTGAACTGAAGACTATTTCCCTGTAAGATTACTTTCGCCTGATATCCAAAGCATATAACGGGAGAGAAAAAAGATATCAGAAACTAAAACCAGCGTGCAGGAATAGTCCGGGATTTTTATCGCCTCCGGGAAGCTCGCCGCCGGGTATCCCGGTCCAGAAACAACCGCAGCACGCAGTTAAACTTGCTGATTCAAACCAAAAGTAACCGCGCAACGGCGGCAAAAGAATCTCCACCCATTCGGGCCACTTTTTCTTTTTTATTTTGTTCTGATTTTTTAATTTAGAGTATTAAACTTTTTCTTATGGATATCAGATCATTTCAAGAACCGCCAACGGGTTCATGGGAAGCAATGAAAGATATAATTAAATCCGTTGAGCATCAATATGAAGAGGGTACTACAAAAGAAGTCAGTTACCACCGTCAATTAGCCCTCATTTATTCAATTCTGAAGCAGCCCGACAAATGCCGTTTTCATGCCGCCAGAGTCCCTGATGATGCCGATGCACTGGAAGTAACTGAGGTAGCGATATCATTGGCAAGGATATTTATTTACGAGAAGAACTTAAAAGAAGCCATTGTCTCTTATGAAAAATGCCTGCGGGTAGAACCTGAAAATGAAGTGGCACTGGATGAAATTGCCTGGTGCTGCTATCATGAAAAAAGATATGATGAAGCAGAAAAATGGTTCCGCAAACTGATTGCAGTAACTGAAGAACCAGACGGCTTTTCGATATGGCAAGGCCTGGGGCTGACCCTCGCAGAACTGAAAAGATATGGTGAAGCAAGATCTTGTTTTGAAAGAGAGCTGGAGCATGAACGTAATAATGTGAACGTCTATTACTATGAACATCTTATTGGTTTGACTTATTCAAATGAAAATGATTTCTACAGAGCATTGTCGCACTTCACCAAAAGCCTGGATGCCAGGCCGGACTATGCGCCCGCACTCAACGATATGGCAGCATTGTATTTTGAACATGAAGCCGATATAAAAACTGCCATTGAATACCTGAAAAAGGCGGAGGAAGTTGCAGATGAAGAAGGAGACGGCTTAATTCTGCAACGGGTTTATATCAATCTTGTGAGGCTTTATGGCCTGATTTCGGATTATGACCAACAGGAACTCTACAATTACAAATTGCTTAGCTTGTTGGGCTTTGGGGATATTGAAATAGATGAGGAAGAAGATGGTGAAGAAGAAGATGGTGAAGAAGAAGAAGATGATGAAGATGATGATGATTTGTAAAGTATGGAATAATACCATGCAAAGTTGTAAGTGTTAGAAATAAGAAATGAAAAAACCGTTTCATCAATCAGCCGCTATGCTATTTGCATAATGTGCGATAGATGAAACGGTTTTCAATTCAGCGTAAACCCAGCTTATCCCTTTGCTGAAAAGATTCTACTATAACAGAACAGGCTCTTTGTTTTTATAACTGATGTTTCCATTTTTTAAATTCAATGATGAGGAAAAAATTACCGCACAAAAATGGGAAATGAAATCCTTTAGAACTCTAACCCATGTTAAAATCGAATTATCTGCATGGCAGCCATCACCGCGACCTCACTGGTGAAACACTAAGGCTATGTTACCCCGGTGCCTTCTTTGCTCACTTTGCGTGAAATCTTTCGTCATCGCAAATGCTCCGCGCAATGGTATATTTCATTAATTTCAGTAAATAGTTTGCGGCGCAGCCTGCAATGGCAGAAAATAGGCTGACAGTAAACCTTATTAATTTGGCTGATGGCTGAATTTTAAAACGGGAGACAAGGAAAAAATAAGAAGGAAAACAAATAAACTTTCACAACTATGGCACAAACAGAAAAATCGCTGGAAGAACCCATGAAATGGTATCATTACATTGCGGCTTTTTTTGCAGGACTATTTTTAACGAATGTGGTCCCTCATTTTGTTAATGGCATTTCAGGGAACCCATTCCCGACGCCATTTTCTCATCCTCCGGGCAAAGGGCTTTCATCTCCTTTGACAAATGTTTTATGGGCGCTATTCAATTTGGTTGCAGGGTATCTGCTTTTCAGGGTTAGCAGGATAAATTCGAAACGCAAATTAGGCTTGTTCATATTTTTAATAGGTGTGATACTTATCAGCGTTATGTGCAGTATTACATTTATGGACAAAGCAAAATGAATGATGTAAAGCCGAATTTAAAAAGCCAGCCGAAACGCTGCAGTTGTATTATGTGCAGGGACAGTATAAAATGGCAGCAGTGCTTGCCCTTCAATCCCAAAGTAAGCAAGCCGACAATGTGAGCAGCAAACTACCTTGATGAACTTGGATTTAAAATTCCCGCATCACTTCTTTGCGCACATTGCGTGACATCTTTTGTCATCAGAGCCTCCCGCGCAATAGGATAGTTATTGCACTTCAATAATTAATTTATAAGACCAGCAACAGCAACCCCACAAATGCAGGGCAACTCAACAACCTGAGTTTAACGTAAGATTAAAAAGTTTTGAAAGGCAATTTGTTCGGGTTAATCTATATCGTAATATTGCAATATTAAACTATCAATATGGGCGCGACAAAGACGGAACATTTTACCGACAAGCAAAATGACATCGCGACACTTGCAAAAGCATTAGGGCATCCGGCAAGGATTGCCATCATTGACTATTTGCTTACTGTGAATACCTGCATTTGCGGCGACATCGTAAATGAGTTGCCCCTGGCCCAACCGACTGTTTCCCAGCATTTGAAGGAATTGAAAAACGCAGGGCTTATCAAAGGAAACATTGAAGGGAACTCAATTTGTTACTGTATTGACGAGAAAGCATTGCAAAAGCTGCAAACCTATTTCACCAAAGTGTTTAATAAATTAGAAGCAAAGAAATCAAAGTGTTGCTGATTACATAAACTCATTCAAAATGAAACTATCAGAAATTAAAAACCATCTCAGCAGCGCAGAAACGGTAAATTTTAAGCTTGTTTCAGGCGCCTATGTTCCGGAACATTTTCACGTTACGGAAATCGGGCTTGTCAGCAAACATTTTATTGACTGTGGTGGCACTGTGCGTTTTGAAAAAGTTGCCAACTTTCAGCTTTGGAACGCCGACGATTCAGCGCATCGTTTAAAACCACAAAAGCTATTGAAGATTATTGCCCTCTCCGAAAAAGTGTTGGGCATTGACGATTTAGAAATTGAAGTGGAATATCAAACAGACACCATCGGCAGATATGGATTGCATTTTAACGGAAAAGATTTTGTGCTTGTTCCAAAACAAACTGCCTGTTTGGCTTCTGACAGTTGTGGTGTTCCTTTAACAAAACAAAAAGTACAATTAAACGGATTGCAAACTCAAACAGCTTGTTGCACACCGGGCGGTGGCTGTTGCTAATAACCTGCTATGGACATCAGAAATATTGAACAAGAAAACTTTTATCAGGTCGCGGAAATTTATAAGCAAGGCATTGAAACAGGCATCGCTACTTTTCAAAATGATATTCCTGATTGGGAAAGTTGGGACAAAAGCCATTTGCCAAACTGCCGCATTGCTGTGTTTGAAGACAATGAAATGGCTGGTTGGGCGGCACTTACTCCTGTATCAGGCAGGTGTGTTTATGCAGGCGTGGCGGAAGTGAGCGTGTACGTAGCAGCAAAATTTCGTGGCAAAAAGGTAGGCGAATTTTTATTAAACCATTTAATAAAAGAAAGCGAAAAAGCTGGGTTCTGGACCTTGCAATCTGGCATTTTCCCTGACAACACCGGAAGCATTAAGCTGCATGAAAAATGCGGTTTCCGGAGAATTGGGTACAGAGAAAAAATCGGGATAAAAGACGGCATTTGGAAGGACAATGTTATTATGGAGAGAAGAAGCAAAGTTGTTGGCGTTTAAACTAAGCAAATGAAAGTCATATTTAAGAAATATAAAAAGCCGATCGTAATAACAGCCTCGGTTACTGTGCTCCAGATCATTTTTGGATTCGACCCGAAATTTTGCATTATCAATATTGTGTGGCTGCTCATTTAAATAACACGTAATGAAAAAAATATTAGTGCTTTGCACAGGCAACAGTTGCAGAAGCCAGATTGCGGAAGGTTACCTGCGGCAGTTTGCAGATGGCAAAGCAGCTATTTACAGCGCAGGTATTGAAACTCATGGAGTAAATCCGGGAGCTATTGCAACAATGAAAGAAGATTGCATAGACATTTCAAATCATACATCGAACAATATTGACGAGTATAGGGATGTTGATTTTGACTTTGTGATTACTGTTTGCGACAACGCAAAAGAACGTTGCCCGTTCTTTCCAACAGAAGCAAAAAAGTTTCACTACAACTTTCCTGACCCGGCAAAAGCTACTGGAACAGAAGAAGAAATTTCACAACAGTTTCGTATCGTCAGACAACTTATAAAAGACTATTGCAGACAATTTGTATCAAACAATTTATAATTGATATATGAGGTCACCCCTTTATATCTCAACGCTGCCAGCGGATCAGATTGTCTTCCAGCGGCACCGACACATCTTCATATTTTGGGATAACACGCACAGAGTAGTCGCCTGCAGGCCTCGTGGTGATCACCAATGCCTGATATATTAACTCTTTGCCGTTATTGATGGACGTCAGGCATTTCATTGCTATTCTTTCAATTCCAGAGTGGGCTGTTTTTTCCGCATACAGTTCAACTTGCACCAAAGCTGGTTCAATAGCATTGAGCCCTACTTGTATATTGATGAGATAGCCGCCTGCCACCGGATTGGTCTGTTGCTCGCCGAATTCTATCTCGTTCCATTTTTCGCGGATTGCAACCATAGTGGTTACGATGCGTTTGCCTGCGGCGCCTTTTTCGTTGGCTCTTTTTACATAGTTTTCTGCCGCTGGCAGGTAATGGCTTTCTGTATATTCCCTCACGGTGCGGTTGGCTGAAAAACGCGGCGTTAGCACGGACATACTCTGGCGAATCCGTTGCAGCCAGCGCTCCGACATGCCATGCTGGTTGCGGGCATAGAACTCAGGCACCACCTGGTTTTCCAGCAGTGCGTACAAAGCATCTGCTTCTATTGAATCCCAGGCGGGATCTTCACCATGTTCCTGTTCGTCGCCCAAAGCCCAGCCCAGTTCAGGCTTGTAAGCTTCGGCCCACCAGCCGTCCAGTTCCGAAAGGTTGATGCCGCCATTCACCAGCACCTTCATGCCGCTGGTGCCACAGGCCTCCCATGGCCTCCTGGGTGTGTTCACCCAAACGTCTGCGCCTTGCACCATCTGCTCAGCAAGCAGCATGTCATGATCGCTCAGGAACACCACATGGTTATATAGATTGTTCTGTTGGATAAACTGTGCCCATTGCCTGATCAGGTCTTTGCCCGATTCATCAAAAGGGGGCGCTTTGCCTGCGATTACCAGTTGCACAGGATGCTCGGGGTTAGTGAGTATGCGGATAAACCTTTCCTCGTCGTGCAGCAGCAGGTTTGGTCTTTTATACGCAACGAAGCGGCGGGCAAAACCCAACGTTAATGTGTGTGGATCAAAAATATGTTTTGCCATTTCCAGCATCTCCGGCGGCTGGCCTGCCACGTGGAATTGCCTTTCCAGTTTCATGCGGGCATATTTCACCAGGTTGTTGCGGGAAATGTTGCGCAGTTCCCATAACCTCTGGTCGGAAACCTTGCCGATGTTTGGTTCCATGGTTAGCAGGTCGCCCCGCCAGCGGCCTTTGCCGCAGGCTTCTGTCCACACGCTATCTGCAAGCTCGGAATCCCAACTGGGCATGTGCACGCCATTGGTGACATGGCTGACAGGGATCTCCTCTTTAGGCCAACGCGGGAAAAGGCTTTCAAAAAGATGCCTGCTCACAACGCCATGCAACTTGCTCACGCCATTGACCGCACCGCTGCCGCGGATGGCGAGAAAAGCCATATTGAAGCTTTCAGAATTATTATAAGGGTTCTGCCTACCAAGCGACATGAGTTCATTGAATGAGATATTGAGTTCGTCCTCTGCGTAAGTGCCTAAAAATTGCCCCATCAACTCCGGGCTGAAATGGTCGAAGCCAGCCGCCACTGCAGTATGCGTAGTGAACAGGTTGCCAGCACGGGTCACGGCCAACGCGGTCTCAAAGGAAGTTTCGTTCTCCCTCATAAATTGGTTGGCACGCTCTAAAATCATGAATGCTGCATGGCCTTCGTTCATATGGCAAACCTGTGGCCTGATATCCAGTGCCTCGAGCAATTTGTAGCCGCCTATGCCCAATATGAATTCCTGCTTGATGCGCATTTCTGATCCGCCTCCATAAAGCTCATCAGTGATACCGCGGTGTATGGGCAAGTTGGTGGCATCATTGGTATCGAGCAGGTATAATTTTAACCTGCCCACCTGCACCTGCCAGGTGCGCAGCCATACAGGATAGCCCGATAAGGAAATCTTCAACCTCAGCCATTCGCCGTTTGGCAAACGCAGCGGCGTAATGGGCAACTGTCCGGGATCATTGTATGGGAATAATGCCTGTTGGTTGCCATATTTATCTATCTCCTGCCGGAAATAGCCCTGTTGATAAAGTAGTCCCACCGCCACCACTGGCACGCCGAGATCGCTGGCCGATTTCAACTGATCGCCTGCAACATTTCCCAGTCCGCCCACATAGATGGGCAATGCTTCGCTGAGCATAAATTCCATGCTGAAATAGGCAACTGTTCGTAAGGTGGAGTTCGGATATTTTTTCTGGAACCATGAGTCATCAGCAGCAGCCAGTTCTTTTGCTGTCAGTAGTTCTTTCATTTTTTGCAGGAATGAAGTATCTGCCAGTTGGCGTTCCAACTTATCGCGGGAAACCGTTTGCAGCACGATCCAGGGATTGTGGGTAAGCTGCCACAGATCAGCATCAAGCAGTTCCCATAGTTCATCGGCCGCATGGTTCCATGACCAGCGCAAATCGAGTGCAAGCTCTGCAAGTGAATTGATGCCTTCTGTATCTGAAGGTAAAAAGCCGTAGTGCTGGGTTATTTTTTCTTTACTCATAATATCTTATTGTTTGCTGATGTTAAATGGATTTAGTTGTTGGCCAGAATACCGCAGTGCATTAAAGGAAATATACCATTCCCGCATATTGCTTTTTCTATGAGGCCAAATTGAATTTCAATAGAAGCATTCATTTTCATTTAGTGGTTAGCGCCCTTCTTCAATGCCTCGAAGCCGGAAACTACATCAAACAATTCTTCATCAATAGAGCTTTGCCTGAGGCGGTGATAGTTTTTTTCAAGTTCTTCCAGCATATCATCTATGTTTTTTTCTGCGCGTTGCATTGCCTGGAGCCGGCTGGTGTTTTCGCTCGCCAAAGATTCAGCACAGGCTTTGAATAAGGCTACAAAAAGATATTCGCGGATCAGCGCCAATAGTGTTGGTTGCACGCCACCGGCGATCTGCGGCAAGCTCTTTGTGGGCCATTGCAATTCCGTGAACTCCCGCCTCCATTTTTCATCGAAAGGCAGTAAGCGCTGTAGCACGGGCTGGTAGCCAGACCCGGCACCCGGTTGGTTATGGTAAATGAAAAACTCCTTCTGATGATTTTTTTCATAGTCCTCTTCGCTTTTCACAAGTATTTGTTCTACCAGAGGTGTGATGCTGCTGACGCCAATCGGAACCGGATAAAGCATATCCGCCTTTAGCCCTGCATCTGACAATAGCGACTGCATGCGTTCCCCGATCACCCAGACCTCTTTTTTAACCGGAAAACTTTTCAGCGACTGTATTACATAGTCGGCCATCGAATCATTGAATTGCCCTACCAGGCCCTGATCTGTTCCGAAGACGATGACACAAACTGATTTTTCTTTATTTTTCTGAGGTTCTTTCGTTTCGTGTATTTCATCAATTCCCTGATCCTTTAAATAAGCGATGAATGCCAGGGCTACCGTCCTGTAGTAATCGCTAAGGGACGACACAGCCATATCATATTGTCCGATATTGGCTGCCGCCATTGCCTTCATGGAGCGTACTACCGATTTCAGGTCTTTAGCGCTTTCCGATTTATTTCGCAGGCTTTCCAGAGTATCCATTACTTTTTGTTTTTATCTGGTGCCGGTTTATCCTGGAATGGAGTCAATAATTTGCCGGCGATCTGCAGGATGGCTTCTTTGTCCTCCTTGCTCATTTCTTTGTCTGCATATATCCGTTTAATAAGGTCTGCGGCAAATTCATTGCTTCCGTTCAGCAGCGCCGCTTCAGCAGATTGTATTTTTTTTATTGGTATTTTCTCAAACAGCTTGTTTGTCAATGCCAGAAGCAGCACAATTTGGTCTGCAGCCGACATCAGTTGCAGCTCTTTTTGTTTCAAGCATTCGCGGATGCGCTTTCCATGCTCAATGGTATTCTTTGTGTTTTCGTCAAGCCTTGTGCCAAAACGCGCAAAGCTTTCAAGCTCTTCAAACTGGGCATATTCCAATTTTAAATTTGCAACAGTGCGGTAAGCTGGTAACTGTGCCTTATCGCCCACACGGGAAACCGATTTGCCAACATCCACAGCAGGCAGGTTCCCCAATTCAAATAACTTGGGAGATAAATAAATTTGTCCGTCAGTAATGGAAATAAGATTGGTTGGGATATAGGCAGAAATATCCTGCGCTTCTGTTTCAATAATCGGAAGCGCCGTGAGTGATCCTCCTTTGAGTTCTTTACTGAGATGTGTGGCTCTTTCCAGTAACCGGGAATGGATATAAAAAATATCCCCCGGAAATGCCTCACGGCCCGGCGGCCTGCGCAGCAATAAGGAAAGCTCGCGATAGGCACGTGCATGATGCGTAAGGTCATCGTACACGATCAGCACATCCCTGCCCTGCTGCATAAAATATTCTGCAATGCTGGTGGCAGCATAAGGAGCGATGTAATTTAATCCGGGAGAATCATTGCCTTCTGCTACTACCACCGTCGTGTAATCCATCGCGCCTTTTTCTTTCAGGTTGGCGATCGCTTTTGCTATCGCCGATGCCCGTTGCCCAATGGCGCAATAGATGCAAAGCACGTTTTTATCTTTCTGGTTAATGATAGTGTCCAGGGCTATGGCCGATTTGCCGGTCTGTCGGTCTCCTAAAATCAATTCGCGCTGGCCGCGACCTATAGGGATCAGCGCATCGATTACTTTTAATCCGGTTTGTAGTGGAGCATCTACTGCAGACCGATCCATGATGGGAGGTGCAGGCCGTTCGATTGGCATGCGCTGGGTATGGGCAATGATGCCTTTATTATCCAACGGCTGCCCTAAGGGATCAATCACCCTTCCAGTCAGTGCATTGCCAACCGGAATATCCATCACACGCCCGGTTCTTTCTACTTCATCGCCTGCATTCAATAATGAATCGTCACCCAACAGGATTACCCCAATCTCAGCTTCATCTATATTATAGGCGATGCCAAACAGGTTGCCCGGGAATTTCAACAGTTCTTCAAAGCCTGCTCCTGGCAGGCCGGACACTTTTACAATGCCGGTGGTGACACTAGTCACATAACCCACTTCCTTTGGCGCAAAAGAAAAGGAATAGTCTTTGATGATTTGATCTAATTGCCCCAGGCTGTTATTGATGGTTTTATTGGGATCGGTTGATGACATATTAAACTTTTTCTGCTGCGTCTGCAGGTTGATCTTTCATTTTTTCAGCAATGCTTTTCTCGAGCGAATCAAGATATTCTTTGATGCTCCAGGACAGTTTGTAGCCATTGGTCGTAAGTTCAATGCCGCTGATAAGTCCCGGTACAGTTTTGAACTGCAATGATGTGTTTGTTTTTAGTATTCCGCTCACTGCGTCATTGATATCATGCTGCTGCTTTTCAGGCAGTTCAAATGCACTTTGGACGAGTATGGTATTTGCATTGGATTTGAAGGCTTCGGTGAACTGTTTCTTTTCTTCATCTTTTGATTCCTTAAGGCGCCGGATAAACATGTTCACTGATTGTTCTTCCAGGCTTAATGAAGCGATATCCGTTAGCGCTTTCCGTGTAATGGTCAGTACCTGCTCCTGTGTTTTTTGCGCTATCTCCCTCTCCTGGCTTTCCTGTGCGTCTTTCGAGGCTTGTTCAAGTTTGCTCCGCAAAGTATTGGCATCGTTCCTTGCTGTGTCAATCAGTTTTTCGCGTTCGGCATTGCTATCAGCAATTGCTTTATCATTCAGGCTTTTCTTTTGAGCATCAAAGTCTTCATTTTTTTTCCTGAATTCATCCTGTTCTTTTTTTGCATCAGCTTTTTTTGCATCGGCATCTTGCAATTGCGCAGTGATTTTCTTTTCGCGTTCATCAATGGCATTGAGCACTGGCTTATAGAGCAGCCGCCTGAGCAGCCAAACCAGGATCAGGAAATTGATGATTTCTGCGACTACCGTGAACCAGTCGATTTTCATTTGTATTGATTATTTGGCATGTGCAATGATGTGGTTCCAGAATGGGTTCGCGAAAATCAGTATCATCGAGACCACAAAACAGTAGATGGACAATGACTCGATCATTGCCAGCCCCACGAACAATGTTCTTGTGATGGTCGGAGCAGCGTCCGGCTGTTGTGCGATAGAACTGAGCGCGGATACCACCGATTTCCCTTCTCCCCACGCGGGCATCATACAACCAATACCTGTAGTAAGGCCAGCAGTGGCAATTGACACAATTGCAATAGTTGTTGTGCTATCCATGATTATCCTCCTTTGATTTATTAGTGACAGAATTTTTTGTAACGGTTTGTTTTGCTTTTTGAACAACTGCAGCGATGTACACTGCAGCCAGTATGCAAAAGATATATGCTTGTACCATTCCGGTTAGAAGCCCAAGTGCTTTCATGACAATCGGAAAGACAAATGGAGATATGCTCAGTAAAATAGCAATGATCATCCCAATGCTCATGATGTTGCCAAAAAGCCTTACTGCTAATGCCAGCGTACGTGAAAGCTCGCTGATGATGTTGAAGGGCAGCATGATAAAAGTTGGCTGCACAAATGATTTCAGGTAGCTGAGGGTGCCCCTTTTTTCTATTCCAAAAAATGGCACTGCAAGAAATACACAAATGGCCAGTGCTGCGGTGGTTGAAAGGGAACCGGTAGGGGCCTGGTAGGAGGGCAGGATGATAAAAAAATTGGAAACGGCGATAAATAAAAACAGCGTTCCAAGAAAGCTGATGTATTGCCTGGGATTGCTGAGCCCAACAGATTCAATCTCGGTGTTTATCGTCGTGACTACCATTTCCACAATGCACTGCCAGCGGGAAATGCGGATATCGGATTTTATTTTTCTGGTAATGAGCCAGGAAGTAACTGCCAACACCAGCATGATGCCCCAGGTTGTGACGATGGTAAGGTTCAGGGTAATAAAACCATGTTGCCAATAAATGGTCTGGTCTGGGCTAAGATTCATGGCTATCCTCCTTGTTTAAATGCATTTGTTTTGTTTCGATGAGCTTTGTAAAACGAATGACGATAAACCGTGCAGCGATAAATCCTGCCAAACAGATCAGCAGCCTCTGCCAATCACCCTGAGATATATAATAAAAGCCAACCAACGTGATGCCTGTTCGTAAAAGCATACTGCCTGCAAGAAGGATGGCAGGGTTTTTTATAGTGACCGTCTTCTTTACCGTAATCCAGAGACCGCCAAAGAATAGTATGCCAAGTGCTGCACCTGTTATAAAGGCCCATATGAAAAAAAAGCCATCATTCATCTTGATTATTTTTAGATACCCAATACCATGCGATCACACAACCAGTGGACAGACCAACAATCAAACAGGATAAGGTCCATGAAAATGACTCCGGGTGTTTTTTGTCGAGCCAAACCCCCAACGCAGTTCCAAGCAGGGTAGGTGTTGCTACAGACCAGCCTACCATGCCAAACATGCCGAACCCTGACCATACGCTTCCACTATTTACCTGCTGCGCTTTTAATTTGCGTTTTTCTTTTTCGGCAATCTTATTGCTGAAAAAATCCCCATCATTTTTATTTGCAGCAGGTTCCATCTTTTATTCTTTTCGGAATTTTTCAAATCTGTTAATAAAACCACTCTCCAGTTTTAACATGAGCTCGTTGGATTTTTTTTGCGCAGCGTCCGTATCTGTAAATTCTTTTTTTACTGTGTCGCCCAATTTGCCAAGGTCTGCTCCACCAATTGCATTGCGCACAGATACTAATACCTGTGCCCCTGCTTTCACCAGCACACCGGCATCTACAGCCAGATAATGAGGTACACCGGTTTCTGATTCATAGGTAAAAATTCCAGGTACTATCGCTGACACACAATCCAACCTTTGCGGAAGCAATCCATAGGAGCCTTTGCTTGTTTCAAAAACAATGCGCAGTACATTTTTTGTTTCTACAAAAATTTTGAATGGAAGGAGGATTTTCAAGTCCATAGATATCTTTTACATTGTTCATTTCTTTTTATGCACTTCATCAATCGACCCTATCATATAAAAAGCACTTTCAGGTAAATCTTTGAATTCATCTGCCAAAATTCTTTCACAGCCATCCAACGCATCTTTCAGACTCACTTCCTTTCCTTTCATGCCGCTGAATTGTTCGGTGGCAAAAAACGGTTGCGTCATGAACCTTTCCAGTCTCCTCGCACGGTTCACCAGATTGCGGTCCTCCACAGACAATTGTTCCATGCCAAGCATGGCAATGATATCCTTGAGATTTTCATATTCTGCAAGCGTGTGCCTGATTTTCTGGGCAAGTTCATAATGCTTGTCGCCGATAATGCCGGGCGTTGCCATTTTGGAATTCGATTGCAACATGTCAATGGAAGGATACAGGCCTTCGCTTGCTTTTTTCCTTGACAGCGCAATGGATGCCGAAAGATGTGAAAATGCATGCACGGCTGCCGGGTCGGTAAGGTCATCGGCTGGCACATATACTGCCTGTATGGATGTAATGGCTCCCGCATCAGTGTGTGCAATTCTTTCTTCCAGTGCTGAGAGCTCAGTGCCCATCGTAGGCTGATAACCCAGACGGGAAGGCATTTGCCCCATCAGGCCCGACACTTCCATGCCCGCTTGTATGAAACGGAAAATATTATCGATCAGCAAAAGCACATCACGATGTTCATGGTCCCGAAAATATTCCGCCATCGTCAACGCCGAATGACCCACACGAAAACGTGCGCCCGGGGGCTCATTCATCTGACCGAACACCATCACCATGTTCTTCAGCAGATCAGCCTTTTTCATGTCATCGTACAACTCGTTTCCTTCCCGGCAACGTTCGCCAATACCACAAAACATGCTTAGTCCTTTGTTATGCCCTACCATGTTATGGATCATTTCTGTAAGCAAAACGGTTTTGCCTACGCCGGCGCCGCCAAATAATCCTGCTTTGCCACCGCGTTCAAGCGGTATCAGCACGTCAATAGCCTTGATACCTGTTTCGAAAACCTCCGATTTGGTGGACCTCTTTGATAATGGTGGTGGGAGTTGATGTATGTCGCGCCGCTCGCCTTCGGCAATAGGCGGCAAATGATCGATGGTATTGCCAAATACATCGAACATACGGCCGATGACACGGTTGCCCACGGGCACTTTGATAGGGCCGCCATCTGTTTCTGCGGCCATATGGCGAGCCAACCCCTGCGTCGCCGTTAATGCAATGCCACGCACACGGTGATTATCTATCTGTGATAACACTTCGATGGCCACTTCATTATTTTTTCCCGAATGCAACAGGGTGTTTACGGCAGGCAAATTATTGTCAAACCAAATATCTACAACACTGCCACGCACAGAAACAATTTTTCCGTAGTTGAGCGTATTTTTTTTATCGGATACCATGGAGCCCATTTGATATGCAGTTGTTATAAATATTGCTGTGCATCAAAAAAGTTTTTCTTTTATGTTTTCAGCCGTGGCAGGATAAATCAATCCGTAGTTATGCGACAATGATTTTTCATCCTTGCCATCGTATTTTAATCTTTCCAGCAGATGAGATATTAGTGCAATATGCGCCGGCGTTTTGTTATCTGCATTCACCACAAACCAGGGAGCGCCTTTGAAATTGGTTTGCAGGAGCATTTCATCCCTTGCATCAGAATAATCTTTCCAGTGTTTCTGTGCTGCCTGATCTATCGGGCTTATCTTCCATTGTTTCAAAGGATTTTTTTCACGATCATGCAGTCTGTATTGCTGCTCTCCTTTGCTTATATCTAAATAATATTTAAGAATTACAAAACCTGCATCCACTAATCCATTCTCAAATAATTCTACTTCTGTGAAAAATGATTTGTATTCTTTTTGCGTGCAGAAGCCCATCACTTTTTCAACGCCAGCGCGGTTATACCAGCTTCTGTTAAAAAGTACAAACTCTCCGTTTACCGGTAGATGTGCGGTATAGCGCTGAAAATACCATTCACGATTTTGCCAGTCGGATGGCTTGCCAAGCGCCACTACTCTTGTTTCGCGGGGACTGAGGTGTTTGGTGATTCTTTTGATTGTGCCGTCTTTGCCAGCTGCGTCTCTTCCTTCCAGAATCACGAGCAACCTGAGATTGGATGAGATGATTTCCTTTTGCAGCTTTACCAGCTCTATAAATAATTCATGCAATATTTCTTTATTCTTCTTCGCCATGTAAATTGAATATTACCAAAGGTGATGGTTTTGGAAACCGCGACTGTTACACAACTTTGGCTATTAGTTATATTATTCACACATTCTTCTTTTTTGAGATGCATGAAATCAACTGGTCAAATGGTAAGAATGGTGCAATCAGGTTAGAGCTTTCAATTAGCAGAGTGTACACAAAGTTATCAATGAAGAATAGCAAACTCCTGACCGGCATCAGTATAATGACTGATTCGCATTGTTGTGCTTTTTAAAATTTAATTTCACCACAGAGTGGCGCAGACGCAAAAAAAGGCTCCCCTGAATAAACAGAGAAGCCTCAATCAACATGAAACAAAACAAAGCGTTATTTTTTAAAATCGTTGATGCCGTAATAATACACTTCATTGCTACCAGGATATACACCCTGGATCTGGAAGTTGGCTGATTGGTTTCCCA